>WNGL01001087.1_pt1 | contig 51363 bp, 47 predicted proteins | sample 5400591 | NCBI WGS metagenome assembly WNGL01 (sample SAMN13153377, study PRJNA577476) | soil metagenome | isolation source: 80 cm soil or saprolite under Garry oak tree replicate 1 | place: USA:California | collected 2016-06-15 | reverse complement strand
ACGATGGTGGATCAACTGTCGTCATTCGCCGATGAAGTCACTCGCGTAGCGCGCGAAGTCGGTATGGAAGGAAAGCTTGGTGGGCAAGCCATGGTGAAGGGCGTTTCGGGAACGTGGAAGGACCTCACCGACAACGTCAACTTTATGGCATCGAACCTGACTGGTCAGGTGCGTGGCATCGCAAAGGTCGTGACGGCAGTGGCAAACGGCGATTTGAAGCGCAAACTCTTCCTCGAAGCCAAGGGCGAAATTGCCGAGCTCGCCGAGACGATCAACAACATGATCGACACGTTGGCGACATTCGCGGAGCAGGTTACGACCGTCGCGCGAGAAGTGGGCGTGGAAGGAAAACTCGGCGGCCAGGCGAACGTGCCTGGCGCCGCGGGCACATGGCGAGATTTGACCGATAACGTTAACCGACTGGCAGCGAACCTGACTACACAGCTTCGTGCAATTGTTGATGTCGCGACCGCAGTCACCAAGGGCGATCTCACGCGTTCGATTCAGGTGGAAGCGCAAGGCGAGGTTGCATTCGTCAAGGACAACATCAACGAGATGATCCGCAATTTGAGAGACACCACGTTGCGAAATGAGGAACAAGACTGGCTTAAGACGAACCTCGCCAAATTCACCCGCATGCTGCAGGGACAGCGCGACTTCCTGACGGTAGGCAAACTCATTCTATCCGAGGTCGCTCCACTGATTTCAGCGCAGCAAGGCGCTTTCTACATGATGGATAAGTCTAACGGAGAATCCGAGCTTAAGCTGCTGGCGAGCTACGCTTACCAGGAAGGCAACGGCGCAAAGAACCGCTTTAAAATGGGTGAGAGCCTGGTGGGACAAGCGGCGTTGGAAAAACGGCGCATTCTTCTGACGGATGTACCCAGCGACCACGCAAAAGTGTGTTCCGGCGCGCATTCTTCTGACGGATGTACCCAGCGACCACGCAAAAGTGTGTTCCGGCCTGGGTGAATTTCATCCGACGAACGTCGTGGTTCTGCCGATTCTCTTTGAAGGCGAAGTAAAAGCAGTCATGGAACTTTCGTCGGTTCAGCGATTCAGTCCCGCGCACCAGGCATTCCTGGATCAATTAACCGAGAGCATCGGCATCGTGCTCAATACGATCGAAGCAAGCACGCAAACAGAAAACCTGCTCAAACAGTCGCAATCGCTCGCCGCCGAGTTACAGAAGACAAACCTCGAACTCGCAGAAAAGGCGCGCTCGAACCTGGCGAAAGATCAGTTCTTGGCGATGCTCAGCCACGAATTGCGCACGCCTCTGACGCCGGTACTCGCTTCTGCTCTCGCACTGGAGAGCGAGCCTGAGTTGCCGAAGGACGTCCACGAATCGCTGCAAATGATTCGCCGTAACGTCGAATTGGAGGCGCGATTGATCGACGATTTATTGGATCTGACGCGCATCGATCGCGGCAAGGTGCAGCTGAATTTTGAGGTCGTTGATGCGCACACGTTACTGCAAAGTGCGCTCGAGATTTGTCAGGCGGAAATCGACCGCAAGCACCTGACACGCTCGCTCAACCTCGGCGCACAAAAGGTCCATATGCGAGCAGATCCCGCGCGACTGCAGCAAATTTTTTGGAACCTGATAAATAACGCGGTGAAGTTTACGCCGGGGAACGGCCAAATCACCATTACCACCAGCAATGATTCCAGCGAGCAACTGCGTGTCGAAATCGCTGATACAGGCCTGGGAATTGAGCCGGAAGCGCTGCCGAAAATTTTCGACGCCTTCGAACAAGGCGGCCGGACTCAGCTCGGAGGCCTGGGTCTTGGACTCGCCATTAGCAAAACACTTGTGGAAGCACACAAGGGAACGATCACCGCGCAAAGCGCAGGCCGCAATAAAGGAGCGACATTCACGCTGGTATTTCCGACCTGCGAAAAAGCTGAAGCGCAGTTCGCACCGGCCGCTTCACCAATGGCCCCGAAGCGCCAGCCTATGCGCATTCTGCTTGTGGAAGATCACGAAGATACGAACCGTTCACTTACGAACTTACTTCGGCGGCGCGGTTATCATGTGCAATCAGCATTGAATTTTCGGTCTGCGGTTGATCTTGGCGCAAATGAGCAATTTGATGTGCTGATCAGCGATCTTGCTTTGCCCGATGGAAATGGAATCGAGCTGATAGGAAAGCTCTCCCCAAATCAACCGTTGGTGGCAATCGCTCTCACGGGTTTCGGGATGGAAGAGGACATTCGTAAGAGTAAGGAGGCCGGGTTCCAGCATCACCTGGTAAAACCGATTGATCTCAACAAGCTCGACTCGCTGATTCAGCAAGGCGCGGCCGCGCTGGCAAGTGCGTAAGATCGAACTGTTGGTGCGCGTTTTCGCTCAGCACGAGTAGCTTTAACAGAGCGCTTTCGGGGCTGGGCCCGCCAGGATTCGAACCTGGGACCAAGGGATTATGAGTCCCCTGCTCTAACCGCTGAGCTACAGGCCCGTGGCGCGCTGACGCGCGAACATCCAACATCCAACGTCTAACGTCCAATTTTTCAGGAGATACTTCGAAATTTCGAATTGCGAATTGCCCATCCCGCATTTGGGATGGTGGAGTGATTCGCGGAATCCTCTGCATCATCGAAATCGCTCTTCTGAGCGTTCTCATCCTGGCAACGCGCTGCGCGAATTACCAGGACGTGTTCGTCGCGGGCAATGTTTACTTCGTTGATGCGGATTGTTACGCGCGGATGACGCGCGTGCGGATGTGCGCGCAAAAGCCGGGGCTGATCGTGCGGCATCATACTTTTGAGAATTTCCCGCAGGGGACAGCTCCACATACGACAGCGCCGTTCGATTATCTGATCGTCGGCCTGTCGTTTTTGCTAAAACCGTTTACGCTGCACCCGCTCGATTTTGCGGGTGCATTTATTTCGCCGACGCTTGCGCTCTTCGGCGGCTGGTTCCTCTGGTGGTGGTCGCGCCGAATGAAATTCCGGTATCGGTGGGCAACGCAGATCCTGTACGCGCTCAGTCCTATTCTCGTTCAGGGGACGGAGCTTGGCAGGCCCGATCATCAATCGGTGTTGATCGTGCTCATCACAGTCGCGATTTGCGCGGAATGGAGTTTTCAAGACGTGCAAGCGAGACGCTTGGCCAAGAGCTTCGATTTGGTCAAGCTGGAGACCGCCGCTTCTTGTCCGCGAATCGCTGCAATAGGTGAATCAAGTATGCCATGGCGCCTGCGCGCATGGGGCTTCACGAGCGCTGTGGCGTGGGCGCTGGCGATCTGGGTGTCGGCATATGAGCCGCTCGTGCTTTTTCTTATCGTCACGGGCACCACCTTTTTCGTGGATCGCCGGGCGCTTTTCGCACGAGATCGTCGCGCGGGCTGGATTTTGTTCGCAGCGATCATTGCGATCGCAGTTCTGATTGAGCGGTGCGTTCCGTCGTTCGCGATTTTTCAATCGAACGCCGCCTTCAAAAATTGGGCGCGCGCGATCGGCGAACTTGCGCACGTCTCGCCTGCGAATCCCGTCTGGCTTCGCTGGTGCGGCTATCTGCTTTTGGCCGCGCCTTTGCTGATTTGGATGAATTTTAGGACGCGAAAAGACGCCGCGCACGGAGTGCGTGTCCTACCAATCTATGTTCTTCTCGCCGCAACGTACTTGCTTACGATTTGGCAGGCGCGCTGGGGATATTTTTTTGTGTTGATTTTCGCGCTTGCACTCCCGGCTTTGCTTGAGCCAATCAAACCACGTGTGGCCGTTTGGATCGCGTTCCTGTTATCAATGTTCCCAATCTTGCGCGATTGGGATGAAACGCTTTGGCCCAGCGATGTGCAATCAGCCAGGCGCGCGGAACAGCGGAACGAATCAGTCCAATTACGCGACCTGGCGCTCAATTTGCGATCATCCGATGTGCGTCCGTTTCTCGCGCCGTGGTGGCTTTCGCCTTCGATTGTCTATTGGTCCGGACAACCTGGGGTTGCGGGAAGCTCGCACGAAAGTCTAAGTGGTATCGAAGACACGGCGCGATTTTTTCTTTCCGAGGATGTGCACAAAGAGCGCGAAATTCTGGAGAACCATCGCGTTACCTGGGTGTTTGCGTACGATTCCGAACGGGTGGCCCAAAATTCCGCTGCTATTTTGAACAAAGCATTACCCCTACGGCCGCTCTGTCGGGTATTGGACAGAACACCGACCCAGGCGCCGCGGTTTTTGATTTTCACTGCTCAGAACGCGGCGTGCAAACTGTACAGGGTCGCTGTTGAACGATAAAAAATAAAAACTTTGCTCTTACGAGCGAGAATCCGTTGACAGGCATGGACGAGTGCAACAATACTACTCAATGCTTAAAAGATTCGTCCCGCAAAGGCCGGTGCCGCCAGTCAGAGAAGAACCGCGGTTTCCGGATTTAGATGATCGTGAAAATAATCATCCTGCGAGTCACGAACAACTAAAAGCACCAACCGTAATTGATAATCCAAATCCAAACTCAAATCCTATGGCAGATCATGGAGGCAAAGACATCCTCTCGAGCGATGTCGAAATCAAGGGCTCGATTAAGTTCCAAAAAGAACTGATCATCGATGGAAAAGTCGAAGGGGACATTAACTCTGATGGCATTTTGACCGTCGGTGAAAACGCTGAAATCCGGGGCGAGATAAAAACCAAGTCGATCACCGTCTATGGCAAAGTGCACGGCAACATCACCGTGTCCGAGCGTTGCGAACTAAAATCCAAATGCGTGTTGCAGGGAGATCTGAAAGCAGCGCGTCTCACCATCGAAGAGGGAGCGACTTTCATCGGCAAATCGGAAGTCACCACCGGAGCGTATTCCGCAAAGGCGGCTCCGGCTCGGCCTGAAGTCGTGCGGCCCAGCGAGCCGATTAAGGCAGCCTTTGGAGCGCGCGTATAAAGAAAGGACCTTGGCTTAGAGTCCAGTGGCCAATCCGTCGCTTGTAAAAGTCAGTGCGGAATGCCCGCAGTGCGGCTTCAAGCAGATGGAATATGCGGCCGCAAAAAGCTCGATCTGTCGCCAGTGCGGCCGCTCGTTTTCGCCATTTGCGCCGAAACCGGGCCTGAAGCTGCGCACGAAAGAAGAAGCGCCGGCACCAGAGAGCCCCTCTTTCCTCGGCAGGTTCGAGGATTTTTGGAAGCGACAACGCAGTGCGGTTATCGAGTGTTTCGAGTGTAAACGGAAACAGCAGGTGTCTGGCGCGGCGACTTCGACAATTTGCCCGGCCTGCAGCACGCACATTGATTTGCGCGACTATAAGATCACAAGCGGTTTTAGCCGAAGTATTCGAACGCGTGGGGACGTGCATCTGACTTCCAAGGGTGATCTTGCCAGCAGCAGCATCGTTTGCCGGTCCGCCTTAATAGAAGGCAGGCTTCGCGGTAATCTGCATTGCGACGACATCGCAACCATTAACTTCTCAGGAAAAATTCCCGGCCGTATCAGCGCCCGACACGTTGTTGTTGAACGGAAGGCTGATATCCACTGCTTCCGCCAAGTTCGTGCGGGGAGCATCGAAATCAAAGGCAGAATGTCCGGAGAGATTATGGCTCAGACAATCGTGACTGTTCACAAGAAGGGTTCTCTCGAAGGAGATGTTACGGCCAGGGCCATTACAGTGGAAAAAGGCGGGATGTTTTCAGGACAGCTTGTCATTGGGCAGGTCAGCATCACTCAAGGAGAATTGCTGCAGGAACAGGAACCGGCCGTAATGAGCATTCCAGAATCCCATTTTCCGGAAACCGTGCGGCGGCCTCTGCCTGCGACTTAACGACGATCATCTCGATGCACAGACTGCATCCGCGCAGTCCTTACGAGAAATTGGGCGGTTACGTGCATCTGCCGCGTTTGATCGACAAGGCCAGGCTGCACCGGAAAGGATTGCTCGACGGTTACAACTATAAAACCGTTGGCTTCGATAAGCATTTGCTCGCCTTTCTGAAAGTCGACGGCGACGCATTCGAAGAGATCGCAAACCAGTTTGACGACGACAAGGCAGTTCTGGATTGGGTAAGAAAGAACGGAGCGCGAAATTCGGCAGAAGCGATCGAGCAATGGAATCACGCGATGATTTCGCGGCATCCCGACACCGCCGCAAAGAAGGCGCGTTTCCTACATTTTCTCAAAGAGGCCGGCGGCGAAGGCCGCAAAGATATCCGGACTTATTTCGATCTGATCGAATTTGATGAAGGACGGTTGAAATGACGAATGACAAATGTCGAATGCCGACGGAAGTCCGAATGACAAAGTAACGGTAGCGCGTGCCCCGCACTTTCGTCCTTCGAGCTTCGTCATTGCTGCTCACGCCTTGAGTTTCGTGAGTATCTCGTCCGCCTTCTCCAGCGTTTCCTTGCTTCCGATATCAAGCCATTTCCCTTCGATCTGAAACGTCTTTACTGGTTTGCGGGTGTAAAGCCATTGCACAAAACGACCCGGCTGATCCGGATTGTTGCCCGCAGCAAGATATGTCGTTAACAGAGACAGAACCGCAGGCGAATAATAGTAGATTGCGATCGCTGCCAGAGTTCCTTGCGGCTTCTTGGGCTTTTCTTCAAACCGGGTAATGATTCCCTCTGCATCAACAGTAATGTTACCGTACTTTTTGATCGCTTCCGTGTCGCCGACGTCGTAGACCGCAACCGTTGCGTCTGTTCCCCTCGCGCAGTCCACGAAATTTAGCAGCGATTCCGTAAACAGATTGTCGCCGGCAATGACCAACAGATTGTCTTGGGTCAAGTTCTCGCGCGTGACGACAAAATTGATATCTCCGATCGCGCCCAGCTTATCGTCATCGCTCGTCGAACCGTCGTTGATGATTTTGAATCTGAATTGCGTCCCGCGCTTGCGGGACTGGTAGCGCTCGCTCCATGCTTCGAAGTGAGCGGCAAATTTGTTGTTCGTCACAACGTAAACTGTTTCCAGGTCACGAACACCAGCGAGGTTGTCCACCACCCATTCGATGATCGCTTTGCCTCCAACTGGCAGCAGTGGTTTCGCTTTATCGAGAGTCAATGGATAAAGGCGTGTTGCGTATCCGGCCGCAAGAATCAGAGCGTTCATGAGATGAAAACAATCGGAGTAAGATAAAATCCGCTCGGTTTACTTACTGCGGTTTCGCCGTGCCTCCAGTGAGAATTGCGCTCTTTAGATGCTGCTGAATCGTCCGTATGCGATGGGAATCCGTGATTTTGCCATGGGCAGAGCCGTCCACCACATAGAGCGTATCAATGGCCGCGCCAGCTTGTGTGTTAATGCGCGAAAGCGGAATCAAAATATTTTCGCGATCAAGGCAGCTCAGCACATCGTATAGCAAACCGATCCGGTCCGGGGCCTGAATTTCGACGAGGGTGTACGTCGGATGCGTCTTGTTATCGATGGCGATACGCGTTGGAAATTCAATTCCTGGCGCCAGGCGACGAGTTTGGCGCTTCGCCTTTTCAATGCCCGGCAGAAAATCGAATGTTTCATCTTCGAGCGCGCGTCGCAACGTTTGCTCCACTAGCTCGAAGTCGCGGGGGTTCGTAACAGGTCGCGCGTTGGTATCACACACACGAAAAATGGCGAGCACGAGGTTGTCCCCTCGCGAAAAAACGTCGGCGCTCAAAATATTCAATGGCACAACCGCAAACGATCCTGCGATTTTCGCCAGCAACCGTTCACGCTCCCAGGTACAGAAGGTGACAACACTGTGCCCCTGCTCCGGAACAATCTTCCAGTTGATCGCCGGACTGAGCGGAAACTCGCCACTGCCGGAAACGTTCTCAAGGAATGACCGGAAAAGCTTCAGATGCTCGACAATGTCTGCGAGCCCGCTCGCGCGGAAATAATGATCCGGCATGAATTCAAAGTGCGATTCGATTTCCCCGGCGTAATCGAGCGAAAGATTATCGGCGACCGAACGCTGCAAACTTTCGCGCTCGATTCTTGTTTGTTCGAAGTAAGATTTCTGATCGGCGAGATAGCGCGACGTCTCGTGAAACAATTGCCAAACAAGAGACTCTTTCCAATCGGACCACGCTTCGGCACTTGTGCCCTGGCCATCAGCGAGAGTGAGCAGCATTAGCTTGTTGAGGTTTTTCTGATGCTTCACAATGTGCCCGAATTCCGTCACTGTGGCTGGATCATCCAGATTTCTCTGCTGCGCAATCCTCGAGAGGGTAAGATGATGATCTACCAGCAGGATGAGCGATTTCCTTTGCTCAGACGATAACTGCAAGCGAGCAGCTACGCGCTGCGCGAAGAGCGCGCTGGCTTCAGAATGGGGCCGGGCGCCAACGGCCTTGCCGCTATCGTGCAAAAGAAGTGCAAGATACAGCACCAGCGGGTCCTCGAGTTGCTCAAAAATATCACGGTAAGCTATCAGTTCGGGGTCAGTGATGTCGGCGAGCGCGTCGAGTTTGTCGATGCATACCAATGTATGCTCGTCGGCTGTGTAACGGTGCAGAAACTCATGCTGCACGAGGCAGGTAAGCTGACCGAATTCTGGAATGTAACGGCCGAGAAAATCGACCCGGTGCATCATCCGCAGAATGCGCCCGACTCTGCCTTTCTGTGACAGAATCGATCTGAAGATTTCGCGCGGCCCACGTGCATACTGATAAGTGCGTGTGACGTGGCGCAGACTTCTGCTCAGCAAATCCGCCAATTCGGGGCTCAGATCGAGGTTGCGTTCCTGAGCAAGCTGAAACACCCGCATCATCTTCTCAGAATCTCTGCGAAAAACATCGCGACGCGCTGGATGCAGATGTTTGTTTCGCACGAAGAAATCGTCCCCGATAGGAGTCTTGTCCGCTCGTATCAACGGAAGAAAACTGAAGAGCGAGCGGGTCTTGCTCGTCACGTATCCGCTGACGAATTGCTGCGTAATGCGTTCCGTTACTCGAAAAATATCTCGCGTGTGCTCGTAGTAATCTCGCATCAGTGTCTCACTGCGGAGCTGTCCGTACCGGGGAGAATAATCAAGCCGTTTTGCGATTTGCTCCTGCAAGTTCGTGTGCAGCGTGTCCGTGGACCGCCCCGTGGCATAATGCAGATCGGTGCGCAGGCGCAGGAGGAAATCGTACGCTCTCTCAATACGCCGCTGGTCGCTTTCGCTCAGCCAGTCTTTGCCGACGAGTTGGTTGGTGCTTAGCGAGCCTTCCTTGAAGTAGGTCATCCACAGCAGATTCTGATAATCACGCAGTCCGCCGCATCCGCTTTTTAGATTCGGCTCCTGAAGATAGACGCTGTCGCCGTATTTTTTGTGCCGGCTAACCTGATCCTGCATGCGCGTTGCCACATATTCCTGTTCGTGTCCGTCGACGCATTTGGAACGAAATTGCTTCCGGAACTCCTGCGCCAGCTCGCTGTCGCCAGCGAGAAACCGCGACTCCAGCATGGCCGTTTTCGTGCGCATGTCACGGTTGGCCTCGGTAATCGCTTCCTTAATGGACCGTGTGGAGTGTCCAACCTTGAAGCCGCTGTCCCACAGCAGATAGAGCACTTGATTCGCCATCTCCTGCAGGTGCGGCGAAATCTCTGCCACGCCATGGTGATGCAAGACCATCACGTCAACGTCACTGAACGGGTTAAGCTCACCCCTGCCATATCCGCCAAGGGCGATTAACGCCACCGGAACCTTCGTCTCGCCATTGCCGCGAACCGTAGCAGCTGCTGCATCAAAAACGTACCGCAACAGAATGTCGACCAACTCAGCGCGTCGCACGCAAATTTCGCGGCCACCCACGCCCGCCTGGTGCTTCAATCGTAAGCGATGCTCTTCAACCTTCAGAAATTTTTTGTAAAGCGGGAGGACTTCCGTCGGTCGCCTGGTCCCGGTCGCGGCAAGGCGGCTTTCGGCGTGGGCCAAAACTTTTTCGAGGTGTCGGGACGTCCTCATCGGAACCTTACGTGATATACAAGTGTAAGATTGGAAATCTAAAATCCAAATCCCCCGCCCTAACGAGAAAGATGTCATTCTGAGCGGAGCGAAGAATCTCGGATGAGTTTGGGATCGAATTCAGCCTAAGAAGATAGATCAGAGATGTTTTCGCTTCGCTCAACATGACAGCGCCATTTCCATGAGTGCTCTTCGATCACGGCGCGCGTCTCTACCGCCGTGAAAAAATTCAGTATTTCAGAAACGCCGTGACCGGCGTCGGCTGGAGTCGCTTGCGGCCATGGAGGGATTCAAGCTCAATGAGGAACTGCGCTTCGAGGAGCTGACCCCCAGCTTTGCGAATAAGAACAGCTGCTGCAGCAGACGTGCCGCCGGTCGCGAGCAAATCGTCCACCAGCACAATTCGCTCACCCACGCTCATCGCATCAACATGCATTTCCATTTCCGCCTCGCCGTACTCAAGCGAGTACTTTGCAGTCTCCGTCCTGTAGGGGAGTTTGCCGCGCTTCCGGATCGGCACGAAACCAAGACCAAGTTCATAAGCAACCGCCGACCCAAAAAGAAAGCCGCGTGCATCGATGCCGACGATCTTATCAATCTTTAGCCCGCGACATCGCTCCAGGAAGAGATCAATCGAGGCACGGAACAAGACCGGATCGCTCAAGACCGGTGTGATGTCCTTGAACACGATGCCTCTCTTGGGAAAATCCGGTACATCGCGAACAGCAGCGCGGACTTCTTCGACTCTTTCCAAAGCCATCGGCGCGAACGCTAGCGGGTTGCACTAAAACGTCAATCCGGTTCACTTCAGAGACCCGCATCGAACAAGCGCAAGGGGAGTGCACGCTGATCCGGTGAGCTCTGTGCAGCATTGCCAAGTCGGCACGGCAATTTAAAATAAGCCGTCCGGTGGAGCGCTATCTTTTAATCGTTTCGACAATCTGTTTTCTCGCGGCCGTCCTGCATACGGCTGTTGAATTGCGTACCGGCGTGTTTCGGCCAATGCGATTCAATTTTTTTGCAGTCGGTTTGGGATTCATCTTCCAGACGGCGTTCTTATCGTTGCGCGGGCATGCGCTCGGTCGCTGTCCGCTGACGAACCTGTTTGAGGTTTTCATTTTTCTAGCGTGGTCGGTGGCGCTGATGTACATGCTGGTCGGCTCCATCTACCGGCTCTCACTGATGGGCGCGTTTACCGCGCCGCTCGTCGTCCTGCTACAAGGCTTCGCGTTACTTGCGCCAATTGACCGTCCTCACCCTTCGAGGTTGCCGGCGAACCCGTGGGTGGAATTTCATGCATCGATTTCGCTGGTCGCCTATGGCGCGTTCGCGCTCGCGTGCATCGCCGGGGTCATGTATCTGGTGCAGGAGCGCCAACTCAAGACGCATCACTTGCATTCGATTTTCTATCATTTGCCGCCGTTGGCCGATCTTTTTACGGCCATGACCCGGCTGCTTTGGTGGGGCTTTGTGCTTTACACACTGGGGATAGTCAGCGGGTTTTTTACCGGGCACCCGTTGCCGCGGGTGCAAGTGGTTGCTGCTATTGGGATCTGGCTGCTTTATGCTGCAATCTTGCAAGGCCGTCACCTTCGATGGCTCGCACCAAAACGCGTAGCCGCGCTATGTATTATCGGGTTTAGCGCCGCATTGGTACTGCTCTGGGGAATTACATTCACTGCAGAATTGAATCCAACCCCATGAATCTCTTCTGCATCGGATTAAGTCATCACACCGCCGACGTCGCCACGCGCGAGCAGTTCACCGGTAGCGCCACGACCGAATCGATTGTGCGCCAAACCGGTTGCGCCGAAGCCTTGTTGCTGACGACTTGTAATCGGGTCGAGGTTTACGCGGTCTCCGATAGACGCGTTTCCACGGACGAAATTGCACGCTGCCTGATACGAAAGGCTAACAGTGATCCTCACCATTACGCGCCTCCATTTTATCGCTACGAGGCCAATAAATGCGCGCACCACCTATTCCGCGTTGCCTCCGGACTCGACTCCATGGTTGTCGGCGAGAGCGAAATACTCGGGCAGGCAAAGAAAGCCTACGAGTCAGCTCGAGAATCCGGAGCAGTGGGTCCGTATTTGCATCGTTTGTTTCAGCGGGCCTTTCGGGTGGCGAAACAAGTGCGCACCCACACAGAAATTGCGCGGGGCGCAGTATCCGTTGGGTCCGTTGCTGTCGATCTGGCACAAAGAATCTTCGGGAAGTTGACCGATTGCAAGGTGCTGGTGCTCGGCGCGGGTGAAACCAGCGAACGTACAGCGCGTGCACTCGTGTCGCGCGGCGTCAGTGACATTCGCGTCAGCAATCGCTCCGCTGATCGCGCAAATGAATTAGCGCGGGCGGTCGGTGGCTGTGCCGTCGTTCCGTTCAACGAGTGGATGGTCCAATGCCGCGAGGTCGATATTCTCATCACTTCGACAGCGTCCGAGATGCCCTTGCTGACGCCGGACAAACTCGCACCGATGCTGCGGGAGCGTGTGGATCGCCCGCTTTTCATCATCGATATCGCAGTGCCTCGCGACGTCGATCCCAGCGTCAATGAAATGGATGGCGTTTATCTTTACGACATCGATTCGATACGATCTGTCGCGGAGCAATCGCTCGCTCTCAGGCACCAGCATGTCGTGGCGGCAGAGGCCATGATTGCCGAACACGTCAGAGACTTCGTCGACTCAATTTCTCGCGGTATCAATCGCGCCTCACAAACTTCGGAGCATCCCTCGCTCGGCGAAAATCCGCTGCACGCGTCGGAGCTGTAGCGGCGGTCTATGACCGCCAAAAATCGAAAGATAGTCCTGGGAACACGCGGCAGCGAGCTGGCGCGCGCGCAAGCTCGTTTGGTGGAAAAAGCAATCCAAAAGGTACGGCCGCAGGCAAAGATCGAGACCAAAATTATTGCGACACAAGGCGACAAAGCCAGAGTTATCGATCCTCGGGCAGGACGAAAAGGAGCATTCACGGGGGAAATCGAGCGCGCGCTTCTTGCCGGGGACGTGGATATTGCGGTTCATAGTGCCAAGGACCTGCCGAGTGAAACAAGCCCGGACGCAGAAATCGCGGCAGTTCTTCCCCGGGCGCCCATGGAGGACGTGCTGGTTTCCAAACACCGGGGGGGTCTTGCTTCCCTTCCTGAGGGTGCCACGGTTGCAACCGGCAGCGTGCGAAGGGAACATCAGCTGCTCTGGCAACGCGCGAACCTCAAGCTGATCGATCTTCGCGGCAACGTGCCTACGCGATTGCGAAAACTGGCGGAAAGCAATTGGGACGCCATCGTGTTAGCGCGCGCAGGGCTTGCACGCTTGGGCTTGTCGCCAAGTCGCACCGAAATCAGCTTCGAAGGCATGCAATTTTTTCTTGATGTTCTTCGGTGCGAAATCTTTTTGCCCGCAGGTGGTCAGGGAATAATTGCCCTCCAAGTTCGCGCCAATGATCAAAGGACAAAGGAACTTGTCGGTCTCGTAAACGATTGCGAAACGTTGCTTTGTTTGCAGGCGGAGCGAGAATTTCTGCGTGGCTTGCAGGGTGATTGCAATTGTCCGGTGGGTGTCCTTGCAGAGATCGATAAGGGAAAGATGAAAATGCGCGCGCAAGTTTTCCTGGGTGAAACGGCCGCGCCACGGGAGGCCGAAGTGGAAGGCGCTTGCGACGAAGGCGGGAAGTTGGCCGGCGAATTGTTGCGAAGGATCACGCGAGAGTAAGAGCATGCCCAAGAGTACAAAACAGAACGGAACAGTTTATCTGGTTGGCGCTGGGCCGGGTGATCTCGGATTGGTGACCTTGCGCGCGAAGGAGTGCATCGAGAATGCAAACGTGATCGTGTACGATCATCTGGCAAATCCGGAACTGCTTCGTTGGGCGCGGAATGATGCCGAAATTATTTATGCTGGAAAAGAATCGGGCGAAAGTCGAACCCAGCATGAAATCAACACGCTGCTGATCGATAAAGCGCGCGAAGGAAAACAGGTCGTCCGGTTAAAAGGCGGGGATCCATTTGTTTTCGGCCGCGGCGCCGAAGAAGCGCAGGCGATCGCCGATGCGGGAATCGCATTTGAAATTGTGCCTGGCATCACGTCGGCCATCGCGGGTCCGGCTTATGCAGGTATTCCCATGACGCATCGCGGGCACAATTCGCACGTGACATTCTTCACCGGCCACGAAGACCCGGCAAAAGCAGAAAGTGCAATCGACTACGCGGCGTTGGCAAAACTTGGCGGCACCCAGGTCATGTTGATGGGCGTGGAACGACTTGGATCCATCACGAGCGAAATGCTCAAGCAAGGTGTGCGCAGCGATCTGCCAGTGGCGCTTGTGCGCTCCGCTACTACCGGGCAACAGGAAACGCTCACTGGCACTCTTGAAGATATTGCCAAAAAAGCTGTCGCCAGCGATTTCAAAGCACCGGCGGTGGCCGTGTTTGGCGAAGTCGTCGGGCTGCGCGACAGTCTGAATTGGTACGAAAAGCGGCCGCTGCTGGGAAAAAGAATTGTCGTTACGCGAACCCGAAAACAGGCAAGCGTGTTGAGTAACAAACTGCGCGCGCTCGGCGCTCACGTCATCGAGTTACCCACGATCCAAATTGAGCCGCCGACCGATTTGCGCGAATTCGCGGAACTGGTGCAGGACGCGCACGTCTATGATTGGATCGTGTTCACGAGTGCGAACGGCGTCGAAGCATTTTTCGATATTTTCTTCAAGCTTTACGATGACGCTCGCGAGATCGGGGCTGTGCGCATCGCAGCGATCGGGCCGGCTACGGCGCAACGCGTGAAAGGCTTTCACCTGCATGTGGATCTTCAGCCGGACGAATTCGTGGCGGAGGCAGTGGTGAAGGAATTTGAAAAGCAGGGAAGCATCGAAAACATGCGGATTCTCCTCGTGCGCGCGGAAAAGGCGCGGGACACGCTTCCGAAGGAACTTTCGGCATTGGGAGCGATCGTCGACGAAGCGTTTGCGTACCGGACCGTGCCTGAAACGCGAGATACGAGCGGCGCACGGCGGCAACTAGCGCAGGATGGTGCGGATTTGATCACGTTTACCAGTTCTTCAACCGTAGAAAACTTTCTCGCCCTTGGGCTACCGTGGCCAAAGGGAATGCGAATCGCCAGCATCGGGCCGATCACATCGAAGACCGTGCGCGATCACGGACTCACGGTGGATGTCGAGGCGCGCCGGCATGATATTGACGGGCTGGTACAGGCGATCCTGGACCTGTTCGCTGAGAAAAGCAGTTGAACGGGACCGAGAACCGCTGCGGCAGGTTACCGGTTTAACTCTTCAACTCTTTAACTGTTTAACCTTCTCGTTTACGGATTAAATCGAAACTTCATTCGTCCGCGCTTGGCGTTTGCTTTGGCTTTGCGACGATGCTTTTGCGAAGGCGTCTCGAAGGCACGCAAACGGCGGACCTCCTCAAGAATTCCCTCGGCATCCAGCTTGTTTTTCAGCCGCTTCAACGCGCGATCGACAGGTTCACCTTTACGAACGATCACTTCTGGCATCAATCATCACTCCTGACTACTTAGAATCTTCTCTCAACCGGCGAGCCCGAGCCTACTCGGGCCGGGCGACCTCGTCAAATCACCTGCAAAACGCCACCGCTAGGCGAGAGGATTTGCTTGAATCTGAGTTCACGAGCGGGAAACGGCTTAACGTGCTCAGAGAGATCCCGCCTAACGCCCAAATGGAAGCAACCTCTTGCGACCTCAAAGTCGAATAGAGAGGTGCAAAACCAAATCTTAACTACTTATCAAAGGGACAGATGGATCATGAAAACGAAATCCGCTTCACAAACAGCAGCAAAAACCTTTTTGGAAGAATGCAATTCTGCTCGCCATAACCGCCTTAGCGCTTTCCGCCTCGCCTGGCAGTCGCGCTGCCGCGTTGTGTGGCTGTACGAGGTCTTGGGACAACGCCGGCACAGGTGATTGGTTCGACCCGTTGAATTGGGCTCCCTATCACGACTACGTGCCCGGTTGCGGGGAGCAGCCCGTTTGTCCCATAGATAACGGCACAACCGAGGCGAACATTAACAACGGTGGCACGGCTCGGATTGCTCAGATTAACAGCACGCCGCCTCCGACCGCCCATGCCTGCGAGGTGTTTCTTGGTCGTAATAATTCGACGGATTCTGGTACACTGTCTGTGGAAAACGGTACCCTGAATCAGTGCCAAGATATGTTCGTCGGCTGCTACGGCAAAGGCACGCTGAGCATTAAGAACGGCGGGTCCGTTAGCACGCTTGCAGGCGCGTCTATCGCGGCAGCGTCAGGTTCAAATGGCCTGGCAACCGTCGATGGTACGAACTCAACATGGACAGTGACAATTGGCGGCGGGGGGCCGTGCTTCGTGTGGGAGGAATCCTAAACGGTGGAGGCGGAACTGGCCTCTTGACGGTCACAAACGGCGGACTCGTTACCGCAGACGGTGTTCACGTGTATCCCTCCGGCACGTTAACCGGCAATGCCAAGGTTAGCACGACCAGCGGAACGACCGTCGAGGGCACACTTTCGCCTAACTGGACACTCACTATTGGCGGCGATCTCACCTTTTACGGCACCGCTACTACCATGCCTACCATGCAGTGCAACGTTACACCGGCGAACTTGAACAGTGTCGATGCCGAGGTCACGGGGAGAGCGACGCTTACCGGCCGCGTGTCCGTCACGATGACCGGGACCTTTACTCCTGGCACGACGTACACGCTGTTGAATGCGGACGTTGGCGTATTCGGCACGTTCCCGATGGAGTCAATTAATTTCCCGCCGGGTCAAAACTTCACTCCCAAGATCATATACGATACGCATCACGTTAAACTTTATCTTGAGCCGAACAATCCTTCGGGTTTTTGACCCTTAGCCCACTGTCCGTCAAATTAGGGCAACCCTAGAGCTTACTATCGACACTGAGTCGCTTTACCGCTGGGCGAGAGGATTTGCTGCGGTCGTAGTTTTTTCCGTGACTTCGCGGCGAAGCGCAGCGGCACCGCGGCCGCGGGCCCGTGACCACCACAGCACAATGGGCGAAGCGATGAAGATCGATGAATAGGTGCCGACGACCACGCCGATAATGATGGCGAGCGAAAAATCGCGTAGCACCGCACCGGCAAAGAAAAACAGACACAGAATCGGAATGAGCGTCACTGTGCTTGTAAGAATAGTGCGGCTGAGCGTCTGGTTAATGCTTGAGTTCATTATCTCCTCGATCGTGCCTCGTCGCCCGCTCGCAAGACCCTCGCGAATACGGTCGTACCGACCGTCATCAGCACATCGTGCAGCAACGCGACAATCGCGCCTACGGCAAAGGAGAGTTCGAAGCGGAACGTCACGAAAATCAAAATGCCCAGAATGCCAAGGCCGAGCGCGATCAACGAACTTTTTGCCAGCTCACCGCCAACGAGCGCGCCTACGCGTTCCGAACCTTCCACATTGAATCCAGCCTTCGGCATGGCCTGCATGATCTGCTTTTCGACCCTGTCGCTAGTGTTCAGCGGCGTGCGGATCGTGATGTAACTCTTGCCGCCTTGCGCGGACTCCTGAATTGACGCGTCAGCAAGTCCAATTTGCTGCAACCCGTGGCGGACCTGGCCGATATCGATCACACCGGGTGCGCTCAATGTAATGAGGTCGCCGCCGCGAAAATCGACGCCGAAATTTTTCTCGCCTCGAAGGTAGAAGGCTGCCGCGCCGGCAAGCAATAGAGCCAGCGAGCACATGCAGGCGATAAAACCTTTGCCAAGGAAGTTGATGTTTTGCGCTGAGATCAAATGCAACATCGAGATCCGCTTTAGCCGACCGGTATCGACAAACCAGCCGAGAAAGTTCCGCCCCACGATGAGCGCCGTGAACAACGACGCCAAAATGCCAAGCGTCAGTGCAATGGCGAAGCCCTTCACCGGCCCGCTCGCCTTCCAAAACAAAATCGCAGCCGTGATCAGGGTTGTAACGTTCGCGTCGAAGATGGAACTGAATGCCTTCTCATAAGCTGTGTTGAGCGCAACCTTGAGCGTCTTTCCAAGCGCCATTTCTTCCCGCAATCGCTCGAAAATCAGCACGTTCGCATCCACGGACAAGCCAATTGTCAAAATGATGCCGGCGATACCCGGCAATGTGAGCACAAAGTGAAACATTGTGAGCGCACCCATGAGAAGAATGAGATTGATCACGAGCGCGAGATCCGCGACCAAGCCAGGGATTTTGTAGTAAATGGCCACACAAACCACCGTGATGGCCAGCCCAACCAAGCCGGCAAGAATGCTTGCCCGGATTGAGTCGGCGCCAAGCGTGGGCGAGACACTGCGTTCTTCTTCGATACTTACTGGCGTTTGTAGCGGGTTCTGAAGCACGCTGGCCAGGCTGCGCGCTTCTTCCTCGGTAAATCGTCCAGTGATTTGCGCGTCACCCCCGTAGATTGCGTCCTGGATGACGGGCGCGGATTGGATGCCTCCATCAAGCACAATAGCGAAGCGATGATGAACGTTCGCGGCCGTAATGTTGCCGAACTGCTTCGCGCCCTCGGCGTCGAATCGCAAGTGAACAACCCAGCCGTCTTTTTCGTACGAAGCGCCTGCGTTCGAAACGCGATCACCCGATAGATCAGCTTTCTTTTTTACAAGCAATCGTTCCTCGATCGGTTTCTCGCCCTCACGCTGCATCTTATAACTTTCGATGCGGAATTCAGGCGGAATCACGTCCTTGCCTTCGTCGATCGCTTTTAATTTTTGTCCATTATCCGGATAGACCAGACGGAACTCGAGTTTCGCCACGCGCGAGAGCTGGTCCCGCGCTTCTTGAATCTTCGCCGTGTCCAGCCCGGGAATTTGGACCAGAATCCGATCACCGCCCACGGGGCTGATGATCGGCTCGCCTCCGCCAAAATAATCAACGCGCTTCCGGATCACTTCCACCGCCTGGTCGAGCATTCCTTTCGTGATCGGTTTGTCGCCGGCCTTGAGCCGGATTAGAAAGGATGTGCCGCCTTGAATATCGAGCCCAAGTGCGATCTTTTTCTGCGGCGGCCACATCATGGCGATACTGAAGATAACAAGCAACAGCATCAACGTGGTGGCCAGCAGCCGCTTCCGCGGTCCCTGATCGGTGGCGAAGTACCACCCGAAAAGGACGAGCATCGCTAGACCGACAAAAAATGTAAGTGCGGGAGTCATTTCGACTTAACCGGCTGCGGATTCAACCAATTTACTAATTAGCTTTCTTTGAGCACATTTGTAATGGCCGATTTCTCCATCTCGATCTTTACGTTGTCGGCCACCTTCACCAGGACGGTGTTCTCTTTAACATTGGAAATCAGGCCGTGAATACCAGCGTTGGTGACCACTCGGTCGCCGGTCTTTATGCTTGAGATTAAATTCTGTTGCTGTTGCTGCCGTTTTTTCTGCGGTCGAATCATCACGAAGTACATGATGATGAAAATAAAAATGAGCGGCACAAAAAATGAACCGATGCCGCCGCCTGGGACCTGTTGAGGCGCGGCGGTTTGAGCCTGAGCAAGAAACGCTTCGAGCATGAGCAAATTGGAGAGCGCACCTTAAACGCGAAAGCGTTCGCTGCAATCGTTCTTTCGCAGCGCTCGTATCAATTTCAGGATCGAAGCTGGCGCTCCGATGCCGCCTACAACAGCTTCTCCAACACGATCTCCGATCCCCGCTCAGCGTCCGTCGAGAAATGTACGCGCGAGAACACGCGGTGCACGAGCCCGAGGCCGAGGCCGCCTTCCTCGCGGGAGCGAGCATCCGCCTGCGCGGCCGCCTGTTCTTGAGTGATTCCCGCGCCGTGATGCCGGATGACGAAACGGATGAGCGAAGGAGAGACCTCGGCGCCGCACCATAGCGGGCCGGGAGGTTTCTCCGGGCCGTATGCGTGCTTGATAACGTTCGTCAGGATCTCATCGCAACCGACTAGCAGCGTGAGAAGCGTGTCCTGTGGGATGCCAGCGAACCGGCCCCACTGCTCAAAGAAGGCGCGTGCAGTGCGGATGCTCTCCGCGGTGCACAAAGCAGCGAACTCACGCGAGGGTGGCGTCGTGCGGTCTTCTATAAGCAAAAGAGTGGCGTCGTCGCATGCGCCGCTTGCGAGATTCTTCCGCCAGGTGTCCACGCTCAAGTCGAAAGCGCTTGGGTTCGTCCAATCGTGCGATTCCAGCAGGCTCACCAGTCCGTCACGGGCAAGCTGGCCGCCGTTAGTGGCGACGGCCTCCGTGATACCATCGGAATGCACGAGCCAGTGCGAGCCCGCGGCCAGCGGGATAGTAATGGCGTTGCAAGCGGAGAGGCGGCGCTGCCCGAAGAAGCTGTGGCGTGGACAAGCCACCTCGCGCCACGTTCCTGTGGCATGGTCGCGGCACAGTGGCGGGTGTTGCGCGAACGCCGCCGCATAAACCCGGCGATGCGCGGTATCGAACAGCATCGCCGTCAGCGCCACTGCATTGTCGTCCGCATGCATGGCCTCGTAGAGCACATTGTTCAATTCGACAAGCCAAGTGCTGAACGATTCGGCCGTGCAGCGTGAGGCGGCCAGCTCGATCTGTGTTGTGAGCCTTGCCATGTCGAGCGCGGCGGAGGATCCCTTGCCCGTGACGTCGCCAACGCCAGCAAGGAGGAGGTGCGGTTGCGCCGCGTGGAAGAAGTAACAGTCACCGCCGATCCCGGTGGCCTGTTCGAGAAAAGCCTGGACGTGCAGCGATCCGTGGTCCGCGTCCGGCTCCGGCAAGAAGGTGGCCTGCACCTGGCGCGCGAGCTCCAGCTCCGCGCGGCGCTCGGCCTCCTGCACAGCGCGTGCTCTGGATTCCTCCTCCGCCTGCCTACGGCCCAATGTCACGGAAACCAGCGAGCCGAAGGCGATGAAAACGCGCATGTCCTCCGCGCTGAACTGGGCGCGCTCCCGCGGGTTCATGGCCTGCATCACACCACGGCATGATGCGCCATCCATGAGTGGAATAGTCAAAAGCGCCTGGGCCGGCAGCCCGGTGTCCGATCCGATACGCTTGTAGTGCTCGGGGTGCTGCGTGGCGTCCGCCGTGTTCAGGGGCTCGCGGGTTTCGAAGACCCGGCCCGCGATGCCATGGCCCTTCGGCAAACGCCACGGCCCTTCTTTGCGCCAGTCGCGCCCGGTGCTGTGGATCAGCAGATCGCCATTTGCGGCATCCGGCAGTGAAATGGAGCAGGCAGCGCAGCGCATTACCTCATGAGCGCCTTCCAGGATGTTCGCCAGCAACACGTCAAAATCGCCCGGGGCGCTGAGCGAGGCGGCGACGCCTAGGAGCGTCTCGACCAGCAAGCCGTGGCTTTTCGCACTGGAATGTGCCGGCGGGGTGGTCACTTTCTAACCGGCGTGGCGGATGGCCGCCTAGTTGCCGGAGGCTGATTCATCATACTTCGCTGCTGGTCGCTCAAGCCCCAGACGAGTGCGCTGGGTTTGACCTTCAGCACCTGGATGAAACCGTTCACATTGTCCGACGCACTTCCGAGTTTTTCCGACGCGCTGCCGAGTTTCTTGATGTGGCTTTCGCTGCGGATGATCGCCTGGCCCGCTTGGTTGAGGGTCGTTTCGCTGCGGATGACCGCTTGGCCTGCTTGGTCGAGGGTCGCCGCCACTTTCTCAAGGTCTTGGCTCGCCTTGGTTAGAGCGGTGTTGCTACTCTCAGCGAGTTCCGCCGTTCGGTGCATGGTCTTCGTGGCGTCATCGATCGCCGCGTCGCTTTTTGAGTCCAAGCCGGGCTTGATGGCATCCAGCCGGCTCAATTCGACGCCGTCGATGCGGTAAAGTCCATCTTTGTCGCCTGCCTGAAGTCGGCGCACCACGTCGGCGAGCAATTCCTTCGTGCCGGTCTGCTGGTCAGTCCGCAGAGCGATGTTCGACTGGCCCATGAGCGACTTCTCCACGTACGGTTTGATGTTGGCGGGCACGTCCACCTGTTTGGTAATCTCAATGCGCACGAGGATTTTGTCCGTGGCTGCGTCGTAACGCATCTTCCCGACCGCTCCCACCGGCATGCCCTTGAAGAGCACGCTGGAGCCTTCCTTGATCCCGCCCACCTCATTGAAGGCCGCATCGAAGCGAACTCCTCCCCGCGAGCCCGCCTTCAAGGCGTAATACAGCGCGCCAATGAGCAGCGCAGCGGACGCGATAACGACCAGCACGAGCATCGGCTCGTAAAGGCCGCGGAGTGATTTGAAGAATTTCCGGTTCATGGCGGGCCGGGGTGTCGTGAGTTGATGAGTTGTGCTTGAAGCCTGTTCATATTCCTAATCGTAATCTTTACCGCATCGAAGGCCGATTGAGATTAAGACTATGAAATAGGCTCAGCTCAGTCACGTTCATACTCTCAACCCTCAACTCTTATCTCTCAATCTTACGCGGCGCCTCCTTTCTGCAGATGGAAGAACCCCCGTACCAGCGGATGCTCGCTGGCGAAAAAATCCTCGCGGCTCCCGGCGAGCAGCACCGTTCCGCGGAGCGCTCCGTCCCGCTCCGCGCCCAGCATGATGCCGCGGGTGGCGATACGCTGGAAGCTCAGCAGGTCGTGCGTGACCACCACCACCGTGGTGCCGCTCTTGCGGCTCAGCGTGATAGTCAGGTCGTCAATCTCCTTGGTGCTCATGGGATCGAGGCCGGAGGTGGGCTCGTCGCTGATAAGCAGCCTTGGATCCAGTGCGAGGGCGCGGGCGAGGGCGGCGCGTTTCTTCATGCCGCCGCTGAGCTCGCGCGGATACTTCCCGGCGTGGGCGGCCAATCGCACGGCACGCAGCTTCATGAGCACGGTGTCATCGAGAAGATCGCGATCGCTCGAGATCTTGGGATGATGCTGCTGAAAGGGCAGAGCCACATTCTCCGCCACCGTAAGGCTCTGAAGCAAGGCGCCAGACTGGAAAAGCACGCCTACATCCCGCATGAGCCTCTTGCGTTGGCGCCGTGGGAGGCTGTGGATGTTTTGGCCGAGGACATGCACGGTGCCGGAGGTGGGTTCGTCCACGCCAATGAGTATGTTCAGCAGGGTGCTTTTCCCACAGCCGGACCCTCCGAGGACGGTGAAAACATCGCCGGCGAAGACATCGAGGCTCACGCCGTTGAGCACGTTGGCGCCGTTGAACGCTTTCACCAAATCCCGCACCACGAGCAAAGGCTCGGCAGGCTTCGATGGGGGCGTAGGCAGATTCATTTCTGAGAGGGTGATAGGCCTTTGGCGCTTTTCCGTTTTCCGTTCAGGCTGTGAATCGTCACTCGTTAGCTTTCATTCCAAACTCTCGAAGTGCGTCTGCCAACTCCTCACTTGTTCATCAACCCCGCAGCAATCAAAACATTCTGCAGCCCCGTGATGACGGCGTTGACAAGCGTCACCGCAGCCAGTGAAGACACCACGGCAGCCGTTGCCACACGTCCGACTGCGTCCGACCCGCCGGTGGCGTTCAGCCCCTTACGGAAGGCGATCATCGCAGCCACGACCGCAAACAGTCCGGATTTGCCCACTCCGATGAACGCATCCTGCATCCGCGGGGGGACCAGTGCTCGCAGAACGAACTGCTTCCCGTCCATGCCCATGACCAGCGAGCACACCCCCTGTGCTCCGAGCAGCCCGACACCCACGGTATAGATCTCCATCACCGGCAACATCACGATGAAGGCTCCCAGCATCGGCAGAAGCAGGTAGCGCGAGACATCCACGCCCATGGTCTCCAGCGCCTTGATCTCCTCCCCGATTTTCATGTTCGCCAGCTCCGCCGCCGAGCCGGATACGCTGCGCCCGATGAAGACCACCGCCGCGAGCATGGGCGCGAGCTGTTGGTTAAGGATGATCCAGATGAGCCGCGGCACGGTCTCCTCCATGCTCAACTCTTGGAGCTGCTCTATCAGTACCATCGCCAGGACGGCTCCTACGCAGAATGCCATGAGGAACACCGTCGGCACAGCCCGCACGCCGATACCCAGTGAGCGGTTGAAGAACGCCTTCCACATGGTCAGCGGCAGCCAGGGTCGCTCCAGCGCACCACGGCACAGCGACATGGACAAACCTGCGTAACTGTATTCGCGTCCCGGTTTCATGCCGCCGCCAGAGCCGCCTCAAGATGGTCATACACCGCAATGCCTCCACCCTCCGCGGACTCCAAGCCTACGCCGTTGATGTCAAAGGCGGCTCGCAGCGCCTCGTTCATGCCGCACAGCGCGAGCCGCGAATCCGGAGACCCGTCGAGCTGGTATCGCTGCATCGCCGCCCAGAACGGCGTGTTCAAGAACGTCACCCCTGACAGGTCCACGATGAGCAACGGGATGTGCTGCGTGAGCAGCCCCTTGAGGAACTGCCGCACCGCCGGCACGGCGAGGAAGTCCGCCTCGCCTGCGAACTTCAGGATTTTTCCCCGAGGATGCGCTTCTTCTTCACATAGCAAGTGGGGGGACAGATTCATGGCCTTCGTTTTTCTCAAGAAGCTCCCGATGGTGCGACGATGATGGCTACTCGCATTGGCGAACGCAAGCGCGAAAACAATCTGCTGTTGGTCATGCAGGCGGGATGCTCTTGCCGCCGATCTTAATTCGCGCATAATCCAATAGGCAAGCGGGGGTATAGCTCAGTTGGTAGAGCGTCTCGTTCGCAATGAGAAGGCCAGGGGTTCGAATCCCCTTACCTCCAGTTTTCACACGCAGTGATCGAACTCAACTGGTCAGCTCACACATGGACTGATCACTCATCAGCCGATATGACCGTTGCCGATCTTGGCGCCATTTGCTGAATGAGGCATTCGCAAAAAGCTGGTAACGGTGCCTGGCAAGGGCAGGTGAGCGTGGATCGATCATCTTTGCCTAGATAGGTAGAACAGATGGCTGGACCCACATCGCATCGGTAAATGCTGCACGACCCAGTTGATCCTTGGCGCAAGGATAAATGTCGAAGAGTGCCAGGCCGAGCTCCTCGGTTAACATTGTATGTAGCTCCCATAGGGTGGTCTGCTTTTCATATGTCGGCAGAAGGCAGAGTTCTGTATAAAACGCTGCCACGCGTTGTGCGAAGGTCGTTTTTCCGCCGGCCACCAGGAGCCGCTCGGCACCCTGGACATCCGCCTTGATCAATAGCATCCCATTGGGTTCAAATTCAGCGGCCCAGTCGTCGAGGGTCATAGTCCTGACGTCTATTTGTGCGATATGCTGCTGCACGCCGTCGAAGGGGCTCTTACCGGAAAGGCTGTTTTCCAGAAGCGAATTTGTCTGCTCGCCAAGATTATGGAAGAATTTCGTCGTACCGGTCACATCTGACAAAGCCAGCTCGTGGACTATCACGTTTGGATAGCGTCGCATTCTATTTCTAAGGATGGCAACACTCTGCGGTGTGGGCTCAAATGCGTGCACTTTGGCGTCAGGCATGTAATCCAGGATTTTGATCACAGTTCGACCGACGTGGCTACCGATATCCAGTACGGCTTTTGGTTTAATCTTACGATATAACTGCCCCATCGAGTAGTATGCGTCGGGCACGCTTAGTAGCTCCTTGGCCCAGTGAACGACACTACGCTGCGCACGGCTCGCAAGAGGATTTTGAGACAAAATGTGATGAAGTCGTCTGAGCATGGGAACACCAAATTTGTTTAGGAGTGACCCTTGTTACGGCGAGCGCTTCTCCAGCATTGAGTTACTGGAACCGGCATCGTGACCGCGACGCGTCACTGGCTCAGCCGACCAGCTAACACGGGGCCAGCCCTAGCGGGAACAACAATTGCTCCTCGCGGCAGTTGGCTGAATCGGCTCGTGGCCCAGAGCTCAGTAAGGCGAACGAAACAGTATGCAAATATGACGGGCCAAAGCACAAGCAGGGTAATGTCGCGGCCGAGGTTGAAGGTAAGACCAACGCCAAGCATGAACAACATCAAGCGCAGCAGCGATTTTCTTTGTTCCCACCAGCGGATGAGCAGACCAGTCCAAAGCGCCATCAGTATGCCGGCTGCGACTGGACCAAGGATTTTGCCAAAGTTCAAAACGCCGCCGCCGATCATTCCGGCGGAAATGGTAGTGGACACACCCAGCTCTCCTTCGTCACTCTCGAACCCGCGCCACTTCGCGTAGTCAATTCCGATCAACGGCTTTGAGGGCCAGATCGCGCGCGGAACGAAATTAAGTAACTCGTTCAAATATCTTGCGCCATACGCTGGAGAGGTATCACCGGAATCCAGGTAAGCATTCACAAAGCAAAGCTCCTGAATCATGTTAAGGCCGCTTGTTCGCACATTTTCATCCACGAGCTCGTACGGATTCTCAGCAGCCAGCACCTCCCTGAAACCGGTGCTGCGAAATACCGTCACAAACCTGAACCCTTGATCCAAGCAGACGAACGCCACCGCCAGAACGGTGAATCTTACAATGAGCGGATGCCGGCCATAAAATAGATATGTGATGATAAAAGGCAGGACTGCCACAAGGAAGTGGCTACGCGTTCCAGCGAAAAAGAAAGACGGGAGTGTAATGGCAAACATTGCGCCGGCGAGCAACCGCCAGGCAGTGCTGCGCTGGAAAAATATCAGGGCGCCCAGGAACGCTGTTGCCGCATTAAACAGATAACCTCCGAAGGAGATCAGAAATCCCATTGCCGAACTTGAGACTGCACCACGCCCCCACATCGTCTCGCCGCCACGGCCATCGAGCGGAAGTACAGCGTTTATCACATCACCGTTCATTCGATAAATCCCGATTAGAAAAAGCAGGAGCCAAATCGCACCAGTGGCAACTAAAATCTCCCTGGGAGTGAGGCGCGTATCAAAAATGGCAAAACTCGGACGGCGCACGATCCAACGTGTTATAGCGGGTGTGAAAACGCGGAATCCTATCAAAAACAATAGTACCTGCCCATAACTTTGACCTAATGAGAAAGGAGGGAGGTAATCATATTCCTCTGGGTTAAGGAAAGGATCGACGAAATACCATGCAAATACCGTTACATACACCATAAGCGTGATACCGAAGGTATTTCGATTCAGCAGCTTGATGCAGCTTTCGACCGTGAGGATCACCAACGCCGCGGCAGCAAGATAAAACGTTAACTCATGCGTGACCATGGAGCAGGAAACTGAGGCACACAGTATATTAAAAAGGGGAAAGTTAAAGGCGTCATTACCGTCCTGGATCCACTGCAAGCCACGTGCAGAATAAATGTCATTGGTGCGATGGATTCCACAGCGCTGCACCCACCTTTTGCAGCTGCTCGGCAAGCGCCTCGATTGTGAATTCGGCACGCAAACGTGACGCGGCAGCAAGCTTTCGCAGCCGATCCGCGTCCGCGAGACAATCGCGAACGGCCGCTGCGATGCACGCGGCAGTCGGTTCCTCGAGAACGATTCCGTTACGGCCGTTGTCCACGACCTTGCCACAAAATTCCGAGGCGATAACGGGCAAGCCGTGCGCCTGCGCTTCGAGCTGTGTTATGGCAAATCCATCGGAGAGCGTCGGGAGAATGAATACGTCTGCGTCTCTGTAAAACTCAGTTGCCTGCTTCCGCGTTACGGGGCCAAACCATTTCACGTGTCCGGCATTCCCGATTGCGCTGGCATGTGCGATTTCGACAGGGCCAACCATCCAAAATTCAACCGGCTCATCACGCAAAATTCGAGCGGCCTCCAACAACCTAGCGACGCCCTTGCGGAGATTGATTAAACCAAGAAAAAGAACGCGCATCGGCCGCTCGAACGTGAAGCGATCTGGATACTCCCGCTTCTGTGGTCTCGTTGTCTCGTGGTCCGGTAGTCGTATCACTTCGTACGCCAGTGGAATAACTGATGTCTTCTCGTGTGGAACTCCGCGGCGGACCAACGCTTCCCGCGACCATTCGGAGTTAACAACAATCCGGTCGGCAAGCTTGCACTCCTTACGCCATAGAGCCCAATATTCGCTCGGCGCGGGTTGCCAGCCAGCAGCTAGTTCACGCACGCGTGCGGCCTCTTGTGCCACAATCGCCTCTTCTTCCGGGCCGGGATCGATTTGGACAAGCAGCGTCTTCCATCCGTGCGCTTTTGCGTACCGAAACGGTTCAAGCGCGGTGTAGCTATAGCTCAAAAGAATGGGCTGATAGTTGATAGTTGAGAGCTGAGAGCGAAGAAAGGAAACGACTTTGCGTTGAAACCACCGGTTGCGGGCAATTATTCTTGTCCATCCCTTGAGGCGACGGGTGCGTGCAAGCACCTCAAATGCAACCAATGACGAATTGAACGCTTTCACTCGCGCGTCTGGGAGCGTGTCGTGAAATCTCTCTGCAAGACTTGACCCGCGACCGCAGATTTTTGCAAGCAAAGACGAGGGCAGAACCCACGCATCGGTTAGCAGATACGCGAGCATGTCCACGCGAAGTAACGCCCGGGGAATCGCATAGTGTTCCCGCGCGCCCAGCTGACAGCAAAGCCACTTCACTGTTTTAAGACAACGAAAGCCAGCGTTTATAAACTGCCCATGAAACAGGCCTGTGCTTTCGAAGACAATACGGAACGCCAGCCAACGCCTGCCACCACCAGGCGGGTTCGCGAATTACCCAGAACCACCCTCGCTTGCACGCATAACGGAACTGGGAGAAAACGCGCCCCGCCACCATTGCAAATGCAAAGGGAAAAGGACATCGCATCAGGGTGCTCCACAATTCGTTGCGTGCGTGACGATGATGTACCCGTATTTCATCGCGTGCCTGCCTGGAATAATGGTGACGGATTGTAAGGATGGGAGAAAAAAGCACGTCATAACCCGCCGCGACACATTGCAGGGCGTAGTCCGGCTCTTCATACATGTGGAAGAACTGCAGCTCAAACCCGGGCAACTGGAGATAAGTGGATCGGCGCAGAACCGCGCCGGAGTTAGCAAACGAGCGCGTCAAATGTTCCCGGCTGAATTGTGTTTGCGAAAGCGTTTCAGGATATTCATCGCTTCGCTGTGGAAAATGTAGAACAGCCAATTTTGGTTTTTTCTCGAAGAAACGACTGATGAGCGCGATGCAATCGATCTGTTCCGGGTAGCTGTCATCATCGAGAGCGAACACAAGATCCGCCTTCGCCTGCCGCATCATAACATTCCGAGAAGCAACCGACCCGCGTGCGTTCTTGTTTATGATCACTGCTGCCTGTGGCAGGTGCCTCCGAATTACGGTCATCGTGTCATCTGCACAGCCGTCAACTGTGATCAACACTTCAACAGGCGGAGGATCGAGCGCGGCAATTATCTCACAGGTACGCCCCAACGCCTCTGCGCGGTCGCGCGTTGTGATCATGATTGAAATAGTCAATTGTGCGCTTCAACTTTGTTGGATTTTTACCAAAGACTCCTTTAACGCGAAGGTGTCTTGGTCGCTCTCGATCCACCAGTACCCGCTGGCGTTCAACAACTGCCGTGATGCCAGGCGTTCGGCTTTGCTCAGATGCAGCGACTCAAAGTTGAGCACGTCAGGCTCAACATGGGCGTCAAAGAACCACTTCAGTATCTGATAATCCATGCCCTCTGTATCCACCTGAAGAAGATGAAGGCGTTGACCATGCAACCTCTTCACCAGGGAACCGACCGAGACAGAGGGTACTTCGAGCTCACGAACTTCCTTCGCATCGGATCCAAATCGGCGGTGATGCTGAGCGAAAAGGCTAGCCTTCGGCGAGGCAGCCGAACCGGGCACGTAAAGTTTTACCACACCATCGTGCTCTGCCACCGCGGCATTGATTAGGCAAACTCTTGGATTAGTTGCATAACGCGCTACCAAACGCTCGTACGGAATTTTTTGCGGTTCCACCAAGATCGCAGAGACGTTTTCGTTTTGAAGAATATCAGCAACCGGATCATCAACTTGTCCGTCGAACGCTCCGATCTGCACAATTTGGATCAGCCCACGGTGGTAGGCTCGAAGAAGAGCGAAGCCAAGAAGTAATAGATCCCCATGAACTTCTGGCCAGCGGTAGTCGCGCGAAAGCTTGTAACCGAGTTTTTTGAGGAGCTGTCCTGCTCGATATCGGAAGTTAATAACGCCCATTCCTTTCGAGTTTGCTACTGATTATGTTATGCAGCTTTAGAACTACTTTTTGGTTATCGGTATCCGCCAGAATACCAGATTCAAGCCAGGTGTCGTTCGCGCGCCGGAATTCTGACTGATCTTGCGCCAAAGCATACTCGATCGTGTCACGAGGCGAAAAACCGAAGTCTGCCGGATCGACCCACTTTGCGTTGCGCAGGAACTTCTTACGAACTGTGGGATGAGCATGATAAACCGGAATGCAGCCAGCCCTCACTGAGTTTACAAATTTTTCAGTAAAGTAATAGGCTTCGGTGGCGTTCTCCAGACATACAGCAACCTTATAGGCCGACAAAAACCGAATATGTTCATCTTCGTAGTAGCTCGTGCCCGGAGTTGGTTGCCCCATATAGCTTTCCGGCGGCCCATGAATCCAGAGCTTCGGAAAATGGCGGAAGTTCGCCCAGACGTCGGGCTTGCCGAACAGCTCGACGTGCCGGTCTAATATCATCCGATTCCGAGTCCGGAAGTGAGACTTAAGGAACCAAAGGCGTCCACCAAAATTGTTGACGCTGGCAACTGCGGTCTGTCTGATTGAAGGTAATCGCGGCCGCGATAGCGTTCCGCTGTACGTAGGATGCGGGATCCGATACACTTCGTCTGGATGCGCATAAAAAGACCGTTCCGAAGCACGGAGCTCTTGGACAAGTCTCCTGCCAATTGGATGGGAGTGAAAGTGATGATGCCAGGAAGGCTCGATCGTGAACCAAAGCTTCGGGCCGTCGAATTTGAGCAGTTCGTCACTTGGATCGTACAGCACAAGTAAAGCGTCGGCTTCCGCGAGGGGCACGCGCGGGGAATAGCGGATGGCGCCGAGTTGAAAATCATTCCATGAATCAGTCTTGAACTGCTGCGAGACAATTCTACAGCTGTATTCCGCGTCCGCTTTCTTCGTCAACGCTTCCACGGTTATCAAATCGAGCGAATAATGTCAAAAATCCAGCCCCTTCAGAACAAATAAATCTTGTCCCTCGCAAGCAGCGTTCAAGTAATGAAAGTGGCTATCGCCGAAAAATCGAGTTTATCAGCAACGCCTCGCTCACAAACCCGGATTGACCAACGGACCATTAGCTCATGACGCAAACCGGCATTGCCAACGCCAACAAGCGCCTTACATTCCGCCGGGTACTTCTTACTGGCTGGTGCATAAAGGAATGGCTCTTTTCAATCCGCTGGATCACCCAATTTGTTTCTCGCACCCTCTGCGAGTAGCTTCTACAGCGAGCGCGCGCTTCTGGATGGAGCACATTCCTTTTGGGATGTTTCTTGTGGACGTGCTCCGGCCCGGAGTGCTCGTGGAGTTGGGGACCTTCTCGGGCGTGTCGTTCTGCGCCTTCTGCCAAGCCGTGAAGGAACTGGGCATCGGCACACGCTGCTACGCGGTTGATACGTGGCAGGGCGACCCACATAACGGCTACTACGGGCCTGAGGTATTGAGTGAGCTCAAGAGCCACCACGATCCTCTCTATGGCGGCTTTTCCCGCCTCATCCAGTCCACTTTCGATGAGGCGGTGCGCCAGTTCGAGGATGGCTCGATCGATTTGTTGCATATAGACGGCTTCCATGTGTACGAGGCCGTCCGGCACGATTTTGAAAACTGGCTCCCCAAGATGAGCGAGCGCGGCGTGGTGCTCTTTCACGACATTAACGTCCGCGAATTCGATTTCGGAGTGTGGAGATTGTGGGAAGAAATCAAGCCGCGCTATCCTCATTTCGAGGCCACCTGGGGTCAGGGCCTCGGCGTTCTCGCTGTGTGTAACCAACAACCCGATCTGCTGAGATCCCTGTGTAACTCCGCTGACGGCGAGCTAACGGAGGTGCGCAACTTCTTCTGCGAATTGGGCCTGCGGCTGGAGTTAGCCCGGGAGCGTGACGAGTTGACTGGCAGGCTCAAGGAGCAGTCGAACATCATTGGCAGCTTCCAACACAGCCTTCGATCTTCCCTGCCTATGCGCTTTTTCTTTATCTGGTCGCGTGAAGGCTTAGGAGGTATTGCGCACCATGCCATCGCTAAGCTGTCAGCTATGAGCCGTCAGCTATCGGTTGGAAGACGCCATGGCAGGACTGAGCGTGATAACCGACGAATGAACGTGCGACCAATAGCGTTTTACCTCCCGCAATTCCATCGTATTCCCGAAAACGACAATTGGTGGGGCGAAGGATTCACCGAGTGGACCAACGTATCCAGGGCCAGACCCCGCTTCTCCAGGCATGACCAGCCACACGTCCCTGCCGACCTTGGTTTTTATGACTTAAGCCTACCTGAAGCCCGCAAGGCCCAGGCGGACCTGGCAAGGGAGTATGGCATCCATGGCTTTTGCTACTACAGCTACTGGTTCAACGGCAGGCGCCTTCTGAGTCGTCCTCTCGATGAGGTGCTGGCTTCTGGAGAGCCTGATTTCCCCTTCTGCCTCTGCTGGGCTAACGAGAATTGGACGCGAGTCTGGGATGGATTGGATAAGGATATCCTTATCGAGCAAAGCTACTCCGAGGAGGATGACAGGCAGCACATACGCTGGCTTGCTAACGCCTTTCGGGATAAAAGATATATCAAGGTGGGGGACAGACCGCTGTTCCTCGTTTACCGGGCAAGAAGCATCCCTGACCCTGTCAAGACTACCTCTGTCTGGCGGGAAGAAGCCCGCAAGCTTGGCTTTAAGGAATTATATTTGTGCCGCGTGGAGAGCTTCGGCGAGGAACGCCAGCCCCCGGCCTGCCTGGGCTTCGATTCCTCGGTGGAGTTTCAACCCGACTGGTCATCCTTCCCAGCCTTAACTACGCCACTGCGCCGGGGCAATGTGTGGCGGCTCCTGACCCGGTGGGGTTTGTCGAGCGAGGCTTACCAGCAGAACGATGTCTATAGCTACGAACGCGTGGCAGAGCTGATGTGCCGCAGAGACGCGCCGCCTTACAAGAGGTTTCCCGGCGTTACCCCCGGCTGGGACAATAGTCCACGACGCAAGCGCGGAGCCATTATCCTGCGGGGATCCACACCGAAGCTTTACCAACGCTGGTTGGAGGGGACTCTTGCCAGGTTCGAGCCATACGGCCCTGACGAGAACCTGGTGTTCATCAACGCTTGGAACGAGTGGGGAGAAGGCAGTTACCTTGAGCCTGACATACGGTGGGGCCGGGCATATCTGGAAGCTACTCGCAGAGCACTGCGTGAGAAGTGAAACGGAAAGAAACGGAATCGCCAAGACCATTAGGACGCGTTACGCTTTACGTTTTACACTTCACAACGACATACAAGGATTCCCTTTTTCGAAACTTCGGCCCGGAAAATCCGAAGAACATGGTGATTAACAATCAGTCGTAGCACGGCGATAAGGGGAGCAATGCAAAACCTAGACTATTCACGCGGCCTCTACTTGGATCTGATGAAGCGCTGCCTTTTGAACATGATTTATCCCCAGTCGGAGGAGGCACCATCACTTGCAACCCACTCCGGCTTCCGCGGTACCCGCGCGCTGCTGAGCGGTGAAGAGGGATGTGGCAGCCATATCTCGGCTACTAAATCGGGTGATCATTTAGGACGAATGGAAGGCCGCATCTGGCCTATCGTTGCCCATACAATGATCGGTCTTAAGCGCCTTGATAATTTGCAATTCTGCGTCGACGAGGCAATCGCCAATGGGGTGCGCGGAGATCTTATCGAGACCGGCGTGTGGCGCGGAGGCGCTGCCATCTTCATGCGCGCCATGCTCAAGGCCTATGGCGTGACTGACCGCTGCGTATGGGTCGCTGACTCCTTCGAGGGTCTGCCTCCACCCAACACGGGTAAATACCCACATGACGCAGATAGCCGCTTGCACGAATCAAGAGAGCTTGCCGTTTCACTCGAACAGGTGCAGGCCAACTTCGAGAGATACGGCCTGCTGGACGGCCAGGTGCGTTTCCTCAAGGGCTGGTTTTGCGATACCTTGCCCGCCGCACCGATAGAGCGCCTCGCCGTGCTGCGATTGGACGGCGACATGTACCAATCGACCATGGACGCGCTGGTCAGCCTCTATCCAAAGGTGTCGCAGGGGGGCTACGTTATCGTTGATGACTACGGCTGTATCCCTGCATGCCGCCAGGCAGTTCATGACTACCGTTCGGCCAATAACATCACAGACGAGATACGCGACATAGACTGGACCGGCATTTTCTGGCAGAAGGGCAATTAGCTAGAAGTTACTCGCCCGATTGCGTGTTATGATCATTTGGGGAAACGGCCATGAAATGATTGAGCTGCTAAACAAAAAACGTCCGTTTCCATTTCCTCCACTTTATAACCGGCAAGTTCCATCATGATTTTCGCAGCCTGCCGATCTTGGGCAGTTAAATGCTTCTGTTCAAATAGCACGATACGCGGGCGAAGAGTGGTGAAATCGAATTGGCGTAAAATCACGTAGTCAAATCCTTCACAATCAATGTGCAGCAGATCGATCTTTTGGATGTTATTGCGGGACAGTAACGCATTCACGGCTAAACACTCCACCGAAGCCTCCTTCACGGCCGAATGCATCTCGGGACTAAGGTGTTTGATTACGTGAAGTCGGTCGAAGCTGGCAACGCCTCGCACCCAATCCGGATTGCCAATTCCGATTCTTTTTAAAGCGCTTTCGTCCACATAATACATGTTTGCCGTACCCGGAGACGCAGCTACGGCAGCCTGCTCAATCGCAAACCGGCCGCACTTTTCATAATTTGCTCTAAGCATTGCCGCGTAAACCGGAACAGGCTCGACCAAAAGCCCACGATATCGGGGGTCAGTAAGCAGTAGAGTAGCAAAGGGGTCATTTGTTATGCCGTCGTTCGCGCCAATTTTCAGGACAAAAATGTCTTGGTAATCTTTGAAAGCAGCTTCCGTTTGAAAACGGATACCCGGGCGAAAGGCACAGTAGGACCTTCTGGCAAGCTTATGAAGACGAGGGAATCGTTCGGTAGCTTTGGATATTCTGAGGACGACCGCAGCGAAATTCATGATAACTCTTATTTTCCCATTTGATCAAAGCAGCGCGCGAAGCGGCCTTTCACTTTGCCCACGAGAACTCGTGCCTCTTCATTCATAATAGCCAGCCAAGCTCCGAGATTTGAGCACCGACGACGATGATGCTCCAGGCGAGCTATAGTGAAAGGCCGCGAGTAAGCCTGCCAGTCAAACAGGAACGGCTTGCGGCCGCAAAAGTGCGCCACCCGCGGCCGCCGGATTGCTTTTGGAAAATGCCAATTGCTGTTCGCACAATCCTCCTTCAGCTCGTCGATGCCATGATGACTGCTTATATGTTGCAGATCTGCCATGGCAACGTTGAGTTCGCCGCGCTGAGCCATCGCGTAAACAACGTAGTTCAACGTTCCCATTTCACCCCAGGCAAACAAACCCGGCGACTGACGGCCCCAAGACTCAGTTCTGTCCCAGAGCTGAAACGGTATTGCATTCCGCCGACAGGCAAACGCGCCGGAACTAAAATAAGCTTTGCCTCGCCAATCAAACTCGGCGTCAAAGTGTCTGAGCCTTTCCGGGTCAAAATAAAAATGTGGCAGCCATGAGGGAATCTCAGTGGCATCAGGTGGAATGGAAATCTCGCTCCAAAAAATTTGAAAATCGACGTCGGCGTAGACCTGCGGAGTAAAGTCGCCCCAAACAATCGCGTCCGAATCCAGCCACACGTAATGTTCAAATGGTCCCTCCCACATCGCGGCCAGTTTGGCCCGGTAATTTCCACTGACCAGATTCCGTATCTCCGGCGAGGAGAGGTCGGCCACGCGAAGCGAGAGGATGCCATATTCTTTCACTAAATCTGAAACATCGAACTCGCCGTCTACAACTAGGCAAATTGGAACCGCGGGACAGTAATACCTCATACTGGCCAGCGTGGCCTGCACCATGAACTTGTCTCCCGCATGGCAGCCGGTTACAAAACCGAACGGCGCGTGTACCTTCACAATACAAGAGCTGATTCTTTGCGCTCTGCGTTCTCACGAGACAAAACGCATTCTCGATAGATTCCTTCGAACAGAGCACAGAAAGAACTCAATTGGTTGCGAACGCGCACTGTCTCGCGACCAGCCGCTCCAAGCATCTCGCTCAGTTGCGCTGAATTCCGCAATTTCATGATTGCCTCGATCAGTGCTGTCTCATCTTGGGGTGCACATAGCATGGCTCCCTCCCCCTCAGGCGCAGCTTCTGGAATTCCGCCTACTCGAAAGGCCACCACTGGTGTTCCGCAAGCCATCGCTTCCACCAGCGTGAGGCCGTAAGTTTCCATCAGCGAAGCGCTGACGAAAACATCCGCCGCTGCAAAGAGTCGCGCCAGCTCACGTCGTTCGCGAATGCCACCGCTAAACCGCACGTCCAAACGGCCCGGAACCGGCACCGTGCCTTCGCCGAATGCCAAAACAATTACGCCCGCAAGATCTGGCAGATCGGACAGTTGCTCGAATAACCATGGCACATTCTTATTTGCATCCGTCAACGACGCGCCACCCGTAACGATGACAAAAGCATCTGTGGGTAAGTCGAGGTGCTTTCGGCACAGGCTCTTATCCTTCGCTGTAAAAACAGTTGTGTCGATTCCGGGCGGAATTACTCGCAGACCGCCGCAAGCTTTGGCAATTCGGCTTCGTCCGGCGATTTCCGCGAACCAATGGCTGGTAGCGACCATGCATGCTCCACAGTTGCGATATGCTCGCAACTTTCGCGAATGCGCAGCCTTTGCCATGAATCGGTCTGCAGGCCATCTCAAGATCGGACAGGAATCGCAAGCATGTCTCTGGTTGGCGTAGCGATCGCAGCCACGATAAAGGAAACAGCCGCCGGAGACGTGCCACATGTCGTGCAAACTAATAACAACACCTATGTGTCTTGGCAGGCTTTCCAACCATGTTGGAACATCAAACCAATCCGCTACAGTATGCAGATGTACAACATCAACGTCTGCCAATTGTTCAGGACCAGGCGGCAACAGCAGTCTCCTGGTCCCATGCCACGGCTCGCGAGACAGCGACACTGATGCCCTGCGAATCAACCGATTCAGAAAAAATCTGGCCCCTTTAGCCGGCGCATTTTTGCAAAGCACATGGCTCTCAATCCCCTGCTCCGCTAATGCGGTCGAAAGAAGCGCCGCGTACTCGTAACTGCCGCCGGAGGGATGAGTGTTGAGGTGCAATACTCTCATGTTGCGGACTTGAAAGCAGCGGATTTGAACTTCATACCTTGAATTTGCTCGGCACGCTTATGATGAAGGCGGCGCCGGCGCGGTTCGTTGAAAATATAATAGAGCCAATACCGCGCCGCTTTCTGATATCCCGCACATTTTTCCTTTTGTCCGGCAATTTTGTAAAAGAAGGACACCACCGGAAAAGCAAGCGCCCGAAAAGGTGCAAGCACATTGCGAAAGAATTGTTGCCGCCGCGATTTTTTGAAAGCCGCTATTTGTCGATTTACAGGCGAACCCGCATCCGCAGCAAATCGTTCAAATAACACCTGGGCCGGGCCGGGTGTTCCGCCGAGCCAAGGCGCTGAAGTCGTGTAGTGAAGCACGCATTCGAGATCGTTGTTCTTCTGCGTATCAAAACGCCAGGAGGATCGATTCCAGTATTCAGGTAACTCGTGAATCTGTTCGTGGAGAAGAAAATTGATGGCGGATTGATCCCAAAAACGGTACTGCCCCCGCCTGCGATCTAAGAATTCGATGGCGGATTCAGAGAAATGCTCATTCCTGAGTCGTTCCAGATTCAATAACATTACCCCGCAATTAAAGTAAGCGCCTTCGGCACCAGGGTTGGCGGCATCTGCCATGTGAGGTGAGTCTTCCGCGATGGACAACGTTTCCGAATCAGGAACAGCGCCGAGGACTTTGCCGGGCAACAATTCAAGATCAAACAGCTCTGATAGATCCCGGAACACCAATACGTCACAGTCGAGGTAGATTACACGTGGCACATCTAACAAGTGTGGCAGCAATATGCGGCAATAAGTCATGTGCGATTGGCCCGGTCCAAGGGTCGCGCCGCGAAAAATAGTTTGATCAACCGCCACGAACGCCAATCGGCACTTCCGGCCAAACCGTCCCACCAAATCCGAAAGAATTCCGCGGGACTTATCGGAAATTCCGCCATCAATTACTCGCACATCCGCTTCTCGTGCCGGATCCAAGTGGCACAGTGCACTTGTCACTGCGCAATAAAGTCCGGGGAAGTAGTGTTCGTTACTAGCCAGGGCAAGAGCAACTGGTTCCATCACGTCGGCTCTTTAAATCGGGTCGAACGACTCTGGTACAGGCGTTTTCTTCGCGCACGCTACGTTCCCCCTTGTTGCCGCCAGGCGAAAGTTTTCGAGCCATAGCTCAACCAGTTCGATTTCTGCGGATGGAAAGACTTTTGTAGCAACTAACGCCTCATAACAGCGGTGGAGATTATCGCCGATTTGCGCCTCACCGCCCGCGAGTTGTAGCCGTGAAAGGACATTCGCGATTTCTTTGTTTCGCGTGTAGCCCGGCACTTCGTCTGCAAAATCACGATCAAGATCGTGCTGATTGCGATCCTGAAATACTTCGGGCGCATGAAATGTAATGCCGTAACCGAGTTCCCAAAGACACCGCTGGGCGATAAAACTTTTCCAGGTGTCGCACATCCGGAACAAGCAGTAACTTGGAACGTATAACAATGGATATGCTATCGGCCACCACCACGTGCCTTGGGTGTTGAACGGGCACCAGTTTCCCGGCTCGAGCACAACCGGCGCGCCATCGCTGAACGCGAAATTTCTATCTAAGATTAGTCGCCACACCGCATCCACATCCGGCGAACCGTTGGCCAGTTCCTGTTGGATCGGGCTACGCATTGCCGCAACCATTCTTGTTTCAGGTGGCTCCGAGCGAACTTCGGACAGCGGGAAGCCGCGGGGCCAAATTAGCTCGCTGGTGAAGTACCGGTATGCATTTACCCACCGTCCATTTGTCGAACCGACAGACCGCGCAGCGGCCACGGACTCGGAACGAAGCTGCCAAGAATCGAGCGGGGCGTTGTCGTCATCGGTTTCATAAAGGAAATCCGCCCCGGCAGCAATTGCATGGAGATAAGCAACATTTTTGCGACTATACGAACCAACCGGCAGTTTCCGCGCTAAATGAAACTCGCTCGCGAGCTGGTCGGCCAGTGCTAAAAAATCAATTCGACAGCCTTCAGCGAAATGCTGGCTTCGGAAATGCGACGGGCCTTGTTTGTCGCCCGCCACGACGAGTAAGCCTCCGTATTCTGCCAGCTTCTCAACAAGCTTAACAACTCCGCGCGTCGGTTCCTGAATTGTGGTGAGTACAGCGGCAAACATTTCGCAACACTAGATAACCGAATTTAACGCTTCCATGAATTGCTGTTGCAAACCGACTGGCGAAAATTCTGTTTCGTACGCGCGCCGTATTCGCACACCGAGTTCCAGTTGCAAGGCTCTATCTCTCTTTAAATCCGCGAGCGCAGCCAGCAGCGCGCGAGCATCGGGGTCCGTTACGCAGAGCGCAGCTTTACTTTTTTTTCCCCACTGCACCACAGCAGATGATTCCGGCGCCCAGATGACAATCGGCCTGCCGGCGCGCGAGTAATCGGCGAGCTTTGTTGCGAAACATGTTTCCGTACGGCGTCGCTGTGCTGCATCAAAAAACATTACGACCAGGTAAGCGTCGAACGAACCCAGCCAGTCGTCAAAGCCTGGTCCGGGTTCGAAATCGTGCAGTAAACGACGATCTCTCATTTCATGCATTAGCGCTTGCGGCCATCTCGGGCGTCCTCTGAATTCGATCCGAACGTCCGTCTGTTTGACTGCTAACTGCGCCAGATCACGGAGCATATCGCTGTAATCAAACATGTTGCCACTGTAGCCAACGCGGAACTCACCAGCTGAATCCTTGCACGCTGATGGCCTGATTGGCTCAGCAGCTGGAATCGGCAATATGACGCGCGCGTTGCGATGCGGGCCCAATGCTTTGAGCATTCCTTCGCTAATGCAAAGGCTGAGATCCGCAGATCGATGAAGCTCGAGAAAGTGCCGCTCCAGTTGCTTGCGCACTGGAGCATGAACCTCGGCGATGTCGGGCCACCAGTCATCAAATCTCACAATCAATGGCAATCCGTGCCGCTTCGCATAGCGTTGCGCCACCCAGCAGCCGCTGCGGTATGCGAGTGTCAAAACAACTGTCCGCAGCCGAGCAGGCGGCGCGATAAGGCGCTTCTCTAATGGCAATGTGGTGTGCATCACGTAATCGATATCACCTGCCCATCGTCGCGCGAACGTTCGCAGGAGCCGTGGAATAATCTTAGAGTGAAAAGAGCCGTGGACAATCTCGTGATGCTCGGCGGGCAGGACGTGCAGTTGAATACCGCGCCGGTTGACCAGATGTCGATGCAGCGTCACTGCAGCAGCTGTACTTTTCTCGGGCCGAACCGAGGAAATGACGATCACATTAATTTCATCCATTGACCAACTCAGTCATTTTCTGGACGAACAAATCCTGCAACCGGTTCGGATTAAACAGTGTTTGATGCAACTGCAGCGCTCCATTAGACAGCTTCCTACTTAGCGCTGAGTCTGCGGCAATTTGACGGGAAAGGGAAACGACTGCGGCGGCGTCGCTGGTGGAGATAACAGCAGCTCCGCCGTGGCTTCCAGCAACACGAACTGGCGTGCAGTACTGTGGTCCCCACAGAATCACAGGTTTTCCAAATGCGACGTAGTCCAGAAATTTCGTGGTGAAACTCGTGCGCATGAACAACTCATGTTCCTTCTCGAAGCTCATAACAACCAGCAGAGCGTCGGCGCTGGCTAGCACCTCCGCGGCTTCATCCGGTGGCTTGAAACCGAGATAGATCCCGCTTGCCCGCGCCCGCTCAAGAAGTTGCTTTGGCCAGTCCGCATCCGGTCCGATCACGATCAGTTCCAAGTCAGTTGTCGCTTCGATTTTTTCCATCAGCGAGCATAGCATCCGACCGTAGAAATCTCGTACTGCGCCGACATAGACCAGCCGGAATTTCTCATTGGATCGTGGCCACGAGTTCTCCACGGGCACACGATATTTTCCCGGCATGGGATAAATGACATGGCTGTTGGGATGCTGCCCTAGCATTTCCTGCATCCCGTCGCTGGTGCAAAAAGCGAGATCACATGCGGCGTAAAGTTCTCGGTACCGTCGGCTCAAGATTCCCTGCGTCCCCTGGTGACCGTAGTGGCCTTTCGTCACGGGAAACCAGTCGAGAAAAAGCCCTGCCAGTGGCAAACCATGCCGCTGCGCCGTTTTTCGAGCGATCTGACACAATCCACATTCTGCAAGAGTAAGAACTACGTCCGGTTTGAAATGTTGCACTGCTTCTTCCAAAGCTCCATTGCCTGTCAGAGGCCAGATGAAATTTTCGTAGTCCGTGATCCACGCAGCCAATCGCGGACCGAATCGACTCTTTCGCAGTCGATGAATCAGATACGGCAGTCGTAGAGCGGTATGCACCAGAAGGCCGTCCTCAAAGTCAGCGTTACTAGCCACGTGCAGTTTGAACGGGTTTCCCTCCACCAGATGCCGGTGCATGACGATGCGCACGCCACAATCGTTCCTTGGCGGAACAATGCTTACGAGCAGCACCCTAAGCTTTTCCATCTAACGCGTCCGTCGAAACCAGAAGCTACCAGCCGACACGCCGGCCTTGTACGAAGGAAACGCCTTCATGAGCAACTCCGGATATTTGATATGCATCCACTGACCGGCCCAGAGCACTTCGAATGTCGTATTGAAGCTCAGGAACGCCTGCAAGAGGTACTGCTCATTCCAGAATCGATGCCAATCTAGCACCCACTGCTTCGGATATTCCAGGGGCATAAAGATGTCGTGCATGTGCACAACGACTCCCGGCCGGATGCGCGGCAAAACCTCTAGAAACAGAAATTCCACGTCGCTGCCGATTTTGCACACGTGCGAAGAATCAATGAACAAAATATCGTTTTCGCCCAGCGATTGAAACTCGCTGAGCGGAACCTCCTGAACAGGTACCCGCCAAAGCTGGAAGCCGGATGGAAGCGCAGATTCCAATTGCGCAGATGGATACGGGTCAATGGCAATGAACCGGCACGGACATCCATCCATGCCGTTGCGACGTAATGCGTCGGCAGCGAGCAGTGTAGAGAAACCAGACCCGATTTCGTACATGCGCCTCGGTTTCAAGAAACGGATTAGCCCAAAGAGCATTTCTGCGTCCACCGCCTCGAAAGCGACGTTTCCCAAATAAAAATGAAACTCTGGTGTCGAAGCTCCTTCCGGGATGGCTGCGTACTCGTCCTTAAATCTTGCAGCGATCTCTGAGAGCAGTTGCTTTTGCGCCTCTTCGCGCATATCCATGCCCGGCAAATCGCTAATGCGATTCCAAAGCGAAAGAGGCAAAACGTGCGTATCAGGAATGGGCTGGTAGTTGTCGGACGGCAAAACATGAAAACCATGACTTTGCCACAGCTCAAAGTATTTTGGATCCGGCGCCAATCTGCGTAGGAGTGGCGCGATCACATGCGCTGCAAGATCGCGTCCAAACTGCTTCGCTTTACTCAGGACGCCCATACTTCTAGACCTGTGCGATTGTAATTCGGTGGGCAGAACCGGCCAGCAAGATTAACGCTGGGATTTCCGTTAAGGTTACTCATTCTGCCCGCCGGCTGACGAACTTACTCCGGCAAGCTGGCTTGCCGATTCAGGCCTGCCCTTGCTATCAGCCCAGCGAAAAAAATGAAAGCGCAACCTAAGTGCATCACGGTAAAGCACGTGCCGCATCCAGTTGACATAATGCCGCGAGTAATAGCCCTCACTCTTCATGTTGCGGGAACGAAATCTATCGACGTCATCAAACTCAACGAGACTCAGTTTCTCCGGGAATAGTTCGCCGCCGATTTTCACGGCGCTCGCAATGATGGTCTGTTCGAATGTGCCATCCTTGGGGTCGGCAAGCGCCTCACGCACCATCGCGCGTAGAAGCTCTGCAGTCAGAAATTCTCCGTGCAGAGCAAGTATGCCACCATTGACAAATGGCGGCTCCAATACCTTTGGACAAAAGCGCAGTGCCATCTCGCGGTGTTGATAGCAGTTACTTTCCCTCACACCGCGGGGTTTGCCCCAACAATCGCTGGGGCCCAACAGATCGGCAGGGTCCTTGAACCAGAGGATGTCTGCGTCTACAAACAGCACGGGTTCACGGCGCGCTAAAAGGACAATGGATGCAACCTTTAAGCCCCAACCGCTCGCTTCGGCATAGCGCGCGAGCTCGCGCTCTCCCGCAGCGTCCCCTTGAGCAATAATCTCCTCGCGGGAAACAACATTGATTTTCCCTGGCCACCAGGAAAACACGGGGTAAAAATCCGCCGCCGACCAACTCCCGTCTGAAACAACAGTGATGCTGGGCAGTTTTTTCCACGACCAATAAAGTGAAAACATGCTTTCTCGGAGCATCAGCCAATGAGTACGGCCGCCAATGGTTAAATAATGCATGCCGGATTCTGCTTTTGGCGACAACGGTTTAATGGACCAGCGAGAGAGGATATTCAAAGCGAGTTGGCCCAGGCGGACCGATTCGTTCATTCCACTGAAGGGATTCAGAAGACCGGCAGCGAACTTAAGCTTGAAGGCTTCCCTTTGAGAATGCGACGTGCTGTTCAATGCCGTTTCCACAAATACTTGTTAAACCATCGATTATTGTGGCTTGTAAGCTCGCGTAGATTCCTCCAGTCAGCTTCCGACAAGGCGAAATCCAAAGCCTCGATGCTCGCAGCCAAGTGCGCTGATGTGCCGCACCCAACAATGGGGACGACCCTAAACGGATGTGAGCGCAGAAACGCCAGCACAACAGCACCGACAGGAACGCCATTCCGTCGAGCGATCTCACCCGCGAGCCTTGCCATTTGGAAGTTGGCCTTTGTCGCATATCCGGATTGCTCGGCCTTCAGCCGCCCTATCTCATCTCCTTCCAACCAATCACTGAAAAAACCGCCAGCTTGCGAAGAAAAAGGCATCGCAACGAGATTGCCAGCTTCGTGCAGTTGCTCTGCATCATCGTCCATAGAGCGTTGAGTCGATTCGAGTCCGCGAAAATGACGACTGCCGAGATTCCAGAACAATTGTGTAGCCACGAAGCCGGCCTTACCCGCTCGGGACGCGTAGTCATTCGCTTTGCGAATCCGATCGGCCGTCCAGTTGGCTGCCCCCAGGGCTTTGACCTGGCCGTCACGAACAAACGCGTCACAGCTGTCTATGATCTCTTTGACAGGAAGTCTCTCGTCATCGCGGTGCAAAAACCAGACGTCGATGTAATCTGTCCTAAGCGTCTCCAAGCTGCCTTCTAAATCTTGCCGTAACTCCGAAGGTGAAAGCCTCACTCGCCAGTTATTTTCCAAGAGAGGGTGTCCCCCCTTCGTGACCAATACAATCTGCTCCCGAACCCCGGCAGCTTGGAGCCAATCGCCTACAATCCGTTCGCTCCGATGCTTCTCTCCAGGAATCCAATCCGAATACACTCTTGCAGTATCAATGCCATTGCCGCCGCTTTGCACCCAATAGTCCAACAGCCGATGCGCCTCAATCTCTGTCTGTCGGACCCCGATCTCAGCCACTCCGAGACATAGCGCAGAAATCTTAATATCACTTCCCGGAAGCCTCACGCGGTCCATTTGGTAGTTTTGCTCGGTTACAGATGAAGCGGGTTACAGCGTGAAGATACGCTACGTCAAAGGTGACACGCGAAAAAGCCTGCAGGAAGGTGCGTAGCGCGATGGGTTAACTACCTCTGAAGGTTCTTTGTCGCTCGAGAGCAGCCGCAATGTTTAATGGCTGTGCCCGCTCGGAAGGAACCCATTTCTCAGAAAAAACGGTGCCATAATCTCCGCAACAGTCGCGCCGGAGCAAGCACTGTGCGACATAAACGATAAGAATATGAAGCTTCTATTTCTCGGAGCCCTCTTAAAAGCTGCACCTCTTCATCTGTCTCGCGGGCCCACTTGTAAAAGGACATTTCGGGCTTATTGAAAATGTAGTCTATTAGTTTTGCCAGACGCGGACTGGCCTCGACTAGATTCACGGCCTCTCTGGCCACGCGAGCATCAAACCCGATCGTCTTCACGATTTCAGAATCCGACCGCACACGGTAGTCGAATCCGACCGCAGGAAGATGGAAAAAGCTACCACCATGGCAGGCCACTCGCAGCCAAAAATCCCAATCCTCCAATCCCATCCACGGCATTTGCTCATCGTACCCACCGACCCCTTCCCATAGTGCCTTGCGATAGAGGGCACAGGCGTCTATGAAGTTCATTCGGATCAATGACAATAGATCGAATTCCTGCACTTGCCATCGGCCGGTCTTTTCGCCGAAGTACTCAGCGTCCGCGTAAATTACTCCTAGACTTGGATTTTCCTTTAGGAGAGACACTCCCTGTTCCAAGTAAACGCGTCGAAGACGATTATCGCTGTCTAAAGGCAAAATGAATTCGCCCTTGGCTCTGCGAATGCCCGCGTTACGGGCGGCACCTAAGCCACCGTTTGGCTGAGAGACGACGTTGTAGCCCGCCTCCGCGACCTCCTTAAGGATTCGAATGGTTTCGGCGTCGGACGATCCGTCATCAACGATGATCACTTCGAGCAGATTCTCATTGCGGACCTCTTCCAAGCTGGCAAGGGCTTCGCGCAGCATCGCCCCATGGTTGAAGCAGGGAATAACAATCGAAACCTTGCCTTCGGCAACCGGAGCCGTCATCATTTGGAGGCTTGGCTCTGAACTGATGTATTTAGTTTCGACTTCATCCAACGTTTAAGTCGCGCTCCCATGATTCGAAGCCACAAGACGAAAAACGAGAAAATCTTTCGGATGATGCGCCGGTCGTAAGACAAGCGCAGAGCTCCGACAATCTGCCGCCAGGCAGGCGTAAATCCGACTTTCACTAGCAGTTCGCGAGCATGGAAAACAGCCGCTTCCGCCCACCAAGACCGCGCCTTCTTGGCAAGAACGCGACCACGGGAAGGGGTGTGATAGGTCATTGTGAGATCGATCATCTCGCGCACTTCGCGTGTATCCGCAGCGTCGAGCCTCAGCCGCGATGTGGCAGAGTTTGAGTGGAGTCGGTAACACGCAAGAATGGAAGGCTCAAAACAAACTGGAAATTGGGAAGCAATTCGTTGCCACATCTCCCAATCAGGGACGTAGTGAAGCTGCGGCAAAAAACCGCCAAGCTGCTCGTACACGCGTCTTCGAACGGCAATCGCTGCACATTGAATCAGTTGCTGAGCCGTGATCTTAGCGTGCCAGTCGTCTAGTTGACCGGCGGATTCCCGGTGCAGTTCGGAGAGTTGGATCCAATGTCCGTTCGAATTAGCGATCGCGTGTCGACAAAAGATCGCGACAGCATGGCTTTCCTCGGCTCCTTTGCGCAAAAGATCGTAAAAGCCCGGCAACACAATGTCGTCTTGGTGCAGGATATGCACCCAATCACCTCGCGCGCGCTCGACGCATCGGTTCCAAGAATTCGCCAGGCCTTGGTTTTCGGATTCGTGGTGGAACATCACCCGCCCGGCGCCAACCCGGCGAGTAACTTCGGAAGCGGTATCATCGTTCGAACCGTCATCGACTACCTCGATCTGCATCTGGTCTGGCCCCGGATCCTGCTGAAGAACGCTCGTCAGCGTTTCCTCCAAAAAATTGGAACGTGGATTGTAGGTCGGTATCATTACAGACCAGAAAGGACGCGGCGAGCCAGCCTCTTTAAGTGGTGGTATCACAGGTGGATTGGCCATGGAAGTTGGCAAAGCTATGGGCAGTGATGTTTAGCAATCCACCGCGCTTTGATAACCTTCGTCCACTCTGTGAATCCCTTGCCCACCATGCATCGTTCACCGATTTCGGATCGTACTGCGGCAGGTAAAAGCCGATAACGCGTATAGATTCATCGGTCATCTATCGATAAGATTTTTGCTGAACAAAGACTTCGCGAAACTCACCGTCAATGCCGAGTGCCCGGTCTCGGATTGTGTGAATAATCACCGGGAATTGCCCCCACTGCTGGAGTAGAAAAGGAAGTTCCACTCCCCATTCAGTGAAAACCAATGATCCATTTTCATCTATGGGGTTGCCATGATAATCGGGCTTTTCCAAATGTTGAAGGACGCCGTCTTTCACCAAAGCTCGAATCAAGGTTTTCTTGGTGCGGTACCAAGGAACTGTGAAAATATGTGCTCCTCCCGGCCGCAGGGTTCGCATGATTTCCCCGACTGCCAATCTGACATCCGGCAAATGTTCGAAGACATCCGAAGTAATAACCAAATCAAATGATCCATCTTTGAATGTTTGCGCCATCAGATCTTCGCAGCGAAATCCCCTGTGGATTTGGCCTCGCGGCGCGTCTGGAAAGAAATGAGAAGGAAGATACTCGGGACACTCCCGCGCCAATTTATCGGATAACGGGCCACCCGGGGACGATTCATGGATCTTCAATTCCCGCCATTTTGGATAAAGTTCAGCAACTACCGACATCAATGCGCGCCACCGTGGGATGCTCTTGCAGTTGACGCATCTATACTGATCACGCAACCAAGGCCCTTCGATTGCAAAATAGACTGGGTGCTCACAAATAGAGCAGTAGCCGTGATTACCTTTCTCCCGCAAGACTTGCAAGGTTCCGCTAATCTTGCGTTTAATTCTCGATATCATACGCAAACTGCTTTGGATGACATTGCCGAAGCGGAAAGAAGCAGCCGCACAACGTCATTCATCACCTCGATCTGCTTTTCGTCTGGGTTGGGATTCTGTGCCAGGACACTCCGAAAAGTTTCTTTCAGATACGCAGCTCTCGGGTTGCAAGGCCGAATCACCACCGACCAGCACGGACGCGCACCAAAAGCTTTTCTGTCCGGAATCAACGGAGGGAAGCATCTTCTCAATGAAAAGAGCGCCACAGTTTCCGCAACAATCGTGCTGGGGCGAGTAATCCGCGCCCTAAACGATAGCTGCGCAAACCTTTTATGCTTCGGACTAAATCTTCCATGCTTTGGATTCGCGCCCGCAAAATTTGGGCATGTTCGTCCATTTCACGAATCAACCTGTAACAAACCATTTCAGGCTTACCAAAAATATAGTTGAGGAGATCCAAACGATGCTCATGGGCCTGGAGTCTCAGAGAATCGCTTCCCGCGCGATGATCGAATCCAACCTTAGCAAGATGGACAAAGGTACCCTGGCGGTTAGCCACCCGCAGCCAAAAATCCCAGTCCTCCCACCCTGTCCACGGCATGTGTTCATCGTATCCGCCAACCTCTTCCCAGAGCTTCTTTCGAAAGAGAGCACAAGTATCGATGAAATTTCCCCGAATCATTGACAATAAGTCGAACTCTTGTACGTGCGACCGGCCAGTTCTGTCGCCGAAATATTCAGCATCAGTATAAACGACTCCTAAACATATGTTGTTCTTCAGCAGGGAAACTCCCTCGTTCAGGTAAGCATCTCGAAGGCGATTGTCGCTACCCACTGGCAAAATGAATTCGCCTTTCGCTCGGCGAATGCCTGCGTTACGAGCGGCCCCTAAGCCACGGTTCGGTTCAGATAGAACGCAATGACCGTCTTGCTCAAGTTCGGCGAGGATCTTTCTGGTTTTGACGTCGGATGATCCATCGTCGACGACGATCACCTCGAGCAGATTTGCATTACGCACCTGTTCTATGCTGGCAACCGCTTCGCGCAACTTCGTTCCCTGATTATGGCAGGGAATAACAATTGAGACCTTGCCTTCACCAATCGAGGTATGCGTCATTTGCAGGCTGGGTTCTGAAGGGACGTGTCTAACTTCGACTTTATCCAACATTTAAGTCGCGATCCCACGATTCGAAGCCACACGACGAGGAACGAGAATTGTACGCTAGACACAGTCAGCGGGCTTGGTCGCAATAATCATGTCTTGCCAACTTAACCCATCCTTCCTCTTACACCAGGTGCCATAAAGAACTGGTTCTGTAATGTTCAATCGGTACTTGGCGTATAGGCCGCGAACTGTACTCTCGTCATACGCCACAACAGCTTCCGGTGTATCACCGAACTCAGTACGACAGCCCGGCAATTCGTACTTGAAGCTGTGATAACTCGCGCCCTCGTTAATGAGCTTCCAGGCGGCCGCGTTTATTAGGAAGTAGGTGATGAGACACCGGTTGCTAGGCTTCAATACGCGGACGATCTCAGATAGGTAATGCTCCATGTCCTGCGGCAGCATGTGCGTGAAGACGGATGTGAGGAACACAAAATCGAACGACGAGGTCTCGAAGGGGAGACGATATTCGCTCGCCTGGTGTTTCCCGTCGGGGTTATAAACTTTGTTATAGATGTCGGCAAAATGAAAACGAAAGTTTGGATAACGTGAGGCGTAGGTTCTCTGACACCATTGGACTGAGCGCGCAACAATATCAATGCCTTCATAACTCCCGCCCTTCAAATACCTTGTCAGGGGCCGCGCCATGCGGCCGGTTCCACTGCCAACATCCAGCACGCGATCATCTGGTTTTAGTTCGCAGAGGTCTATAAAATATCGGAAAAATTCCTCGCCGACCGCTACGTATTCAGCTGACCCATGCGACCCAACAGAGTGTAGTGAATCAGGAGGAATTAGCGGATCAGGCCCGCCTTCCGGCGCACTGACAGGAGGCTGTCGTTTCTTCTTAACACAAAGACGGTTTCGCCGCAGTTGTGCGAATCGCAGAGCGCACTTAACCCGCCAATGTAGCAGCGGATAAATTGCAAATGTTCTCAGCGTGTCCTGCAAGCGATCTCTCTCGAAACGGTCTATTTCCTCAGTTCTGTGGCGGTTCGTTGCCTGCCCGGCGTGAAAACGCACCGAGCTCAACGCCCTAGGAATATATCCAACATGGGAACTCGCCATGAGGCGTACCCACATTTCCATATCGACTAGCTGACGCATGTTTTCATTGAACAATCCGACCTTATGGAATAAATCGGTCCGAACTAAGACGGCTGTGGGTTCTCCAATTTTGTTGAGCGGCCCCTGCAAGAGCTTAGACGATCTCAGAAGCAACGATCCAGCTTGATTGGTCTCGAGATTGCCAAACGCCGCAGAGAGATTCGGATGTTGCAAGAGCCACTGGGTCATCAAGTCCTCTTCTACAGATGGTTCAACGAGTAAATCGCGCGGACTAAAAACGAGACCGATCCTTTGACCATCTCCTCAAGGCAGTTTGAGTGCAGCAGATCGTCCTGGAAGAGAAACTTGATGTACTTGCCTGACGCCGCGCGGATTGTGCTGTTCCAATTCGCGACCATCCCGGGAGTTTTTGTCGGCAGGATAATGACTTTGACTTTTGATCGCTGTGCCTCCTCGCGGACGATATTTTCCGAGCCGTCCGAAGAATCGCTGTCGGAAACGATAATTTCCTGAGGAATGACGGTCTGATTGAAAACACTCTGGATAGCATCCCTGATGTACAAAGCGCCATTGTATATCGGCATGCATACACTCACGGGCACTGGGTTAAACATATCCGTCACGCTTATAATAATGCTCGATGGCAAGATTTGCTTGCTCGATCTCAGTCCAAACTGGGCATGGATGCCTGTTCTTGGCGATTACGCTGGCACAGCACCGTGCGTGAGTTCGCCACATACCGATCTGCGACTATCGAATTCGTTTTAGCCAGCCATACTGATGAAAGGAGAAAAGATTTCTCTGCCACAGTTCGTCATCTCTTACGAAACACTGCTCAAGTTCCAAGAACTCCTCTACCGCCTCGAAAGGGCCAGCTCCCCATTGCCGTGCGACTGGGTGACCGTTAATATTTGTGTCCTCGGCTACGAGATATCCTCCTATTCCAACAAATTCTTTATAAATGTGCAGCTCCTTCAGCACATGAGCTTTTGAGTGATCCGCATCCAATGAAACGAAGCCCGTACGTCCGGCAACCAGAGCCTTCACTTGTTGAACGACTGCTGGGTCCGTAGAATCTCCTTCTATGAGTCGTATTCGGGGATGCGTCAATGTCCGAGCTCGTTCTTTCAGGCTGACATCAATTCCGATGACGAGTCCTTCAGCCCCCGCTTTGATCAAGTCCAAAAGGTTGGCAAAATAAAGGACTGAACCGCCCTGATCGACTCCCGTCTGAAGAATAAAAGATGGGCGAATTCGCGTCACGAGTTCTTGATACAACTGCAAATCTAACGGGCACTGTCGAATCTCGTATCCGAGAAACGTGTTCTTAAGCCACGTCTCCATGCTGTTGTAATAGAAACGGTGAAAATAGTCGATGATCTTTGGGCGAAGCTTCCGCTTCAAATAGCTCCGCAGCATGCTCATTGTGTCGAATGGCAATCGACATCTGCGGTAGGCTCGCCGGGATCAAGATCCTGGCCGCCATCTCCTAAAGGGGACGGCGATTCCATCAGCAACCCTCGCCCTTGTTGGTGTTTCGCCACCATTCAACAACGATAG
>WNGL01000624.1_pt1 | contig 51394 bp, 46 predicted proteins | sample 5400591 | NCBI WGS metagenome assembly WNGL01 (sample SAMN13153377, study PRJNA577476) | soil metagenome | isolation source: 80 cm soil or saprolite under Garry oak tree replicate 1 | place: USA:California | collected 2016-06-15 | reverse complement strand
GCGAGATGCCGGCGCCCGCCAGGCCGTCGTCTCCGAGGTAGGTCCGGAGGGCGAGGGGATACTCGGTTTCCGGCAGGGCGTGCAGGTGCCAGCGATTCAGCTCGCCGAACTGCTGGCGGAACTTGCCGATGTCGAACCGGATGTGTCCCGGCAACCCGGTCCAGTAGGCATAGCCTTCCTCGATACTGACGTTGCCGTTCTCAAAGCTCACGAAGATCTTGGTGCTCGAGTAGGGGTCGAGCGGCGACTGAAAGCCCACTTCGAACTCCCGCGGGTCGAAGTTCTCGCGCTGGACGCCCTCTAGGCGCGCGCCAGCGCGTACATCGCCCGTGGCGCTGATTTCCGGGTTGAGCTGCGGCTGGCTGCGCTCGCGGCCGACGAACCTGGTCGGACCAGCCGTATCGGCTTTTGCCTTAGCCGTGTCGGTTCCGGCCGCGGCGGCTGCGGCGGCGCGCAGCGCCGCGAGCGACGTGTCGGCCGCCGGCTCGGCCGCCGGGTGATGCATGAGCTGAGCCCGCATGCTGTCGAGGCGGGCCTTGAGCGCCCGGACCTCGGCCGCGAGCGAGTCTACCCGGCGCTGCTCGGCCGGTTGCTGGGCGGACGTGCGTCCAGGCAGCGCGAGCAGGCAGGCGAGCGCAGCCGCGACGGCATGGTGATCTCGAATCATCCTGAGGGTCTCCCGTTCCAGTGTTCCGGGCGCGCGTACAGCGGCATGCCGGACGCGCGCGATCGGTCGGCCGGCACGGCCGGCCGCCAGACTACGAACGGGAGGTGGGAGGACCTCGGGGTGAGGCGGTGCGGCGGTCGGCGCGGCACGTCGGCGCCGCGCCCCGGCTGGGGAGCGGCCCGTCGGTCGGGGCCGGCGCGGCCAGCCCCGTGCGCGGCCGTTGCGAATAGACCTGCGAGCCGGCGTAGTGGCACAGCGTGCAGCGCAGCTCGTCGTGCAGCGCGATGCAGGCGCTGGCATGCTGCGCCTCGATGTGAATCGGCGCGCTGAGTCGCTCCGACGCGTGGGCCAGCGAAACCGCGCTGCCCGCCAGCCCCTGAAGCACCAGGAGCAGCGCCGCGAGGCTGCGCGTCCAGCGGGTCCGCGTCGTCGTCAGTGCGATCACGCCCTGCCTACGGTTCGGGTGGGTCGGCCGTTGCGACGGGCGACGCGCCGATAGGCGCGCAGCCGTCGCAGCATGCGGCGATCGTGGTACACCGGATCGTCGCCCTTCGGCGTCTCGATAATCTTAATCACGGGCGCGAGGCGCGGGTCGCGCATGATCTGCCGAAACGGCTCGGGCCCGATGGTCCCCTCGCCGATCCACTCGTGCCGGTCCACGCCGGAGCCCGCCCTGCTCTTGGAGTCGTTGAGGTGCAAGCACTTGAGCAGCTCGAGCCCGATCAGGCGGTCGAACCGCTCCCACACCCCCGCGAGCCCGGCGGCCACATCATACCCCGCGGCGTGGAGATGCGCCGTGTCGAGGCAGAAGGCCACCCGCGCCCGCAGGGCGGCGGGCAGGGCGCGCCGCAGCGCCGCGAGCTCCTCGAAGCTCTTCCCCAGGGCAGTCCCAGCGCCCGCTGTCCCCTCGATGAGCACGCCCACCTCGCCCGGCACGGCGGCGAGGCAGCGGGCGAACCCGCGGGCGTTGCGCTCGAGTCCGGCGGCCTGGTCGTCGATGTAGTTGCCGGGGTGCGACACGACCCAGGGAATCCCGAGCGCGCGGCAACGGACCAGCTCCCCCGTGAACGCCGCGACGCTCCTCTCCCGCAACGCCTCATCGGGCGACGCGAGGTTGATGAGATAGCTGTCGTGCGAGACCACGGCGCGGATCCCGCTGGCCGCGAGCGCGGCCCGGAACGCGGCGACGTCGTCGTCGCGCACCACGGGCTCGCGCCACTGATTGGGCGTCTTCGTGAACACCTGGATCGCGCTGGCCCCGATCGCGGCGCCGCGCTCCGGAGCCCGCGCCACCCCGCCCTGGGTCGACACATGCGCGCCGAGCAGGTCGCCCGCCGCGGTCTTCACGCCCATGGCTCCTCCGTGAACGCGAGCCGCGAGATCAGCGGCACGAACCGCACGCCGCCGGCGTGCCGCTCCGTGAGGCTCCCTTCCGGCCCGCGCTGCAGGATGACCAGCTCCTGGCCGGAGAGGTCACCCACCGGAATGACGAGGCGTCCCCCAGGGGCGAGCTGCTCCGTGAGCGGCGTCGGCACGCCGGGCGCCGCGGCGGTCACGATAATGCGGTCGAACGGGGCGCGCTCGGGCCAACCGCCGGCCCCGTCCCCCAGCCGGGTCTCGATGTTGCGGAGCCCGAGCCGGCGGAACCGCTCTTCGGCTTCGACCAGCAGGTCGGGGAGGCGCTCGACCGTGTACACCCGGGCGCCTAAGTGCGCGAGCATCGCCGTCTGGTAGCCGGAGCCGGTGCCGATCTCGAGCACGCGGTGGCCGCGGCGCGGAGCGAGCGCTTCGGTCATGAGCGCTACGATGAGCGGTTGGGAGATTGTCTGACCGCTGCCGATCGGCAGCGGCGCGTCTTCGTAGGCGTCGCGAGCGAGGTACGGAGGCAGGAACCATTCGCGCGGCACCCACGCCATCGCCGCGAGGACGCGGCAGTCGCGGATTCCGCGATTGACCAGCTGGCGCACGACCATGCGGCGGCGGATGCGCCGCGTCTCAGGTGCCGGCCCGCCCATCCCCCGTCCTCCGCGGTTGCCGTCCCATAGGGTGAACTATAGCTTGACACCCTCCCCTGCGCGGCCGGGACCGTTGCCGGAACAGAGCCAACAGCGCATCCTCCTCGTCGGCGACGCCGGGGCCCGCCCGGACGGCCTCGAGCGGTTCCTCGTGCGTGGTGGCTTCCAGGTTACCGAAGCGGCCTACCCCCCGCCGGGCCCGGACCGGCCCGGGCACGAGCCTCCCGACCTCGTCCTGCTCTCGATCGGCGCCAAGGACCCCCGCCTGGCCGACCAGGTGCGCGACCTCGCGACCGCGACCCGGTTCGGGGGCGCGCCGGTGATCGTGCTCGTGGCGGACGGCGGGGCCGACGCGGTCGCGGACGCGCTCCAGGCCGGGGCCCAGGACGCGATGACGACCCCGCTGCATTTCGGCGAGCTGCGCGCCCGCATCGACGCGGACCTGCGGCTGCGGCGCGATCTGCACGAGGCGCGCGACGCGCTGCGCACCCGGGACCTCCTCTTCGACATCTTTCAGGAAGTATCGGCCGCGCTGCGGGCCGACGAGATCTTCCAGACCCTGGTCCGCCGGGTGGGACAGGCATTCGGCCTCACGCACTGCTCGTTCGTGTTGACGGTTCCGGGCGAGGACAAGGGGCGCGTCGTGGCCGTGTACGAGAACCCGGCGATTCGCGACCTCCGCGTCGAGCTCGAGCGCTACCCCGAGATACAGGAGGCGATCCGCACCGAGCGGCCCGTGATCATCCACGACGTGCACGATCACCCGCTGTTCGAGACCATCCGCAAGCGCTGGCAGCAGCAGGAGATCGAGATCAACGTGCAGTCCGCGGTCGCGCTGCCCGTGTTCCTCCAGGGCCGCGCCGCGGGCGTGTTCTTCCTGCGCACGGTGCAGGGCGATCCCCGGCTCCGCACCCAGGACGTGGCGTTCGCCAACACGATCGCCCAGGCTGCCGCGCGCGTGCTCGAGAACGAGGAGCGGCGCGCGGCGATCTACCGGCGCCAGATCTCGGCGGGCGTGACCGACGTGCTCACGGGATGCGCGAGCCTCGACGGGCTCGATCGCCGGCTGCGCGACGAGTTCGAGCGGGCGCGCCGCTATTCGCTGCGCTTCGCCCTCGTGGTGATCGACGTGGACCGGTTGCGCGACATCAACGAGCGGTTGGGCCAGCAGGCCGGCGACCGGGTGCTGGGTGCGCTCGGCGCCATGATGCAGCGCGAGATCCGCGCGCCCGACTTCGTGGCGCGCTACGGCGGCGACGAGTTCGCGCTCATCCTGCCGGAGACCAGCGCGCAGGGCGGGCGCCAGTTCGTGGAGCGGCTGCGCCAGCTGCTGCTGCGGCACACGTTCCCGGACCTGGGCCCCGGCAAGGTGCCCGGTCTCTCGGCCGGCGTGGTCGCCTTCCCGCACCCCGAAGTGCTGCGGCCCGAGGACCTGTTCACGCAAGTCGAGGCCGCCCTCGACCGGGGGAAGAAGAGCGCACCGGATCGCATCGGAGTCGCGGACACGGCCTAATCCAACGTCTTGTGGAAGCGCCGCACGGACGCGGCGATCATCACGACCGCGAACCCGGTCAGCACGGCCACCTCCCGCCAGAGCGCCTCCAACCCCACGCCCTTGAGCAGAATCCCCCGCAGCACTTTGAGAAAGTGCGTGAGCGGCAGCAGCAGGCCCAGCCACTGGAACAGCGGTGGCATCGCCTGGCGCGGGAACATGAAGCCCGAAAGCAGGATGTTCGGCAGGACGAAGAAGAACGCCACCTGCATGGCCTGCTGCTGCGTCCGCACCAGCGTCGAAATGAACAACCCGAACGACAGGCTCGCGATCACGAACAGGAGCGCGATCGCGTAGAGCAGCAGGACGTTGCCGCTGAGAGGCACCTCGAACACCACCCGGCCCAGCACCAGCACGGCGGTCATCTGGACGAGCCCCACGCCCACATAGGGAGTGATCTTGCCGAGCATCAGCTCGGTCTTGGTCACGGGGGTGACGATGAGCTGCTCGAGCGTGCCGCGTTCGCGCTCGCGCACGATGGCCATCGCGGTGATGAGCACCATCGTGATCGTGAGGATCACACCCACCAGGCCCGGCACGATGTAATTCGGGCTGCGGAGCCCGGGATTGTAGCGCGGCCGCACGCGTGCCTCGAGCGGCACCTCTTCCCGTCCGGCAGCGCGCGACAGGATCGCGAGGTTGCGGCTCTGGGTGACGCCCGCGGCGGCGGCGATGGCGGCCTGCGAGGAGAGCGGGTCCGCCGCGTCCACGATGACCTGCACGCGGGCCGTGGTGCCGCGCACGAGCCGTCGGGGAAAATCGTACGGCACCACGATGCCGGCCTGCGCGTCGCCGCGATCGATGGCGCGGTCGAGCGCGGGCCGGTCGTCGACGTAGCCGATGATCCGGAAGTTCCCCGTGTTCTCGAACGCCGCGATCAGGTCCCGGCTCGGGGGCGTGCGGGACTGATCGAGCACCACGGTCGGCAGATGCCGTACGTCCGTCTGGATGGCGAATCCGAACAGCAGCAACTGGGCGACGGGAAGCCCGACCATGATGGCCAAGGTGAGCCGGTCGCGCCGCATCTGGATGAATTCCTTGCGGACCATGGGCGGGAAGCGAGGCATCATCGCTCGTCACGCTCCTGCAGAATGACGAACGCGTCCTCCAGGGTGCGGCCGCCGACCTGGGCCGCCACCTCGGCGGGCGTGCCCAGCGCGATGAGACGGCCGCCGCTCAGCATCGCCAGCCGCTGGCAGCGCTCCGCTTCATCCATGTAGTGTGTGGTCACGAGCACCGTCGTCCCGTGCGCCGCGAGATCGTGGATCGCGCCCCAAAACCGGCGCCGGGCTGCGGGATCAACGCCCGCGGTCGGCTCGTCGAGGAACAGCACCGCGGGGCCGTGCAGCAGGGCGCAGCCCAGCGCGAGCCGCTGCTTCCAACCACCGGAGAGCTCGCCGGCGAGCTGGCGCAACCGGGCGCCGATCTCGAGGAACGCGACGACCTCGGCCACGCGGGCACGGCGGGCGTCGCCGGTGAGCCCGTAAATCGCGGCGTAGAAAGTCAGGTTTTCGCCGGCGGTGAGATCCTCGTACAGCCCGAACTGCTGCGACATGTAGCCGATGCGCTGGCGGACCTGCTCGGGCGCGGCCGCGACGTCGATGCCCGCCACGGTGGCGGAGCCAGCCGAAGGCTCGAGGATGCCGCACAGCATCCGGATGGTGGTGGTCTTTCCCGAGCCGTTCGGCCCCAGCAGCCCGAACACTTCGCCCCGCTCGATGCGCAGCGTCAGCTCGCGCACCGCCGTGACCGGGCCGAAGCGGCGCGTGAGACCCCGCGTCTCGACCCCGGGAGGACTCACGGCCGCAGCGGGACGTCGAGGGTGACCGGCATGCCGGCCTTGAGTCGTCCGCCCACGTCCCCGCTGTCGAGCTCCACTTTGATGCCGAACACCAAGTCGGCGCGCTCGCGCTCGGTGAGAGCCGCCCGCGGCGTGAACTCCGCGCGCGAGGCGACCTCCACGATCCGTCCCGAAAAACTCCGGTCGTACCCGTCGAGCCGCACGGTCACGGCGTCGCCCCGCCGCACCCGAGCGATGGCGAGGTCGCCCACGTACGCGCGGATCCACGGCCGGTGCACCAGGCCGAGCGAGACGACCGGGGCGCCGCTCGTGAGCGCCTCCCCGGGGTTGACGTAGCGAGTGAGCACGACCCCGTCGTCCGGCGCCACGACGGTGAGCTGGTCACGGATGGACAGCGCGGCCGCGAGCGCCGCCGCCGCCGCCGCCGCTTCGCTCGGGGCAGCACGTACGGCCGCGAGCCGCGCCGTGGCGGCGGCGGCCGCCGCCTGCAGGCCGTCGTACTGCTGCTGCGAGACGATGTTCTGAGCGACGAGCGGCGTAGCTCGCGCGAGGTCGTTCGCCGCCCGGGCGCTGTCCGCTTGCGCCGCCGCCACCTCGTTCACGCGTTGCGCAGCCGCGTGCGCTTGGGCGCGGCGCTGACTGATCAGGGGATCGAGGCCGGGCTGGTCCAGCACGGCGATGGTGTCGCCGCGATGCACGGTGTCGCCCTCATCCTTGAGCAGACGCGTCAGTCGTCCCCACGTGAGAGGTGCTAAGTGCAGCTCCCGTATCTCGACGGTTCCGGACACCTTGAGCACGCTATTGTCGCTGTGACACGCCGCCGTTGCGAGCAGCGTCAAGCAAACAGCGTCGCGGAAAGTCGTCACGGAGAAACGTCGCGGAAAACCGTAGCGCTGTAGACGTCTTTCCGTGACGCCTCTCGGGCTAGCGATGAGATTTCAGCCAGTTTACGGGATCCAGCGCAATCCCTCCCCTGCCGCGAATCTCGAAATGCAGATGCGGCCCCTGATCGCTCGACCCCCCGCCCACGTGCCCGAGGGTCTGGCCGCGGATCACGCGCTCACCCTTCGTCACGGTCGCGTCGCTCAGGTACCCGTAGAAGCTGTAGTAGCCGCCTCCATGGTCGATCAGCACCGACGTGAGGTAGGTCCCGAGCGGGCCGGCCAGGCTCACGGTGCCGGCGGCCACGGCCCGCACCGGCGTCCCCGTGGGGGCCGCGATGCCGATGCCGTGCCACGGAATGCGCGTCTTGTTCGGGCCCGTGCCGGTGCCGAACCGATACAGCAACCGTCCGTCAACCGGCCAGTCGAGCTGGCCGATATCCGCGGTGGTGATCGCGGCCGCGGCCGCCGCTCCGCGCGCCTCCGCCTCGAGCCGGGCCCGCTCGAGCGCCGCGACCCGGTCGTTCAGGCTCTTCTCGTCGCGCTCGAGCTCGGAGAGGCGCTCGAGCGCCTGGCGCGCGCTGCGCCGGGTGGCGCGCAGCGACGCCTGCCGCTCCCGCTCGATCGCCAGGTACCGGTCCAGCTCCTGGGTGCGCTCGGTCTTGCGCCGCGCCAGGGCATCGCGTGCGTCGACCAAGGTCTTGCGCTCTCCCCCGATCCGCCGCTGCAGCTTGGACATGTCGTTCTTGAGCAGGCGATCCTGCTGGCTCACGAGAAAGAGGTACTTGTAGCGAGACAGGACGAGGAGCAGGTCCACGGTCGTCCGATCGATTTGGTCGGAGAGACTGCTGATCTGGCGGTCCAGCTCGTTCACGATGCGGTTCGTGCTCTCCTTCTGGCGCTCGATGTTCGCGAGCTCGTCGGAGAGCGAATGGGCCTGCGTGCGCAGCCGCTCGAGCTCCTGCTCGACCTCGGAGCGCTCGCGGCGGATGCCTTCGAGACGTTGCTGGTTGTCTCTGAGCTGTTGATCGAAAGGCGCGGGTCGTTGAGCGACAAGAGACGTCACGCAAAAGGCGTAGCAGAGAAGCGTCACGGACAGGCGTCGCGGGAACCCGTCGCCGCCGTTACGCCTCTCCGCGACGCCTCTCCGCGACGTCTTTCCGTGACGCTTCATACACGTCGTAGATGCCGCCCCACCGACGCGGCGCTTCCAAATAAGCCAATGAGAGTGCCGAAGCCGACAATCGCGATCCCCTGCTCCCGCGAGAAGAACGCGGCCTGAATCAACCACCGATTGATCAGCACGTACGCCCCGTAGGAGAGCCCCATCGCCACCAACCCCCCCAGCATCCCCTTGATCGCGCCCTGCAGCAGGAAGGGTCGCCGGATGAAGCCGTCGGTCGCGCCCACCAGCCGCATGATCGCGATCTCGCGGCTGCGCTGCAGCACCGCCATGCGGATCGTGGTGCCGATGATGATGATCGCCACCACCGCGAACGCGGCGCCCACCACCAGGCCGACCGCCGCGGCCACCTGCCGTAGCCGGTCCAGCTTCTCCACCCAGTCGCGGCCGAACCGTACGTCGTCCACGAACCCGAACCCGCGCAGCCGGTCGGCCACCTCGTTGACGTGCTGGGCGTCGCGAAACCGCGGCTTGAGCTTCAGCTCGATCGACGCCGGCAGGGGATTGCGCTCCAGCTCCTGCAGCACGTCGCGGAACTCGACCAGCTCGCCCCGCGCGCGCGCCAGCGCCGAGTCCTCGCTCACGTACACGGCCGACTGTACCTCGGGGAACGCCTCGATGTCTTTCTCCGCGAGCGTGATGGTTTCGATCGGAGTGCCGGGCAGGAGGTAGGCGACGATCTCCACACGCTCGGCTACCCCGCGCAGGGCGTCCTGCAGGTTCACCGCGACCAGCCCGAACAGCCCGACCACGAACAACGAGAAAGCGATGGTCGTCACCGAGAGCGTGGACAGGAGGGGCGCCCGGCGGAACGTGAGCAGGGCCTCGCGGATCGTGAGGTTCACGGCGACGCCGCCTGATCGCGCGGCTCGTCCACGACGGAGTCGTACACGAGCGCCCCTTCCTGCAGCTCGATCACGCGGTAGGGGGCCTGGCGCACCAGGTCCAGATCGTGCGTGGCCATGAGGACCGCCGTGCCGCTTGCATTGATGTCGCGCAGCAGCTGGAACACGCCCCGGGTCGCCCGCTCGTCCAGATTGCCGGTCGGCTCGTCGGCGAGCAGCACGGTGGGCTCGTTGACCAGGGCGCGCGCGATCGCGACGCGCTGCTGCTCGCCGCCGGACAGCTCGCGGGGGTACGCCTGCGCCTTGGCGGCGAGCCCCACCTGGGTGAGCACGCGCATCACCCGCGCCCCGATGGTCGAGCGGCGGGCGCCCGTGACCTCGAGCGCGAAGGCGACGTTCTCCTCCGCGCTGCGGTCCTCCAGCAGGCGAAAGTCCTGGAACACGATGCCGAGCCGGCGGCGCAGCATCGGCACGTCTTTGCGGCGCAGCTCGGCGACGTTGAAGCCGGAGACGCGCACCTCGCCGCTCGTCACGGGCTCCTCGGCGAACACGAGCTTCAGGACCGTCGACTTGCCGGCCCCGGAGTGGCCCGTGAGAAACACAAACTCGCCCTTGGCGATGTGGAAGGAGCCCCTTGGGGAAGGCCTTGAAGACATTCGTGAACTTGATCACTTACAGTTGCGCCAGGGCCTGCGCAAAGTCCGCGATGAGGTCGTCGGCATCCTCCAGTCCGATGGAAAATCTCAGAAACCCATCGGGAATGCCAGCCCGCGCGCGCGCATCCGGCGTGAGCATCGCGTGCGACGTGAGCCGCGGCTCCGACACGAGCGTCTCCACCCCCCCGAGGCTGGGCGCGTGGGCGGCGATCGTGAGCGCGCGCAGGAACCGCTCCGCCGCCCGGGCGCCGCCCTTCAGCTCGACCGCCACCATGCCGCCCAGTCCGTCGAGGATCCGCTTCGCCACGTCGTGATCGGGGTGCGAGGCGAGCCCCGGGTGGTGCACGGCGGCGAACTGCGGCTGCTTGGCGCACCACTCGGCCACGGCCAGCGCCGTCTGGTTCTGCCGCGCCACGCGCACGCCCAGCGTCTTCATCCCCCGCTCGATCAGCCACGCCGCCATCGGGTCCAGGGCCGGGCCCCACACCTGGAGCAGCTTGCGCACCTCTTCGATGACCGACTCGCTGCCCACCACGGCGCCGGCGAGGACGTCATCGTGGCCGTTCAGGTACTTGGTGGCGCTGTGAATCACTACGTCGGCGCCGTGCTCGAGCGGCCGGTAATTGAGCGGCGTCGCGAACGTCGAATCCACCAGCAGCGCCAGCCCCTCCGTCTTGCACAGCGAGGCGATCGGCTCCAGATCGAGCACTCGTAAGAGCGGGTTGGTCGGCGTCTCCACGAAGATGGCGCGCGTGTTCTTCTTGAGGGCGCGCTTCCAGGTACGCTGCTCCAGCGGGTTCACGAGCGACACGTCGATGCCGAACCGCCCGAATTCCTGTGCGAACAGCCGCTGCACCCCGCCGTAGATCCACTCGCTCGCCAGCAGATGGTCGCCCGGTCGCAGCACGGCCAGGTGCGACAGCGCGACGGCGCCCATGCCGCTGCCCACGAAGATCGCCGCCTCGCCGCCTTCGAGCAGCGCCAGCCGCCTGGCGATCGCGACGTGGTTGGGATTGTTGCCGTACCGGGCGTAGACGACTTCCTGGGTCGAGCCGATGGGATTGGTGAAGGTCGCGCTCTGATACAGGGGGGTGACGACGGGCGTCCAGTCCGGACGGGCCTCCGGATCGCCGTGCACCGCGTGGGTCGAGAAGCCGAGGCGGCGCTTCACCGGCCTCGCCCGATCACGCGAGCGTGAGCGCGATGGTCCCTGCGGACGTGCGCACGGCGAGCCGCCGCGCCACCAGGTCGTGGAGCAGCGCCGCCGCGGCTTCGGGCGCCCCCAACGCCTCGAGCTCGCCGCCGCCGTCGGGCCGCTCGATCAGCGCCGCCAACCCGTGGCCCGCCAGCACCGGCTCGATCGCCTCGCGGTGGCCGTCCGAGATCCCGGAGAGCACCACGACCGCGCGCCGGTCGCGCAGCAGCTTCGCCACGATCTCGTCGGCGCAGGAATAGTCGATGCAGCCCACGCCCGTGAAGTCGATGCGCGCTACGGTGACGGGGTCCTGCGCCGTGGCCATCGCCCGCTCGATGCGCTCCCGCACGACGCGCCCCGTGGGTCGGGTGACGAGGTCCGCGTAGACGCCGGACACCGACTCCTGGAGCACCGCATGCACATCGATGTGTTGTATCACGGCGTCGTGGATCCCTGCTCGGGAATGATGATGAGCACCTGGGCACCCGGAAACGCCGGGAGGCCGTCCTGCAACGGTACGTCGTCGTCCCATTTGGGCACGATCGCGATGCGCGCCGTGCCGCTGCGGATCGCGATCTTGCCGTCCCAGCGGGCGAGGTAGCGCCGGATCCCGGCGAGCCCCTGCCCTCGTCCCGGGTCGCGAAACCGACTGATCCCCTGGACCAGGGCCGCTTCCAGCGCCGCCGCGTCGCTCCAGCGGGCGCCGAAGCGCTTGCTCTGCGTCGGCTCGAGCGAGTGGCGGAACCCCACCCCGGCGTCCGCCACCGCGATCACCACCACGCGCCGCGCCAGCTTGCGGCGCCAGTGGTACGCCTGCACCGCGACCCAGCCGCCCGTGCCGGCGTGTTCTACAATATTCTGACAGGCCTCCGAAAGCGCCATAGCGAAACCCATCGTCGCCTTCGGATCGAGCGCCAGCTCCGACGCCAAAATGGCGGACGCGCGCTGCTGGATGTTCGACACCACGGCATGCACGTCCTCCGCCGCCCGCACCGGCGTCACGGGGAGCAGGACGTCACTCTGCTCCATCGGCTTCAGCCGCGGCAGCTTGCCGTGGATCTCGAACAGCTCGGCGGCTTCGCGAAAAAAACCGGCGCGCGTCCAGTAGGTCAGGACCTCGGTGTGCGTCGGCGCCGTGAGGAGCGGCGGCTCTGCGGAGCCGGTGGCGCGCGCCGCCTGACCGGCCGCCAGCAGGCCGACCAGCCCGTAGGGTGACGCCCACTCCGTTGCGTGGGCGTCGAACAGCAGCCGCTCGCCGTCCCTGGCCGCCGCGGCGTAGGCACCTGCGAACTGCTCGAACGTGCGATCGTCGAACTGGGCCGGTACGTCGACCAGCCGCGTCATACCGGCGAGAGACGGCCCAGCAGGTGGTCGCGCAGTCCCGTGGCGCCGCGATGCGCCACATTGCGCGCCCCCATCCGCGTCCCGAGGCGGAGCGCCTCCTCGAGCGGGGCGCCCCCGACGAGCGAGGCCACGAGCGTGGCACCGAGCACGTCGCCGCAGCCCGTGGGATCGCCGTCCGGGTCGGACGCTACGTCGGCGGCGATCCGGGCGGTCCGCACGGGACGGCCGGTGAAGTAGGCCGCGCCACGGGGCCCGAGCGTGACGACCAGGGTCTGACAGCCGCGTGCCAGCGCGCCCGCGGCGACGAGCAGCGGATCGGGGCCGAGCCGCCCCATCTCGTCTTCATTCAGTTGCACCACGTCGAAGCAGCCGAACCACGCCGGCGCGTCGGGCAGCGGCTGGGGCACGCGCGTGCCGTCGGGCTCTTTCCCGAGGAACAGGCTGTGCAGGTCGGCGTAGACGAATCGCGGGAAGCCGCGCCGCAATAGCTGGGCCGTTTCCAGGTCCAGCTCGTAGCCGGAGATGAAGTTCAGGTACAACGCGTCCAGGTCGCGTACCTGGGGCCCCAGCTCCGGCCACGTCCACGGCGGCACGCCCCCCGCCATCTGCTCGCAGCGGCGCGCGGCCTGGTAGTAACGCAACGTGACCCGGTTGTTCGGCGCCGGCACCTCGATGAAGCGCGCCCCGGGGGCCACGTGGTGCAGGGTGCCGAGGAACTCGTTCGCGGGCGCCGCCAGGTCGCGGCCCACCTTCACGAGCGGCACGATCTGCCAGTCGTCGCGCAGCGTGGCGTCGAGCGCGGCGAGCGAGTAGGAGATCCCCCCCCACTCCTCGACCGCCGGGCGCGCGGGGTCGCGCCCGTAGATCGTGTCCCACACCATCGACCCGATCACGCCCAGCCGCTTCACACCCGTCCCCATGTGCGCTTGATGAACACCGCGGCCGCGCCGTACACGCCGGCCGTGCCCGTCAGCTCGCCGGGGACGATGCGGCACACGTCCGTGGCCGGCTTGAACGCCCGCCGGCGCACTTCCGCCCGCAGCGGCTCGAACAGGCGATCGCCCGCGAGTGTCACGCCGCCGCACACGACCACGACCTCGGGGTTGAAGATGTTGATGATGCTGGCGACACCCGCGCCCAGGAACTTGGCCGTGTCCTTCACGACTTCGCGCGCGTACTCGTCGCCGTCGTGCGCTGCCTCGTACACCACCTGCGCGGTGATCTTCGAGAGATCGCCGTTCACATACTTGGGCAGGGACGTGTCGGCGCCCGGCCTGATCCCTTCGACCGCCCGCGCCGCGATCGCCGGGCCCGACGCGTAGGCCTCGAGGCACCCGTAGTTGCCGCACTTGCAGAGCCGGCCGGTCGAGTCGATGGTCATGTGCCCGATCTCGCCGGCGATGTCGGACGCGCCGCGGTAGACTTCGCCACCGAGGACGATGCCGCCGCCGATGCCCGTGCCGATCGTGAGGCCGACGACGTGACTGGCGCCGCGGGCCGCGCCGCGCCACCACTCGCCGAAGATGGCGCAGTTGGCATCGTTGTCGAGCGTGGCGGATAGCCCCAGCGCCTGCGTGATCCGGTCGCGCAGCGGAAAGTTGGTCCAGCCGAGGTTGGGCGTGAGCAGCACGACGCCGGTCTTCGTGTCGAGCGGACCGGGCGAACCGATGCCGACGCCCGCGATCTCCTTGCCGCGCGCCGCCGCCATCGACGCGCGCGTCAGCTTCACGATCCGCGTCATCACGGCGTCGGCGCCCTGCTCGGAGAAGGTCGGCTCCGAGACGAGACCGAGGAGCTCCGAGCCGTCTTCGGCCACGGTGCCCGCGACGATGTTCGTTCCGCCGATGTCAATCCCGACGACGTAGCGCACCGGTCTCCTCGATGGCGTGAAGGACGTCATCCACCGTGAGCGTCTTCATGCAGCGATGGTGCCTCAGAGGGCAGCTCGGCGGCCCGTGCGCGGAGCACGGGCGACACGGCAGCCCCGTGAGCTCGACCACCTGGTCGCGCGGACCTCGTGGCCCGAATCCGAACGCCGGCACCGTCGATCCAAAGATCGCCACGGTCACCGTGCCGACAGCCTGGGCGAAGTGCAGCGGCGCGCTGTCGTTCGTCACCAGCACCGCCGCTCGCCGGATGACCTCGGCGGACTGGCGCAGGGAAAGCCGACCGCACCCGCTCACCGCCCGACCACCGGACCCTCCGACCGCCGCCGTGATCGCCGACGCCAGCGTCGCATCCTCCGGGCTTCCCACCACGACCACTCCCGCGCGCTCGCACAGCCGCCGCGCCAGCTCGTCGTAGTAGGGCCAGCGCTTCGTGCCCCAGATGGAGCCCGGGGCGAGGGCCACGAACCGGCCGGTGATCCCGTGCTCCCGCAGGAATCCCTCCGTCGCCATCCGGTCCGCGATGGTCGTCACGAGCGAGGGCGTCGCGCGGTGCGTAGCTCCGCCCGTCAGGCCCGAGCCCGCGAGCGTCAGCAGCCGGTCGACCTCGTGGCCCGTCTTCGGCCGCGGCCGGACCTCGGTGTAGAGCCGCGGCCAGCCATCGTCGAACCCGACCCGCCGCGGCACCCGGGCGAGCCACGCCACGAGCGCCGTCCGCAGGGAGCGATGGGGAAGATACGCCCATTCGTACCGCTCCGCCCGCAGCGTGCGGGTGAGTCTGAGCAGCCCTTTCAGGCCGCGATCGCGGCCCTTCTTATCGTAGGAGATCACGCGGCGCACGGCCGGGTGCGTCTCGATGAGCGGTGCCGCGGCGGGGGTGGTCACGACGTCCACCGGCCCGTGCCGAGCCGCGACGGCGTCGAGCAGCGGCGTCGTGAGCACGACGTCCCCGAGAAACGCGGTCTGGATGACGAGGCTAGTCAACCTGCAAAACCGCGAGAAACGCTTCCTGTGGGATCTCCACCGTGCCCACCTGCTTCATCCGCTTCTTCCCCTCTTTCTGCTTCTCGAGCAGCTTGCGCTTGCGGGTCACGTCGCCGCCGTAGCATTTGGCGGTGACGTTCTTGCGCAGGGGGCGGATCGTCTCCCGGGCGATCACCTTCGTGCCGATCGCGGCCTGGATCACGACCTCGAACAGCTGCCGCGGGATCAGCTCGCGCAGCTTCTCCGCGATCTTCTTGCCCCACTCGTACGCCTTGTCCCGGTGAATGATCACCGAAAACGCGTCCACGGCGTCGCCGTTGAGCAGCATGTCCAGCTTGACGAGGTCCGACGGCCGGTACTCCAGGAACTCGTAGTCCAGCGAGGCATAGCCGCGCGAGATCGTCTTCAGCTTGTCGTAGAAATCGAGGATGATTTCGGCGAGCGGGAACTCCCAGGTGAAGTCCACGCGGGTCGGGTCCACGTAGTGCATGCCACGGTACACGCCGCGGCGCTCCTGGCCCAGCTTCATGATCGCGCCGATGTACTCCGCCGGCGCGACGATCCGCGCCTTCACGTACGGCTCCTCGATGCGATCCACGGCCGAGCCGTGCGGCAGCAGGCTCGGGTTCTCGACCAGGTCCATGGTGCCGTCGGTCTTATGGACGTGGTATTCCACGTTGGGGACGGTGCTGATCAGGTCGAGATTGAACTCCCGCTCGAGCCGCTCCCGCACGATCTCCATGTGCAGCAGACCGAGGAATCCGCAGCGGAAGCCGAAGCCCAGCGCCACCGACGATTCGGGCTCGTAATGCAGCGACGCGTCGTTGAGCTGCAGCTTGGCGAGCGCGTCGCGCAGCTCCTCGAACTGGTTCGGCTCCGTCGGGTACAGCCCGGCGAACACCATCGACTTGATGTCCCGGTATCCGGGCAGGAGCGCCACGTCCCGGTGCTCGGCGTCGAACACGGTGTCGCCGGGCCGCGTCTCGCGCACGCCGCGCACGTTGGCCACGAAGTACCCGACCTCGCCCGCCTCGAGCTGCTCCGTGGGCTTGTGGCCGAGCTGCAGGTAGCCGACCTCGTCGACCTCGTACAGGTCTTCCTTGTGCGCCCCGAACGCGATCTTCATGCCGGGCCGGATCGTGCCGTCCACCACGCGGATGCTGGGAATGGCGCCGCGGTAGCGGTCGTAGTACGAGTCGAAGATCAGGGCGCGCAGCGGCGCCTCGGCCGTGCCCCGGGGCGCCGGGGTGCGGCGCACCACGGCCTCGAGCAACTCGGGCACGTTGGTGCCCTCTTTGGCCGAGATACGCAGGATCTCGTCCGGCTTCGCCCCGATCAGCTCGTGGATTTCCTGCGCGCGGCGATCGGGCTCGGCTCCCGGGAGGTCGATCTTGTTGAGCACCGGGATGATCTCGAGCCCCGCGTCGAGCGCCAGGAACAGATTGGTGATCGTCTGCGCCTGAATGCCCTGGGAGGCATCGACCACCAGGATCGCGCCCTCGCACGCCTGCAGCGACCGCGACACCTCGTACGTGAAGTCCACGTGCCCGGGCGTATCGATCAGATTCAGCTCGTAGATGCCGCCGTCGCGCGAGTGGTAGTTCATGCGGACGGCATTCAGCTTGATGGTGATGCCGCGCTCGCGCTCCAGGTCCATCGTGTCGAGCACCTGCTCCCGCATGAGGCGCTTGTCCAGGGTCCCCGTGAGCTCGATCAGGCGGTCGGCGAGCGTCGATTTCCCGTGGTCGATGTGGGCCACGATGCAGAAGTTGCGGATGTGATCCTGGCGCATGTGCGGGAGAAATATAGGCGCTATCTTTAACGGACCGAGGCCTAGTCTCTGCCCCCCATGACCGGCTGGTTCGACCCCACCTCCAACGGCGGCGCCGTGCGGCTCGCCGCCAACAGCTACTTGCCCGCCAAGGGCGATCCCGGCGTGCGGCTCCCGGGCCTGCGTCGCGGCGATCTCGTCACGCTCGAGAACGGCAAGGTCGCGAGCGTGAACGGCGCGCCGCCCGGGCGCCTGGTCGAGCGTCCCGAGTTCGCCAAGCTCGGCGCCGTGCATCCCGCGCGTCCGCTGGTGCTCGAGTCGTCGCGCGCATCGAGCCCGCGCACCGCGGAGACGCAGCGCGTCGTCGACCTGATCTGCCCGCTCGGCTTCGGCCAGCGGGCGCTGATCGTGTCGCCCCCCAAGGCGGGCAAGACCGTGATGCTCCAGGCCATTGCCGAGGGCGTCGTCCTCAACCATCCGGCGGCGACCCTCCTCGTGCTGCTCGTGGACGAGCGCCCGGAAGAGGTGAGCGAGATGATCGATTGGGGCCGGGGTGAGGTGATCGCGTCGAGCTTCGACCTGTCTCACGAGCGGCACGTCGCGGTGGCCGACATGGTGTTCGAGCACGCGCGCCGGCAGGTCGAGCTCGGACGGGACGTCGTGATCGTGCTCGACTCCCTCACCCGCCTGGCCCGGTCGCACAACACGACCGGGCGCGGCAGCGGCCGGACCATGTCCGGGGGCCTCGACGCCAACGCCCTTGCCAAGCCCAAGGGACTGTTCGGCGCCGCGCGGGCCGTGCCGGACGGTGGCTCGCTCACCGTCATCGCCACCGCGCTCGTCGAGACGGACAGTCGCATGGACGACGTGATCTTCGAGGAGTTCAAGGGGACGGGCAACGCCGAGCTGCGGCTGTCGCGTGCCCTGGCCGACCGGCGCATCTATCCGGCGGTCGACGTCGCGGCCAGCGGCACCCGGCGCGAGGAGCTGCTGGCCGATCCGGCGACGGTTGCGGCCAAACAGCAACTGCGGCGGAGCCTGGTGCGGCTCCCTCCGGAGAAGGCGATGGAGGGGCTGCTGGCGCAGCTGCGGCGTACCAAGACCAACGCCGAGCTGTTGAAAGCGGTCAGCTGAACGTCAGTTGGTGCCGCCCACGATCTGCTTGTAGCTGTCCGGGTTCCACTGCGGTCGCGCGGTCGTGTTCGCCACGGCCTGCCCCAGGTAGAACACCAACCGGGCGAAGCGTGTCTCCTTTTCGGCGTCGATCTTGTCCGGCGAATCGCTCACCTGGTGGTAGTCCGGGTGGAGCCCCGTGGTGAAGAACAGGATCGGCACCCCCTTCTTCGCGAAGTTGTAGTGGTCCGAGCGGTAGTAGAGACCTTCCTGGGGCCACAGGTCGCCCACGGGCTTGATGTTGAGCTCGGGATGAGCCAGTGCTATGCTGTCGACCACCCGCCCCAGGTTGGAATGCTCCCGGCCGATCACCGCGAGAGTGTCCTTCGCGTTGCGGCCGACCATGTCGCTGTTCAGATCGGCGACGACCTTTGCGAGCGGCACGGTCGGGTGGTCGGCGAAGTACGCGCTACCCCACAAGCCCCGCTCCTCGCCGCTCACGGTCATGAACACCAGCGAGCGCTTGGGGCGCTCGCGCGCCGTCGCGAACGCCTGGGCCAGCTCGACCACGGCGACCGTCCCTGAGCCGTCGTCGTCCGCGCCGTTGCAGATCGAGTCGGCGCCGCGCGCCGTGCACCCCTCTCCAGCGCCCGGGGTGCCGATGTGGTCCATGTGGGCCGTGAAGAGCACGTATTCCTTCTTGAGGACGGCGTCGCCGCCTTCGAGGATGCCCACCACGTTGGGGGCGGACGTGCGCTGGAGCAGCTGCTGGTGGACGGCGAGCTGCATCCTGACGTCGGTGAGGGGGTGGGCGGCGAGCGGCCGGTCGCCCCAGACGCGGAGCGAGTCCGCCGGGACGCCCGCGCGCGTGAACAGCGCCCGGGCCGTCGCTGCCCGCACGGCGAACACCGCCGGGATCGCGAATCCGTTTTCCTCGCTCGGGTTGCGCACGCGCACGCTGGCGACATGTCCCGGCAGCTTTGCCCAGATCGAGTCGGGGAAGTCAGCCACGAGCAGCAGCGCGAGCGGGCGCAGCGGCAGGACCTTCACGGCGATCGCGTTCGCGCTGGGTCCATACGCGATGAACACAGCCGTTCCGGTCACCGCCGAGGAATCGAGCGCGAGCGCTCCCTGAGGCGACCCGGTGAGCACCACTGCCGGACCCGCGCTGTCCCCACTCGGTGGTTGTCCGTCGACCAGCAGCACATCCTGGCCGATGCGCCAGGTGGCGGGCATTGGGCCCGCGATCCGGATGCTCGCGCTGTCCGGGTCGAAACGCTGGACTTCGAGCGGGTAGCGCTGCAGGTAGGTTCCGCTGTCGCCGCCGGGCGTGAGACCGAAGCGACGGAACTCGGCCGCCACGTACGCGGCAACCTGATCGAGCTGCGGGCTCGGCGTCGCGCGGCCGAGCATCGAGTCGGCGGCGATGATCCCGATGCGCCGCCGCACGTCCTCGGCCGTGATCGCCGCCGCGCCGCCTCCCCGGGCATCCGGCTGTTGCCGCTGTGCCGCGACCGGCACCGTGAGCACCGCGAGCAGCAGGTTCAAGCGGTACCGCATCCCTGGTGGCCTCGGAGAAGGGGACCGAAAAGCTAATGCGCCCGACCGTGGGGGACCACGGCCGGGCGCGCTCGCCGGGTCGCTGAGCGTCACGGCTTGCGGCGTTTCAGCTCCGGCTCGGCCCGCGGCTTCTCCTTCGGGGCGTCGCGCTTCGGGTCAACCCGCGGCTCGCTCTTGGGTGGCGGAGCCTCACGCCGCGGTTCGGCGCGCGGCGGAGGTGGAGCGGCGGCAGGTGGCTCGGGACGACGGGCGGGCGGCAGCGGCCGGTCGGGGCGGTCCCGACCCTCCGGCTGCGCGGGACGAGGGCGTTGCTCGGGCTGGGTCGGGGCGTCGGGCGTACGGGCTCGCTCGCGCGGGCGGTCCCGGTCACGCTCGCCGTCGCTCTGGTCGCCGGTGATCGACCGGGGTCGCGGCAGTACTGGGGGCTGTGGCACGACGCCCGTGCCGTCCCGATCGCGACTGCGCACGCCCACCTCCCGCCGCTGGTTGTCGTCCACGGGACGGGCGCGCACGCGCGTGATGAACGCGTCGGAGGCCTGGCGGTCCTTGAAGATGAAGCGCGGCTCGGGCCGGAGCGGCCGCGTGAACACCACGCGTGTCGCACCGTAGGTGCGATAGGGGTAATAGTACGCATCGTCGTACACGACGATCCGAAAACGCACGCAACTGTAGTCGTACGGGCTCCAGGAGGAATAGTTCACAGGCGAGTGGCAGTCATAGCACAAGAACCGCGGATAATCGTAGTGCCGCTCGACGTAGTACGGCGCCAGATCGTAGTCCCAGTCGCCGTACCCCGGCGGTACGATGCGCTCCGCCAGGTCCGTGACCGCCACGTACGGGTCGCCGTGTATGCGACCGTCGGCAATGGCGCGATAGTCCCAATGGTCGTGGCTTTGGAGCGCGTCGTACACGAACGCGTCACGCGCGACGACGGCGAAGATGTAGCCCACGCCCGCGTAGTCGTCGATAGAGAAGGCGTCGCGGGAGTCGCGGCCCGGGACCTCGTAGTCGCGGCCGCCGCGCGCGAAGTTGTCCTCCCACGGCTCGCGCGGAAACAGCACCCGCACCCGGCCATCGGTGTCGATGCGCAGGATGGTGACGTACGCGTCCTGCTCGGTGCGAAAGTGCACGCGCACGCCCTGGCCGGTTGCATAGGGGTCCTCGCCCCGGTCGGTCCAGACCTCGACGCGTGGGCGGTCGGACCCGGCGGCGGAGCTGACGAGCAGGCTGAGCAACCCGAACGTGGTCAACATAAGTGCCTCCCACCCCCCGGGAGGAGCAGGCGCCATGCCATCATGCGAGCGCAGGTCCCGTTTCCCAACTGGTTGTCGATGGCGACCTTACAACCCCGGTGGACCGCCGTCATCGCCCCGCCGTTGTCCTCTACCCGGGACAATCGGCCGATCATTAGCTTCCGCGAACCCCATGGCTGCCACCGCGCGCATCGATCTGCTCGACCCCGCCGACGTGGCGCGGCTGGGCGGGATCGAAATCGTCGCCGCGGGTGTCGTCGAGGGCTTTCTCGCCGGCATCCACCGCTCCCCGTTCCGCGGCTTCTCGGTCGAGTTCACCGAGCACCGCGCGTATCAGCCGGGCGACGAGCTGCGTTACCTCGATTGGCGGATTCTGGCCCGCGCCGATCGGCTGTTCGTCAAGCAGTTCGAGGAAGAGACCAACCTGCGGGCGATGATCCTGGTGGATGCGAGCCGCTCGATGGCGTGGCGCGGCGCGCCGGCGCGGCTCACCAAGCGGGCGTACGCCGACCGGCTGGCGGCGGCGCTCGCGCTGATTCTGCTGCGGCAGCGTGATGCGACCGGGCTCATCACGTTCGATGAGGCGGTGCGCGAAGTCGTACCGCCGCGGGTGCGGGCGGGCCAGTGGGCGCGGCTGGTCCGGGGCCTGGAGCGCACGCCGGACGGCGGGGGCACGGCCGCCGAGGCGGCGCTCGGCCAGCTCACGTCGTTGCTCGTGCGCCGGGGGCTGGTGGTGCTCGTGTCGGACCTGCTGTTCGACCGTGAGCTCGCGCTCACCGCGTTGCGCTACCTGCGTCACCGCGGCCATCACGTGATCGTGCTGCACCTGATGGATCCCGCGGAGGCCGAGCTCTCGGGCGCGCCGGAGGTGCGGTTCCGGGATCCCGAATCGGCGGTCAGTGTGGTGGTCCGTCCGCGCGAACTGGCGCGGACGTACCGGGAAACCGTGCGCCGCGAGATCGCGGCCTGGCGTACCGCGTGCCGGCGCCACGGGATCGCCTACCACCACGTGCTCACCGACTTGCCCTTCGGCATGGCGCTCCGCCTGCTGACGTGACGTTCCTGCACCCGCTCGCGCTGCTGGGGCTCGCCGCGGCGGCGATTCCCGCGTTGCTGCATCTGCTCGAGCGGCGCATTCCGCCCGAAGCCGAGTTTCCGCCGTTGCGCTACCTGAGCGAGGCGGAGCGACAGAGCGCGCGGCGTCTCCGGCTGCGGCACGTGCTGCTGCTGCTGCTGCGCACCGCCCTCATCGCGCTGATCGTCCTGGCCGCGGCGCGACCGCTCGTTCCCGCTCCCACGCCCGCCTCCATAGCCCGCGCGGCGGTGCACCAGCGGACCGCCCTCGTCGTGATCCTCGACAACTCGGTGTCGTCCGGCGTCGTGGTGGACGGGCGCCCCATGCTCGATCGGCTCCGGGCAGCGGCCCGGTCCTCGCTCGCGGCCGCCGCGGCATCGGACCGGCTGTGGCTCGTGCTCGCGGACGGCGTGGCGCGGGCGGGGACGCGTGAGGCGCTGCTCGCAACGGTGGACAGCGCCGGTGTGTCGCCCCGGCGGCTCGACCTCACGGCCGCCGTGCGCGACGCGGCGCGCCTCGTGGATGCGGAGCCGCTCGAGGGGCGCGAGGTGCATGTGCTGAGCGATCTCCAGCGAACGGCGCTGGGATCCGGCCGGGCGGGCGTGCCGCGGGGAGTCCGCGTGCTCGCGCTCGCCCCCCTCTCCGAAGTGCCGGCGAACCGGGGAGTGGGCTCGGTGCGGGTCTCCGACGCCGCCGTGGCGGTGTCGATCGTCGGGACGCCGGGCGCCCGGCCGGCGGCAGTGACCCTGCAGGTGCACGGTCGCGAAGTCGGGCGGGCACTCGCCGCACCGGGTTCGACGGTCTCGATCGCGCTGCCGCCGGGGGGCCCCGGGTGGTGGCTGGGCGCAGCCACTCTCGACGCCGACGAATTGCGGGCCGACGATCGGCGCGTGTTCGCGTGGCGGGTGGCGTCCCCGGCGCGGGTCACCGCGTCCAGCGGGGCGGGGCCGTTCGTGGCAGCGGCGCTGGCCGTGCTCGAGCAGGGCCAGCGGGTGCGACGGGGCGGCGACGTGGTGATCGGCGATCGGCTGGAGGGAGGGGCCGCGGTCAGCGTGGTGGTGCCGCCCGCCGACCCGACCCTGATCGGGCCGTTGAACCGCGCCCTGGCGGCGCGCGCAGTCGGGTGGCGCATCGCTGCGGCGGGAACTCCAGGGCCGGTCGCGGCGTCGGCAGCGACGGGGATCGACGGCATCCCGGTGTCTCGGCGCTACCGCCTCGATGCGATCGGGGACGGGGGACGGGGGAAGGGGGAAGACAGTACGATCCTGGCGAGGGTGAACGGAGAGCCGTGGTTGACGCGTGACGCCGGCATCCTGCTGATCGGCAGCCGGTTGGACACGGCATGGACGGCGCTGCCCGTCGCACCCGCGTTCGTGCCGTTCATGGACGCGCTCGTGAACCGTCTGGCGCGCGGGGAGGCTCCCGTGTCCGAGGTGGAGGGCCCGCCCGGCGTCGAGTTTCGTGCCCGCGGCTCCGATACGGTTGGCGCGATCGTGTCGGGCCCCGACCCGCGGGAGTCGGATCTGACGCCGGCGCCGGCCGCGCTGGTGCGGGACGTGTTGGGCGCGGAGGTCCTGGACGCCACGGCGCTCGCCGCCGCGCGGTTCGCGGGTGCGGGCAAGAGCGACGCCAGCGGCCCGCTGCTGGTGCTCGCGTTGCTCGTGGCCGCGGCGGAGCTGGGGGTCGCCACCTTCACCCGCTGATGTCCCTCTCCTTCCTGATCGATCGCTTCGACGCCCTGCCGGCCACGCGGGCCCTGGCGGACGCGCTCCCGGGTGCCGGGGGCCGCCGGGGCATCGCGGGTCTTCCCGGCTCCAGTGCCGCCGTGCTCCTGGCCGCGCTGGCGCGGCAGCGTGCGCAGCGCGTGTTCGTCGTGGTGACGGCGACGCCGACCGATGCCGAGCGCTGGCTGGCCGATCTGCAGGCGCTCGCGGGCGACGCCGCCGCGCTGTACCCGCAGCGCGAGGCGCTCGGTGCCGAGGAGCCGCACGTCGAGATCGCCGGCGAGCGGATCGAAACCCTCGAGGCGCTGCTCTCGGGGCGGATTCGCCTGCTCGTGACTACGGCACGCGCCTCGGCGGAGCGAACCGGGGTGCCGGCGGCCCTCGGAAACACGCGGCTGTCGCTCCACGCCGGGGGCGGTCTCCGGTTCGCGGACGTGATACGGCGCCTCGAAGAGATGGGGTACACCCGCGTGGCGACCGTGACCGAGGTGGCGCAGTTCAGCGTGCGCGGCGGCATCCTCGACGTGTACGGCTTCGGGATGGCGTCGCCGGCGCGGGTCGAATGGTGGGGAGACGACATCGCGTCGCTCCGGGCCTTCGATCTGGATTCGCAGCGGTCCGCCGAGGCGATCGAGCGGATCACCGTCCTGCCGGTGCGCACCGAGGGACGGGGGATAGGCGACGTAGGGGCGCAGCATGCTGCGCCCCTACCACGCCAGTCGCTACTCGACCTCCTCCCGAGCGACAGCGTCGTTGTGCTGGAACAGGAATCCGCGCTGGCGCAGGAGGTGGATCGCGCCTGGGTGGAGGCGACGCACCATCTCGACGTGGCCCGACGGCTGGGCGAGGAACCACCGCCGCGCGACGCGTTGTTCGTCGATCCCGCCGCGTGGCGCGACCGCCTGGCGAGCTTCCCGCGCCTGGCGCTGAACGCCCCGGACGGTGATCTGCGTCTGCCCGTCGCACCGCCCGAGGCGGTGGATCGCGACATCAGGCGGCTGCGCCAGATCGTGGCGGGCGAGCCGCCTACGGTCATCCTGTGCGACAACGAGGGGCAGCTCGAGCGGCTCGAGGAGCTGCTGGATACGGAGCGCGCGACGCTCGTGGTGGGCGCGCTCGACGGCGGGTTCATCGTGCCCGGGCTGCGGGTGCTCACCGATCACGAGATCTTCCGGCGGGCGCGGCGGCTGCGGCGGCCCCGGCGCTACCGCGAAGCGGTCGCCAGCGCGGCCACCCGGGCCCTGCGGGGCGGCGACTTCGTCGTTCATCTCGAGCACGGCATCGGGATCTACCGTGGGATCCAGACGATCGCCGTCGGGTCGGACGGCGGCAGCCTCGAAGTGGCCGTGGTGGAGTACGAAGGCGGCGCCCGCCTCAACGTCCCGCTGTATCGGCTCGACCAGCTCGAGCCGTACCGGGCGGCCGGGGACGGCGAGGCGCCCCCGCCGCGGCTGCACCGCCTGGGCGCGACGACGTGGCAGCGGCAGCGCGACAAGGCGCGCGCGGCGATTCGCCGGATGGCGTCGGAGCTGCTCGACCTGTACGCCCGACGCCAGCTCGCGCCCGGTTATGCGTTCCCGCCCGACACGCCGTGGCAACGTGAGCTCGAGTCCGCGTTCCTTTATGAAGACACACCCGATCAGCGGCGCGCGTCCGAGGAGGTCAAGCGCGACATGGAGCGGGCGCGGCCCATGGACCGGCTGCTCGTGGGCGACGTGGGCTACGGCAAGACGGAGGTGGCGCTGCGCGCGGCGTTCAAGGCGGTGCAGGCGGGCAAGCAAGTGGCGGTGCTCGTGCCGACCACGATTCTCGCGGAGCAGCACGGCCGTACCTTCCGCGAGCGCCTGGCGGACTATCCCGTGAAGGTCGAGGTGTTGTCGCGGTTTCGCGGCGCTCAGGACTCGAAGGACGTCACCCGGCGGATGGCCCACGGCGAAGTCGACATCGTGATCGGGACGCATCGCCTGCTATCGCGTGACGTCACGTTTCACGACCTCGGGCTCCTCATCGTGGACGAGGAACACCGCTTCGGTGTGCGGCACAAGGAGCGCCTCAAGGCGCTGAAGCTCGCGGTGGACGTGCTGACGCTGACGGCGACGCCGATCCCCCGCACGCTGCACCTCTCGCTCGCCGGGTTGCGCGACCTGACGCTGCTCGAGACGCCTCCCAAAGACCGCTCTCCCATCGTCACGTTCATCGAGCCGTGGGACGACGGGCTGATCGAGGAGGCGTTGGCACGGGAGCTCGACCGGGCGGGGCAGGTGTACTTCGTGCACAACCGTATCGAGACGATCGATACCGTCGCGGAGCGGGTGCGGGCGCTCGCGCCGCCGCGGGCACGGGTGGCGGTCGCGCACGGCAAGCTCAAGGAGGCGGCGCTCGACGACGTGATGTCGCGCTTCGTCCGCGGCGAGGTGGACATCCTCGTGTCGACTATGATCGTCGAATCGGGACTCGACGTGCCGAACGCCAACACGATGCTCGTGAGCCGCGCCGACCAGCTCGGGCTGGCCCAGCTGTACCAGCTGCGGGGCCGCGTGGGCCGGAGCCATCGCCGGGCGTACTGCTACCTGCTGGTGCCCGACCTGGTCGATGCCGATGCGGAGGAGCGCCTGCGCGTGCTCGAGCATCACACCGATCTGGGCTCGGGGTATCGCATCGCCCTGCGCGATCTCGAGCTGCGGGGCGCGGGCAATCTGCTCGGTGCCGAGCAGTCGGGGTACGCGCAGGCGGTGGGCTTCGATACGTATCTGCGGTGGCTCCAAGAGACCGTCGACGCGCTCAAGGGGACCGGGGACGGCGGACGGGGGACGGGCACGCCGCCCGAAGTGGTGCTCGACCAGCCCGCGCATCTCTCCGACGACTACGTGCCGGACGAGGCGGCGAAGCTCGAGCTGTACCGCCGGCTGGCGCGGGCCGGAGCGGCGAGCGAGATTGAGGCGGTGCGCGAGGAATTGCGCGACCGTTTCGGGCCGCTCCCGGACGACGCGCGGCGCCTGCTCCTCGTATCCGAGCTGCGCGCGCTCGGCGCCCGGGCGGGAGTGGAGATGGTCCTGGTGAAGGGCGACGAGGCGCGGCTCACGTTCCGGCGGGACGCGACCCCGCGCCTCGCCCGTCTCACGGCGGCGCTCGACGCGGTGCAGTTCGAGGCCGAGGTGCGGCGCGCGGCTCCGCTCTCCCTGCGACTCCGGCGGCTCGGCGGCGAGGCGATCGGCCCCGGCCTGGTCCGCGCGCTCAGCGCGGTCCTGGCGGACGCTCACGATTGACGGGAGCTGGCATGCGACGGCTGAGTCTGTTGACGATGGTGCTCCTACTGGCGGGCTGCGGCGCCCTGCGGGACGCGTTCTCGGCACATACCGAGGTCGCCGGCACCGCCGCGGGCCAGACGCTCGCGGTGGAGCGCCTGGCGAGCCTGGTGGGCCGGGCCCCCCGCATTCCGGTCCGGCCCGACGTGCTCACCGGCGTCGCGAACGTCTATCTCGACTACGCCGTGCTCGCCACGGCCCTGGGCCGCGGGCGTGACCTGCACGATTCGTCCCTCGCCCTCGCGGCGGAATGGCCGCTCGTGGTGCAGCTCAAGTGGGAGCATTACCACCAGCGCCTCCTCGCCGCCCGGGGCCGGCTGACGGCGGCCGGCGCCGACTCGGCGTATCGCGCGGGCACGGTCCGCCTGTTCCAGCACATTCTGATCCGCGTGCCACCGAGCGCCGTGCCGATGGTGGAAGAGCAGCAGAAGAAGAAAGCCGAAGGCGTGTTGCGACAGGTGGCGGCGCGGAGCGGAGCCGGCTTCGGGCAACTCGCCCGCCGCTACTCGGAGGATCCGGGCTCCAAGGCGCGAGACGGCTATCTCCCGGCGACGCCGCGGGGGCAATTCGTCCCCGCGTTCGACAGCGCGGCGTGGGCGCTGGCCCCCGGCGGGCTGAGCGGCGTCGTGCGTTCACCGTTCGGATTTCACATCATCCGCCGGCCGCCGCTCGCGGAAGTGCGGGATTCGTTCCGGGTCGATCTGGAGAGCTCGCGCGCGAACCGTCTCGATTCGCTGTATTTCGACAGTCTCACCAAGGCGCGTCAGCTCAAGGTCGAGGCCGGCGCCCCGGCACGGGTCCGCCAGGCCGTGCCGCAGATCGTGACCGCCCGTGACGACGAGCACACGCTGGCCACGTTCCGGGGGGGCGCGTTCCGCGTGAGAGACCTGGCGCGCTGGCTGCTGGCGCTCGATCCCAATGACGTCCGCGGCATTGCGACGGCCTCGGACGACCAGCTCACGCAGTTCGTGAGACTGCTGGCCCAGCGCGACATGCTGCTCGAGCAGATCGATTCCGCCGGCGTGGTCCTCACGGCAGACGACTGGGGTCACGTGCGCGCTGAGCACGATTCCGGCGTCGGCCGGCTCGAGGGGCTGCTGCACCTCTCGCCTCAGCTGCTCAAGGACTCCGCGGCGACGCCCGACGCGCGTGTGCGGCTGGCGATGGCGCACATGGAGGGCTACTTGGATGCGGCGGTCACCCAGGGGAGCGCGCAGTTCCTGCCGGTGCCGCCCTTCCTGGCCGCGGCGCTCCGCCGCGGCGAGACGTGGTCGCTCAACGACGCCGGCATCGCGCGCGCGGTGGAGCGGGCGCAGGCGATTCGCGCCGCCGATACCACCGCCCGGCAGGCGCCCGGCACGGGTCTCAAGCGCGCCCCCGGCCCGCCGCCCATTGCAGGCGACAGCGCGGCCAAGCGGACGCCGAGCTGACATGCGGTCCGCAGGGGTGACGGTCATCGTCATGACGTGGGCCGCCCTCGGGGCAGCGGCGGTGGCGGCACAGGGGCGCTCGGCGACGGCGCGGGCCGTGGACCGCGTGGTGGCGGTGGTGGGCACCAAGCCGATCCTCGCCTCGCAGGTGGAGGAGCAGCTCGTGCTGGCGCAGTCGCAGGGGGCGAAGGTCCCCGAGGACTCGGCCGGCCGGGACGCGGCGCGGCGTCAAATCCTGTCGCAGATGGTGGATGAGGAGCTGCTGGTGCAGCAGGCCGAGCGCGACACCACGATCAAGGTGACCGATCAGGAGGTCCAGGACGCGGTCGAGCAGACGGTGCAGAACGTGCGCAAGCAGTTCACCTCGATCACCGAGTTCCAGGCGCAGTTGCGCGCGGCGGGGTTCGTGTCCGAGGAGGAGTGGCGCCGCTGGCTCGCCGACCAGCAGCGCCGCTCGATTCTGGAGCAGCGGCTGATCGAGGGGCTGAAACAGAAGGGCAAGCTGCGGCCGATCCCCCCCTCGGACGCCGAGATGCATGATTTCTGGGAGGCGAACCGGGCGCAGCAGCCCAAGCGCCCCGCGGCGATCTCGTTCCGCCAGGTCGTCATCGTGCCGAAGCCCGATTCCGCCGCCAGCGCACGGGCGCTGCAGCTCGCGGAGTCCCTGGTAGTGGCGTTGCGCGCCGGTGCCAACTTCGCGGAGGTCGCGAAGAAATATTCCGCCGACAGCGCCTCACGCGAGCAGGGGGGCGAGCTGGGCTGGTTCCGTCGCGGCGTGATGGTGAAGCAGTTCGAGGACGTGGCGTTCCGGCTGCGCCCCGGGGCGATCTCGGACGTCGTGCCGACCGAGTTCGGCTACCACATCATCCAAGTGGAGCGGGCGCAACCCGCGGAGATCCTGGCCCGTCACACCCTGATCCAGCCGACGATCTCGGCGGCGCAGCTGGCGATCGCCCGGCGGCAGGCGGACTCCGTGCACGACGCGCTGGCCCACGGCGCCCCGTTCGACTCGCTCGCCCGCTCCTACGCCGATCCGAACGAGCCCAAGCTCGCCGATGCGCTGCCCGTGTCGCAGCTGCCACCCGACTACGAGAAGGTGGTGGGCAGCGACACCGCGCCGGGCCTGAAGCCCGTATTCGCCGTGGGCGCCGGGAGCCCGCGACCACGGTTCGTCGTGTTCGAGCTGGTCAAGCGTCTCCCCGAGGGCGAGCTGTCGTTCGACGAGGTGAAGGACCGCATCCGCGATGGCCTGGCCCAGCAGCTCGCCGTCAAACACTACCTCGACCTGCTGCGCCGCACGACCTACGTCGACGTCCGGTTCTAGCGGCGTGGGCCGACCCCACCGTCCCCGCCTCGCCGTGACGCCCGGCGACCCGCGGGGGATCGGGCCGGAGGTGGTGGCCAAAGCGCTCGCGCTCGGGCCGCTGGACGCGGAGATCACCGTGCTCGGCGACGAAGGTAGCGCGCCCCCCTCCCTCCTTCCCGAAGCTGCGGGCCGGATCGCCGGCGAGGCGGTGGAGCAGGCCGTTCGCCTCGCTCTCGCCGGCGAGGTCGACGCCATCGTCACCGGCCCGGTGCACAAGCACGCCCTCCACCTCGCCGGCTTCCGCTATCCCGGTCTCACGGAGCTGCTGTCTCATCTCGCGGGCGATGTGGACGTCGCCATGATGCTCGCCGCCGGTCCGCTGCGCGTGGTGCTGGTCACGACGCACATCCCCCTCAAAGACGTCCCCGCCGCGGTGACCACCGCGCGCGTGGTGGCGTGCGGGCGGATCGCCGAACGGGCGCTGCGCGAGTGGTGGGGGATCGGTGCGCCGCGGCTCGCGCTGTGCGCGCTCAACCCGCACGCCGGCGAGTCGGGCTTGTTCGGCGACGAGGACGAGCGCGTGCTCGCGCCCGCGGCCAAAGCGCTCGGGGCCGCGGGTCCGCTCCCGGCGGACACGGTGTTCGTGCGCGCTCTCAAGGGTGAGTTCGACGCCGTGCTCACCCCGTATCATGACGTGGGGATGACGGCGGTAAAGGTGGCAGGGTTCGGGAAGGGCGTGAACGTCACGCTCGGCCTCCCCTTCCCGCGCGTGGCGCCGGACCACGGGACGGCGCTCGACATCGCGGGGCGGGGAATCGCGGACCCCGGGTCGATGCGCGCCGCGCTCGAGCTCGCCGCTCAGCTGGCGCGCGTCGGCCGCTAGCTGTCGGCCTTCACCCCGCGGGGATTTTCGGCGCCGACGGTGCGCCGCACGACCCGCACCTTGCCGACGCGGCGGCCGTCCATCTCCAGGATCTCGAACACCGCGCCCTTGACCGCCACCTGGTCGCCGACCTTGGGGAGGCGGCCGATCGCGCCGAACAGGAACCCGCCGATGGTGGTGTAGTCCTGCTCGTCGAGCTCGAGCGCGAACACCCGGTTCACGTCGCGCAGCGGCGTCGCCCCGGAGATCACCGGGGCCGCGCCGGGCGGCGCGACCCGCAGCTCGCCGCTGGGCTGGTCGTACTCGTCGTAAATCGGACCCACGATCTCCTCGAGCAAATCCTCCATCGTGACGAGTCCGGCCGTGCCGCCGAACTCGTCCAGCACGATCGCGAGGTGGATCTTCTGGCGCTTCATGTCGGCCAGTACGTCTTCCACTTCACGCGTGCCCGGCACGAACATGGCGGGCCGCAGCACGGCGCGCAGCGTCCCGCCTTTGGCCGCGCGGAGACCCGCCAGGATATCCTTCGCATGCACCACGCCGAGGATGTCGTCGAGCGACTCGCCGTACACGGGGTAACGGGAGCGGCCCGCGATGGCGACCTGGTCGGCGGCCTGCTCGAGGGTCAGGTCCGCCGGCAGCGCGACCATCTCGGTGCGCGGCGTCATCACTTCGCGGGCCGACTTCTCGCTGAACTCGAACACCCCCTGCAGCAGCCGCGCGTCGTCGGCGTCGAGCTTGCCGCGTTTGCGGCTCTGCTCGACGAGCATGCGCAGCTCTTCCGGCGAGTGGATCTGCTCGAGCTCGGCGGTGGTGCCCTTCAAGCCGAGCAGCCGCCCCACGCGCCCGGCGCTCCAGTTGAGGAGATCGGTGAACGGCCGGGTGATCCAGGAGAAGAAGATGAGCGGGGCCGCGACCCAGCGGCTCGTGCTTTCGGGATGGGTGATCGCCCACGCCTTGGGCGCCTGCTCGCCGAACACGACGTGCAGGAACGACACGACGGCCACCGCGACGGTGGACGCCACGCCGCCGCGCGTGAGGAAGTCGAGCAGCGGCGGCAGCGCCGCGAACCAGTCGCGGAACAGGTGCGCGACGGTGTCTTCGGACACGTAGCCGAGCAGGATCGACGCGACCGTGATGCCGAGCTGCGCGGCCGACAGCTGGCGGTACAGGTCCTGGAGGGCCGCTTGGACCGTGCGTGCCTTGCGGTCGCCTCGCCGCACCATCGCCTCGATGCGGGTGCGCCGCGCGGCCACGAGGGCGAACTCGGCCGCGACGAAGAACGCGTTCGCGAGCACCAGGGCCACGACCGCGAGCAGCCGCAGCCAGAGCGATTCCGGGACTGGGCCGGGCATAGACGCGGGAACATAGAGCGTGATTATCTTGGGGACTAGGGACTATCGTGAGCGCGACACTACCAATCGACGTGCAATGCACGCATCGCGCGCCGCTGCGGCAGGAGAGCCGCCGGCGGCTGGCGCTGGTGCTCGGCATCACCGCCGCGGTGATGCTGGTGGAAGCGGTGGGGGGATGGCTCGCCCACTCGCTCGCCCTGCTCGCCGACGCCGGTCACATGCTGGCCGACGTCGCCGCCCTCGGCCTGTCGCTCGCCGTCGCCTATCTCGCCCAGCGGCCGGCCACCGCGGAGCGGACGTTCGGCCTGCTACGGCTCGAGATCGTGGCCGCCCTGGTAAACGGGGCGGCCCTGCTCGCCATCTCGCTCGGCATCGCCGTCGAGGCCTACCACCGGTTTCGGGCGCCGTCCGAGGTTCACGGCGCCCTGCTGCTCGGCGTCGCGGCGGTGAGCCTCGTGGCCAACGGGGCGGGAGCCGCCATCCTACATCGTGGACACCACCACTCGCTCAACCAGCGCGGCGCCTACCTTCATATCGTGGGCGACGTGCTCGGCTCGGCGGGCGCGCTCGCCGCCGGCGCGATCATCCTCGCCACCGGGTGGGTAAAGGCCGACCCCCTCATCTCCGTATTGATCGCGGTCTTGATCCTGGGCAGCGCCTGGCGCCTCGTGAAGGAAAGCACCGACATTCTGCTGGAGGCCGCACCGGCCCACATCCCGCTCGCCGACGTGCACGACCGGATCGCCTCCATTCCCGGCGTGACCTCGGTACACGACCTGCATGTCTGGACGGTCACGAGCGGCGTGATCGCGATGAGCGGCCACCTCGTGGTCCAGAACCCCGGCGACAACCAGCGCGTGCTCGAGGCCGTGCAGCAGCGCCTGGGCGGCATGGGGATCAGGCACGTCACGGTTCAAATGGAAAAGGATCCGACGTGTGACTGAGGGGCGACAGGGGCGGCACAGGGCGGCATGGGGCGGCAATGGTTGTGCCGCACCTGCCGCCCCCTGCCGCCTTTGCCGCCTGTTGCCGCTCTTTGTGTGATACTCCTGCTTGTCTTTTCCAGACCACCCCCCTATACTGCGCCCCTCAATTCCAGCCACCACCAGGAACGCAGCCCCTTGCAGATCCGTAACATCGCCATCATCGCCCACGTCGACCATGGGAAGACCACGCTGGTGGACCAGATGCTCCGCCAGGCGGGGGTGTTCCGCGCCAACGAGCGGCTAACCGAGCGGGTGATGGACTCGAACCCGCTGGAGCGCGAGCGGGGCATCACCATCCTGTCGAAGAACACGGCCGTACGCTGGGGCGACACGAAAATCAACATCGTCGACACGCCCGGGCATGCGGACTTCGGCGGCGAAGTAGAGCGCATCCTGCGCATGGTGGACGGGTTCCTGCTGCTGGTGGATGCCGCCGAGGGGCCGATGCCGCAGACGCGCTTCGTGGCCGGGAAGGCGCTCGCGCTGGGCCTGAAGCCGATCGTGCTGGTGAACAAGATCGACCGGCAGGACGCGGAGCCGCTGCGGGTGCACGACGAGGTGCTCCAGCTGTTCCTCGACCTGGAGGCCACACAGGAGCAGTTCAACTGCCCTTTCCTTTATACATCGAGCCGTGCGGGCACGGCGACGGCCGACCTGGGGACCCCGGGGACGGATCTCAACCCGTTGTTCCAGACCATCCTGGACACGATCCCGGCCCCCGTGGCCGATCCCGCGGGCCCGTTCCAGATGCTCGTCTCCACGCTCGACTATTCGTCGTACCTGGGACGCATCGCGATCGGGCGGATCGAGCGGGGTCGGGTGCGGGTGGGCGAGACGGTGGCGTTACTTTCGCTGGGCGCGCCTGGTCCTGTGGGGGATGGGCCGTACGAGCAGGCGCGCGTCGTGAAGCTGTTCTCGTTCGACGGGCTGGAGCGGGTCGAGGTGCAGGAAGCCTCGGCGGGCGACATCGTGGCGCTGGCGGGGCTCGCGGGGGTGGAGATCGGGAAGACGGTCACGGCCCCGGACTATCTGGAGCGGCTGGCGGGGATCGCGGTCGAGGAGCCCACGATCTCCGTGGACTGCAAGGTCAATGACTCACCGTTCGCGGGGCGCGAGGGCAAGTTCGTGACCGGCCGGCAGCTGCGGGAGCGGTTGTTCAAGGAGCTGGAGAAGAACGTGGCGTTGCGGGTGGAGGAGACGGACGATCCCCAGACGTTCACCGTGTCGGGGCGCGGGGAGCTGCACCTCGGCATCCTGATGGAGACGATGCGGCGCGAGGGGTACGAGTTCCAGGTGAGCCGGCCGCGGATCATCCCCCGGGAAGGGCCCAACGGGGAGCGGCTCGAGCCGTACGAAGAGCTGATGATCGATTGCCCCGAGGGGTATCTCGGTGTGGTGATGGAGAAGCTGGGGCCGCGCCGGGCGGAGCTCTTGGACATGAAGAACCCGGGAGTGGGGATGGTGCGGATGCGGTTCAAGATTCCGGCGCGGGGCCTCCTGGGGTACCGCTCGGAGTTCCTGACGGACACGCGCGGCACGGGCGTCATGCACCATCGCTTCTTCGAGTACGGTCGGTGGGCGGGCCCGCTGTCGGGGCGGAGCCGGGGGGTGATGGTGGCGGATCGGGAGGGCGTGGCCGTGGCGTTCGCGCTCTTCAATTTGCAGGAGCGGGGGACGATGTTTGTGAAGCCGGGCGATGCGGTGTACGAGGGGATGGTCGTGGGCGAGAATGCCCGCACCGGCGACATGGACGTGAACCCGTCGAAGGAAAAGAAGCTCACCAACATGCGGACGACCGCGTCGGACGAGATGATCATGCTGGAGCCGCCGCGGCTGGTGACGCTGGAGCTGGCGCTCGAATACATCGAGGACGACGAGTTGATCGAAGTGACGCCGTCGTCCATCCGCTTGCGCAAGCGCGCTCTGGGAGCCACCGAGCGCCGCAAGCTGGCGCGCAACGCGCGAGCGGCCGAGGAGTCGTAGGGCAGTCGGATAGCTCGTTCACATACAACCTCAGCTGGGGGTGACGATGTTGTCCCGTGAGACGTCGGACTGGTCGCTCAAGCGTCGCAGCGACAGTCTCGGCGACGAAGAGTTCGAAGACTTCGAAGAGGACAAGGACCTGGACGAGGACTTCGACGACGAGCTGGACGAGGACGAGCTTGACGAGGAGGAGCTGGACGATCTCGACGAGTACGACGACCTGGACGACGAATTCGACGACGACGAGGACGAGGAGTTCCGCCCCAAGAAGGGGCCGAGGCGGGACTGGGAGTGAGCGAGGAGGTGCGAGCGGGAGCACGTGGCGGTGCTCCCGCTTCACGCTTCAATGAGCCATGCGCAGGCCGGCCGTCTTGCCGCGGAACACATCCCCCGACGAGTAGTGCGCCTCGAACGTGCCCGTTAGGGTCCCGCCCTTGTAATGCGACACGTTGCGTAGCACGGTGACCTGCAGGCCCTTCCGGAGAATGCTCGGGTAGGGGCCGCACTCGGTGACGATGCTGTCGCCGCCCACGGCGACAATGCGCAGCGGAATCGGAGGCCGCGCCTCGAGGCGCATGATCCAGCTCTCGCGGCCAGCGGTCGCGACCACCACGGACGTCGCCACCACGCTGTCTTTCGGCCCGACCATCGAACGTACCTTCCACGTGCCAGCGACATCGGACAGATTGATCGCGCCTCCTTGCAGCACGGTGACAACGAAGAAGATGAAGGCCTGACGCATAGGACGCTCCTGAAGGGATAGGTGACTGCTTCGTCTTTCATGGCGGATAGTAGCTTCCTTCTGTCACGGTGCCGAAACATTGAGGGTCGCCGAGAGTGGAGTACCGCGCCGAGCGGTGCTCCGCTAAGTTGGGGAGCAGCCGGGCCTGTAGCTCAGGTGGTTAGAGCGCACGCCTGATAAGCGTGAGGTCAGTGGTTCAACTCCACTCAGGCCCATGAAGAAAAAGGCGCCGCGGGAAGAACGTCACCCGAAGACGTCACGCGAAGACGTCACGCCAACGGTGCTAGTTACCGAAGCAGTTGCCCGAGCCGCACACGATGAGGAAAGCGGCAAGCACCACCGCGGGACCGCCCACGCCCACGACGGTTCCCGGGATCGAAGCGAGACGCCCGCCGGCGAAAACCGCGACCCGCGTGCTGCGGTCGACGTCGAACTGCTCGGGCCGCAGAGCCACGACGTGCATGGTGAGCCCGACGTAGTCGGCGAAGCTCACCCCGGCGTGCCCGCTGAAGCCCGGGGCACCCGAACCCGCGACGACCATGCCGGGAGCGATGTCGATGCTGATGGTCTGGCTCGTCCAGAACCGCAGCCTCGGGCGAATGCCAACGGCCGCGCCTTGACCGGTCTGATCGGTCCCCCAGAGGATCGCTTGACTGAACGCCGCTACCCCGAATGCATGGCGTGCGCCGCGATTGGCCATCCCACCGAGCTCCCACGTGAATAACGCACCCCGACTCGCGGCGGTGGCGTTGGTCGAAATCGGGGCGGCCACGCCGAACTCGGTGAGCCAGAAAACATCGCACCGCGGTTTGGGTCGCCCGCGGAAGCACCAGTGGGTGGTGGACTGCCTGCCTTTCGATATGTCCGTCCCCTGGTTTCGCGATTCGTCTCCAAGATGCGGGCAGGTTCAGGCCGGCGATAGTCCCGGCTGCCCAGATCATTGCCGCGCAGCGTACCAGCCCGTACGTTGAGCCTGGCTCTCTCACCTTCGTTCGACGCCTCCTATCGACGCCCCCGAGTCTGAGATCGCCGATCCTGTGTCCGCGCGGGTCCGATCTCACCCTCAAAGAAAGATGGCGTCCACATGCGACCCTTCAGTCAGCTGCTCACCGCGACTGCACTTGTGGTGTTGGCATCCGGCGTTGCCTGTAAGAATGACTCGGGTGTGACCGGCCCGACGAGCCTGGAAGGTCAGTACAGGGGGACAGTGGCTGGCGAGTCCTCTCCCAGTTTGAGCGCGTCGCTCGCTGTGACCGTGGCCCCGAGCGCGACGGGCACGATCACGCCCGTGGGCGCGGCAGCGATCACCATGACTGGGACCTACGTTGCCTCGACGAAGGCGGTCACGCTCTCCGGCGGAGGGTACACGATCGCCGGCACGATCGACGATACCGGGAAGCTGCTCGGTACTTACACGCACTCCTCTACGGAGGGGAGCGTCGTGGCGTACCAGCACACGACTACCAGTCCCGTCACGGTATACTGCGGTACCTACACGGGCGGCGCCGACGGCGTCTGGAACACCCTCATTAGGGGCTCTTCGCTGTCGGGCGTGTACGACAACGTCGACGGCTCAGATGGTTACTTCACTGGTACTGTGAACGGGAACAGCGTCAGCATCACCGAGATCAGCGCTAGCCCCGGCGCCACCGCCAGTGGCACAATTTCCGGCACGACCATGTCGGGCACCCTGTCGGGGAACGGGGTCGTTTACGCGACCTGGACCAGCGACACGAGCTGCTGACCCGTCATCGAACGGCGGATGCTAGGCGGGGACGCCGCCCGCAAGCGTCTCAGCGGCGGAGGGGACTGGGGCACGGCGCGATGCGGGCAGCTGGGCCATTACGCCGCGTCGAGGTGGAGTACCGCGTCGTGCAGCACGCCGCTAAGTTAGGCGACCAGGCGCGCCAAGCGATTGCCGCACCCACCGACTCTACGGTGCCACGAACGCCCAATTCGCCGTGGCCGTGCCGCGCTGGCCGCTCACGGTCACCCTGCCGGACACCACCTGGCCCCGCGCGGGAACCGGCTGCGGCGCCGCGAATACCGCCAGCAACTTCGCGCTCGTCGGCTCGCTGGCGAGCGACTGCAGGGCCGGGAGGAGTTGCGCCGTGCTGGTCACGCCCACGTAGATGCCTCCGGTCCGCGTGGCGAGCTCGCGCACCGCTGCCACGGCCGTGGGCTCGGTCTTGGCGCCCTGGTCCGAGGCCGGACCCAAGCCGACGGCGAAGAATCGGACCGCGCCGGCGTTGGCCGCCGCGAACAGTGAATCCCTGTACGACGTGTCGCTCGGCTGGCCGTCCGTCATGATCACCACGTATCGACCGTATCGGGCCTCGGTCAGGGTCGTGTCCGTCCACCGCACGACCTCGAGCGCGGAATGATACAGGGGAGTGCTGCCATTGAGCGGTTGGATGCTCGCGAGCTGGGCGTCGAGCTGGCTCCCGACGCTCGTGTAGGTCTGCAAGAGACGGGTTCGGTTCAATCCTGGGCTCGGTGGCCCACCGAAATCCAACAGCGCACACTGGTTGCTGACTTCCGCGCCCAGCAGCGTTTGCCAGAAGAGCTGCGCGGCGCTGGCCCGCACGCGCTGGGGGTCGCTGTAGACCATCGAAGGCGAGTCGTCGATGTCGATTGCGGCGGCGGTCAGCTGGGTGTCCGGCGGCTCGACGCGCTGCGACGTCAGGGGCAATCCCCCTGCGACGGGACTCACGAGCGTGCCCGAGATGGTCCAAGCATCCGTGACGAGCGTCTGCCCGGTTTGGTCGGCCGGCACGAGCTCGAGGGCGAACTCACCGCGCGATCGGAAGGCCGCGGAATCGACCCGCACACCGACAAACAGAGTCAGTACACGGTCAGGGCCGCAGCAGTCCCGGCGGCAGGCCGGTACGGCTGCCACCGCCAGGGCCGAGACGAGCGCCTTCGCTGCATGTCGGTACGCAGCCATGATGTCCTCGGAGTGTGCGGCAACCTGGAATGCAAGGGCCACGCCAGGGATGAGCTCGCGAGACGCAGGCGACGGGCGCCACCGAGGGTACCGCGGATCGAGTAGCGAGCCGCAGCGTCGAGTCATACATGTGGCGGATGTGATACAACCCACCGCGAAAGGGAAATCCGGAACCGTGTCTGACCGCGCCCTCGCTTCGCCCCGCGTCGTGAACATCGAGGACCTGCGGCAGCTGGCCCGGCGCCGCCTCCCCAGGGTCGTCTTCGACTATCTCGACGGTGGCGCGGAAGGCGAGGTCACGCTGCGGCAGAACCGCCAGGCCTTCGACGCCGTGACCTTCCGGCCGCGCCACGCGGTGAGCGTCTCCGGTGTGGACCTCCGCACCACCGTGCTCGGCCGCGAGCTCGCCCTCCCCGTCCTGCTCGCGCCCGTGGGATACAGCCGCGTCATGCACGTCGCCGGTGAGCCCGCCGCCGCGCGCGCCGCCGGCGCCGCGGGCACCGCCTACATCCTTTCTACTATGTCTGGACACTCACTCGAGGACGTCAAGGCGGCCTCGAGCGGCTCGGTGTGGTATCAGCTGTATCTGCTGGGCGGGCGCGCTGCCGCGGAGGCGGCGATTCAGCGCGCGCGCGTGGCGGGCTACTCGGCGCTCGTCGTCACGATCGACACCGCCGTCGCCGGCCTGCGGGAGCGCGACGTCCGCAACGGCACCGCACAGCTGTTGGGCGGCACGCTGCGGGCCAAGCTGCCGTTCCTGCCGCAGCTGCTCACGCACCCCCGCTGGCTCGCGTCGTTCCTGCTGGCCGGCGGCGTCCCGCCCCTGCCGAATGTCGTCACTCCCGGCCAGGCGCCGATGCCGCTCGTGGACGTCACCACGGCCCTGGCCCGCGCCGCCGTGACCTGGGAGGACCTGCGCTGGCTGCGGGACGCCTGGAACGGACCGATCGTGGTCAAGGGCGTGCTGACGGGCGACGACGCCCGCCACGCGGTCGACGCCGGCGCGGCGGCCGTCGTCGTGTCCAATCACGGCGGGCGCCAGCTCGACGGCGTCCCCGCTTCGCTGCGCGCGCTCCCAGAGGTCGTGAAGGCCGTCGGCGACCGGGTCGAGGTCCTGATGGACGGGGGCATCCGTCGCGGCAGCGACATCGTGAAGGCGCTGTGCCTCGGCGCCCGGGCCGTGCTGGTCGGCCGCGCCTATGCCTACGGCCTCGCCGCCGCGGGCGAGGCGGGTGTCGCCCGCGCGCTCGAGATCCTGCGAACCGACTTGGAGCGGACGCTGCGGCTCCTGGGATGTCCGGCGGTCGCCACGCTGAATCAGTCCTCCGTGGACGCTTCCGCCTAACACTGTTGCACCCGTGCAGCACCCGGGTGCACGTGCGGGCGACGTCCCGCCGCACAATGGTGCGCTTGCTCCTCCCCGGAGCCCCGCCGACGCCAGGACTGCCACCCAGTGAACGGCACGGCCAATGCACATGTCACGATCGCGCGTTCACTTTGTGCACTTCTTCCGGAAGGCGGTGTCGGACCAGTCGGACGTCGCTGCCATGGCAGAGCCCAAGGCGTTCTCCATTCTGGTCGTGGAAGACAACACGGCCATCCGAGCGGCCATCGCCCGCTCGCTGGAGCGCCGCAGTTGCTCGGTGACGACGGCGAGCGACGGACTCGAGGGGTTGGAGGCGGTCCGCGCGCGGAGCTTCGACGTCGTGATCACCGACCTGAGCATGCCGGATCGGGGAGGCTTGTGGTTGTGGGAGCACGCCCTCCAGCTCCGCCCCGAGCTCAAGGGCCGGTTCGTGCTCATTAGTTCCGAAAACAGGCCTGGCCAGCAGGGGATGGGTCTGTTCCTCGAGTCGGAGCATTTCTTCGTCAAGCCGTTTTCGCTGGATGGTCTCCTGGACCAGGTCGAGGCGATCGCGCGACGCGCGGGCAACGGCTTCCGGCGGGGTGACTCAAGCGGACCGAACGCCGCCGACCGGGACGGCATGCTCCCGCACGTGCCCGACGAGGTCTAGGCCGGTCTTCAAGACGACGAGCAGGGCGATCGCGGCGAGTGGCGCCCCCAGCGCCTGGACGAGAAAACCGCCTCCCAGGATCACGACGTGCAGCACCATCACGCGACCGTACGGCCGGGACATCAGGCTGGCCAGTGCGGCCGTGCGGTACTCGCCCCCTCCGATGTAGTTGAACGCAAACGACACGGTGTGACTCGCTCCGAGGGCCAACGCGGCGGGCCAGATGCCGGCCCCCTGCACGGCGTGGAAGAACGCGGTGGGGTCTGGGAACCCGCGCTCGTGCACGCCGCCGAACAGCGTCAGCACGAACACCCCGTGGACGGTGGTGAAGATGCCGTAGTGGACGCCGAAGAAGGGGATCATACCGGCCTTCGCCACCCACATCAGTGGATTGTCCGGCTGTGCCCACAGCATGCGCAGGACGTTGAATCCCCCTACGATCACGTTCTGTCATGGCGCCTCAACGATGCGTGCGGGGAGCACCGGCGCCAAGGACTTGCCGGCCCGCCGGCGCCCGAGGATCTTGCCCGGGTGAGTAACGTACGGAAGGACCTCGCCGTGGTGGGCCTGTCGGGCAGCCCGTCCGTCACCTCCAAGTCGCGCGTGCTGGTGGAGTACGCGCTCGGGCGGGCGGCGGCACGTGGGGCCCGAGCCGAGCTGGTCGACCTGGCGGCGCTCCCGGCCGACGCCTTGCTGGGGCGCGGCTCGGCGCCCGCGGTCGTGGCGGCGATCGAATCGGCGACCCGGGCGCGCATCGTGGTGGCGGGTACACCGGTGTACCGCGCCACGTACAGCGGCCTGCTCAAGGTATTCTTCGATCTCTTGCCGCAGGACAGCCTGCTCGGCAAGATCGGCGTTCCGATCGTGACCGGTCACGATCGCGGTCACTCGCTCGCGCTGGATCACGGGCTGCGGCCCCTGTTCGCGAGTCTGGGCGCCACGGTGGTCGCGAGCGGCGTGTACGGCACGAGCGCCCAGTTCCAGAACGGCAAGACCGCACCCGAGCTGCTCCAGGCGGTGGACCGTGCGGTCGATGAGGCGCTGGCGCTCGCCGGCGCCGCGGTCCCATGAGGAGACTGGACGTCACATGAGCGCCACGCCGCAGCGTCCGCTGGCGATTTATTACGAGCACCCCGACTGGTTCCGGCCCCTGTTCGAGGAGCTGGATCGTCGGCGCGTGCCGTACGTGCGCCTTGGCGCGGCGAGTCACCGGTTCGACACCGCCGACGGGCGCCCGCCCTACTCGCTCGTCTTCAACCGCATGAGCCCGTCGGCGTACCTGCGGGGCGCGGGGAATGCGATCTTCTACACGCTGCATTACCTGGCGCATCTCAAGCGCCACGGCGTGCGGGTGATCAACGGCCATGAAGCCTGGGTCACCGAGACGTCCAAGGCGCTGCAGCTGTCGCTGCTCGAGCAGCTGGGGCTGCCGTTCCCCGCGGCACGGGTCATCAACCACGCCGCCCAGGCGGCCGAGGCGGCGCGCGGCCTGCGCTTTCCGATTGTATTGAAGCCCAACATCGGTGGCTCCGGCGCGGGGGTGCGCCGCTTCGAGACGCCCCAGCAGCTCGAGCAGGCGGCGCTGGCCGCAGCGCTCGACTTGGGTATCGATCACACGGCGCTGGTGCAGGAATACATTCCGGCGGCCGAGCAGCGCATCGTGCGGGTCGAAGTGTTGGGCGGGCGTTATCTGTACGCGATCCGCATCTACACGTCGGGCGAGAGCTTCAACCTCTGCCCGGCCGATGTGTGCCAGACCGTGGGCGGCGCCGAGCTGGTGCGCGGGGCGTGCCCCGTGGACGCGCCCAGGAACAATCTCCGGGTCGAGGGCTACACGCCGCCTCCGGAGATCGTGGCCCAGGTGGAGTGCATCACGCAGGCGGCGCACATCGACGTGGGAGGCGTGGAATACATGATCGACGCGCGCGACGGGCGGTTGTACTTCTACGACATCAACGCCCTGTCGAACTTCGTGGCCGACGCGCCCCGGGTGGTGGGGTTCGATCCCTTCGTGCGCCTGGTCGATTACCTGGAACGGGAGGCCGTCTGACCATGCGCTTCGGCTACTGGCTCCCGGTGTTCGGCGGCTGGCTGCGGAATGTTCCCGACGAGGGGATGGAGGCGAGCTGGGCGTACGTGCGCCGGCTGGCCCAGCGCAGCGAGGCCCTCGGCTTCGACCTCACCCTGATCGCCGAGCTGAACTTGAACGACATCAAGGGGCCGGACGCGCCCTCGCTCGATGCCTGGAGCACGGCGGCGGCGCTGGCGGCCGTGACCGAGCAGCTCGAGCTCATGGTGGCCGTCCGTCCCACTTTCCATTTGCCCGCGCCGCTCGCCAAGCAGGCCGCCAACATCGACCACATCAGCGGTGGCCGGCTCTCGCTCAACGTGGTGTCGTCCTGGTGGTCGGGCGAGGCCCGGCAGTACGGCGTCGCATTCGATCAGCACGACGCGCGCTACGCACGCACGGCCGAGTGGCTCGAGGTCGTGACGGGGATGTGGTCGCAGCCGCATTTCAGCTACGCGGGCCAGTACTACCGGGTGGAGAACGCGACGCTCGAGCCCAAACCGCTGGCGCGGCCCCGGCCGACGCTCTACGCGGGCGGCGAGTCCGAAGCCGCGAAGGATCTCATCGCGCGCGCGTGTGACGCCTACTTGATGCACGGCGATCCGCCGGAGCGCGTCGCCGCCAAGGTGGCGGACATGCGGGCGCGGCGCGAGCGCCTGGCGGGGAGCCTGGCACCGCTCACGTTCGGGCTTGCGGCGTACGTCGTGTGCGCGCACTCGGAGGCGGCCGTGCGACGCGAGGTGGCGCGCATCACGGACGTGCGCCAGAGCGCCGCCGGCTACGCCAATTATCAGGACTGGCTCGCCAACACGCAGCTCGAGCAGCAGGTGAGCCTCGAGGACTACTCCGTGTCGAACCGGGGGCTGCGGGCGGGCCTGGTGGGCACGGCGCCGCAGATCGCCGAGCGCATCCGCGAGTTCGAGCGGGCGGGGGTGGACCTGTTGCTGTTGCAGTTCAGCCCGCAGTACGAGGAGATGGAGCGCTTCGCGCAGGAAGTGATGCCACTCGTCGAGACCGTCCCCGCCGGGCCGCCCAGCTGACGGATCTCTCCTCGCGAGCCCCGCCCCAGGCGGCTGATACGCCCGGCTGGTGGGCCACCGTCCGCGAGGCGCTGCGCGGCTCGCGCCACGACTACACCTCCGGGCCCCTGGGTCGGGCCGTCATCCTCCTCGCCATTCCCATGGTGATGGAGATGCTCATGGAGTCGCTGTTCGCCGTGGCGGACGTGTTCTGGGTGGCGCACCTCGGGGCCGACGCGCTGGCGACGGTGGGCCTCACCGAGTCGCTGCTCACGCTCATCTACACGGCCGCGATGGGACTGTCAATCGGCGTCACGGCGATGGTGGCCCGGCGCATCGGCGAAGGCAACGCCGACGGCGCGGCCGAGGCCGCGGTGCAGGGGATCGCCCTCGGCTTGCTCGTGGCGGCCGCGATTGGGGTGGTGGGTGTGTCGCTCGCGCCCCGCCTGCTGGCGGTGATGGGCGCCACACCCGCCGTCCAGGCGGTGGGCTCGTCCTACGCCCGCGTGATGCTCGGCGGCAACGTGGTCATCCTGCTGCTGTTTCTCATCAACGCGGTCTTCCGCGGGGCCGGCGATGCGGCGATCGCCATGCGCGTGCTCTGGCTTGCGAACAGCATCAACATCGTGCTCGGGCCGTGCTTGATCTTCGGCGTCGGGCCGTTCCCGCGGCTCGGCGTCACTGGTGCCGCGATCGCCACCACCTTCGGGCGGGGCACAGGCGTGCTGTACCAGCTGTACCGGCTGTGGCGGGGGGACGCCCGCGTGGCGATCCGCCGCGCCCAGCTCACCCTCAAGCCGGCCGTGATGCGCACCATGCTGCGGCTCTCGGGCACCGGCACCATCCAGGTCCTGATCGGTACCGCCAGCTGGATCATCCTGATTCGCATCGTGTCCAGCTTCGGGTCCGAGGCCGTGGCGGGGTACGTCATCGCGATCCGCATCGTCGTGTTCGCGCTGCTGCCGTCCTGGGGACTCGCCAACGCCGCCGCCACACTCGTGGGCCAGGGCCTCGGCGCCGGCAAACCGGACCGGGCCGAGCGGGCCGTGTGGCTCGCGGGGTTCTATAACATGCTGTTCCTCGGGACGGTGGGCGCCGTGTTCGTGCTGCTTGCCGGGCCCATCGTCACCCTGTTCACGCGCGATCCGGCGGTCGCGCCGGTGGCCGTGGTGACGCTGCGGACCATCAGCTATGGGTTCCTGTTCTATGCCTACGGCATGGTCATCACGCAGTCGTTCAACGGGGCGGGCGACACGTGGACACCCACCTGGATCAACCTGGGATGCTTCTGGCTGTGGGAGGTGCCCCTGGCGTACGGGCTGGCGCGCCAGCTGGCGCTGGGACCGCGTGGCGTGGCTCTGGCCGTGATGATCGCGTTCTCGACGGTCGCGGTCGTGAGCGCGGCGATCTTCCGGCTCGGGCGCTGGAAGCTGCGACGCGTCTGACCCGACCGCTGTTGCGTCGTCGCTACACCCCTCGCCGCTTGACAGAGAGTCCGTTGCGTCCCCACCGTAGGTGCTCCTGAGCAGCGCCATCGGCCCCGTTGCGCCCGCGATACGGCCAACGGGGCGTCGTGTTCTTGAAGCGAGGGACCACGCATGGACGCGAAACTGCTGTTGGACAGTCTTGAGCAGGGCGTGGTGGCGATCGCGCCCGACTGGACGATCGCCGCGTGGTCCGCGACGGCCGCGCGCATCACCGGTCTGCCCGCCGAGCGCGTGCTGGGGCAAAGCTTCTGGGTGGCGTTCCCCGGCGCCAAGGCCACGCACATCGAGCGGGTGCTGCAGGAGGTGCTGCACGACGGCAAGGCGCAGACGTACCTCGCGCCCGCGGCCGCGGCCGACTTCCCCGGGATGGTGTTCGAGACCCACGTGAGTCGCGGGCCGCACAACCATGTCATCATGGTGTTCCGGCAAGTGCGCGAGCAGCTCGGACCCGAGTCGCGCGCGGCCCACCTGATGAGCGCGGTCGAGACCGAGCGCCGTCTGTACCTGCAGCTGTTCAGCTCGCTGCCCACACCCGCCCTGGTGCTCACCGTGGACGGCCAGATCCTCGACGCGAACCCCGAAGGGGTCAAGCTGCTGGGCGCGCCCGATGCGGTGGCGTTGCGGGGGCGCCCCATGGCCGATTGGGCGCCCGCCGCCCATCGGGCTCCGCTCGCGGCCGCGCTCCGGGACGCGGTCACACAGCGCCAGGAGGTGCGCCTCACCGTGGAGTACGCGGGCGAGCCGCCCCGGGACGTGCGCGCGGTGATCGTGAACGTCGATCCGATGCGCCAGTCGCCCAAGCTCCTGTTCCTGGCGCTCGACGTGTCGCGCGAGTCGCTGCTGCAGCAGCGCCTGCTGCAGGCGGACCGGCTCTCCCAGCTCGGCGCCCTGGTGTCGGGAGTGGCGCACGAGCTGAACAATCCCCTGGCCGCGATCGCGGCGTTCGGGGAGGCCCTCGTGCTCGATCCCAGTCAGAGCGACGTGCAGGAGAGCGCGGAGGTGATCCGCAGCGAAGCGATGCGCGCCGGCCGCATCGTGCAGACGCTGCTCGACTTCGCGCGCCAGCGGCCGCGGGTGCAGACCGCTGTGGACCTGGGGGAGGTCGCGGACCGCGTGCTGGCGTTGCAGCGCAGCGGGTTCAAGAAGGCACGGATCCGGGCTAGCGTGTCAGTCCCCAAGGATGTCCCCGCCGTGGCGGGCGACCCGCAGGAGCTGCAGCAGGTGCTCCTGAACGCGGTCGTGAATGCGCGCCAGGCGATCGAGACCGGCGGTCGCCCGGGTCAGATCGTCATCACCGCCCAGGCCACGGGCAACCACGTCGTCGTGACCGTAGAAGACACCGGGCCCGGCGTGCCACCCGAAATCCTCGATCGGGTGTTCGAGCCCTTCTTCACGACCAAGGCCGAACAGGGCACGGGCCTCGGTCTGGCGATCAGCTTCGGGCTGGTGCGCGGGATGGGCGGGCGGATGTGGATGCAGAACGTGGAAGGCGGCGGGGCCCGGCTCTCGTTCGAGCTACCCGTGGACGCGGGCGACGCGCGCGCGGGGTCTGCGGCCGACTCGACGGCGGACAGCCGGCGTCTCAAGGTGCTGGTGATCGAAGACGAGGACAGTGTCCGCCGCGCCATGGCGCTGCTCGCCAAGCGGCTGGGGCACGAGGTGACCACCGTGGGGCGGTACGCCGACGCGACGGAGCGCCTGGCCGCCCCTAACGTCCGCTACGACGCGCTACTCGTCGACGTGCATCTGGACGATGAGCACACCGGCTTCGATCTGTTCGAGCGGCTGCGGGAGGAAGGGCGGGGTCGGGAGCGGCGTATCGTGTTCACCACCGGCGACTCGATCTCGCTGCAGACGCGCGACGCGCTGCAGCTGGCCGATCGGCCCGTGCTGCGCAAGCCGTTCAGCCTCGACGAGCTGCGCGAGATCCTCGAACGCGTGGCGGGGACGTGAGGCGGGCCGGTGCCCGCTACGCCGCGACGACGACGGCGCGCGCGCGCTTACGCCGCGGCGCGTCGCGGCGCGCGCGGTAGAATCCGATGGTTTGGCGGAGCCCGTCCTCGAAGTCGACGACAGGCTCGTAGCCCATCAGGCGCCGGGCCTTGGCGAGCTCCGCGACCGAATCACGGACCTCCCCCGCCCGTCCCTGCGCATGCAGCGGCGCGAGGGGGACGCCCGCCAGAGTGCGGATGTGGTCCCACAGCTGGTTCACGCTCACGCCCTTGCCGCATCCGATGTTGAACACCTGCCCTGCCACGTCGGCGGCCGGCGCGCGCGCCGCGAGCAGGTTGGCGTGCACGACGTTCGCGATGTAGACGAAATCGCGCGTCTGCTTGCCATCGCCGAAGATCGTGGGGCGCTCACCCGCCAGGGCGGTGGTGATGAAGCGCGGCACGACCGCGGCGTACTGCGAGTTCGGGTCCTGGCGCGGCCCGAAGATGTTGAAGTAGCGCAGCGCCACCGTCTCCAACCCGTAGGTCGCGTGGAACGCGACGCAGTACTCCTCGCCCGCGAGCTTGGAAGCTGCGTACGGCGACAGCGGCCGGGTCACGTGCTCCTCCGAGTTCGGCAGTGTGTCGGGGTTTCCGTACGCCGAGGTGGAGCCGGCGTACACCACGCGGCGCACGCCCCTATCCCGGGCCGCGAGCAACACGTTCAACGTGCCGGTCGCGTTCACCTGGTGTGTCACGACCGGCTCGTCCACCGATCGCTGGACCGACGTGACTGCGGCGTGATGCAGCACGCAATCGACGCGCTCGACGGCGCGGCGGCAGGTGTTCAGGTCGGTGACGCTGCCGCGGATGAAGCGTATCTGACGTCGCACCGCCGCGAGGTTCGCCCGGCGACCGGACGAGAGGTCGTCCAGCACCGTGACGTCGTCTCCCGCAGCGACGAGGTGCTCCACCAGGTGCGAACCGATAAAGCCCGCACCCCCAGTGATCAGATAGCGCACGTAGTTTCCTTGGGAATCGGCCTGGTTCTTGCCCCTTGCAGGAATCCGGCCAGCGCGTCCGGACAGCTATCCCGCCACCCTGTCCTTGTGCGGGGCGCCGCCTAGGCTGTGGCGTTCGGGCCACAGGTGTCTCGCGGCTGTGGAGGTTCATGGAGTTCACGATCACGCAGGTCAACCCGCTCGATCACGCTGAGGAGATCAAGCGGCTGTTCGTGACGCATGGCCGCGCCGAATTCCCCGAGTTCTTCGACCGAGCCTACGAGCCAGCGGTGCGCGCCGGAGGCGTGAGCTGGCTGGCGCGCGACGCTGCGGGGCAGGTCGTGATGCACGTCGCCTGCTTCCCGCGACGGTTTCGCTTTGGGACGCGCGATGTGACGGGCGCGTTGCTCATGAACGCCATGGCCGCGGAGTCCTATCGATCGTTCTTCCCCGCCCGCACGCTGATGCGGCGCGCGCGGGACGACATCAAGGCCCGGGGCGACATCGATTTTCTCTACACCGATCCCAACGACCAGGCGGGCGCCGTGCTCGAGGCGTCCGGGTTCCGGCGGATCGGGACAGTCGAGCGCCTCGTGCTCCCGGTCGGCGACCACCGCTGGCTGGTGGACGGAGTGATCCGGCTGCTGCACGCCCGCGCCCGGCTGGCGCGCGGTGTCGGCCCGCGCCCCGACGCGACGCCGTGGCGTGCCGGCGAAGACTCGGCGGCGGCGTTCGCGGCGCCGTGGGGCGACTCGCCGCGGCTGCGGCCGCATTACGGGAACGGGTTGTACGCGGCGCGGCTGGAGGGGTACCCCGGTCCCCGCGACACGTGGTTCACGTTCTCGCACAACGGCGCTGGCAGTGCGCAGGCGGCAGGACTGCTGGTGCGGGGCCCCGATGCAGCAAGAATCGCGACACTGCACGCGATTCGTCGCGCGCCCGAGCTGCCACTTGGTTACGTGATCCCCGGGCTGATCCGCGCCTTGCGCGCGGCCGGCTGCGCGCGATTGTACATCGTCACGATAGCGCAATCGGCGTTCGCCGCCGAGTTGCGGCGCGCCGGTTTCGTGGCGCGGCGGGATTCGTCGCCGCTCCTCGCGGCCGCGCTGACGGCGACTGGTGACGCCGTGTTGGGCGCGGTGCGACAGTGGGAGATCACCGACCTGGATTGCGACCGGTAGCGACGCCACGCCGCGCGGCCGCCATGCCTGCGGGCGTGCGGCCACGCTGTCGCGTGCCTGCGACAGGCGCAGCCTGATGGGAGTGAGCACGACCGTTACCTGTGGGGAGCGACGCTGTTCCGGCACACCGGTTGCCTTAGGCGGGTGTACAACGAGCAACACTGCGTAGTCCACCCAACCGACGGGGGGTAAACGTGCGGACCAAGCCGGGATCTTTCCCTTGATGCATCTTTCCTCTTCTAGAACGACGGCGTCTGCGCGCCGGGGGGGTCCTCCTGTCCCGATGCAACGGGGATTCGTGTCCGGGCTGCTGAGCCGCATCAGCCACGTGCCCGATCGGCTGCTGCATAACGGCCGGCGGCGTGCGGCCCTGGCGACGCTGGCAACGGCGGGGCGGGCCCCTGCCTCGGTGCTGGTGATCTGCAACGGCAACATTTTCCGGAGCCCGTTTGCAGCCGCGGTGCTGCGTCGCGCGCTCGAGCTGCGCGGCCTGGGACGGGTGCGTGTCGACTCGGCGGGCTTCGCCGGGCCGGGCCGGCCGACGCCGCTTGACGCAGTCGCGGCCGCGGCGCGGCGTGGCGTCGATCTCACGAGCCACAGCTCGCAGCTGGTCATGGCCGATGTGGTGCGCGCCGCCGATCTGATCGTCGTGATGGATGCGATGCAGCGCCGCATGATCTGCGAGCGGTTCGGCCGCAGCCCGCGGGGCGTGCTGCAGCTCGGGGACTTCGATCCGCTGCCCGTCGCGTCTCGGGGCATCGAGGATCCGGTGGAGCAGGGGCCCGAGGTGTGCGTCCGGGTGTACGCGCGCATTGAGCGCTGCGTGGAAGAGCTGGCTCAGGCGCTGGGTGGACTGGCGAGCCGGACCGCCGCGAGCAGTGGTCGGTAAGAAGAGACCCTCGTGGTCTTGCTGGACTGCCTTCTACAACCGTCACTTCCCACAAGCGAAAGCCCTCTCGACACAATGAACTGAGTGAGCGGGATCACTCGTGTCCCGGTCGCTGGTCTCCGAATCAAGTGTCGCCTGTGGCTCTCCTCACACACCCTGTGGCGATGAATTCGTGGAGTGTCCGCGTCACTTGTCGCGAATTGAAAAGCGCGATGACTTGATAGCAGCACGTCCACCCAAGTGTCGACTCGGCGCACGTCCTTTGCAGTCGCCCGAGCGTCGTTGCAACACCGGCTACAGTCGTTCCCTCAGTTTTCGCAGGAGGTGCTTATGAGGTCTCCCTCAAGGCGTCCGGTCTCAAGGAAGGTCTAGGAGCCGAGGCCCATCTCTTGCGACCGCTGTGGCGCATGGTTCCGCAGAGCGTGAAGCGCACGCTACGCGATGCCGTTCAAGGCTACCGCAGGCGCGTGGCCATCTGGCGGCTGTCTCGGTTGAAGCCGGGACAGCGACCGCCCGTCGAGCTGCTGACCGCCCTCCACCGCGCCTGGGGAAATGAGGGCTATAGCGCGAATCTGCCGTACCTCGTGGAAGTCGCGCGCCAGGCGTCCATCGCCGAAGGATCGATCCTCGAGTGCGGCAGCGGCGTCACGACGATCCTGCTCGGCATGATGGCCGGTCGCCGCGGCGTCACAGTGGACACGCTGGAGCACAGTCCCGAGTGGTGGGACCGGGTGGCCAGGGTGCTGACGAGGCACCGCATCCCCGGTATACGCCTTCATCTCGCGCCGATCGTCGATCACGTCTCCTACGCCTGGTACCAGGTCCCGGCCTCCTTGCCAGGCGAGTTCCGTTTGGTCATCTGCGACGGTCCACCGGGCGATACGAAAGGCGGACGCTACGGTCTCCTGCCCCTCCTGAGCACGCGGCTACCTCCTGGGGCGGTCATCCTGCTGGATGATGCCACGCGTCCAGTTGAAATGGACACACGACGGCGGTGGCGGGCGACGCGGGAAATGTTCGAACAACTCCACGAGTCGCCGGACCGCGCGTATTCGCTGCTGACTCTCGGGGCCTGTAATCAGGAGGCTGGCTACAAGGACTCGCTAGAGCGAGAGCTCGCCTAGAGTCAGGGTGCCGTGACGTTGAAGAGAACGCTGGCCTTGTAATTCAAGGGCCAAGCCGTGGCGCGAAGCGTGTAGCCGGTCCCCGGTTTGTCGATCCTCAAGTCCGAAAACGTCACAAACCCATTCACGGCGAACAGGTGGCGCGTTCCCGAAAGCGTGGCACCGGTGGGGTTCGAGCCGAGGCTGATCCAGATCGGACCGCTGTAGGCCGTGGCGACGCCGCCTGACCCGAGCGCA
>WNGL01000382.1_pt1 | contig 51574 bp, 47 predicted proteins | sample 5400591 | NCBI WGS metagenome assembly WNGL01 (sample SAMN13153377, study PRJNA577476) | soil metagenome | isolation source: 80 cm soil or saprolite under Garry oak tree replicate 1 | place: USA:California | collected 2016-06-15 | reverse complement strand
TACCTCGACCTCTAAAGGAGGATCGGATGGATCCGGTCGCCTCAGGGCAAAGCGGGCCGAGGCCACTTCACAGATCAGCTGACCATGCCGATTGTATCGCCAGGGCTGCCATTGCCCTACCTGCTCAAAGGAAGCCTCTCCTTCGTATTGATCGGCTCTGAGCAACGTGACGACTTGCCGTCCTTCTTGGTGCAGTTGTGCCAAAAATTCAGCGGCCATCCCTTCCCGGTCCACCACCACCCGCTGCATCAGCGCCTGACCTGTCGCTTGCTCGTAGCAGTGCAGCATGCACGGCAGTCCAAGCGTCAAATGTTGATCACCCCGATGGGTCGTCGCCAAGAGGGGATGCGACTGCCGCGTCGTGTAAGACGACCAGTTCGCGGCAGCCCAAGATTTTCCCGCCGAGTTTGCCCACCGGTCCTCTGGGAACTAAGACGTCACTGTAGACGGCGAGGCTCAGCCCATCGACGTAGAACACGGCTGGTGGAGCAGGCTGGAGAGCTTCAGGTGACTCGGGCTGCCACAGCAACCAGGTCCATCTAGCCATCACCTCGGTCAGGCGGTCGTCTGCTCTGGCGTGGGCCAAGCACGCGAGAAACCGCTCGGTGTAGCGCTGACTGTAGGCCCGCTCACGGCCTGTCACCACCGCCAACATCGTCCCTGTATAGCTGCGCAAATCCCATGTGCGAGCCAGGCCAGCCACAGGCAGGAACAGCAAGGTGAGGACCAGACGGGCTACGACGGCTGGATTGGCCGGGCTCAACCCCGGAATCCTCGGGTCGGCCACTTCCATGATGGCCGTGACTAGAGCCTTTAGCAGTCCCGTTTGCTGAACTGCTGAAAGCCTCAGCAAGCTCCCAATTCCCTCTTGCCAGACGGGCTGTGGCTCATTCAGTTTTTTTTAACTGGCATCTGATCTTGCCCGTGCCTTTGCCTGGTCACTCCATGTTGCGCCCGGACGTGGTTGATGTGACCGACACTGACGTGGATGCCGAAGCTGGTCTTCAACTCCGCCTGGATTCGCATGGAAGGAATCTGCGGGTCGTTGCGGCACACATCCACGAGCCACGCTAGCACTGGCTCGGTCAACTTGTACGCATGGCCGTGGCGATCATCCAGGAAAGCGGAGGCGGCTTTCTCCTCATCGCGCGCCAACTGGACGAGGCGGTAAGCAGTCGAGCGAGAGATCTTCAACCAACTCTGGGCTGCGGCGGCCCGCCACGACTGACCTGCAAACATCGACTCGATGAGCTGCAAGCGCGCGGCACGATCAGGGCGGTCTTTCATCCCTTTCATCCCTCCTTTTCAGGGCGCTTCAGCACCCTTCTGGGCCGCATTGTACCATCCTGATCTATCCCAGTCTAGATATGTAACGCTGAAAAAGGCTCACTCCCTGCTCATTATTCGACAAAGCACATGTGTCCCATTTCTGATAAGCAGTACGGCAGATTGCCAAAGACCCTGATGGAGCAATTTGCTCGTTATTTGCTCGGAATTCTCGCGCATAGCAAGGAGTCTCCTACCTCACTCACCTGATACACCTGATACACCTGATACACCTGATACACCTGAAACAGTGAGCCGCCTCGACTCAAACTTATCTGATACACCTGAAACACCTGAAACTCTTGATACACCTGAAACTCTTGACATTCTGATTGAGAAAAGGGCTGCACGCAGACTTGCAGACCAACATACCTGATCTTCTGATCGTGACAACTCCCCACGGCTCAAGCCAGGGGCATCCTGGCGCGGTTTGGTGAAGGAGTTTCGCAAGCTTAATGGTCTAATTCACACAAACGTTAAAGTTACGTCTGTTCATGGATCCAGACACGCATGGCTGATATGCCACGATTACACCAGAGATAGTAAGGAATTGCTGTAAGTTTTGCAGGATACATTGCGGGACTCTGTGGACGATATAACCTGTTATCCCACCCAAAGGTATCAAGAGCCATTGCATCCGCAGTCACGGTAATAATGCCTCCGAACAGACTGCGATCAAAGGAAGAGCTTACATGGGATGTACGTGGAAGGAAGAGTCGATGTAAAGGAATAGCGTTGTCTGCACTATCAAGACAATAGACGAAAGGTCCGCGCTGTAAGGTTACAAGATTACCATCAGCCTGTATATCCGGGTGAGCATACATGCGTACTACTGGCATAGGTAGCCGCAAAGAGATGATGTCCGAATGTTTCCATGTACGCTCCAGCTTGACATAGCCCATCTCACTCATTGCCTGAATATCAATCAGCTCATTATTCACTAACAGCGTTGCTTCAGAGCACCATCCAGGAATCCGGAGCCTGACCGCAAATAGGGTGGGCTGTTCCAATTCCAGAGTGAGCGCAACATGCTCATCCCAAGGATATTGCGTTTCCTGTCTGAGTATCACTTGCTGACCTTGTATATACAATTGCACAGAGCTTCGTACGTATAAATGCACGGAGACTTCTTGCTCATTTTGAGCATATATGTATTGACCAAGTGATGCCAACAGGCGTGTAATGTTTGTTGGGCAACATGCACACTCAAACCATTCCTGACGGGCGATATCACCGGAACTTGCGAGAGGATTGACATAGAAAAAGGTTGTTCCGTCCTGAGAAACACTGCCAAGTACTCCATTATAGAGAGCCCGCTCCAACACGTCCGCATATTGAGCATCACACGCTAACTGTAGCATACGGTGACTCCAAAGAACGAGCCCGATGGCTGCACACGTCTCGGCGTATGCCGTGTCATTTGGTAGATCGTAGTCAGAGGAAAAGCCTTCATTATACATGGAAGAGCCAATCCCGCCTGTAATGAACATGCGTTTGGTGTGCAGGTGGTCCCAGAGGCGCTTACATGCCTGTAGAAGCGTTTCATCGTTTGTCTCATAGGCAAGATCCGCCATGGCACTACAAAGGTACATTGCACGCACAGCATGACCTACAACTTCTGTTTGCTCACGAACAGGTAGGTGTGCCTGGTGGTATTCTCTCCCTAATCTGTGAAGGTCAGGCGGTTCTTCTGTATCAAAGTAACATGGTGACCGGCCTCGTTCATCAATAAAATACTGGCTGAGAAGCAAATAGCGTGTATTGCCGGTTAGACGATAGAGCTTGATTAGAGCAAGCTCGATTTCTTCGTGACCACAATATCCTCGTTTCTTTCCTGGTTCTGTGCCGAATACTGTACCGATATAATCAGCGTACCGACGTACTACATTCAGTAGTGTGGATTTGCCGGTAGCTTGAAAATGTGCCACTCCTGCTTCTATCATGTGTCCTGCACAATACAGTTCATGTCCATGCCGTAAATTTGTCCAACGCTTGTCTGGCTCAACAACTGTGTAATGAGGATTCAGGTAGCCATCTTGCTGTTGAGCTGAGGCAATAAGTGCTATGACCGTATCGAGCAAGGCATCAAGTGCCGGATCAGGAAATACTGCCAGGCTATAGCTAGCTGCTTCTATCCACTTTGCTACATCAGAGTCCCAGAACTGATGCGGTGCTTTCTCCATCCCGGCTTTCCACTGCAATCTGTAGGCATCAATACGACCTGTTTCTTTACACATATGATAGATATGCGGAATGGTCTTTTCTCGGTTGATGCGCAGCCTCGGTGCCCAAAATGTATCATCTATCACTACCTTGGAGAATGGCACCGGCTGAAAGGCTTGAGACTGAACGTCATTCATCTTGTCTCTGCTTCCTTTCATTCATCGTGTTCTGTTTCGCGTTGCTTACTTCTCCACGAACGCTACCAGCCTGCAGAAAGCCGCCTCTCCCATGTTGAACTTCCAGGGGAAACAGCCGATCCATAAGCGCATGTCGAGCACCTCGTCGATCATGCCACCTGCATTCTCAACGTGGAAAACTCCGTGCGGGAATAACTGGTAGTGCATCAGCTGCAAGTCATCTTCGGGCCAGATTTCTTCAAGCGGCCTGCCCAGCTTCTTAGCGCACTTGGCTGCCAGGTCGGAACGGACTATGCGCAGCACCGTATTCATGGGGTGATCCATCGAACTGGCATCAATGGCAAACCAGGAGATCTGCCGCTTCAGTGTCCAGTCGACAAACTCGTGGGTGGGTCCCGGGTGCATGTTGAAATAACGAATCTCGTTCGGCTCGGATTTACCGTACCAGTTGCTTTGATAATGTTTGTGGTAGCCGGTATGCACCACCACGATATCGCCAGGCTCGATCCGTATGCCCGTCTTCCGCTCCCACTCCTCAAAGTGCTGGGAGGTATAGATCTCATAATCCCCAATGCCCATAGCCTCCAGGTCCACTACTACCCCCGGCCCCACCAGCTTGTCCAGCGGAATACTGCCAATATCCTGTCCATTGGTGATGAAGTGCAGCGGGGCATCCAGGTGCGTTCCTACATGCAGTGTAGACGAGATGAACTGTCCCCCCACTTTTTCAAAGGCGGGGCGTTTGATCCACCTGACAGTAGGCCCTTCATACGTGGCAAAAGAGGGGGTATTCACGTCCCAGTTTTGCGAAAGGTCAATCACACGCATGTGGCTAAGATCGATTGGCTTCATGGTTTCTTCTCCTTACTTTCCTTGATTTACGACTGCATCCAAAATAATCTGGTCGATCAACTGCTCGACCGGGGTGCGATCATCGGTAAAATAGACTGTGCGCGCGTGCTCCTCGCGTCTATTGGGGTTTTACGAGTGCATCCATACCCGTCGTTGGATTGCGCTGGTATCCGCCTATCAGCAGCAACGAGGCGCTTTACAAACTGTCCTGCCTTTTTACCCTCCTCCCTGTAAGTTAGCCGCCAGGTCGCGCACTGCTGCGACAAAGCACTCCATTGGCGGGCGCACAAGGCCCGCGCCAACCTGACCTATGCCTGGCAGGCGATGGGCAATACCGGTGTTGATGATCGGCAACAGTTGCTGGCGCACGACTTGCCGGATATCAATGCCCACGGGTGAACCACGAAAACTCAGTGGAGGCAGTTGATACTGACTTTCCTCAGCCACCGTGATATCGTACATCTCCAATGTATACCGCAGCGCATCGGCAGGCGTCCCGCCAATGAACCGTACAATGGCGGGTGCTGTCGCCATGGCGAACCCGCCAATGCCAGCCGTCTCCGTGATGGCGCTATCGCCGATATCCGGGTTGGCGTCTTCCTCCGAGAAGCCGCTAAAATAGAGCCCCTTGACTGGCTGCGCCGGGGCTATGTACCAGCTGTTGCCCAATCCACTCACGCGAATGCCGAAATCCGTGCCATTGCGAGCCAGGGTGGTCACCACGCTACTGAAAGAAATGCCGTGAGACGCCAATGTTGCTGCTTTACACGTTGCCATCGAGAGGTTTACGAAAAAGTGATCATTGCCATGGATGAAGCGCAATACACTGGCCGTCTCATCCGTGGATGTTCCCGTCTCCACCAGGTACGGCGCGACCTCTCGCAGGAAGAGCGAAGTTGCCGCTTTGTTGCGATTGTGGCACTCGTCGCCCATGAGCAGCGCCTGCGCTATTATAGTCTTTAACTCCAAACCGCCCATTGCGCGCACCGCGCGGGCCAGTGCCGGGCCCAGCACCTGCTGCATCCAGCGCAGCTTTGTCAAGACCTCGGGGCTATTGGCACCATAGCGCAACACCTTGCCCAGTCCCTCATTCAAGGTGCTGAACGCCTGGTGTCCAGAGATCGGCTCCTCTATCACCTGGACTGGCATGGATGCCGAGACGACGCCGGCCATTGGCCCAACTGCATGAAAGTGGTGGCAGGGAGCGAAAGCGATATCGCCACTTGCCGCCAGGCGCTCTGCGGCTGCTATGTCCGGTGCTAGTTCCTCGTAGAGCAGCGCGCCCGTGATCGCGCCACGCAAGGGACCCGACATGCGCTCCCAGGTGATAGGCGGCCCGGCGTGCAGCAGCAGGTGCTTATGCATCCCGGGGATCGCCTCACCTGCCGGTCGTACGTCAACGAGACGCGGACGCGCGGCCATCATGCGTTGTACTACCTCCTGATTGGCATGGTCGACGCGTGGGTCTCCCAGCAGCACGCTCAGGGCCGCATCGCTATTGCCCGGCGAAGGCTGCCAGGTGACATGTGTTACGGGCACTCCCTGGGTAGCCAGCGCATCGGCGAAGAGGTCGGCACCAACATTAATGATGTGCAAGGGAGAGTCAAAAAGGTCAGCAGCCTCAGTCATGGTCGGTCTCCTCGGCTTGAAAGGTAGCGCCGTTATCAGCGTCGCTCACGAATGAGGCGGCAGCCAGTGTAGCAGCCACGTTGCTTTCAAATACCAGCGCGCCAGCCGCTTCGAGCGCTGTACGCTGCATCGAGAGGCGCTGTGGATCGCCCTCGGTTCCGCAGAGCGAGACGATCACCTGCAGAGATCGCCCCGCAGTAGTAGCCGTGGCACGCGCCTGGTTAATTGCTGGTACATAGACTGCCGCCGGATTCTGGTGCGCACAGAATCCCAGGATGATATCCAGCAGAATTACCGCCGTCTCCGGGTCTTCTGCAGCACGAGCCAGGTATTGCAAGCGCAGCCTTGGGTCAATCATCGGATGCGGTCGGCCCCGCGTGAACTCGTCGGAGCCAAGGTCCAGTGCTGTGTGACCGCGATACATTTCGCCAGGCGCCAGCGCCCACTCCGGACGGAGAGGAATATTGGACGCCATTGCACCCACCCGCTCACTGAGCAGCAGCATCGCCTCGTCACAAAGCGTGCCTCCAGAATAGAGCGCGCGAATGTAGCGCTGCGACGAAGCCAGCTTCTTGCGCTCAGCTGCCAGGTCGTACATGAGGGGCGTACTTTTGCCCGGCACGCGAGAGGGATCACCACCTGCCAGCGAGACCGCCAGTTCAGCACCCTCGGTCAACGTCCGCACCAGGTGGACGTTCCCGGATACTGCGAACTGCTCAGGTACAGCACCAGGAAAGACGACCACCACCGGTTTGGCGAGCCGCACTGCCGCCAGGAGCTCGTGCGCCACCCGGGGAGCTGGTGGCTTGGAGACCAGGATAATCACCTCGGTTTGCGGATTGTTGGCCAGCATTTCTAGCCCGCTACGCATCATAACACCACCAATAGCCTCAGACAGGTCGCGCCCACCCGTGCCGATGGCCTGGGAGACGCCCAGGCCAGCTGCGGCAATTAGACAGGTAATCTGCTGCATCCCGGTGCCTGATGCCCCGACAATCCCTATGGAGCCGCGTGGCACCACGTTACTAAAGCCCAGCCCGACGCCGTTAATAATGGCAGTGCCGCAGTCGGGTCCCATCATCAGTAGCCCTTTCCTGAGTGCCAGAGCCTTGAGCTGCTGCTCGTACACAATGGGTACGTTGTCACTGAAGAGGAAGACATGCAGTCCGTGGTGCAGCGCCTGCTCGGCTTCGAGCCAGGCATGTTCTCCGGCTACGGTTATCACCGCAAGATTCGCGGTCTCGTCGCGCCGCAGCGCTATCTCTAGCGAACCGGCAGACCTACCCTCCAGGTAAGGTTCCACCAGGGTCCCCGCCCTAACCCCTACAGGAGCGCCAGAGTCTCCACGGTCTCCAGGTGAAGTCAGGCGCTTCTCTGCGACGGTCAGCGCTGCCTCCGCATGTGCCTCATCTATTGCACGTACCACAATCAGCAGGTCCTCCGGGCCAGGTGTCGTCTCCTGCTTGGCGAGAAATGCAACGGGGAGCAGGTTGGAGTTGTGCAGCAGTTCGCGGTTCAATTCCGTGGCCATGACCACGCCGACATCCTCTACCCCCGGAAGATCCTTAACGGCCTGGGCTACGGACATAAGGGTGATCGAATCGTAGTACGTATTACGCTTGAGCAGCGCCCGTATGGCCATAGGTAGCCTCCTACTTATTCGCAATCTTTGCCCAAATATTACCACAAAAACGCGGCCAGGATGCCCTGTCTACAGCTAAGAGGTAGTTGTAAATAAGGGGGAAGCAACTCGTTAGATCTCTTCCAACCACTCCATTATCGCCTGGCTCACCTGCTCTGGTTGCTCTCGCATGACATAATGCCCTGCCTTCGGTATAACACGCAAAGTCGAGCTCTTCATATGATCATGCAGAAACTGGCTATACTTCACCGGTTCTTCTATGTCTTCTGACCAGTGCTTATGCTATACTACCTCCACATTGTACAACCTTGAAACACCCAGGAACCTGTAGAGTACAACACAAATAGACAGAATCCCGTAATATACTATGACGAAGAGGCAAGTCACTACATCAGCTACCAACGACCGGAAAAAACCAGACGCAGCCCGTCAGGGACTGGGTCGCACTGGTGAGCGGCTGGCTGCCGAAGAACTCTCACGCCGGGGTTACCATATCCTGGAAAAGAACTTCCGTTGCTCCTATGGAGAAATAGACCTGGTGGCTGAAGATGCACAAGACTTGATTTTCGTAGAAGTAAAAACACGCCGGGGCAGCGCCTACGGCCTTCCAGAAGAAGCGGTAACACTGCGTAAACAACGGAAAATTGTCCAGGTAGCATCCTACTATCTCGATCTGCACACTTGCTCAGAACGGTCTTGGAGAATAGATGTCGTCGCTGTACAATTGGATAGAGGCGGCAAGCCCGAAGAGATACGTGTCTATCAGCACGCCGTCACCGGGTGAAAATGATAATAACTTTACGTAACAAATACAATTACCAGCATAAACAACAAAGGGGGACAGAGAAAATGGCCGATTTTGTAGAATCCGCGAAAAACCTCGTCAGTTCAGCTGTCAGCCGCACAAGCTGGGAAGCCCAGAAACAGTTGCGCGTTCGCGGCAAACAAAGCGAAATAGACAAACTCATGGATCAGCGACGCCAGTTGCTCGACGAACTGGGACAGGTAGCTATGACCCAATTTCAACAGGGAACACTCACAGATCCACAGCTTTCACGGATATGTGCAGGTATTATGGAGCTGGATCACGATGTCAATAACAGGGAGGCACAGCTCCAGGAAATAAAGAAAGAAGCCTATACTCCAGAGCAACCTGCCCCGGTCGCAGATTATGCGCCTCCACCTTTCACGCCGCCATCTTCGCCAGCGGCACCGAAGCAACCTGGCAAACCAGCTGGCCCTGCCAACTTGAACCAGGCTATCTGCCCCACCTGTGGCAGCACGGTGCGCGCCAATTCGCTTTATTGCCGCAGCTGTGGCAGCAAACTGCGCTAACTCGATGGACAGAACATGTTATAATAAGAATCATCGCGCTCCTTTCTAGAGAGTGTACAACATTTTTTCTCTTATGTAAGGTGATTGATCGGTAACAAATACTTGCGATGCAACATGTGTATAAAGGTGGCATAGTGACCAGGCATTCTCAGGAAGTAGCGACGAGCAAACTCGATATCATCAGCCATAGCTCTTCACAGACGCAACGCCTGGGTACGCGATTGGGTGAACTCTTGCATGGCGGAGAACTGCTCTTGCTCGACGGGCAACTGGGAACGGGAAAAACAACCTTTACCCAGGGTCTAGCTAGAGGTATGGGTATCGCTGAGATCGTCAGTAGTCCGACCTTTACCTTACTCAAAGAGTACCACGGTCATCCAGTTCCCGTGACACAACCCGGGCAAGATACGTTACCGGCTCAAACCTCACAGCAGCGTTCAGGATTAACACTGTATCACTTCGATCTGTATCGGCTGGAAGAGCCCGAAGAGATAATAGACCTTGGTTTCGAGGACTATTTCAATAGCTCAGGTGTCAGCGTTGTTGAATGGGCGGATAAAGCCAATCTGCTCTGGCCAGATCAACATCTACGTATTCACTTGAAAATGATGAGTGAAACCAAGCGTGGCCTACTGTTAACTGCAATAGGTCTTCGTTACTGTCAACTGTTGCATGAATTCCAGAAAAATACCTATGCTACTATTAGCTCTTGATACTTCAACGCGTCAGGCGAGCCTCGCTCTCTGTACCGAGGATGCACTACTTGGCGAATATACCTGGCATGTTGGCAATAACCATAGCGTAGAATTGTTGGAACGCATTCAGCGCATCATCGCTGAATGTAATAAAACCATGCAAGAAATTGACGCAGTGGCTGTTGCTACCGGCCCAGGCTCGTTTAATGGGGTACGCGTCGCATTATCTGCCGCTAAAGCTCTTGCTTTTTCACTGCAAAAGCCTCTCGTCGGGGTCAGTACCCTGGATATCATTGCCGCTCAGCAGCAGCAATGGCAGGGACCTGTCTGCTCCATCCTGGAAGCTGGACGCTCTGAACTCTATGCTGCTTGCTATGCTTTCGACAAGACCCTCAACAGTGACGGTGAAATGAGCTATAGCATGCGGCAGCTCAGCGATTTCTTCTTACTGTCCCCACAACATTTAGCGAGCTATCTTCAGGAGCAGGCCAACACCTGGTTTGGTATCCCAGGTAAGCGAGAATTGCCTTTTTTCCTTTTTTGTGGTGAAATAAATCTTACATCTCGTCAAATGTTGTTTACGCAAATGCAAGAAAAATGCGTCTTTGTCAACAGTGTTCAAGCGGCCAGGCATGCTTCAGTACTGGCATTACTGGCGCTGCAACGTTTGCATGACGGGAAAGAAGATGACCCATTGCTACTCGAACCGTTATATATTCGGCGTCCTTCAATTACAACCAGTACTCGTAAACATCCACTACTTGGTGGTAAATCACATCGACCAGTGGGTCATAGTCCGGAAGGACCAGGCCAGACAGAAAGGGAAGAGGGTGCGTTACGTCATTGACCGTATGACGATGTCAGACGTGCCTCGCGTCGTCGAAATCGAGCGCTTAGCGTATCCATCGACATGGCCTCCTAGCGCGTATCGTAAGGAGTTACAGGATAATCGTTGGGCGCATTATGTCGTGCTGCGCGATAAGAAGATTTTTGAAGAACAAGCGACTGTCCCCGCCCAGGAATTCGAGAAACCGCGTCGCATTTTTCCTCTATCGCTTTTGCCTGCTCGTCCTACGGTTACTGTACCAACGCCAGACCTGGCTTCAATCATTGGCTTCTCGGGCTTATGGCTGATGGTTGATGAGGCCCATATCACCACAATCGCTATGCATCCCGATTATCGTCGTCTTGGATTGGGAGAATATATGCTGGTAGGCCTTATCGATATTGCCTATTCCATTGGCGCTAAATGGGTAACCCTGGAAGTACGTGTCTCAAACCATAGTGCGCAAAACCTCTATCGCAAATATGGCTTTCGTGAGGCCGGACTCCGCCGTCGTTACTATAGTGACAATCAGGAAGACGCCCTGATTATGTGGACTGATGAAATTAGCTCGACAAGTTATAAACAACACTTTCAAGAAATGAAAACAGCGCTGTTGAGGAAGCTGGAAGAGCGATAACTGCTTTCTGACAGTCAGGTAGCGTAGGAATCTGTAGTATGCGTGTACTTGGAATCGAAAGCTCATGTGATGAAACTGGAGCAGCCATCGTTGAAGATGGCCGCTATTTGCTTTCTAATGTCGTGGCCTCCCAGGTCGAAATTCATAACCGCTACGGTGGGGTTGTACCTGAAGTTGCCTCACGTCAACAACTTTCCTCCATTATTCCCGTCATAGAAACTGCAATGGAGAAAGCCGCCTGCTCATGGCAGGATATTGATGCTATTGGTGCTACCTATGGGCCAGGGCTGGCAGGGTCGTTACTGGTAGGATTAACCGTTGGAAAAACTCTCTCTCTGGCGCAAAACCTGCCCTTTATCGGCGTTAATCACCTCGAAGCCCATGTTTATGCAAATTGGCTGCGTAAAGATGAAACCCCGCAGGATCGCGATACAGCAGGTGCTTCCTGGGATGTGCGAGAAGGCGATCCTATCTTTCCCCTGATTGGCCTTGTCATTTCCGGTGCGCACAGCGAGCTTGTGCTCGTGCGCGGCCATGGACTTTACGAATTACTCGGACGTACACGCGATGATGCTGCTGGAGAAGCATTTGATAAGGTGGCGCGTATTCTTGGGCTTGATTACCCGGGTGGACCCGCCATCCAGCAGGCCGCGCAGCGTGCCGAGGAAGAAATGCGGCAGCAAAGGAGGCCGGTTGAGTTAGCTCGTTCTGCCTATCGCCTTCTGCGCGCCTGGCTGCGTGGTACCTATGATTTCAGCTTTAGTGGCCTAAAAACCGCAATGCTCCATCTTGCAGAAGGTGCCACGGGGAATCAACTCCCATCTCGGGCAATTGATGGGAAAAAGAACACAGGAAGCGAAGGCAAACAGCAGAGCCAGTATACACGAATGGGTATGCAGGCAGCGCAGAGGGGCGCGCCGAATGTAGCCCAGCTAGCTGCCAGTTTTCAAGAGGCTATCGTTGATGTTCTGGCAGTCAAAACACGTCTTGCCGCCCAGGAGTATCACGTGAAACAGGTTGTCTTAGCTGGTGGCGTAGCTGCTAACCTCAGCCTCCGCGCAAGGCTTGAGCAAGAACTTCTCCCTCTCAGAATACGTCTCAGCTATCCACCCATCGAGTTTTGTACCGACAATGCAGCCATGATAGCGAGCGCGGCTTACTTCCATCTCTGCCAGGGAGATACGAGTGGGCTTGACCTCGATGTCCATCCTGGTTTAAGCTTGCCTTTCAGTAGTAGTAGAGTAATACCATCAGTGTAAAGGGAGGAGAATTATGGCGAAACCAAAAACATATGCCTTAGGTATTGACCTTGGAGGGACGAAAACCCTCGCCGCTGTTGTTGACATAACAAGTGGTGAAGTGATCGCTTCAGCACGCAAGCGCACTCGTGCCGAGAAAGGGCAGGTCTTCGTAGCACAGCGCACCATTGAACTTGCACAAGGGGCCATCAACGCTGCCAATCTTCCTCAGGATGCATCTGTCGTTGCTATTGGCGTCGGAGCAGCAGGGCAGGTCGATCGTAAAGCCGGTATCCTCGTCGATGCTCCCAACCTCGGCGTTAAAGATATGCACCTGGCCGATATTCTCAGCAAACAATTCGGCAAACCGGTGCGTGTCGGCAACGATGTTGAGGTGGCAGCGCTGGGCGAATACCTGTATGGTTCGGGCAGAGGTTTCAACAATTTCGTCTGCCTCTTCGTCGGTACTGGCATCGGCTCTGGCATTGTGCAAAACGGGCGTTTGTATACAGGATTGAGCGGTACGGCAGGCGAAATCGGCCATATGATCATCCATGCCGGGGGGCGCATTTGTGGTTGTGGTAGCCGCGGCTGTCTCGAAGCGTATGCTTCACGTACTGCAATGACCAAAGCCATTATGGCGGAAATCCACCACGGACGTACTTCAGTGCTGGCCGCTGAAGTGGCCCTCCAAATCAAAGAGGGAGAGACCATCGTCCGTTCGGGATTACTCGCTCAAGCTATTGAACAAGGGGATAGTCTTGTCACTGAGGTCGTGACCGAGGCGGCAGATTACCTCGGTTATGGCCTCGCATCAATCATGAACTTCTATAACCCCGAAGCTATCGTTCTCGGCGGTGGAGTAATCGAGGCTATCGACCTGCTTTTTGAACGTGCTGTCAACCGTGCTCGTAATACGGCCTTATCTGCTTCCGCACTCCAAACGAAAATACTCCGTGTCAAGCTAGGCGACTTCTCCGGGGTTGTTGGCGCGGCGTGTCTGGGTGCAGGGGCCGCGGGATATCATTTCCCCCTTTCATATAGCGTGCCAGGTATAGAGGCACTCATTAAATGTGCCAGATCGTGGTGAATGTATGTACGCAGAATCTCCACAGATAGAGGTACGAACTGTACGCATTGACGATGCGCAAGCATTACACCAGCTTGAAGACAGCTTTGAAACCGATCGTATCTATACGCTACACGTGCAGGGGCGATTAACGCTAACATCAGCAGATGCCGGTTTTCATCCGGCATCAAAACCTGTCCTTGCTTTTGAATTATTCGAGACACCTGTTGATCCACCCCTCTATAAGAGCTACCGCGAATTTGAACGCACTGTAGCAGATGTTGAAGCCACGCTACGCGGCGTTCAGGGAGGCTTTGTTGCCCTGGCAAATGGGCAGGTGGCGGGAGTAATCTTATTGAACGTGGAAGAATGGCGTTCGGTAGCTCGTATTGAGCATATTATCGTTGGGCGCCAGTTTCGACGCTATGGCATTGGATCATTACTGCTCAGTTGCGCTTCAGACTGGGCGCGTAATCTTCATTGTTGGGCAATACTGCTAGAAACACAGAATGTCAATTATCCTGCCATTCAATTTTATTTACGCAATGGCCTGGAAGTATGGAGCATCAGTCAACAGTATTACCCTCCTGGTTCCGTTGAACATGAAATAGCCATATTTATGGGCAAAAAACTCTGGTCTGCTCCATAAATATTCCTGGACAAAGAGAACGAACACATTACCTCGGCACTGTGTTCGTTCTCTTTGTCTAAACGGTGGCCATTTCTTCCAACTTGGGAAACAGCGGTGAGGCAACCGGCAGTGTAATGCCTGCAGGTACCTCAGAAGTCCTCCATCTGCCTGCGCTCACATCACCCTCAAAGCCGAGCAAATGGTGCAGCTTTTGTGATGAAAAGGGCAAATAGGGGCTGAAGAGCACATGCAAACCACTGATGACCTGCAGCATCACGTAGACAGTCGTACCCGCCGCCTCGCGATCAACTTTGATCTGTTTCCATGGAGCCTGCTCATCCAGGTAGCGATTTGCCGCCCGCGCCACAGCCATAGCCGCGTTCAACCCGTCCTTCATGTGGCAATTGGCTATATTGTGTCCAACCAAAGAAAAGCCGCGGTCAACCTCCGCTAATATCTCGCGATCTGCTTCCCGGAGCGCCTGAGGGTGTGGCACCACTCCTCCAAATTTGCTCTGTAAGAACGTCAACGTTCGATGGATTGCGTTCCCATAGTTCGCCACCAGTTCATCGTTATTGCGGCGAATCAGCTCTTCAAAAGTAAAATCGGTGTCACGTCCTTCAGGCGCAGTTGCTGAAAGATAATAACGAAGCGCGTCCGCGCTATACTGGTCTAATACATCGCGTGTCCAGATCACATTGCCCCGGCTGCTGGAAGCCTTGGCTCCACTCATGGTCATAAATTCGTTTGCGGGGACATCGTAGGGTAAATTGCGGTTGCCGTATCCCATAAGCATAGCAGGCCAGATGATGGCATGAAAGGGGATATTGTCCTTGCCGATAAAATAGTAGGACTTCACCTCCGGGTCACATTGACCAGGAACCCACCACGTCTTCCATGCTTCAGGCGTTCCCTGCCGCTCTGCCCACTCAACGGAAGCCGAGAAGTACCCAATAACCGCGTCGAACCATACATAGATGCGCTTATCCTCGTAGCCATCCAGTGGTATTGGTACGCCCCAATCGAGATCGCGCGTAATAGCGCGTGGCCGCAGGCCCTCCTTCAGCCAGTTCATCGCAAAATCGAGCGTGTTCCCTCGCCAGTGCTGTTTTCCCTCTGATAGCCATGCCAGTATCGGCTCTTGCAACTTTGGCAAATCCAGGAAAAAATGATCCGTCGGTCGAATCTCCAGGGCACTGTCCTTGCTCCCACAGAGGCGACAGCGTGGATGAATCAAATCGATTGGGTCGAGCGTGTGGCCACAATTATCGCATTGATCTCCACGAGCAGCTGGGTACCCACAGTTCGGACATGTTCCCTCGATGTAGCGGTCAGGCAGAAAGCGCGCATCCGTCGGACAATAGGGAGACTGCATGGTATCTTTGAAGATATATCCCTTATCGTACAGTGTGAGAAAAAAATCTTGCGTTATACGATAGTGATTTTCGGTTCCCGTCTCAGTATATAAATTCCACGTTATACCCAACCTCTCCCAGATTTCGCAAATCTGTCGATGATACCGCACCACAAATTCGCGTGGGCTGATACCCTCGCGTTCAGCATCTACAAGTATCGGAGTGCCATGTTCATCGCTGCCAGAAACCATCAATACTTTGTTTCCAGCCAATCGGTGGTAGCGGGCAAATGTATCTGCTGGCAGGTATGCTCCAACGATTTGTCCAACGTGCGTCGAGCTTTTTGCATATGGCCAGGCTACGCAAACCAGAATATGTTCATGCATGATGTTTCCTCAGTTACCAATATAGCGCGCGTAAACAGAGTGTGCGACCTGCTCATCATCTGTCCCTTTAATGATCGCGCGAGCATCAGGAAAGACTGTTAGCTCATAAGAATCCACGTAGAAGCGGAGTAGGAAATCATTATAACTTACCTCCCCAACAGGACGCAACCGTTCGGCCAATTCTGCTAGATTGAGAGATATTCCTCTTCTCATTGTCCGCACCTGAACTGCATTCCGTCCGCAGAGGCTAGTGCTACTATTCCCACCCAATGCATCAAGAAACTCATAATCATGCTGCCCGCAGGTAGGACATTCCCGCTGCCGTGGCAACTCTATGCGCTCGCTCGTATTTTCCCATACATCCATCCAGAACATATCCCGGCTCATCTTCTCGCTTTTCAGCAGAATTTTGATCGCCTCGGTGGAGGCCACTCCCGTAATCGCTCCCACGATACCGTTTAGGACACCTGCCGTATCACACGTTGCCGTGGTACCAGGTAGAGGCATCTCAGGGAAGACACAGCGAAGGCAGGCAGTATCACCAGGCACAATATTCATGGTTACGCCATAAGAAGCAACGACTGCACTATAAATCCAGGGTCGCCCATATTTGACACACACATCATTAAGCAAGTAGCGTGTCTCAAAGTTATCGGTCGCATCAAGTACCAGGTCTGTATCGCGCACTAACGACTCAATTCCATCAGTATTGATATCTTCAACGAGCGGCTCAACCGTTGTATTACTATTGATGCGACGTAGTTTCTCCGCGGCAGCGATAGCTTTGGGGAGATGCCGCGTAATGTCTTCCTCGTCGAAAAGAATCTGTCGCTGTAAGTTATTCAGTTCAATATAGTCGCGGTCAGCTATCACTATACGGCCGATGCCGGCGCGACAAAGATTGTTTGCCAGAGCCGTGCCCAGCGCACCACAGCCGATAATAGTAACCGTAGATTCCTGCAGCCGTTCTTGCCCCTCCTTGCCTATTGGCCCGAAGAGCGTTTGTCGTGAGTAGCGATCAATTGCCACCATGCACTGTTCTCCCTCATGTAATGTACGCAAGTGTAGATACGCCCAGTTCATTGTAGCATATAACCGCTGACCCACAAGTAGTATATAATCACCAGCTAAACAGCTCATCTTCAGTTGGCAGCAGCACATAACTGTGCTACAATGCAGGCAGTGATATATCCTTACGTAGACCAGTAACCAGTACATCATACTATGACGCTAAAAGTGATGGGAGCTAATGAAGAAAGTATTGGTTATCGACGACAACCCGACTATCGTGGAATTGATAAAATACGCTGTAAGCCTCCAGGGATCATATGAGGTCGTTGTTGCTTACGATGGTGAACAAGGATTAGAACGTATTTCAATTGAACATCCGGATTGCGTGATCATTGACGTGAAGATGCCGCGCATGGACGGCTACCAGTTGGTCCGTTGTCTTCGCGGTGATGCTCGTACCTCTGATACACCCTTGATTATCCTCAGTGCGATGACGCGAGAAGAAGATCAAACCATAGGGATGCTTTCAGGCGTCGATGAGTATCTCAAGAAACCATTTAAGCCGGCTGAACTGAACGCGGCTATTGAACGCGTACTCCGCCTGACGCCTACCGATCGTCAGCGCCGCATGGATTACTTAGTTCAGACACAGGCAGATAGAGAATAAGCATAGCGTTGTGCGCAGCCATTGCTTCGAGACTATGCTTCACGAAAATGAATGGCTATAGTTAATAGTACCGTACTTCTTCATTTTTCATGATGGAGGTCGCGGTGTAGAGTATTCACAGAAAAGTGCGTGAGCCACAGCAATTACGTCGTTTACACATTCTTTTCGTGGATGGCGATCCAAATGGTCGTGATAGGATACAGCAGGTATTAGGAAATGGCTTTGTTGTACAGTGCGCTTCGTCACTGTCAGAAACCAGGCAAATCCTGGAGAACAATCTTCCCGACATACTGATCTGTGAGGTATTACTTGGTCAGGAAAATGGTTTGGATCTCTGCCGTACTATTCGCAACACTCCATCTCTTCGCCATCTCCCCATCATGTTGCTTACTTCTCTCACGACCTTCCAGGACAAAGTAGCCGGCTTTGCTGCAGGGGCGGATGATTATGTCGTCAAACCCTTCGATGCGCGCCACTTGATGGCGCGTATTCGCTTGCTTTCACGTATAAAGCGCCTCGAACTTCCCGATGTAACGTAACTGCTGTGGGCTTCTCCTATCCAGGGAAATGACACGCTGCGAAGTGATTGTACTGTTTTTCTTCCAATGGCGGGATAACCTCCCGGCAGATAGCCTGGGCCTTCCAACAGCGTGGATGGAAATTACAGCCACTTGGTGGATTGACAGGGCTGGGCACATCTCCTTCGAGGATAATACGTTTACGCTTTAACTCGATTTCTGGGTCAGGAACAGGAATCGCCGAGAGGAGAGCCTGTGTATAAGGATGCAATGGTATATCATACATGTCTTCGCTTTTGGACAGCTCGACCACTCGACCCAGGTACATTACTGCCACCCGGTCGCTGATATGCTTGACTACAGAGAGGTTATGGGCCACAAACAGGTAGGTTAAACCAAACTTCCCTTGTAGGTCTTGTAAGAGGTTGAGCACTTGCGCCTGGATTGACACATCGAGCGCGGAAACTGGCTCGTCCGCCACCACTAAGGAAGGGCGAAGGGCAAGGGCGCGAGCTATACCAATGCGTTGTCGTTGCCCACCACTGAACTCATGTGAAAAACGATTCATGAAAAATGGATTCAATCCCACCACTTCCAGCAAATCGGCTACCTGCTCCTGGATCTCCTTCGCATTGCCGCGATTGAAATTTTTCAGCGGCTCCGCGACAATCTCTCCTACCGTGAAGCGTGGATCAAGCGAGCCATAGGGGTCCTGGAATATCATCTGCATTCTGGCCCGCTTCTTCCGAATCTCACCTGGTGAGAGTTTTGTCAGATCTTCTCCTTCGAAAACAACGCTTCCTGCTGTCGGTTTGATCAACTGCAAAATAGCGCGTCCCGTGGTTGATTTCCCACATCCACTTTCGCCGACTAACCCAAGCGTCTCGCCGTGCCGGATAAACATGTCAACACCGTCCACCGCTTTCACGTTGGCAACAGTGCGATTGAAAATGCCCCCTTTAATGGGGAAATGAACCTTTAAACCTTTCACATCGACCAGGGTTGTCCCTGTCGTTGCTGGCGTTGTTGTCTCCGGTGCCATAACAATTCCTTTCCCCCTGGCTTAGTCTGGATAAAAACACGCTGCTAACTGATCACCACGACCAACTGGCTTCAACTCCGGGCGCTCCTGCCGGCAACGGCTCTGTACTTTCGGGCAGCGGGGTGCATAGGGGCAGCCGATAATCTCTTTGGATAAATCAGGTGGCTGTCCTGCGATTGGAGTAAGGTTGGTGCCACGTTTCTCATCAAGACGGGGAATGGACCGCAGCAGTCCTACCGTGTACGGATGCGCGGGCGTCTCAAATATTTGCCTGACATGCGCCGTCTCCACCAGATGGCCTGCATACATGACATTGACATGCTGGCAGGTTCCGGCTACCACCCCGAGATCGTGCGTAATCAGCATTACGGCTGTGCCGAACTCTTTTGAGAGACCACTCATTAGTTCAAGTATCTGGGCTTGAATGGTGACATCGAGCGCCGTTGTCGGCTCATCTGCGATCAGCAATTTCGGGTTGCACGCGAGCGCGATAGCAATCATCACGCGCTGCCGCATCCCACCACTAAACTCGTGTGGATAGCTCTTTGCCCGTTTCTTCGCGTCTGAAATACGCACAAGGTCAAGCATCTCAACGCTGCGTTTCCACGCCTGGTCATTGCTCAGATCCTTTTGGTGGCGTTTGACCGTCTCTGCAATCTGGTATCCAACCGTGAACACCGGGTTGAGTGACGTCATGGGATCCTGGAAAATCATCGAAATTTGGCTGCCTCGCAGATCCGTCATTTCATCTTGATTCTTTTCCAGTATATTCTCACCGTTGTAGTTGATTTCACCGCCCACAATCTTGCCAGGAGGACTCGCGATCAGGCGCATCACTGAAAGCGCAGTCACACTTTTGCCGCAACCGCTTTCGCCTACGACACCTAACGTCTGGCTCTGCTTGATCGTAAATGAAACATCGTCTACCGCTTTTACCACCCCTGAACGCGTGAAGAAGTAAGTCTTCAGATTATTGACTTCCAGCAGATTCTCTGCCATTTTTTATCTCCGCTCACTAATCTTTTGATCGAGGGTCAAAGGCATCGCGCAAGCCATCACCGAAGAAGGAAAAGCACAGCACAATGATAGCCAGCACGCCGGAGGGTAACAGGACTTCCCAGGGGTGGCTTGCCACGGTGTTTTGGGCTGATGAGATCATCAGGCCAATGCTGGAGCCTGGTGTTTGTACACCAAGTCCGAGCAGGCTGATACCGGCCTCGGCGATGATTGTGCCCACGATGTTCAGTGTTGATGCGACGACGACGATGCTGAACAGGTTGGGGATGATATGCCGTATCATGATACGGGTATTACTCGTGCCCGCTGTACGCGCGGCCTCGATAAATTGTTGTTCTTTGAGCTGCAGCGTTTGGCCCCGCACATAGCGAGCCATCAGCGGCCATGCCACGAAGGCCAGTGCCAGCGAGACCAGCAGCAGGCGTGCATTCCCATTCGCCCCGATAATGGGGATATTACTCAGGTTGGTGTCAGCCCACTCGCCAAAAATTCCCGCCACCAGGATGATGAAGAGCAGTCCTGGGAAGGCGAAAATGATGTCGGTAAAACGCGCCAGCACCTGGTCAATCCCCCCGCCATGGAAGCCGGCCAGCACTCCCACAGTGATACCCAGGACGATATCTACGATCTCTACCAGCACAGCGACACTGATCGAAATAAGTATTCCCTGCATCAGACGTGCCAGCAAATCACGACCAAGTTCATCTGTTCCCAACCAGTACTGGAATGAGGGTAATTGCCTGGATTGCATATCAGCCTTGCTCAGGTCTGAATAGAAATAGTACACCCACGAGGGCAATTCATCCTGCCGGTCGAGTTCCTGGTGATAGTACGTGTGATACACTTGCGGCCCTATTGGTCCGTTGAGTGTACTTTGATAAATACCACCGACATTCTGGTAGATGAACGGGCCAAAGATGGCCAGCAATACAAAGAAGGCGATAATACCAACGCTCGCCATAGCGCGTTTATCGCGTCTCAGTCTTCGCATCGAGTCCTGGAATGGTGTTGCGGGCTTTTTCTTCTTGTCCTGCAGTTCCTTCAGTTCGTTCTCGCTGAGCGTGGTAGCAAGTTCGTTATCCGTCAGCAACGCAAAGCCTGGATCAAATTGTATCGGGCTCATCCCCGAATCAGGAGCCATATATCCTTCGCCTGTAAGCTCTTGATTCTTATCCCTTATATCCATCTGCCTGCCTCCTAAGATGCCTTAATGCGCGGGTCTACAAGCATGTACAGAATATCCGATATCAAGTTGCCTATGACCACTGCCACTGCCAGCAAGACCGCCGTAGCCTGGATGACGGGATAGTCGCGGTACTGCGTCGCCTGGAGCGTCGCCTCACCAATACCAGGAATGTTGAAGATGTCTTCGAGGAAGAATGTCCCTGTCACCAGCAGACCAAGCGAGAGGCCGAGGATAGTAACCAGGGGAATGAGTGCGTTACGCAGCGCGTGACGGTAGATAACAATTCGTTCCCGCATACCCTTTGCCCGCGCGGTGCGTACGAAATCCTGCCGCAGCACCTCGAGCATACTTGTACGCGTCAGGCGCGCGAGATACGCCAATCCAGCCAGCGCCAGTATCACAATCGGCCCTATTTTGAACTGTAGATCAGACCAGGTGTACTGCCAGGGGTTGCCCCAGTTGGCCACGGGCCATTGCGCGCCGGTATGGCCATCAATCCATACAACTACGACCTGAAAAAATACCGCGAAGACGAATACTGGCAGCGAATACATCACCAGCACGATACCCATATTGGTCGTATCAATCCAGCTATTCGCTTTCAGCGCACAGAGTATGCCTACCGGGATGCCTATCAATACTTCCAGGACCAGCGCCCAGAATCCCAGTTCCGTCGAGATTGGTATCCCATCTTTCAGAATGTCCCACACCGGCCGGTTCTGATATTCAAAAGAAAGTCCAAAGTCAAGCCTGAACAGGCCCGTTAAAAAATGCCAGTACTGCACAAAGAAGGGTTGGTCCAGCCCGTACGCGTGCTTCAACTGCACATAGAGCACTGGATCAAAATGGCTCCCCATCATCGTCCGAATTGGATCACCAGGGGCAAAATACCCCATGACGAAGGTGATGAAGGTCACACCGATGATAACGAAGAGGAGGCCGATGAACCTTTTGATCAAGAATTGAACCATAGTACGCCCCTCGCTCCCTTGAAAGAGGTTGTAATTGTTTTCAAGACAGCCTGCTTAGCTGGCTCAGCCATCTCTATTCCAATAGTTCATCGCTCATCTATTATCTCTGTTATTAAAAGAAGTGTCCATGAAACGGCACCTTTTCACAGACAAAAACTGATAGGTGAAAATAACAAATGTTACATAAATGAACTTTTACTAATTTTAAGTGACATTTCCACGAATGTCAAGCAAAACACCTGTCCTGACCTCACTCCCAACCAGCCAGAGACCAATACCACTATGACAAACCCAACGTCCATAGTAGGGGCGATCCCTTGTGGTCGCCCTCGTGCATGGGTGGTCGCCCTCGTGCATGGCGGTCTGGCCTGCTTCCACACCCACAACGGACGTCCATAGTAGGGGCGATCCCTTGTGGTCGCCCTCGTGCATGGGTGGTCGTCCTCGTGGTCGGGTATCACTCTCGTGTGTGACGGTCACCTGCTGGCTCTCTAATCTGGTGGCTCCACAATAATGAAGGTGTATCAATTAAACGGAGATACAAAAAAGAATCAACAGAGGGAAGGGACAGCGATCAAACTGACCACTGTCCCTCTTTTCGTTACGGTTGCTACAAGCGTAGCACGACCTTCAACTAGTTAGTGTGCCTGAATGTAGATGTTGCTCCAGTCATCGGGTGGATATAACAACAGTGGATTGAAGATCATGCCCTTGACATACGGCTTGAGTACCTGGCTGAGTGCCGACTGATACATCGACAACCAGGCAACATCGTTGACCAACTGCTGCTCGGCGTTCATATAGGCCTGAAGACGAGACGTATTGTCAGGGTTCACATCGGCCGCTTCCAACGCCTGCTGGACTGCTTGCTGCTGTGCCGCGTCAGATGTGCTGTTCTGACCATAGTTCATATTGTTGTTCGGCACACCCTTGCCGAACTGTAACGTCGTCCAGTCCTGCGGATCTGGATAATCAGCAATCCAGCCGAGCCACCAGAACTGCAGGCCCTTTGGATTGTTCGTCGCGGCTGGGATATCAGTGAGCATCTTATTGAAGTCTTCGGGGTTCGCCTTGACACTGATACCCAGCGTTGTTTGCCACATCTGTATCTCAGCGGCAATCTCGTTATCCGTATCTTGACTTCCACTCGGATAGGTGAGCTTAATCTGGGGGACCTGGGCAACGCTCGTATATCCCTCTTCCGTCAAGCCTTGCTGGAAGAGCGCCTTGGCCTTGGTCGTGTCACCCTTTGTGCTCGCCACTCCGTCAGGGCCTGTCAGATTCGGGTTGTAGCCTGGCATTCCCTTCGGCACGATATGGTTCGATGGGAGGACTGTATCCTTCCACACGCTATGGGCGATCAGGTCTTTGTCAAGTGCGAGATCAAATGCCTGGCGAATGTGGATATTATCGAACGGCTTCACCAGGTAGTTCATCGTGAGGTAGAAAATTGTCAACTGCGGCACCAACGAATACTGGTTGTTCGGCAGCGCCTTCGCTGATGTGAGGTCGGCGGAAGGAACCGCGTAAGAATAGTCAGTCTGGCCTGCCTCGTAAGCCTTGTAATTCGTGTCCACTTGTTTGTAGAACGGGTAAATCACCTTCGTCAACTGCGGCTTGGCGCCGTAGTAGTCGGGGTTCGGCACTACGACGATATTCGTGCCGTGTGTGTATGTTTGGACCTTGAATGGGCCGTCGCCGCCGCCCTCGTTCAGGTGGTCGATGAAGTTTGCGCCATACTTGTCAACCAGGCTCTTCTCAACCGTATAGGAAGTCGAGTAGGCCAGTGCATCCAGGAAGTAAGCAGCTTTCTTGTTGGCGATAATCACGACAGTGTTGGGATCGGGTGTCAACAGACTGTCGCCTATAATGGTCGAGATCTTGCCCGCCACCAGCTTATCGGAGTCTTTGACCAGGGCCAGGTAGATTGGAGCAGTGGTAGACTTTGTGGCCGGCAGCAGGGCGCGGTTAATACTGTAGACGACGTCCTGTGAGGTCAAAGGTGTGCCATCACTGAACTTCAAGTTGGGTTTCAACTTGAACGTCCATGCCAGGCCGTCAGAACTCAGGCTGTAGGACGATGCAAGTTGTGGCTGCACCTGGAGCTTGTCGTCAAACTGCACCAGTCCCGTAAATACCAGGTCGATAGCAGCGATGGAATTCGCGTCCGTCGACAGAGCCGGATCGAACGTCTTGATATCTGAAGTGCCGTTTAGAAAAGGCATATTCAATACTTGCTTGTCGGGCGTAGCTTTGCCGGAGGTCGTTGTCGTTGTTGTCGATGTCCCACCACAGGCCACCAGCAGCATACCCATCAAGGCCAGGAACGTTGGCAGAAGCCTTGTCATTAACTTCTTGCTGGATCGCATTCGTGACTTCTCCTTGAAAAAAATGAATTTTAGTGAGACGAAAACAAAATAGTATCGTCACAGTATCAGTGTGGTTATCTGATCCTTTGGGACCTTCTCTTGCGTGCGCTACTCCCTCCTTTCACCCAACGCTTCGAGTAAACTCCCTGCCTTTGGCCTGGCGGAAGTCACTTTTCCCTTGCATTATCTGAGCTACACCACGTAGCAGGGCAGAATATCAGAAAATAGTCAGCATGTTAACCGCAGCAAGCGGTAGCTTATAGTACTACGTCAGGCCGTAATTAAATCTCACACAAGATAGGCTACATTAGTGTGCCTGAATGTAGATGTTGCCCCAGTCATCGGGTGGAACTAAACCCTGTGGATTCGTTATCAAACCCTCGACATACGGCTTGAGTACCTGGCTGACCGTCAACTGTTCGATTGGCAACCAGGCGACGTCGTTGACCAATTGCTGCTCAGCTTGCATATATGCCTGTAAGCGAGAAGCCTGATCGGGATTCACATCGGCCGCTGCCAGCGTCTGCTGGACTTGCTGCTGTTGGGCCGCGTCAGCTGTGCTGTTCTGACCATAGTTCATCTGGTTGTACTGCGCGCCTTTGCCGAACTGTAGCGTGGTCCAGTCCTGCGGATCGGGGTAGTCGGCAATCCAGGTGATACCCCAGAACTGCAGGCCTTTAGGATTGTTCAGTGCTGCCTCAGTATCCGTGAGCAACTTGTTGAAATCCTCGGGATTCGCTTTGACACTGACACCCAACGTTGTCTGCCACATCTGTACCAGGGCAGCAACTTCGTTATCCGCATCTTGATTACCACTTGGATACGTCAGCTTAATCGAGGGTAACTGTGCAACGCTCGTATATCCCTCTTCCGTCAAGCCCTGCTGGAAGAGCGCCTTGGCCTTGGTCGCGTCACCCTTGGTGCTCGTCACGCCATCTGGACCAGTGAGATTGGGGTTATAGCCCGGCATGCCCTTCGGCACAATGTGGTTAGATGGGATGTATCTATCCTTCCACACGCTATGGACAATCAGGTCTTTATCAACGGCGAGGTCGAATGCCTGGCGAATGTGGATATTGTCGAACGGCTTCACCAGGTAATTCATGGTGTAGTAGTTGATCCACAACTGCGGGATCTGCTGGTACTGGTTGTTCGGCAGCGTCTTCGCTGCTGCGAGGTTGGCGGAAGGAACTCCGGAATAATCAACCTGACCTGCCTCGTACGCTTTGTACACCGTGTCCACCTGTTTATAGAACGGGCAAATCAGCTTCGTCAATTGCGGCTTGGCACCGTAGTAGTTGGGATTCGGCACAACGACGATTTGCTTGCCGTGCGTGTACTCGCTGACTTTCCATGGACCATCGCCGCCACCCTCAGTCAGGTGGTCGGTGAAGTTCGTGCCGTACTTGTCAACCAGGCTCTTCTCAACAACATAGGAGCACGAGTAGGCCAACGCATCCAGGAAGTAAGCAGCTTTCTTGTTGGCGATTATTACGACAGTGTTGGGATCAGGCGTCAACAGACTGTCGCCTATAATGGTCTTAATCTTGCCCGCCACCAGCTTATCAGAGTCTTTGATCAGGGCCAGGTAGATTGGAGCAGTGGTAGACTTTGTAACGGGCTGCAGAGCGCGGTCAATACTATAGGCGACGTCCGCTGAGGTCAATGCCGTGCCATCACTGAACTTCAAGTTGGGTTTCAGTTTGAATGTCCAGGTCAGGCCGTCAGAACTCAGGCTGTAGGACGATGCAAGTTGTGGCTGCACCTGGAGCTTGTCGTCAAGCTGTACCAGACCGGTAAATACCAGGTCGATAGCAGCGATAGATGCTGCGTCCGTCGACAGAGCCGGATCGAACGTCTTGATATCTGAAATACCTGCAACAAAAGGGAATTTCATGACTTGCTTGTCAGGCGTTGCTTTGCCGGAGGTCGTTGGCGTTGTAGATGTTGAACCACCACAGGCCACCAGCAGCATACCCATCAAGGCCAGGAATGTTGGCAGAAGCTTTGTCATTATCTTCTTGCTAGATCGCATTCGTGACTTCTCCTTGTAAATATGGTACGTTGTACTGACAGTATGGGGGATACGATGTTATAGGTAAACCATATACATACCCTTGAGGTTGCCCTGGTCCACTGCCCTATACATACTGCCCGATATAAACATTCGCCCAGTCGTTGGGAGGAATAATTCCCTGGGCGTTGTCAACGATACCGATGACCGTTGTTTTCCGTAGGAAGTTTGATGTTACCTGTTCCATCGGCATCCACGCCACGTCGTTGACTAACTGCTGTTCTGCCTGCTGATACGTCTGAATACGCACATCCTCGCTGCTGTTGCTATCGGCCTTTTCCAACTGCTGCTGCTGCATCTGCTGTTTCGCAACATTGCTGCTCGTATTTTGACCGTAGTTCATATTGTTATTAGGCACCCCGCTATCGAACTGCCGCGTTAACCAATCTTGTGGATCAGGATATTCAGCAACCCACGTCAGCCCCCAGAACTGCAAGCCCGCAGCATTGCCTGTGGCCAGCGTAACCTGGGTGAGGAGCGAATTATAATCAATGGCAACAGGTGTCACTGTGACGCCCAGCACGTCATGCCACATCTTGATCATCGCTGTCACTTCCTGGTCAAAATAGGCCACATTCGCCGACGTCGCATACGTCAGCTTGATTGGCGGCAGTGCTGCAAGATTCTCTTCCTTCAATCCCATTTGCAACAATGCTCTAGCTTGTGCCAGGTTCCCTTTTAAACTCTGTGTACCATCTGGGCTGGTCAGGTTGGGGTTAAAACCTGGCATACCCTGCGGCACAATATGATTTGTGGGCAATACCGTTCCCTTCCAGACATCTGTGGCAATCGCTGCTTTGTCGATGGCCAGGGCAAATGCCTGGCGAATGTGGATATTGTCGAATGGTTTCACCAGGTAATTCATGGTGTAATAATTGATCCATAACTGTGGAATCTGGTGGAAATCGTTGCGCTTCTTATCGTTTGCAAATGTAGAGACCGGGATCCCTACAGTATCGACCTTGCCCGTTAGGTAATCGTGGTAAGCATTGTCCGATTGTTGATAAAACGGAAAAACTACTTTATGCAGTTGCGGTTGCGGACCATAGTAGTTGCTATTGGGAACGAAGTCGATTTCTTTGCCATGCGTATACTGTGAAACCTTAAAAGGGCCGGTACTTCCCCCCTCCGTCAGGTGATCTGTAAAAGCTGTTTTATACGTATCGATCAGGCGCTTTTCAACCACAAAGGAACACGGGTAGGTAACCATTGCCAGAAAGTACGGCGCCCTTTTTTTAATACTGATCACCAGCGTATTCGCATCTGGCGTAATCAAACTATCATTGATCAGTGTTGGTATGAATCCACCTAACATTTTATCGGAATCTTTTATCAGCGATAAGTAAATAGGAGCAACAGTAGACTTGGTGGCAGGTTGTAGCGCGCGGTCAATACTGTAGGCCACATCTGTCGCGCTAAGCGGTGTGCCATCACTGAATTTCAGGTTATGGCGCAGGTGAAAGGTATAGGTAAGGCCGTCCTGGGACACACTCCAGGACTGTGCAAGTTGTGGTTGTACCTGGAGATTATCGTTCAGCGTCACCAATCCGCTGTAAATCATCTCAACGGCGCTCATCGACGGTTGGTCAGCCGCCAGTACCAGCGCAGGATCAAGGGTTGTGATATCGCTGATACCTACTTGAGGTACTACATACACCTGCTTGTCAGCAGGCGCCTTCACCAGTTTTTTCACGGTAGGAGCCGGATTAATCCCCAAATCACAGCCCACCAGGAGAATACTCATGAAACACAGAAAGATAAGCAACAGTCTAGACCGCACAGAAATACGCCTCTTATAGTACATTCACATGATCCCCTTGTCCACAATATCCTTGTCCCCTTGTCCCCCTGCACCTCGCTGCAACGTCCTACAAATTATCCACCACGGTATTACGCCTGGCAAACGCAGCAGCTCGCAGCGCCACAAATAACAATACATCGATATTGGTGTCAGCTAAAGAAGATGGCCATGCCATGTATTCTTCGCCAGCCGCCTGCACGATTTGCAGCGTATGTCCCTGATCTGTGGCAGCATCCGCGCGAGCAGCCATGAGACCAATCGTGGCAAACAGCGCCCGTGGGTCATGACTAAGCTTCAGATAGCGTCGTGTGGTTGAAACGGCTCCGTTGTAATCCCGCGCCTCTACTTGCTCGCTCAATGTTTCCAGCAGAGCCGGAGCAATTAAACCTCCACCAAAAGAAGCCGTCATCGACGCTGTCTCCGTCGAATGAATGGGTTGACCCAACTCTTTATACAGTGCATTGGCATAGGCTGCGGCAGTATAAAGCAACGGCAGCGCTGCAATATCCTGTACGCGCCCAAACACAACGCGCACAGCAGCAGTGAAGAGGAGACCATGCGCCGCCCGTTCAAACTCGTCGCGATCCCCATCTCCCACTCTCAGCATGAGATCTGCTGCGGCCAGCGCGATTACCGAACCTGCACCGAGAGACGATGCTCCTCCCTTCATGAGCGCGTCATAAACACCCTGACAAATTTGTGTTGTATCAGCATCGCTCTGTATCAAGCTGCGCAGCGGCAGTGCATTGACATCTTTCGGCGCAGACAGGCGGGTGCGTAGACTTGCAAGACTATGGGTGGGCTCAGCATGAAAGGCCCGCACAGCTTGAACCCACTGAGGTTCTTCTCCATGTAAAGGGAGATGGGGAGTGAGCCAGTGTAAAATATGTGGCGCTCGCTCTCCCCACTCAACGGCGTCCAACAACTGAAAACCTCGTACCGCAAATATCAGAGGGTGTCCTGCATCCTGGAACGTCGTTGAAATACCATCATAGGTGCGCACTTCCATCGTGCGATAGTCCGCGCCTGTTCCATAAAGGCCGAGGAGAAGCCGTTCAACATGCACCGCATCGTTGCTATACACAGCCTCGTGCATTGCATCGTCAACTGTTTTCTCTGCTAGTCCGCTCGGGTAGAGTGGATCAGGATACCTGACCTCGGTCTTCTTCCCTTCTCTCAGTGCTGGGGCTGTTGCTATCAGGGCCTGCACCAGGAGTGGCAGTTCTTGTTCATGGCTTTCCGGGTCTTGTTCTGGAAGATGTGGGACCGCCATCATCCAACGGCTCAGCGCGGCAGCTGCGCTTAGTGTCACTATGGCATGGCCATCACTATCGCCAGCAGCTGCGATCAATCCCGCCCGCCCCGCGAGTTCAGCAGCTGGTGCGCCACTGCGTAAAAGATTGCGTGCGACCGTAATAGTTTCCTGGCTATTCTCAGCAACTGTGGCGTTAACAAGCGCCGACATATCAACGCTCATTCCAATCGTAGGCATATCTCTTTCTCTCTCCCCATCTAGCGCAATCTAGGACCAGATGTCTTTAACTTTGCAGTTCGCGAATAGCTCGCTCAATCTGTGGAATATCTGCGTACTCCTCATCGAGAAGCTTAAATGCCCGTTCCAGGTATAACTCCGCCAATCGCGCACCTCGCTCACCTGGATTCACAGCGGCATTCGTCAGCTCGAAACCCTTATACTTATCAGCTAAACGTCCCGCGATCCGCTGCATCTTCCGCTTTGTCTCTTGCAGCAGGTTGGTATCGTGCCCTTCCAATGCGTACCGGGCCACCCCTACCATCTTCCCTAGTTCTGTCAGCCGCTCGCGGTCGGTCATCGTCTGAAGCAATAGCTCTTCCGTGTCCAGGTCATCCATTGGGGTACCCGGCTCATCCAGTTGATCCATCTGAGCAGGAGATGATACTACAGCCTCGAAGGTGAGTGAATAGTTGAGATACAGCTGCCCATACTCCTGGCAACCCTCCGCGACTCGCTGCATCCGCGCCCCTTCATCCTTTGGATTGATAGAACCAATGTCGCACAGGTCGTCATCGCGACGATCGGCCAACATCTGCAAGTGCTCTAAGCTGGTGCCTTCTTCCAACATCGGGGGGATCGGCATCACATTGACATTTGCCGCTTCCCGTAGCTCCTCAGGCGGCAACTGCGCGGCCAGGAAAGAGGGGAGGTACTTTGCTAACGATAACGGCGTTGGTGGCACAATACAATACGTGCAGAAGACAGTCCTTGGGTCATCAGTACTTCGCGCTATAAAAATGGCATGCCCCTTCGGGGCTTGTGGATTACCACGTAAGAACCGCATATCCATTACAAAGGTTTCCTCTCGGCAATAATATATTTCCTACTGAAAGTATGCAATTTACTTCCCTGTATCATAAGCTGTTTGCGTCAACATGGCAAGCTATGATAGCTCACCCTTTCAACTTTTTCCGTAATTGGTCTAATCGCTTAACCAGGTCTTTATTCGCCCGTATCTCTTCTTCCGTCATTTCGTCGCTGCTTGTAGGTATCGTCTCTTCATATATTCTAATTTGCTCTACAATGGTAGCGGCTCCCACGATCTGCGCAAACGATTGCAGTTGTACTAACGCCTCTGTATCTCGGTTCAATCGTACCAGGGTAATGGCTGATTGCGCATAAAACTGCGGATACTGCCGCAGGAACATACTCCACTGCTGTGGCGTACTCAAGGTTTTCATGACCTGCTCAACCTGTCCAATTGCCCTGCTCAACTCGTCGATGGCGTCATCCAGCTTTCCTTGCGCTAAATGTATTCCTGCTCGTTCGTAGCGCGTATCCGCTTCACCCAGTGGTTGCTGCTGTTCTTGATACAGCTTCAATGCCATGTCAAAATCTGCTGACGCCTCTTCTAACGAACCATCACCGAGATGGGCCAATCCGAGCGCAAGCATAGTATCGGCCTGCCCTACCAGATCATCGCTCTGATTGAACCGCGTTAATGCCGCCTCACAGCGCTGAATAGCCTCCTCCCAGCGCTCCTGGCCGATAAGTGTCTGCGCAATTCCCAGGACGGCTGCCCCGTCACCATCTGTACTCTCGATCAACTGGAATTGACGCCCCGCCTCCGTAAAGAGTGTTGTCGTGGAATCTATCTCCCCTTGTGCCAGTTTTACCCTGGCCGCGCTTAGCAGTGACTCAGCAGCGAGCAATGGCTCTTGCAATCCCTCAGCCTGCTTATATGCAGCGTTGAAAAGCGCTGCTGCTCGCGCAAAATCACCCTGTGTGAACACCAACTGCCCCTGCACCAGCAAAAAGAAAGGCGATACATGGGTCTCATATGTCGATGTTGCAAGGCGGGCCGCGGCCTTTGTCAGGAAAGAGCTTGCCTCATCCAGTTGTCCGCCATAGACAGCCAGGCGTGCCAGGCGAATAAGCGCCTCAGCCACTCCCAGCTCTTCTCCCAACTGCTCCAAACGAAATTGAGCATCACGATAGTATACGCCTGCCTGGGCCGTACGTCCCTGCTTGCGATAGACCTCGCCCATACCCAGCAAAGCTCTACATTCTACCAGTTCATTCTGAAGCTTATGTGCCAGTGTCAGCGCCTCGCTATAGGTCTGGGCCGCCGTTGCTAAAAAGCCTCGTCGCTGCTGAATATCACCAAGCCCCGCCAATGTTTCTGCCTGTCCAATATGGTACGAGATCGCTTTATACGTCCGTAATGCTCGCTCCATTGTCGAGTTCGCATAGGAGAGTTGTCCTCGCTGTGTATTGATCTCACCCAGTAAGCGATTTGCGTGAGCCGTGCCCAGGGCGTTTTGTCTCTCTGTATATTTTTGGAGAGCTAATTGGGCGCTGGTCAAGGCCTGGTCTGCCTGACCCCGCAATTGAGCAACCTCGGCCAACCCCAGGTTTCCATCCGCTTCGCCCAATTCGTATTCCAGTGCGCGTGCTTGTTCAACTGCCTCAGCAAACGTATCAGCCGCCTCGTCTAACCTCTGCTGGTCCAGGTATATACGCCCCAATCCTGTGAGCGTATCAACGATGCCATACTTGTCCTTATGTGCCTGGTAGACATCAAGAGCGCGCTGATAACCTGATATCGCCTCGTCAAAACGCCGTGCCAGGCGGAGTATATCAGCGAGACTACGGAGCGCATCCGCCTCATTGATGCTATCTTGCGCTTTGCTAAAATGGCGAATAGCCTGCTGGTAGTATGCTGTAGCATAATCGGTGTTGCCGCGTTGTAATTCGATATGCCCCAGTGCGAACGCTACATTACCCTCCCCCAGTGCATAGCCACCCTGCACCATACTATACAGCCTTCCCGCGTTCTCATAGGCTTCCTGCGCCAGTTCCAGGTGTGCCAGTTGCCGCTCCAGGTGTCCAATTGCGAGAGCCGCCTGCGCTTCGTTCAATGGCCTTCCTGCTTCGCGATACAGCTTCATCGCGCGCTTATAACTGCTAATCGCTTGCTCAACCAGGTTGTTCTCGCGCTGCACATCTGCCAGCAGCGAGCGACTATCTCCCGCGCGTTTAACATCGCCTGCTTGTCGAAACAGTTTTTCCGCCTCTATAAAAGCGTCTGCCGCCACCTCAAACTTGCCCTCGCTATAAGCTGTGATACCAGCCTGTAACCTCATTTCAGCCGCTGTTTTGTCCTGTGTTGTCATGCAAATCTATCTTCCTCAATCCCTTGACTTGTTCGGAGTGTATGCCATGTATCTGTTTTGATACCATTCTCTTTTTCCCATTGTATTGTGTCCCATCAAGAAAGTCAAAAGCCCCGACCCCCGCACATCCATTGTACCCGACCCCCGTACGTCCATTGTAGGGGCGACCCTTGGGTCGCCCGGTCCGCTCGTACTAGGATTAGTTGGAAGGTTGTGGTAGAATACAGTCTAACGATAGACCAGCCCGGAGTATCGGAAAACTCCCACAAGAAATGATATGAAGGAGCTTTCGAATATGTACGAAGATACCCTGAAGCACGTCGATTTATTTTCAAGCCTCAACAAGAAAGAACTACAGGCACTTGCCAAAAGTTGCCAGGAACGCAAGTACAGCGCCGGTAGCACCTTGTTCTCACAAGGCGACACAGGCGTTGGGCTTTACGTACTGACCGGTGGTACTGTACGCATTACCCAGGCGATCAATCCAGATAAAGCTGAGGATGTTCTAGGTACAGAAGGTCCGGGTGGAGTGTTAGGTGAGATGGCTCTTCTTGATGATTTACCGCGTTCGGCCACTGTTACCGCCGTAGATGATGTCACGGCCTTGCTATTGCCCGTCTGGGATTTCCGTGCAGCTATACATAGCAATCCCGATATCGCAGTAAAGCTTCTTTCTGTGCTCAGCCGCCGCCTGCGTAGGGCCGAACGCCGCGTGCACGATCACTGAGCCACCAGATAGGCGTATAGCAATTTCGTCCTCATCGTCTTATTCCTAAATATTGCACAAACCAACAGAGAACCTGGCCACCGAAGTCTGCCAGGTTCTCTGTTGGTTTTAATGTGAGCCTTATGCCTTTACGTCTCCGCTGCTGGCTTGGCTCTATTCAGCAGGTTTTGTATTTCCTCAAACATTGTCTCAACATCGCCAAAAGAGCGGTAGACGCTGGCAAAGCGGATGTAGGCTATCTTATCCATACGTTGCAAGTGTTCCATCACAAGCTCGCCGATAACATGGCTGTGCACTTCCTGGCGGCCTAATCGATAGAGTTCCTGCTCAATCTCCTCCACTGCATTCTCAATCTCACCTACTGGTAACGGGCGCTTCTCACAAGCTTTACGAATACCGACATAAAGCTTCTGCCGGTCAAAATCTTCTCGTCGTTGGTCACGCTTTATCACCATCAGGTGAAATTTTTCAACTCGTTCGTAGGTACTGAATCGCCCCTTGCACTGTTCGCATTCGCGTCTCCGGTGGATAGCATCACCGATATCGCGCGAATCCTTTACTCGCGACTCGGTACCCCCACATAATGGACATTTCATCTTGGTACCCCATTGGAATATCGTAATAGATGTATTCTATCACAGTATTCAAAACGCGGAAAACCAGTATGTGGACTAAATCATCACAGGAGTTGCTTCTTCAGGTTTTATAGCTAAATTTCTCTCCGTGTTTGAATGAATTGCTGGGTTTTTCGCGACCCCCGTCGGCTGAACTTTGCCGATATAGCCTGACCGTAGGCGCGACCCTTCACGCCAATAGGCATACCAGTAAGGACCATGCCCCTGTCCATCGCGGCAAGTGCTACATGAGGCCTTTCCACATTTGCGGTACTGTAACTGGTAAGTAATATGTTGATTCCCTGGTAACTGACTCATAAGCCACACGCCTTCCACAAATCGAGGTAACTTCAAAAGTTATTTTAACGCTACAGCCAGCATACCATCAATGAATGAACATTTTATGAAATTGTTCTGTGCAATGATGACATAATGTTCATTCTGGAAGTAAGTATACCATGAATATTGACCAGGTAACATGACATCTTTTTCATGTTGTGTCATCTCAAAAACATCTCAAAGTGATCTCAAAAAGATACCATTTTACTCTGCCTGCACCACTTTTCACTGCTCAGGTGATATAATGGAAGTGTAACCAATCATTTTACCTGATCTGGATAAACCTCTTTTGTTTCGTATGATGCTGGAACGGAAGGAGAAATACATGCAAATCATCATTAATGGTAAGCAGACAGATGTCACTCCTCGGTTACGTCAGTACATCGAACGGAAAGTACAACGCCTGTCTCGTCTTGTTGATAACACGGCTCGTGTTGAGGTAACGGTGACAGAAGAGCAAACACGCAGTGCAAGTGACCGTTTTGCCGTCCAACTTGCTCTCTTTAGTGCCACTCATTTTAGTGCCACTCATCCTGTACGCAGTGAGGTACGGGCGCTCAATGCAAAAACAGCGCTGGACCTCTCCCTGGACAAAGTCATTGCCCAGCTTGGCCGCCAGAAAGATCGCCAAACCTCCGCAAAGCGCCATCGTAACTTACATGTGAAAGTGCTTTCTCTATCCCGTGCGGGTAGCCTTTCTCCTCTGGAAGAGGCAGAGATGACCGCGACTGCCTCTGCGAAAAATAGCGCTGAACAGCCTTCTCAACAGCGAGCGCCCTCCATTGATAAGGAAAGCAACGAAGAGATATGGTCAAAGATAGTTGAGATTCGTCGCGTGCCTACCAAACCGATGGGTGACCAGGAGGCCATTGCACAGATGGAGACATTGGGACTAAATTTCTTCCCATTCTTTAATGAGGCCACCGATAGCGTGAATGTCATGTATCGCTTGGCGAGTGGTGGCTATGGCTTGTTGGTACCAGAACTCCAATAGCGTGCGCAGACAGCCCTGGTGGTTGCTTTGTCTCCGTAATACAATAGTCACAAATCGGTAACAAATAAAGGAAGTGCCAGGTCGATCACGCGGGTCGCCCTGGCACTTCTTTTATGATGGAGCTCCATCTAAAAGGTGATCTCAAATTGCCAGGGTTTTGGCATGATTTCCTCAAATTGAGCAAACGGATCTGCTGCAAGCACTGTCATCGAATGTGCATCTGCTGAGGGTAGTGGGCGAAAGCGTGCGCTTCCTTGATAGACCGCCTGGTCCGTATCACCCATCAGTTCCGGACGGGCCAGGAGCATTCCCCCGCGGTCTCCCATCCACTGCGCTCCGGTATTATCCTTGAGCAGGAAAATAATACGTGGCACGAATGCAAAGCCAGCCCTGAAAGGTGGCCTGATCCACAGATAATGGAGTTCAAAATGCGTCTCGAAGAACTGTAGCTGGTGTAGCAACAACACCATGCCCTGCTGCTTCTGCTCCAGTTCGATTGTCACGCTTCGTGTAGGCTCTCGAGGCATAGCCGGCGTACTCTGTTCAATTTCTTGAGGCGCAGCAATCACAACCGGCGGCCGTGAAGCCAGTTCAAGTGCTTTGGCAGAGAAAGGCGTTGCATCATGCAGAATATCATTACATAGTTGTAGACAAGCATCGCAGATATAAGCCGCGCCGGGACCAGCTACCATGCGGTGGACCTCCGGTGGGCGGCGGCCGCAGAAAGAACAGCGAGCTAGCGATCGGTCGAAACTCATTTCTTTCACCGTCCTCGTTCTTGGTACGACAACTTACTGTTCTGTTCAATAGCTGTGAGTCCGCAATGCGGCAACAGCCTCGTTCTGTAATCCCATTCGTTCAAGCAGAAAAGCATGCGCTTCCCATTCCAGTCGATCATCGAGCGGCGTAAGCACTTCCGATGGGTCATAATCAGTTGCCTCAGGATTATCTGGAGTTGTCGCTCCATTTGTCAAGTCGCCTTCCTCTTCAAAGCTTGCAGCATCTACCCAATCATTCTTCCCATACGTTCGCCGAAGTGCTAATCCAATCAAATAGTCGGCGAAATGCGGATTTTTTGGCAGGAGCGAACCATGCATGTACGTTCCATAGGCATTGCGATAGATAGCCCCTTCTGAAGCATCTTCTGCATTATTGCCATGGCCCTTGAGTACTTTTCCCAGGGGTTGAGCGGTTCCCAAATATGTACGACCTCCATGATTCTCAAAACCAACCAGCGTACTCCCATTCCAGCTTATGGCGATATCTCCAATGCATCGTGCGACACGTGGTCCCTTGTGAATCGTCCACGCATCGAAAACCCCTAATCCTCGCATGTCGGGGCCGCTGGCAGGTCGGTAATAATGCGCTAGCAATTGATAACCTCCACAGACCGCCAGCACTGGCATATCATCCTCAATTGCAGCCCATAACCCGATACCCTTGGTCTCATGTAAATCTTGCGCAAGGTGTGCCTGCTCCCTATCCTGACCCCCACCAATAAACAACATATCATACTCATCTGGTGCTAAAGCGTCACCAACGCCCAGGCTGACTACCAGCAATTTGATACCACGTTGCTGGCAGCGTTGACGGAGCACGAGAATGTTACCGCGATCCCCATACAAATTTAATTGATCAGGATAGAGGTGCCCCAATGTGAGCGTCAGATGTGGAGAATTTCGGTCCTTCAACTGTCTCTACCTTCCCAGTAGTGAGGCGTCAGTCCTCGCCGCTCTAGCTCGCGCTGTATTTCTAGTAATCCAGTATACGTCGGAACAACAAATAATGTTTCACCTACAGGTGTCTGACGAACTGCTCTATCAAGCGCTTCGGCAATACCATAGCGTTGTGTCGCTACGGCGTTAAGCGCTTCTCCGCCCGTTTCTTCAACAACCCTCACACTTCTATTCTTTCGTTGACGTTTATTGTGGCTAGTCTGAGCTGTATCACGTTTCATAGCTCGCAAAGGAGATGTGGTTACTATAGTCATTTCGTCCTGAGCTATACCTGCGTACTTTAAGCGTAGAGCCAGGTCCAAAGCGCGACTACCAGCCACTACTAGCGTCATGGTTTGATGGACTGCGCGCTCGAAATCTACATCCCATATCCAGGAAATATCGCGACCGTCGGCAATATTATCATTGAGCACAAATAGAACGTGCCGTCTTGCTCCCTCGCTAAAAAGTGTCCGTAGCACTTCATTGAAGCCTGTTGGGTTTTTTGCCAGCAACAATCGTAGGGTGCGCCCTTCAATTTGTAGGCGTTCACCACGTCCAAATATAGGCTTGAATTGTTCAATCCCTGTCACTATCGGTTCCCAGCCTATTTCAAGTGCCTGAGCTACTGCAGTCGCTGCCAGGGCATTATAGACGTTATAAATTCCCGGTAGAGGAATAATTATCTCCTGTTGCTGTTTTGCCGTTGCCACTTTGACAGAACTGGCAATGTCGATACGCATCCGGTCAAAGTCATCGGATCGCACTTTGACTGCTCGCACATCGGGTTGGGGGCGTCGGCGTCCACAACCTGTGCATTGGTAATGGCCCATATGGCTGAAAAAGCGTAGCTCATAGCTATATTCTCCCCCACACCGCGGACAGGTACGAGTATCGATAACCTGGTGCCTTTCATCTGCTCTGTGCTGTGTCGCCAGGTCAAGTGCGGGATCATCGATTCCGAAATACACCACTCGACCAGTGAACATCTCACCTAGATATGCCGTGGTAGGATCATCGGCGTTCAGAACGAGAATGGTATCAGTTGAGAGTGTACTCAAAGTCTGTTGCCATCGTGCAGCAACGCTATCAACTTCTCCAAAGCGATCAAGTTGGTCGCGGAACAGGTTGGTGAACGTTATCACGCGCGCTGGAACCGACTGCACTGCCTGTGGCACGACAGCTTCATCCACCTCGAGAATCGAGATTGCCCGCCCGCCTCTACGCAAATGTCCATTAGGGAGGGCTCGTATGACCAGCGAGCTGGCAATCCCTCCCATCAAGTTAGAACCTTCTCTGTTGCGCCACACGCGCAGACCGGCATCACTCAGAATAGCAGCAATGAACCCGCTCGTTGTCGTCTTGCCATTGGTTCCTGTAACAACCACACTTCCATGTTCTAACTGCGTTGCAAGATGACCAACAATATTTGGGTACATCCGTTGCGCAACAAGACCAGCTACACTCGTACCTCCGCCTAAATGCAGTCGACGGCTCAAAGCCCCCGCTGTTCGACCTCCTACGACCGCTAATCCTGCGCGAAGGGAAGTGCGCCGTTTAGGATGGTATACGCTGCGCTGGCCGCCGGTTACTGTGGTACCTGGGCGCTCGGCAGGCGGCTCAGTGCGTTTTGTATTCTTCTTGCTCTGCCCTGAGTGCAGACTCTTTCGGGGCATCCTGTCGGATGGCCTCTGTTTTCGCATACTGTTCCTCCAAAGCAGCGCGGATATATACTGGTATATTGTAATGAATGCAGCATAGCATGGGAGGGCAAACAGGTCAAGGTAGCTCAAAACCTCTCAGGGCTATTTGGAGATGTTCTTCTTATTTCCCTCGCCGCCTCCGGTGGCTAGCAAGAGAGGGAATTTTCCGATGGAGCGCACCGTTTCATGAAAATAGATAGTTATCCTATTGACAGCATAAGCTATTCTATCCATTGAGACAGAATACTCATATATTTGGGTCTTGATCCTCGAAGGGTCGCTACAAATCTTCCCTTCTCTATAAGGATGAAGAAGCGAAGGACTACCTTTTCGTAAACTCGTGAGTCGAATTAAAAAATACAAGATCAGGTAATAATTTAAATGACAAAGAAACTTGTGATAGTAGAATCACCAGCAAAAGCAAAAACCATTGAAAAATTTCTAGGACGGGATTTTGAAGTCCGAGCTTCAATGGGCCATATCATGGACCTCCCGAAAAAGGGACTGGGAGTAAATACGCGCAAAGACTTTGCGCCACAGTACGAAGTAATTGAGAAAAAAGATAAACTCATTAACGACCTGAAAGCGGCCTCAAAGCGCGCCGACGAAGTAATCCTTGCCCCAGACCCCGATCGCGAGGGCGAATTTATTGCCTGGTCTCTGAAACAAACACTGGGGCTCCAGAACCCACATCGAGCCGTCTTCAACGAAATCACCAAAAAAGCCGTGCAGGATGCTGTCAAAAAACCGCGTGAGATCAACGAGGACCTCTTCAATGCACAACAGGCTCGTCGCGTCCTGGATCGTCTCGTTGGCTATAAAATCAGCCCCTTGCTCTGGCGACGTATACAGTCTGGCACCAGTGCAGGCCGCGTCCAGTCAGTTGCACTTCGGCTCATTTGCGACCGCGAAGTGGAGATTCGCGCCTTCATTCCAGAAGAATATTGGAGTATCACTGCCACCCTCAGCAAACACCAGCAGCAAGAACGCTTTGAAGCCAATTTACTTACACGCCTTAAAGATATGAATACTTTCAACAGTCAGGAGAACGCTGCGGAAGGGGAAGAACAGGCTCCGCCCGTGTCGTTAAATGGGGCAAAGGCACCAGCGACTGAAAAAGGGCGCATTAAAATATCCTCTAAAGAAGAGGCAGACGCCATTCTGGCTGACTTAAAAGGCGCCACCTTCACCGTCTTGAAGATAGAGGAGAAAGAACAGCGCCGCCAGCCATACCCACCCTATACCACCAGTACCATGCAGCAGGAAGCCTCCGTTCGGCTCTACTTCAAGCCCAAGAAAACTATGAGCCTTGCCCAGCATCTCTATGAAGGCATTGAAATGGGCGAGCGTGGTCACCAGGGTTTAATTACCTACATGCGTACTGACTCAACCCGTATCTCTGATGAAGCACAGATAATAGTCAAAAGCTACATCGCGTCGGAATATGGACAGCCCTACGTCGGACTTGGTCGCACAGGGAAAGCCAAAGCTACCACTCAGGATGCTCATGAGGCAATTCGCCCAACTGACGTCACATTAACGCCGCAGATTGTCAAACCTTATCTAACTCCTGACCAGTTTAAATTATATAATCTTATCTGGCGCCGCTTTGTCGCCAGCTTTATGACCCCTGCTGTCTTTGATACCATCCGTGTTGATATCGTGGCCTCCCAGTATGTCTTTAGAGCCACAGGTTCTCATCTTAAATTCCCTGGTTTTTATGCGGTCTGGCCTCGTGAGGAGGATGAAAAGCTCCTGCCAGCCCTATCAGCTCAAGAAATACTTGATCTGCACCGCTTAGAGCCTGAGCAACATTTTACACAACCCCCTCCACGTTATACGGAGGCGAGCTTAATTAAAGAGCTTGAAGAGCAGGGTATTGGACGCCCTAGTACCTATGTACCCATTATCAGTACCATCCAGGATCGTGGTTATGTAGACCAGGAGCAACGTCGCTTTATACCAACCTGGTTGGGCGAAACGGTCAACGAGGTCATGAATAAACACTTCCCCGATATTGTCGATACCAGTTTTACCGCCGATATGGAACGGAAACTCGACGATGTCGAGGAAGGAAAACAATCATGGACAGAGTTTTTACACGGCTTCTATGGCGGATTCAAAGTAAGCATGGAAAAAGCTGAAGCAGAAATGAATCGTGTACAGAAGCCCGTCGAAGAAATTGACGAACTCTGCCCCGATTGTGGTCGCAATTTAGTTATTCGCACCGGTCGTTTTGGTCGCTTCATCTCTTGTTCAGGCTTTCCGGAATGTCGCTACCGTCGCTCCTTTATGAATAAAACAGGCGCTTTATGTCCGCTGTGCAACGGTGACCTGGTTGAGCGCAAAACAAAGCAGAAGAAGCGGGTGTTCTTTGGCTGTAGCAATTATCCTACCTGCAATTTCGCCATCTGGGAGCGTCCTGTGCCCGAACTTTGTCCAAACTGTGGTGGACTGATGGTTATCCCCCGTGTTGGGCAAGACCCTGTCTGCTATGCAGAGGTTATCGCGGTACAGCGTAGCACCGAGGAGAAACCCCAACTGGACGAAAAGACAACTCCTCCCGCGACCCGCAAGAAATCAGCCACGGGAGCTGCAGAAGTTGAGCCAGGAGTAGCTGGCACGAAAACCAGGCGACGAACAACAGCACCTTCAAAAAAGAGCGCAGCGCCTGCGGATAATCAACAGCTAGCAGCAGAGCCTGAAAAAACCAGGAAAACAACGGCCCGTGCTTCGACTACCAAAAAAAAATCAACTCAAGCATCGACCGGTAGGAAAACGTCAGCTCGAGCATCATCCACAAAGAAAACAACCTCCAGCCGTGCCAGGCGTGGCGTATAGCACACGAATGTATGGACCCAATTATGCAGATTAACCAATTCATCCATACACAGTAGGGGCCGATTTATCGGCCCCGGTGGATTTTCCGCTATCCGGATTATTGAGTAAATGTGCATTCTTGCGTCCAGCCGCTTTCATGGGACGATGAACGGCTGCCTTGCGCTTGACCTGGTAACTTCACCGGATAACAGTAGCTGCCATAGTGATATAATCATGCATAGGTAATTGCCCGTGTATGGATAAGGTCTGGTAGTTGGAGGATTTCATGTCGCATGCAGTAACGCTAATTCCTGGCGATGGAACCGGGCCAGAAATTACAGAAGCGACACGTCGTGTACTTGAGGCAACTGGCGTAACATTCAACTGGGAAGTTTACCAGGCAGGCTTAGAAGTTTTGGAGAAACATGGCACAGTTTTACCTGATGAAGTCATTGAATCCATTAAACGGACAAAAGTGGGTTTAAAAGGACCTATAACCACGCCAATTGGGAAAGGTTTCCGCAGTGCAAATGTACTGCTGCGTAAGAAACTCGACCTCTACGCCAATCTGCGACCAGCAAAAACATACCAGGGCCTGCGCTCGCGTTATGATAATATTGATTTGACCATTGTTCGTGAGAATACAGAAGATTTATATGCCGGCATCGAATTCCAAAGAGGAACGCCCGAATACGAAGAGATCATCGAGACAATTGCTCAAACCACCGGTACCCGTCTCAACAACGATTCCGCTATGAGCATCAAGTTTATCTCTGTGATGGCAACACGTCGTATTGTCAAGTTTGCTTTTGAATATGCTCGTGCTAACGGTCACCGCAAAGTCACCGCGGTTCACAAAGCCAATATTATGAGGTTCTCCGATGGCTTGTTCCTCTCTACTGCCCAGGAAGTTGCTAAGGAATATCCTGATATTCAATTTGAGGATCGCATCGTAGATAATATGTGTATGCAATTAGTGCAGAAACCTGAAACGTATGATGTCCTTGTTCTGCCCAATCTGTACGGTGATATTATATCTGACCTCTCAGCGGGCCTGATAGGGGGTCTCGGCGTTGCCCCTGGTGCGAATATTGGCAGTCAGTATGCAATCTTTGAACCTGTTCACGGCAGTGCGCCCAAATATGCCGGGCTGAATAAAGTGAATCCCATGGCAATGATGTTCTCAGGAGTACTCATGCTTCGTCACTTATGCGAGCGAGAAGCAGCCAACCGCCTGGAGAAGGCTATAGCCCAGGTAATTGCCGAAGGCAAGAACGTCACTTATGACTTGAAACCTCGTCCCGATGATCCCACTGCTGTAGGCACCTCGCAAGTCGCAGATGCTGTCATCGAAAAATTGCAGAAATTATCATAAGCCGACTGAACCACAAAATCAGAATCCCTGTTCATTCAGTAGCAAACTGGTTGGGTTATTGTGGAAATTAACCTTGCTTGATTCCCCCTTTGCGCCACTTATGCCGTGCTTGAATGTAGCGTACAGTTCCAGAATGAGAACGCATCATCACTGAGGAAGTGCGAGCGCCCCATCCAAAATACTGGACGGCATCTAGCAATTCTCCACTGGTAATTCCCGTTGCTGCAAACGATACATCGTTACCTCTTACCAGGTCATCCGCTCGAAATACCTGGTCGAGATCTATCCCATCGGCTTTGAGTTTCTCTCGTTCCTGGTCTGAACGCGGCCAAATTTTACACTGAATTTCTCCACCGATACATTTAATAGCTGCTGCTGCTAAAACCGCTTCTGGCGCTCCTCCAATGCCTATCAACACATCTACGCCTGTATAGTCCTCCATCGCTGCTTGAATAGCCGCGGAAACATCGCCATCCGTAATCAAGCGAATGCGCGCGCCGACTTCGCGAATTTGCCGGATAATTTCCTGGTGACGAGGTCGATCTAAAATAATCACTGTCAAATCATCAATGCGCGCGTCTCGAACGCGGGCAATGCGATCCAGGTTGACCATGATGGGCGCGTTGATATCAATGACGTGTTTCGCAGCTGGGCCTACAGCAATCTTTTCCATGTAATAGACACCTGGAGGGGCCGAATACATCGTTCCACGTTCTGCAATAGCCACTACTGCCAGCGCACCAGGAAGGCCGAGTGCGAGTAAACGTGTTCCATCTACTGGATCGACTGCTACGTCAACTTCGGGCGATGCACCATTCCCTACTCTCTCGCCAATATAAAGCATGGGAGCCTCGTCCTTCTCACCCTCACCAATCACCACAACCCCGTTCATATCAACGCCATCGAGGGCATGACGCAGGGCATCTACAGCGGCCTGGTCAACCATCTCCTTATTCCCTTTGCCCATCCAGCGCCCCGCACTTAACGTCGCGGCCTCGGTCACACGTACTAATTCCATTGCCAGGTTGCGCTCTTGCGTGGCCGATTGTAAAAAACGTTCTTCTTCTCTCCTAATGTCTCCTTGCATAATGCCTCCTTGATGTCCTTAAATAGTAATCTTGCGCTGATGTGTTCGAGCATGTTCTGCCAGCATAATGGCCCGTAACAGATCCACTGCCTCCTCCAGGTGACCTTGTCGATTGACGACAATATAGTCGTACCAGTGCTGTTGTGCCAGTTCTTTGCGTGCATCAGTCAGTCTTCTCATCAGTTCCGGTTCAGACTCTGTTTGACGGTCGGTCAGGCGCTGTTCCAATTCTTCTAGAGAACTGGGAACTAAAAAAATAAAAATTGCTTCAGGTACCTTCTGATGTATCGTGGCTGCCCCCTGGACGTCTATCTTGAGCAGCACATCATGCCCCGCGTTCAGTTGATCTCTGATCACCTTGCGCGGTTGACCATACCAATTTCCATGGACATTGGCATACTCAATCAGTTCATCGTTCTCGACAAGCCGCGTGAATTGCTCTTGACTCACGAAGTGATAGGGGTTGCCCTCGCTTTCACCGGCGCGAGGTGCGCGCGTAGTGACGGAAGGAACCACGTAAAAATCCATACCTTGTTTTTTGAGCGCGTGAATAACGCTATCTTTTCCCGTACCGGATGGTGCCGAGAGAACAAAAAGGAGTCCACGTTTCGGGTTGGAGGGGCTGCGGTACTGCTGGGACACAGTCTGCTCCGTCTCAAGTTGCATACGCTTTCCTAACGCTACTGGCGCTCAGAGTATTAGCTGGTATACGCCGGCCTACACTTTTGCTATACTGACAATTATCTCGTTCGTGTAGTCTCTGGCTAACCTGCTATCTCAGACGCAGATATACTTCTTAAGCTAAAACGGCATCATGGCTGTGGAAAACAGAGGGATAGGAGGCAAAGCTCCCTGACAGGTTTGGGGTGTTCCCGAACCTTCTTCTTTTCCCGCTGGGGTTTCATCGTTCCGATTAATATTGTACAACAACAACAGGCAATTTCGGTAGTAGTAACTTTTGAGCTTGAATCTTGCCCTCGTGAAAATAATAGATAGGATGGACAAACGCATGCATGTAGACGCAATAACACTGGCGGCAGTCGCTGACGAATGGCGTACCCTTTTGGCGAATGCACGTATAGACACCATTATTCAACCCACAGAACATGCTATAGCCATCCAATGTTATGCTCCAGCCATACAAGATAGTGGCGCGGGAGGCGGCCAGAACCGCTGGCTCTACCTCTCAACTCACCCACAACTGGCGCGGGCGCATATTACCGCGCGTAAGCCCACCAGGATACAGAGTGAGCCACCGCCATTTGTCATGTTACTGCGTAAATACCTCGAGGGCGCGCGCATAGAAGCTATACAGCAACCCCGCTGGGAGCGTGTCATTGAGTTGATCGCGAGCCACCGTATCAGCCCCGAAAGCCAGGAGCGTTCTCTTTACCATCTCATCATCGAAATTATGGGGCGTCTTAGTAACGTTATCTTCTGCGATGAGCACAATATGATCCTTGGCAGTTTGAAACGTGTTGGTGCTGAAATCAACCGCTACCGTACTATTACTGCCAATATCCAATACGTGCCTCCTCCCGCGCAGCAGCGTACCTTCGCGGGGCAAACTCTGCCAAAGTTAGAACCAGCAACAGTCTCGGCGGCTGAACTGGCTCTTTGTGCTAGAGATCAGTTGGAGCAAGTTGAGCAACCCGTACCAACCACCGTAACAAAGCCGCGTAAACGCACTGTGGGAGAGCCAACACTCTGGCAGCTACTGACACATCACCTCCTCGGCTTTAGCCCTCTTATCGCCCGAGAAGCGGTTTACCGTACTACCGGCAAGACGGAATCGTCACTGGCTGGCACGACAGCCGAGCTATGGGATGAACTGGCCTGGAACGTGCATGAACTGGCTGTGCTCTTTGATAACCATCACTGGCAACCCCAACTTGTCGAGCGTATTGCAACAGGAGAAAACCAGTCTGCCATTTTCTCCGCAACTCAGGCAGCTCCTTTAGCCTTTGCCCCGTATGTGCTGGAACAGTATCAGGATGTATCAGGTGTTCGCATCCGCCAATTACCATCAATTAACATCCTGCTCGACGACTTCTATGCTCGCAGCGAGTGGCGAGACGCCATGGAAGGCGTACGTAACCCCATTCGCAAAGTCCTGCAAACACAACGCGACCGCTGCAAGCGCAAAGTCGACCTCCTGCAGCAGGAGCTTACCGCCCTCGGTGAAGCAGCGCAATATCGCTTACAGGCTGAACTACTCCTCGCTCATCAAAACCAGGTGCAACAGGGGCTGTCGAGTGTCACGCTGCAAAACTTTTTTGAGAGTGAGAGCCAGGAAAATGCGCCTACCCTCACCTTCTCTATTGATCCCCGCTTCGATGCTGTAGGCAACGCCAACCGCCTTTTCACCAAATATCATAAATTGCGCCGCGCCGCGGCACTTCTTCCTTCCCAGATCGAGCAGAATGCCACCGAATTAGCCACCATCGATCAACTCCTGGCGGACCTTATGCTGGCCGATACTCCTGCAGAAGTTGCCCTGGTCAAAGCCGAAGTCCAGGCTGCTGGCTATATGCGTGGCGCGCAAAAATTACCAGAGAAGAAAGCTCAGAAAACAGCCCGGAAAGGCAAAGGCGGGAAACCTCTCAAAGGAAAACCCGTCCCGCCGGGCGGTGGCGCTCCTCTGCACCTGCAGAGCCGTGATGGTTTCACCGTGCTGATTGGCAAGAACAGCCGCCAAAACGAAGAAGTCACCTTTCACCAGGCAACAGCCAACGATATCTGGCTCCATGCCCGAGGTGTACCAGGCGCGCACGTCATCATCAAAGCGGCCGGGCGCGAAATCCCCCGCAGTACCATTGAACAAGCCGCCAGCCTCGCCGCTTACTATAGCCAGGCTCGCGGCACAACAACCGCACCCGTAGACTATACCCTCCAACGCTACGTCCGTCACATGAAGGGCGGCGGTCCCGGCATGGTAATCTACGAAAAAGAGCGCACGCTATACACCGCGCCCGAGTTTTCACCGCTCCCTGGATGAGCCAATCCCCATTTCCTCGCGATACTTCGTCACCGTCCGTCTCGCCATCGGTATGCCCCGCTCATGCATCAACCTTGCCAGTTCTTCGTCACTTAATCGTCTTCCTGGCTCTTCTGACAAAATCACTTCTCGCAACGCATCTTTCACTCCCAGCGAACCATCAAAAAAATCAGAAAATGGCATCAGGCGACCGTTCGGAAGCAGCGCGCATTTATTCGTCGTAGCCCGGCTGACCGTCCCTTCGTCCAGATTCAGGCGCATTGCAACCTCCGCACGAGTCAGGGGATGTAAAAAGCGCACCCCTCGTTCCAAAAATTCTCGCTGATCCTCGACAACCAGTTCCGCCACCCGCTTGAGCGTGCGCCAGCGCCGTTGTATGCAATCTATAAAAAACCTGGCGCGATCGCTATGTTGGTGAATATAGCGCTGCACTTCTTCGTAGTTATTCACACTAGAAGATAACGGTCCGACTGTACCAGCGTTGACGCGGAAGCGATAGCGCTTCTCTTCAACAATCTCTACTTCAAAACCCGTGTCTCCCTTGCGGATAATCACATCAGGGCGCATATATGTTGCATCGTTGACCACCCGGCTATAGGTGTCCTCTTCCCGGTAAGTGTGTGCCGGAAATGGATGCAACATGGTACGAATATAGTGAATTGCCTGCTGTACTTCCTGCTCGGTCACCTTCAGTTTATGGGCAATTTCATGAAACTGGTTACGTCCAACCTTGTCTAAATAACCATGGACCAGCGTATAAGCCAGGGGAGGTGATGTTTCCTGCTCGCTTAATGCCTGTAATTGGATCAGCAAACATTCTTGTAAACTTCGTGCCCCAATCCCCAATGGCTCCAATGTGTGCAGCTGGCTCAATACATAGTCAACACGCTCAACCGGCACATGCAGATGTTCAGCAATCTCAGCTACCCCAATCTCCAGGTAACCGCGCTCATTCAGGTTGCCCACCAGTTGTTCGGCGATTGGCTCGTCACCGGGCGCAATCAGCGTCTCCAACTGTCGCAGCAATATCTCTGCTAATGTTTCCCCGGCGGCAATACTCGCCAGCGGATCGAATTCATCATCCCGATCAAATTCTGCAAAACCAAAGTTATCGAAATCATAGAATTGCTGAGCATTACTCCACGCCGTTTCCACCGGAAGTTCAAGACTGTTGGGCATCTCACTCATCGAGTGTTCAGGCTGCGCGAAGTGTCCACAGGTAGTACAGCTCTGCCCAAACATGCGGGTGCCACAGAATAGACAGACGCGCTGCTCCTCCACCTCGAAAGCGGGATTTTCCAGCTGCTCCTGGTTAATTGCACGCTCCAACTCCTCCACTGAGAGATGTAGGATAGTGCTGGACGTAATCAGCTTGGCGCTGACACGGAGAACATGCTCTGGACGCGGTGTTGGTTGTAATTGCATGAAAATCTCCTATCTCTTTCATGCTACATGTCTAAGCCACCATGTTCTCATATCCAGCCTCGACTCATCAGAGCAGCGTGTGCGGCTTCTTGCTCCGCCGTCTGTTTGTTGCGCCCGTGCCCTTTGCCGGCTACCTCTTCTCCCAGCATCACCTCGACTGTGAACTCCCGATTATGCGATGGACCTTCCTGGCTTACCAGGCGATAATATGGTGTGATACCTGCGTGCGCCTGCGCCAATTCCTGGAAGAGTGATTTATTATCCTTAAATAGCCGTTTCATCACTATATTATGCGCTATTGGCTCCAAACGGTGGATTAAAAATGCCTGTACCGCCATTATTCCCTGGTCAAGATAAATCGCACCCAGCAGCGCCTCAAAGGCAGAGGCAAGCACGCGTTTCCCACCTCCACTACTCTGCTCGCCTTTGCCCATTAGCAGGTATTTGTTCAACTGAATCTCCCGGGCGAAATCTGCTAACGTCTCCGTCTTTACCAGGAAAGCGCGTACATCGGTCAGCTCTCCCTCGCTCAAATCGGGAAAAGAACGATAAAGAAAATCTGTACTGACAAAAGCCAGGATAGAATCGCCCAAAAATTCCAGGCGTTCGTTAGAACATTGCCCTTCTCCGTGAGATTCATAAATATATGATCGATGTGTGAGAGCCAGTTGTAACAATGCCGGGTCATGGAAATGTATTCCCAGGGTCTCCTCCAGCAATTCAGACACTAATTCACCTCCAACAACACGTGTGCTTCATCTGGCACCCGTTCAGTAACCTCGCCAATGCGCCAGAACATCACTTCTGGGGCCAATGCCGCGATCTCCGGCCACAACGCTGGTTCGATAGCCGCGAAAAGGCCCCCCGATGTCTGTGGATCCCACAAAATCTCGCGGTCAGCTTCCTCCAACCGTTCATTGCAACGCACATGCGGCAGTAAATATGCTGCGTTTCTATTAGCGCCGCCAGTAATATGTCCTGACTCAGCGTAGTGCCGTGCATTTGGCAGTAGTGGCAGCGCGTCATACTCAAAACGCATTCCCGCCAGGCTCTGTGAAGCCATCTCCCAGGCATGGCCAAGCAGGCCAAAGCCCGTTATATCAGTGACAGCATGCACTCCCCCGTATACCCCCGGACGCTGCAATGCCTGGCTTGCCCCCCGATTTAATTGCATCATCGATGCGATAGCCGCCGCCAGGTCGCTTTCATCCACCTGTTCACGTTTATGTGCGGTAGTAATTAAGCCTGTCCCCAATGGCTTGCTAAGAATGAGTATATCTCCTGGTTGCGCTCCGCCCTTGATCAGAATATGTTCAGGATGCACCATACCCGTCACCGCAAGCCCATATTTAGGCTCCTTGTCGGTCACCGAATGCCCCCCTGCGACCACTGCCCCTGCTCTTGCAACTATATCAGCACCTCCTTGTAAAATTTCACTAAGAATAGCGTAGTCCAGGTTATCAGGCCACGCCACAAGGTTTATTGCCATCAGAACCTGCCCGCCCATTGCATAGACATCGCTCAATGCGTTGGCAGCAGCAATCGCTCCAAAAGTATATGGATCATCCACCACGGGCGGAAAGAAATCCGCGGTGCTGATGATTGCCTGTTGATCGTTCACGCGGTACACCGCCGCGTCATCAGCAGCATGTAACCCCACCAGAAGCTCAGGTGGAGCGGCATGGAAAGTCAATGGACGCAGAACCTGCGCCAGGGCCTCTGGCCCCATTTTTGAAGCTCAGCCAGCGCAACTGGCAAGCGTTGTAAGGCGAATCTTTCGACCCGTTGTCATTCTTGACCCTTCTTAGACGGCGTTGTTGCATTGATAGTTCAGTTGCCATTGTAGCGTGTTTTTATACAGACCGTCAATGCTGAAGATATGCGGGTAGCGTATCCATCCTTGTACAAAACGCACATATGTGATACTCTAACGCTGTGGGTATGAGTAAGACAGGCAATCGCGAACTGCAAAGTTCGAGGAAAGTCCGAACTCCACAGAGCAGAATGCTGGCTAACGGCCAGTGAGGGCGACCTCAAGGAAAGTGCCACAGAAACATACCGCCCGGCGACACCCATACATCGCACCACCACTTGTTGCCGGGTAAGGGCGAAATGGTGAGGTAAGAGCTCACCAGCAGTTAGGTGACTAACTGGCTGGGTAAACCCCATTCGGAGCAAGACCAAGCAGGAGGGATGGCAGGTCCGCTTGCGGACCTACTTGCAGATTGCTCGTCTGTTAACCTTCGGGTTGGTCGCATGAGGCGCCAGGTAACTGGCGTCCTAGATAGATGATTGCCCCCTGTGTGGCCGCGAGGCCACGTAGGCACAGAATTCGGCTTATGGCTTGCTCACACCCACATCCCACGCCAATTCGCACTATTTCACGCTATACCATGGAGGACAAAACCCGATGCGCAACCAGAAGGGCTGAGTGACGCCACGCTTGCCACCATCCTCCACTTTCATGCGACCTTCAACATGAAAAATATA
>WNGL01000625.1_pt1 | contig 51595 bp, 42 predicted proteins | sample 5400591 | NCBI WGS metagenome assembly WNGL01 (sample SAMN13153377, study PRJNA577476) | soil metagenome | isolation source: 80 cm soil or saprolite under Garry oak tree replicate 1 | place: USA:California | collected 2016-06-15 | reverse complement strand
GTGCGTTACGATCCCGAGTTTCGCCGCCAGTATTTGCATCGCTGTCACCAGAAGCCGAAAGCGGTGGCCAAAGTCGCGGCGCGTAAGTTGGCCGTACGACTCTACTGGATGCTGCGCACGCAAGTGGCGTATCCAGAGACCGTTCGCATCGAGAGCAGCCCGCGGGTGCCCCCTGGTCGGCGCAAGCTAGACCGTGAACGTTGATTGGGCGCTCTCGCATCCCGCTCTAGGCGGGATGTTCGCATAGAGATGATTCAGCGTGAAGTTTCCAGAGTCTTGTCCTCAACCTCTCTGGCAAAAACAAGCGGTGCTTACGCACCGCCCAGGAGAACTATGCCCTTGACAGAGCCTTCGCTCTTATCGAGGGGGCACCCGCGTGACCAACAAGTTTTGACTCCGGGTGTGGGGTAGCCTAGAATTTCGTTAGGGTATTGCGCTGGCCGAAAATGCGCTTATCAGAGCGCCTGGCGAACCCGGTGGAGGTTTACAACATGATTGGTAAATTGGGGTTGCCGGAGATTCTTGTCATTCTCGCCATTGCGCTGCTGATTTTTGGCCCCAGCAAGCTGGCCGATCTGGGCAAGGGGCTGGGCGAAGGCATCAAGAATTTCAAGTCGGCAGTGAAAGACGGCGAGGGATCTGAGAAGAAGTCTTAGCTAATCCCGTCGTTTGGACATCTTGATTGTAGGGCTGAGACTGAGTTAGAGAGCGCCGTTCTCCCGCAGCATGCGATACACGAGCGACACGGGCAGTCCCACCACGTTGAAGTAATCTCCTTCAATTTGTGAAATCCAACGCGAGGCGATGCCTTGGATGGCATAGGCTCCTGCTTTGTCCATAGGCTCACCGGTTGCGATGTAGGATCGGATGTCATCTTCGTTTAGCCCGGACATGGTCACCCGCGTGGTTTCAGAGCGCGTGTCATCAACGGAGCTTCTTCCCTTGTCATCCGGACGCATGAGGCAAACCCCGGTTGTGACTTGGTGAGTGCGGCCGACTAACAAGCGCAGCATACGAGCGGCATCGGCCACATCGTGCGGCTTGCCGAGAATTTGGCCGTTCACGATTACAATTGTGTCGGCGCCCAGCACGAAGTCTTGGGGACGCAGGCGAAATACATCCAGAGCTTTCTCCCGGGCGAGCCGTTCGGCGCAGGCTTGCGGCGCTTCTCCTTTCAGCGGAAGTTCGGGGATTTTGCTGGCCTGAATGATGAATGGAATGCCGGCGTTCTGCAGAAGTTCCCGACGGCGCGGCGATGCCGAGGCAAGCACGAGGGCCATGAAAGCCTGATTCTATCGGAAACAGGCTGCTCGTTCCCCGCCTGTTAAAATCAAAAGATTGCCCCCAGCAGCCATGGACGCCGCTTATCTTCGCAACTTCGCGATCATCGCGCATATTGACCACGGAAAGTCCACCCTGGCCGATCGCCTTCTGGAGCTGACTGGCTCACTCACCGCGCGCGAGATGCAGGCGCAGGTGCTCGATTCCATGGACTTGGAGCGGGAGCGCGGCATCACCATCAAAGCTCACGCGGTGCGCATGATGTATACCGCGAAGGACGGCCAGACCTATCAGCTCAACCTGATTGATACGCCGGGGCACGTAGATTTTTCTTATGAAGTATCGCGTTCTCTGGCTTCCTGTGAAGGCGCGCTGCTGGTGGTGGATGCTTCGCAGGGAGTGGAAGCTCAAACCCTGGCGAATTCTTATCTCGCTATTAACAATGGGCTCGAGATCATTCCGGTCATCAACAAGATTGACTTGCCCAGTGCCGATGTGGCGCGCACCAAGGAGATGATTGAGGGTGCGGTAGGGCTCGACGCGTCCGATGCAATCCTGATCAGCGCCAAGACCGGTCAAGGTGTGCCGGACGTGCTGGAGGCAATCGTAAACCGCGTTCCTCCGCCCAAGGGAAATCCTGAGAATCGGCTCCAGGCCCTCATTTTCGATTCCTGGTTTGACCCCTACCGCGGAGTCATCGTGTTGACTCGCGTGTTTCAAGGCACGCTCCGCCGCGGCCAGAAGATTGTTCTGATGTCGAATGGACGAACCTTCGACGTGGAAACCGTCGGCGTGCTGACTCCCAAGCCGGTGGAAATTGACGAACTCCGCGCCGGCGAAGTTGGTTTCTTCATGGCCAACATGAAAAACGTGGGGGACACAAAAATCGGCGACACCATCACCGAAGCTTCCAATCCCGCCATTGAGCCTCTACCCGGATTTGAAGATATCAAGCCCATGGTTTTTGCCGGGCTTTATACCGTCGACGCACACGAGCACACCCAATTGCGCGAGGCCCTGGAAAAACTTCGACTGAACGACGCCTCTTTTTTCTTTGAGCCTGAGAGTTCGGCGGCGCTGGGCTTTGGTTTTCGTTGCGGCTTTCTAGGCCTGCTGCACATGGACATCATTCAGCAGCGCCTGGAGCGCGAATTCAATCTGAACCTGATCACTACGGCGCCGGGTGTGCGTTACCGGATCACCAAAACCGATGGGGAGATCATTGAAGTCGATAATCCGTCAAGATGGCCTAACCAAAGCGAAATTGCCAAAACCGAGGAGCCGGTAATTCTGGCTACCATTCTCAGCAATGAGGAGTACGTGGGCGCGATCCTGAAACTGGTGGAGGATAAACGCGGCAAGCAGAAAACGTTTGAATACGTCAGCTCGTCACGGGTGATGTTGCATTACGAATTGCCTCTGAATGAGATCGTTCTCGATTTCTATGACCGCCTGAAATCGGTTTCGCGAGGTTACGCCTCGCTGGATTATCACTTTGCTGGTTATTGGGAGTCGCCCATGGTCAAGCTCGACATTTTGGTAGCAGGCGATCCCGTCGATGCACTCTCCACGATCGTCCATCGGGATTTTGCATACGAACGAGGACGAGCGCTGGCGGCAAAGATGAAAGAACTTATTCCCCGTCAGATGTTTGAAGTTGCGATTCAGGCATCCATCGGAGCGAAGGTCATTGCTAGAGAAACCGTGCCTGCGATGCGCAAAAATGTGTTGGCGAAGTGCTACGGCGGCGACATTACGCGCAAGCGCAAGCTGCTCGAGAAACAAAAGGAAGGTAAGAAGCGCATGAAACGAATTGGGCGCGTAGACATCCCGCAAGAGGCTTTCCTCGCTGTGTTGAAGGTCGGAGAAGGCAGCGATTAGCCCGCAGTGCCAGCGCGAATTTCACCGAGGTATGTGCAAATCTAAAAGGTTGCCCTATTTTTTATTACGTTTAATCCAAAAGTGCCGAGCTATCGGCAATCGAAATAACTTACTATTTGTCTGTCACTTACGGCTAGAGTCTTTATTCTCCTAAACCGACCACCCGGTCGCTCACCGAAGGTATCTGCGCCTCCCGTTAAGCTTGCACAGGCTTTCCACAGCCTTCTGGAACAAGAATTGTAACCGTTTGTCAAGCTGGAAAGTCGTCACTCTGGGGGTGACATTCCTTCCGCCATGGATTCGAACCGGGTGGAATTTTTGATGAATGCCAGCTTGATTCTGCCGGTCGGTCCGTTGCGTTGCTTGGCGATAATTATTTCGGCGATGCCATCCAGTTCGGGTTCGTCTGGTTTGTAGACTTCTTCGCGAAAGATAAATGCCACGACGTCGGCGTCCTGTTCGATCGATCCAGATTCGCGCAAGTCCGCAAGCTGTGGCCTGTGGTCGCCGCCGCGGCTCTCCGGCGCACGGCTCAACTGGGAGAGAGCAACTACCGGCACCTTCAACTCTTTAGCCAGCGCCTTCAGACCGCGAGAAATTGCAGAGACTTCTTGGGTTCGGTTTTCATAGCGGCGGCTTCCGCCCGACATCAACTGCAGATAATCCACGATGATGAGGTCGAGCCCACCTTGAGACTGCTGCAAGCGGCGCGCCTTGGCTCGCATTTCGCTGAGAGAAATGCCCGGAGTATCGTCAATGAAAATTGGCGCCTGCGCCAGCTGATCCATGGCCCGGACAACTTTGTCCATATCGTCGCGCCACAGCGAACCAGTGCGCATCTTGTGCGAGTCCACACGCGCTTTCGAACACAGCAAGCGCAAGAGCAGGGCCTCACGCGACATTTCCAGAGAAAACATACCTACAACTTTTTGATCTTCGATAGCTGCGTTCTCCGCAATGTTCATGGCAAATGCGGTTTTGCCCATCGATGGCCGCGCCGCGATGATCACCAGATCGGAACGCTGCAGGCCGCTGGTCATTTCATCCAGATCCGTATAGTGAGTCGCCAGTCCGGTGATCCGTTGACCGCGTTGCAGCAGGGCGTCAATCGAGCCAAACGACTCTTTGACAATTTCCTGCACACCCATGAAGCCGCGCCCGATACGTTTCTCGGAAAGCTGAAGAATGGCAGCTTCGGCGTCATTAAGGATTTCCTCGGCGGCATCTCCCTGCTCGCCGGCACGCACGATAGCGGCATTGGCTGCATGAATCAGTCCCCGCAACAGCGCTTTGTCGCGAACGATCTTGATGTAATGTTCAATGCTGGGCCGGTCGGGAACTCCGTCCACCAGGCCGGAGATATAACCAACGTCTCCGATCGCCTCCAGTTCTTTGCGGCGATCCAACTCTTCCACCAGCGTAATCATGTCGATGGGCCGCGAAGACTCGGCCAGATCGACCATCCGTGTGTAGATACGCCGATGCGAATCGAGCGAGAAATCTTCCGGTCGAAGATGTTCCGCGGCTTGGTTGTAAGCAAAGTTATCCAGCAGGATCGCCCCTAGGATGGAGCGCTCGGCTTCCACATTCGCGGGAAGACTGCTCGCGAGAGCGTAGTCAGAAATGGCCATGGAGAAGGTCCTTGCGAACCCCTCATTATGAGGGAGACGAATAAAAAACGAAAGTACTCGGACCGCTGCGTCAGCGCCGGGTGATTTAGTTCCGCGGGGAACGGAACCAGGTTCACGATTGCTCGCGTGTCCTACTGTGCTGCCTTTCGCGGTTTCGCGGAAGCGAACACAAGACGAAACTCTTAACTAAGTTGTGTAGAAGCTGTGAAATACGATTGCTTAATTGTGGACCGCTTATCAAAACTGGCAACTACTCTCAAAGATCCTCCTAAATCGCGGTGGCCACAACTCAGATGGGTTTAACAGGAGGCTGCTGGCCGATGAAGCCCAGTTTTGACACGGGCTGCACGGGCAATGGAAGGAAGGTAAGGAACTTCCAAATAAACCCCAAAAAATAAATGCGGCCCGGGCCAGCCACCCAGGCCGCACTGCTCGCGGATGTCTCAACTTGCCTTTCACCGCACAAGGCAGCGAAGTGTGCGCTTTCAAATCTTGCATCCCCGAAAGAATGCTCGTTTCTCCACGCACTCTGCGTAAAACCAGCGACTCAGTCCTGCTGTCTAAGGAGGACTCTTTGAGGAGGCCGCAACGCCCGGGTTTTCCAAATCGCGCCGAAGCGCGTTTTTGAATTACCCCCCAGCAATTCACCCTCGAGAACTGCCGGGAGCCGCTAGCTCTGCCGCAATTTCAGCAGTCAAAACATCTCACGCATGCACTGGGGACACTTTGCTTGACTACCGAACCGCCTGCAATAGAAAAACTGGCCTTGCTTGTGCACAAGCTGTGCAGGACGCAGATTCTCTGTGGAAAGCACTGGAAAAAGCGGCTCCAGGATTAGACTGCCGAGCTTTCGGCGGCAAAAAAAAGCACAGCCAAGAAGCTGTGCCTGAAAGTTGCCCTGATTTGTGTTCAATTCTCGCGTTCAATCACGCACGCCATCCAAAAACGCTCTTAGCTTTCGCGAACGCGATGGATGACGCAGCTTACGCAGCGCCTTGGCCTCGATCTGGCGGATACGCTCGCGAGTTACCGCAAACGACTGGCCGACTTCCTCCAGCGTATGTTCGCTGCCATCTTCCAGCCCGAAGCGCATCTTGATGACCTTCTCCTCGCGCGGTGTGAGCGTGCGCAACACCTGCGAAGTCTGGTCTTTGAGGTTGACGTTAATCACAGCCTCAGCCGGCGAGACCACCGCACGGTCTTCAATGAAGTCACCCAGATGCGAATCTTCCTCTTCGCCGATTGGTGTCTCCAGCGAAATCGGTTCTTGAGCGATCTTCAGCACCTTGCGCACTTTGGCCACCGGAATATCCATGCGCTTGGCAATTTCCTCCGACGTAGGTTCGCGTCCCAACTCCTGCACCAGTTGCCGCGATGTGCGGATCAACTTGTTAATAGTCTCAATCATGTGGACGGGAATGCGAATCGTACGCGCTTGATCAGCAATTGCACGAGTAATCGCCTGCCGAATCCACCACGTGGCATAAGTTGAAAACTTATACCCGCGGCGATATTCGAATTTGTCCACTGCCTTCATCAGACCGATGTTGCCCTCCTGAATCAGATCCAGGAACTGCAAACCACGGTTGGTGTACTTCTTGGCGATGGAAACCACGAGCCGGAGGTTGGCCTCGATGAGCTCGCGCTTGGCGTGCTCCGCATCCATGTCTCCCTGGATGATTTCGCGCTGGGTGCGTTTGAGCTCGGGAAAAGAGACTCCGGCTTCGGTCTCCAATTTCTCGAGTTCACTGCGGATGGCGCGAGACTGACGGCGGTATTCCTTGCGCTGCTCTTCGCTGCGCGTGGCGTCCGCTTTCTTTTCCAGGTTTTGGGACTGGCGGTCGAGCGAACGCATGGTGTCGACCGTCTTGTTCAGACGATCGATTAGCCGCTTGCGTTCATTGTTGGTGAATCCCAAGTCCCGCACGCACAACGAAACCTTGACGATGCCGCGAGCCAGCGAGAGCCGGTATCGGCGATGGTCTTTGGGACGCTTCTTCTGGGAAACGTTGGCGAACTTCTCTTCGAGTTGGCCGGCCTTCTTGTAAGCTTTGGCCAACTCGTCGATCTTCCCGGTGAACTCTGTCAGACGGTTCTGCAGGATTTCATCGGTAATTTCTTCCTCATCGAAGGTGACCACTTCCTTGATGGAGCGGACACCCTTTTTGAGATCCTCCCCCATCGCCAACAGCTCATGAATCACGATAGGAGAACGAGAGAGCGCCTTCAGAACCCGCAACTGCCCGCGCTCGATGCGCTTGGCAATTTCAACTTCCCCTTCACGGGTAAGCAGCGGCACAGTTCCCATCTCGCGGAGATACATGCGGACGGGGTCGTTGGTTTTTTCCAGAGCGCCGGGAGTGAGGTCGAGTTCAACGTCCTCTCCGGCTTCCTCTTCTTCGAACTTTTTATCGAGCGCGGAGGAGGGAAGTTTCGGTCCCTCCAGCACATCGATTCCTTGCGTACCAATGGTAGTCAGCAGATCGTCGAGGTCCTCGGGAGAATGCACGTCGTGCGGGATAAGGTCGTTCACCTGGTCATAGGTGAGATATCCCTTCTCTTTACCTGCGTCGATCAGCTTTTTTATATCGTCGTACTTATCGTCAAGAGCCAAAGCGGATTGTCCTCTAAAATCGTCCTACGGAAAGGACGTCGAAACGTTCAGACGGGTGGGATTAAGTGGACGCGCGGAACTGCGCGCTGGCACAAACTTTCAGAGTATAGCATGCGACTGAGCGTCAGCCCAGCCCCCAGTTTGTTCATCATCCCCAACCTGCCGTGCCCTATGTCCCACCACTCTAATAAGTTAGATGGCAGAGCACCCCATTTAGTTTCACGGTTCTCGGGCTCTTTCCGGGGCTGTGATCGCCTCTCCATCGACCAGGCCCCGGCTCATCAAGGCCCGTTTCAGCCGGACTTTTTCTTGCAGCAATCCCTCCAACCGGCTGGATTCTTGCCCGCGACTGGACTGCAGCTCTCTTTGCACCTGTTCTAGCTTGTGCCGCAACTGAATCCGCCGCAAGGCCCGCACGGCGGCTTCCAGCCTCTCCGCGGTGAGTTCCTCATCCTCTTTCATCAGGATGGAAGCGAGAAGATTGCGATCGGAGTCAGACCAAGGCAATTCCATGACGTGAACATTTTCCGGCGCAGCGTTGAGCAGAGTTTCTATCAACGATTCCGTGGCCAGCCCGACGTGCAAATGCTCCTTCTCGAGAGTGAATTGCGCCTGACGAGCCGGATCAAACTCTTCCTCGGCGCCATCGCGGGCGGAAAGATGCTCCTCGGAAGTTTGCATTTCCCTGACCGAGGCCAATGCTCGGATCAAAATCCGCTCCGCGTCCGTCACCTGAGTTTCCAGAGGCGCTTTCAACGCGGCGGCTGAGCGAGTGTTGGCTGCATGTTTCAGTTCCTGTCGTAGAACGGCAGAATCAATTCCCAGCTTCTGCGCGATCTCGCGGGCCAGTTCATCGCGGACAATCCGGCTGGGAATTCTCTGAATGTGGGGCAGCAGGTAATTCACCGCCTTGACCTTGCCTTCCGCGCTGCGCACGGGAAATTGAACCTGCGCACGTTCAATCAGGTAATCGAAATAACGTTGTGCATTGCGAAGCGCCTCGACGTAGGCATCTTTTCCTTTGCGGCGTAAGAAGAGGTCAGGATCGAAACCAGATTCCAAGGTAAGCACCTTGATTTGGAACTCTTCCTCGACCAGCAGGCCTAGTGTGCGCTCGGTGGCCTTGGCGCCGGCGGTGTCGGGATCGAAGTTCACTACCACATTCTTGCTGAACCGGGCCAGCAGCTTGGCTTGGAGTTCGGTGAAGGCGGTGCCGGAGCTGGCAATCACATTGTGGAATCCAGCGGCGAACACGGAAATGCAATCCATCTGGCCTTCCACCAGGATGGCGTAATCGAGTTTGCGAACGGCTTCCCTGGCTTGGTCCAGGTTGAACAGCACACGCGATTTCGAATAAATCGCAGTCTCCGGAGAGTTCAGATATTTGGGACCAGCTTTCTCGTCGGTGGATAAGGTGCGTCCAGTGAAAGCGATCACGCGTCCGCTCTCGTTGGTGATCGGAAACATCACGCGATTGCGGAACTTCGAGTACATGGCGGCGGCGGATTTGCCATCTTTTGATTTGTCACTTTGAGCTGACTTGTCATTCTGAGCGGAGCGAAGACTCTGCTGCTCCTGAGAACCGAGAACTGATGGCTGACGACTCTCTTCCTGCTTCCAAGAAAACAGTCCAGACTCCCGCAAAAGGTCCTCAGCAAATTCGCCCCGTAACCGGTCGCGGAGCAAAAACCCTGAATCGGGTGCGTAGCCGATGCGAAAGCGCGCAATCGTTTCTTCGTTCAATCCGCGTCCCGCGAGATATTCGCGAGCGTGTGCGCCTTCCGCTCGCTTGAGATACTCCTGAAAAAAGGCGCTTGCACGCTCATGAACGTCGAGCAGCACGCCGCGCAGCCTAGCTTCTTTCGCTTCCGCCGGACTGCTGTAACTAGCCCTGGGCAGCGCGATGCCGAGTTTCTGCGCGACCGTCCTCACCGCTTCGGGGAAAGTAATGTTCTCGATTTTCTGCACGAAGCTGAAAACGTCCCCCGACAGCCCACATCCGAAGCAGTGATAGAACTGCCGCGTGGCATGCACGGAAAACGATGGCGTCTTCTCACTGTGAAAGGGACAAAGCCCGGAATAATTCTGCGCCCCAGCCTTCTTCAGCTTGACGTAGTCGCCCACAATGCGGACGACGTCCGCCTGCTGCTTGACCGTGTACGCGAAATCCCCGGGGTTGGCCATGGGTATAGAGAGAGTCCGCAGGAATTGTGAGGCAGAGAATCGCTTAGGGGAATATAGCAGGCCCAGTTCTCTGTGCGAAAGCTGTGGAATTTCGTGTTCTCCCGATGAGAATAGAGGAAAAACGAGCCTGATTGAGCTTCCGACCGACGCATCCCAACCCTTTCCGCAGCTTTCCAAAGTGCCCTCTCCAACTTGACCTCTGTCCGTCTTTGACATACGCTTTGCGACCGTCAATCCCGGCCCTGGGCTCAAGGTCAAATCCAATTCCGACAATCTTGATTTGAGGAGACTTTATGCAGAGGATCGTTACCGTGCTCTGTCTGATTCTGGGTTTTCTTCTGCTGGCCGTGCTGGTCGCAATTCCTGCTCACAACGTCACTCCGGCGCTGGCGCAGGAGGCACCCAAGACGGCCTCGCCTGCCGAAGGCTACAACATCCACGTCCTTGCTCCTCATCTTGTCGACGGCAAACAGATGGGCCCATACCACCACTATTGCAAGGTCATGGCACCTGATCCGCAGATTGTTTGCCTGATTTACGAATCCACAGAACCGAATGCCGTGCTGTCACAGGTGGAATGGATTTACGCCAAAAAAATGACTCGCGCCGCTGTGCCGCTGAAAGAGTGGAATAAGAACTGGCACGATCATGCGGTCGAGATCGCGGGTGGACGAGTCCAGGTGCTCGACCTGCCGCCAGACAAGGCCAAGGAAGTAGCGGACACCGTCGCCACCACGGATGGGATGATCTACCACTTCTACTTCGATGGAAAACTGCCTAACGGAAAGACCAGCATCGCACAGGCCGTCGGACACAAACCTTTGACTGAGTCGGAATATAAGGCGTCGGCGAAGTAGCGGTGGAAAGCAGTCAGCAGTCAGCATTCAGCCGGGATAGGTTTGCGCATGATGCTGCAAGAAACACGAATGGCTGATTGCTGAGTGCTGCGAATATCTACACTCGCAACTCCACCACTGTCGCCCCCGGTCCACCTTCATTCTGCGGAGGCTCGGTCACCGACGCGACGTGTGGATGCTGCTGCAGGTATTGCCGCAAGGCCTTGCGCAGGATTCCCATGCCGCTGCCATGAACTACGCGCACGCGGGGGAGTCCTGCCAGAAATGCGCGATCGATGAACTTTTCGACTTCGCCGGTGGCGTCGTCCACAGTTCGGCCGATCACGTTGATCTCGGACGCGGCGTTTGCACTTTCTTTTTCCAGGGATACCGAAAACCCGCGTGCCCGCGCAGCCGTAACCGGTGAATCTCCGGCCCGAACCACGACTTCGGCAATATCATCGCGCGCGATCTTCATTTTCATGGCGCCGATTTCAACTTCGAAATGATTGTCGTCAATGCGACGCATGATCCGCGCCGGACGTCCTACCGACTTGAGCTTGACCGTGTCTCCCTCGGCAACATGCTTGACCTCTTGAGGGCGGGCCTGGGGATCGTCCTTATCCGCACCGGTTGTGTGCGCGACTATGGTTGAATCAAATTGTTCGCGGAATTCGCGGCGCACTTTCGAGATGCGGCGCTCGGCGTCCTTGGAAAGTTTTTGCGCCGCCGCCCGGTCCTGAATCGCATTGACTGCCTCGCGCGCGTGATACTCAAAATCCCGCAGCACGCTTTCCAACTTCTTTTCCATTTCTTTGATCTTCGCCTGCTGCTCTCGCTTGCCCTCGGTAGCGAGACGAGATTTCTCGCGTTCAAGTTCTTGCTCGCTGGTCCGCAGACGAAGCCGTTCGGCTTCTGCCTCGCGTAGTTCCGCGTGCAGGCGATCCAGGAACTGTCCGACATCTCGCGCCTGCGTGCCCAATCGTGAACGCGCCGACTCGATGATGGATGGATTCAGCCCCAGTCGCTGCGCAATGTTGATGCCCGCAGACGCGCCAGGGACGCCGACTTTCAGCTGATAGGTTGGCTGCAATGTGGCTTCGTCGAATCCGACCGAGGCGTTTACGACGCCTCCGGTGTTCGCGCCGTACACTTTGAGCGACGTGTGATGTGTGGAGATAATTGTGATGCAGCAAAGGCGGCGAAAATGGTCGGCAATCGCCACCGCTAGCGCGGCGCCTTCTTCAGGATCGGTGGCTGAGCCCAATTCGTCGAGCAGAACGAGCGAGTTCGGAGTGGCGGTGCGTGAAATGAAATCGATGTTGGTGACGTGCGCAGAAAATGTCGAAAGATTTTGCTCGATGGATTGATAGTCGCCGATGTCGGCGAGCACCGCATCGAACACCGGCAAATCCGCGCGATCCGCAGGGACGGGAATGCCGGACTGCGCCATCAACGCAAGTAATCCAACAGTTTTGAGAACAACCGTCTTTCCCCCTGTGTTCGGGCCCGTAATGACAAGCTCGCGGCGCTCGCCTTCGAGTTCGATACTGGTGGGGATGACGCTTCCACCTTTCGCTTTCAGATTGCGCTCCAGCAATGGATGCCGGGCGTTATGCAGAATCAAGCGGGATGGGGACGCGTCCTCACACAAAGCCGGAACGCAGTTGTAGTCCTCGGCAAACCGGGCTTTGGCAAACTGCAATTCTAGTTCGCTCAGGACTTCGACTGCTGCTAAGATCGAGTCGGCGTTCTCGCCAATGCGGCGGGTCATCTCCAGCAGGATGCGGTGGATCTCGGCCTGCTCCTCGTCCAGCAACCGCACCAGTTCGTTGTTCTGCTCGATCGTCTCGAGGGGCTCAACAAATACCGTCTGCCCGCTGGAGCTCGCGCCATGAACCACGCCCTGCACTCTTCGCTTCTGTTCAACTTTCACCGGTATGACAAAACGTTCGCCGCGGATGGTGACCAACTCCTCCTGTACCGTCCCGCCTTCCGCGAGTTTGCGAAGATAGCCACGGAGTGATTCCTGGATCTGTCGTTTCTGTCTTTCAATTTCGCGGCGTATGCGGGCGAGTTCCGGCGAAGCTTTGTCGTCGAGGGTCCCGTCAGGTTGGATCTTGTTGCGAAAAGCTCGCAGGAATTCCGTGAAGTCGATGATCCCGAGCGAAAGCTGTGACACCGATTTCCATTCGCTCTTCATCGTGGCCGGCGGGCTCAAAGCGATTTCACGCCACTCCGCGGCCCGATCGACCACCAGCACCACATCGCGGATTTCGGTGGTCTCGAGCGTGGCTCCGGCAATCCTGGATTTTTCCACCAGTTGGCTGATGTCCACCAGACCGGAAAATTCGAAGCGCCCGCCGACCCGCCGAAACTCGCGAACCTCGCTAGTAAGCTGCTGCTGATTTTTAATCCACCCCTGATCCCGCGAAGCCGCCAGCTGTGCGATTCGGGCCTGCCCAAGCGGAGACGAGGCATAGCCGCGCAACAAATCGCGCAATGATTCGAATTCCAGCACTCGCGCGCTGGTATGGACGAGCGGCTGCGGCAGCATCAGATTCATGTTACAAGAAGCCACGAAGTCAGCCCCAGCAGGGACTGGTTTCACCCTGGTCCTTTGCGGCTGGTCGCCCCTTCGGGGCTTTGCCTTCGTTCGCCACACCACCCGCGGCTGGCGCCGTGGGCTGTATTCTTGCGCCGCTTCGCGTCTATTCGCTGATCATTAACCGTAGCTGAAAAGCCGTCAGGAGCCAGGGTTTTCAATCGACAATCGAAAATCCCCCTTGCCCCCTCTGCTAGAATCAGCCTATGCCGTTCCCGGTCACACGCCTTCGCCGTCTGCGCCGCAACGAGCCTTTGCGCTCCATGGTGCGCGAGACGCGGCTTACTCCCGAGGCGTTTGTGTATCCCATATTCGTCTGTCCTGGACAAGGCGTGCGCAAGGAAGTGCGGTCGATGCCGGGAGTTTTCAATCTTTCAGTGGACGAGGCGGTAAAGGAAGCGAGCGAAACTTATTCGCTCGGCGTTCCCGCCGTCATTCTGTTCGGACTTCCGGAAAAAAAAGATGAAGTTGCGACCGGCGCGTGGGCGGACGACGGTATTGTGCAGCAGACTACTCGGGCGATTAAGCGTGAAGTCCCCAATCTAATTATTCTGGGCGACGTTTGCCTGTGCGAATACATGTCGCACGGCCACTGCGGAGTCGTCCGCCCCGCGAGTGGGGCTCAATCGTTGGGCGCTGCCGTCGCCGCGCCGGGTGCCGCGGTCACGGATTATGAGATCGTGAACGACGCCACCCTTGAATTGCTGGCGCGCACATCGGTCTCACTGGCACGCGCCGGAGTCGACATCATCGCTCCTTCCGACATGATGGACGGCCGGGTTGCCGCCATCCGCAAGGCTCTCGACGAGGCCCGGCTGACCAACACCCCTATTCTTTCCTACGCCGCCAAATTCGCTTCCGGCTTCTACGGACCTTTCCGCGAAGCTGCCGACTCCGCGCCGCAGTTCGGTGATCGCCGGTCTTATCAGATGGACCCCGCAAACCTCCGGGAAGCCATGCGCGAGATTGAACTCGACATCGAAGAAGGCGCCGACATGATCATGATCAAGCCGGCCATGCCTTATCTGGACGTAATCGCCGCCGCCCGGGAGCGCGTCGACGTGCCTCTGGCGGCCTATCAAGTCTCAGGCGAATACGCCATGATTGAAGCTGCTGCGCGCAACAACTGGATTGACCGCGATCGGGTCATGATGGAATCTTTGCTCTCGATCCGTCGCGCTGGCGCCAGCATTATTCTTACTTATTACGCGAAAGACGCTGCACGACTGCTGAGTTAGACGAATCTTGCGTCGAATGTCGTGCCAACGTCCCCGTAAAAGGCACCCCGAACGGTTAGGCGGGCGTAGATTTGCTGAGGTACCTGAGCAGAACTACGCCCCCGATGACATCGAGGATGATTCCTAGCGGATGGTAATAGTTGAACCAAAAATTCAAAAGGATCGCCAGCCCAACTATCACCCAGAATACGGGCGAACGTCGTCCGAATCGATCAAAAGAAGGAGTCTCCACTGGTTACGGGCAGGTAGCCCAGGTAGCCCACCTTTCGCGCGTAGTATATCCAACCACTAATAGGGAGGGCCACCCGCCCCGCGGCTACAGACGAAGGGAAAAACGAGCCAGCCTGGTGCCTTCGGGTACCAAAACGTCAATCACTAGGCTGTCGTTCAGGGGCATATCTTTGGAGGTGAGTTCTAGTTCGCATTTCCACCACTCGGTATCACTTGAATGCCCGTCCCCCTCTTTGTTTTGGTCTCGTCGAGTAGTGCACGTGTCCACAGCTGCCTCTATCTCGACTGTCAATTTCTCAGGGAAGGTTTCGATCTTCTTCGATTTCTTCCGAAATTCTCTGCCACCGGCGATCTCAAGGGTTTGCAGACCGTGAAAAAACTCTCCCGATTCTACTGTTGCGACGAAGGCCACACAGGTATCGCCCGACCGAAAGCCGTCTATTCCTACCAATACTTTGCGGTTGTACTTCGGCGAGCCATGCAGAATGTCGCAAAGCATCACAGCCGTTAGCAAATAGGCGACCGCTAAACCAGACCTCAGAGTCGGATGAGTCATCTTCAACCTGGATTAGCTGGAATAATATTCACAACGAAAATGTGATCAGTGGGCGGGGGTGGCCTACCTGTTAGGTAGTATTTCCAACCCCAACTGAGGGCGCCCCACCTATCTCGTGGCCTTTCACAGAGACCGCAGGAAGTTCAACAAGTCCTGCTGGTCTTGTACCGAGAGCCTCCAGTAGTTGTCGATCACGGCGTTAGCCTCGGAGCCTGGGTACCGGGTATTCCGAGTGCTCGAGTGAGAAAGGATGGCCTTGACCAAGTCGGAAGTTCGGCCATCGTGCATGAAGAAGATTCGCTGGCCCAATCCCCAGAGCGGCGCGGTGCGGAACTCGTCGCCTCCGGCAGCTCCCTGGCTGACATTGTCCGCGAGACTCGGCCCCATGTGGTGCAGGACCAGGTCGGAAAAGAGGTTTGCCTGGATGTTGCTGAGCGCTGCCACGGAGGATTGTCCAGTAGTCAGAGATGGTGTGTGGCATAGCGCACATCCAATGGAGTGAAATATTTGAAGTCCTCGTTGCGTGGAGGTCGTGGCCGGAGCCGGCTGAGGCTGATCGAGGAACCGCATGAAGATCGCAAACTTAGTGACGTCGCTGGGAATCTCGGGCCCATCCTGATCAAAGTGGGTGAGGTCTTCAGGAGTCCCATTGAACTGGCAACCTACGCTTTGATCGCGCTCGCTCTGAAATAGCTCGTTGGTTACTCCCATTTCAACGTTGTAGGCCTCGCCGGAAAATATTTCGAGGGATTTGTTCTGTGCTTTCCAACCGAATCTGGTAATGGTCCCATCGTTGCCATTCGTGTTGGTACGACCAGAGATTCCCAAATTCCGCTTTCGAGCGCTCTTGGAGCTTAGGTTGCTCCGGATGGTAGAGTCCGGAATCAATTCAATGAGGCCAGCGCCAAAAACCGGGGTCGGAATCCGGAAGATCAGGTTTCCATTCTTTGCGGCTTGTAAGAAGTCGGGCTGCGCCAGGTTGCATCCGGCGGCGTCGCTGCGGCCCGCGATGGTGAACAGATCATGAACACCGCCATCGCGCTGACGTAAATCTGGAGTAAGAGTAAAACGAGCTTCCCGGACCGGACCATTGGGCGTAATGAAGAATGGCACTTGGTTGGTTGCACCTTCGGCTGAAGCAGCGCCAATCTGGGGATTAGTGAACGGACTCGTGCCCCCGGTTGAAGGCTGAGCGTGACATTGAGCACAACTTTCGCCGTTGAATGTCGGTCCCAGGCCACTTCCAGTGCCGGGTATGCTACCCAAGACCGACTGGACCTGCATAAAGTCGTCCTGACCGGTGGTGAAGAATGCCAGTTGATTCGTGGTTAGGCCGGCAATTGGTGCACCCGCTCCGGGATTGCCAGCCCGCACACCCAGATCGATCGCAATCGCGCGTGTTCCGCCCTGCAGCACGGTCATCATGATGAAGAACAGCAGTATCGAGGCGAAGAGAATGATCTGTCGCAGAGATTTCCTATCAGCTGCACTGGCCGCTCTCATGGGAATGCCTCCTAATTAATGGAGGTCGGAGGAGTAGCAGGTGTGATCCCGGCCTCAATGAAAACTGGCAAAGCGGCGTGCAGTTAAATCATTTTCATCGCCGGAACCGAATGCAGACAGATGTCGAAGGGACAAGGCAATCGATGAAAGAGGCCAGTCACCAGAATGTTGGAGTTACTCAGATTACCGTCCGAACCGCGGCAGGAATCGCCTCCATGCGGCACGATGACGTCACGTTTCCTGCGTCACGGGGAGAATGCCTGCACACCGCCAAGAGATCGTTTGATGATTGGGGGTCCTTCGACTCCGCATGAGCTCCGCTCAGGATGACAAGGTTGCTGGGATGGATCAGAATCAGATTCACACACTAGCCTCCACCTTCCAGTTTTGCCATTCCCTCCGGCTGGTCTAGAATCAACCGTTTGCCCAGCGTCATCTGATCATATTGAGGAGCACACATTGCCTGAGACCATTTATGACATTGCCATCATCGGCAGCGGTCCGGCGGGATACACCGCGGCCATCCGCGCCGGCCAGTATGGCTTGAAGACTGCCCTCATCGAAAAAGACGGATTTCTGGGCGGCACGTGCCTGCACGTGGGCTGCATCCCGACCAAGGCTCTCTTATTCAATGCCGAAATCTGGGACCACCTTAAGGACGCAAAAGAGTTTGGCATCGAGGGAGTGGACGCGCGCAAATTGAATTGGGGCGCCATTCAGGAACGGAAGTCGAAAATCGTGAGCAAGCACGCCAAAGGTCTCGAGTTCCTGATGCGCAAAAATAAAGTCGAGACCATTAAAGGTTACGGAAAGCTCACCGGCCCCGCTCAAAGCGGCGTGTTCACAATCGAGCTTGCGGAGAGCGATCGCAAAACGCTTAAGGCTAAGAACATTATTCTCGCCACCGGCTCGGAAGCGCGAATGATTCCAGGGCTTGAACCCAGCGATCGTATCCTTACTAATATCGAGATCCTCAAGCTGGGCGAGATTCCCAAGTCACTGGTGGTTGTGGGCGCGGGCGCTGTCGGCGTGGAGTTTGCGTCGATATTCCGCTCGTTCGACGCCGAGGTCACGATCCTGGAGATGCTGCCACGCCTGGTTCCGGTGGAAGACGAAGATATTTCCAAAGAACTGGCGCGTGCGTATCGCAAGCGCGGCACTAACTTTTTCACTGGAGCCAAAGTTGAGAAGATCGACAAAACGAAATCCGGAATCGCCGTCACTTTCAGCGCGGACGGCAAGCAGCAGAAGATTGAAGCGGAAAAAATTCTGATCGCCGTCGGCCGCAAGCCGCGTACCGACAACGTTGGACTGGAAAAAACGCGGATTCAGGCCGATCGCGGCTTCATCAAAACCAACGAATGGATGGAAACCGCCGAGCCAGGCATTTACGCCATCGGCGACATTGTTCTGGGCACGCCGCAACTGGCGCACGTCGGCGCCATGGAAGGAATTGTCGCCGTGGCCAAGATTGCCGGCAAACCGGACAAGCCCATCGATCTGTTAAAGATTCCTAACTGCACTTACTGTCATCCCGAAATTGGCAGCGTCGGCCTGAGTGAAGCCAAGGCCAAAGAGGCAGGTCACAATGTAAAAGTCGGCAAGTTTCCTTTCACCGCCAACTCCCGCGCTTCGATTGTGGGTGAGCATGAAGGCTTCGTGAAAATCGTGTCAGACGCGGAATATGGCGAGATTCTCGGCGTCCACATCATCGGCCCGCAAGCCACGGAGCTGATCGCCGAGGCCGTCACTGCGATGGAACTGGAAGCTACAATCGAGGACCTGATGTGGACAATTCACGCCCATCCGACGCTGGCCGAGGCTATGCTGGATGCATCGAATAGCGTGTATGGTCTGGCGATCAATGCGTAGTCAGATATGAATATGATCTCAGTCGTCCAACTCGAGGTCGTGGATTACGCCACCGGTCTGCAATTGCAGCAACGGCTGGTCAACCTGCGTAAAGACGGCCTCATCGGCGACGTACTTCTGCTGCTCGAGCACACGCCGGTGATTACGCTGGGACGAAACGCCAAAGCGAAGAACATTCTCGCCTCTTCGGAAATACTTTCCCAGCGGAGCGTTGAAGTTTTCGAATGCGACCGCGGCGGTGATGTGACCTTCCATGGACCTGGCCAGCTTCTTGCGTACCCGATCTTTGATCTCCGTGGTTTTTGTGCGGACGGCAAGCCAAGGCATCTCGGCGCAGTTGAATATGTGCGGCGGCTCGAAGAAGTCCTCATCCGAACTTGTGCCGATTTTGGCATCGCGGCAAAGCGCATCGCAGGACTTACCGGAGTCTGGACCGAAAGCAATGTCCACGTAGGGACCGGCGACCTCGCCCGTCCAGGCGAGTCGAAGACTCGTCAGCCTTCCACCAAGCATGAAGCTAAAATCGCCGCTATCGGCGTCCACATCTCGCGTGGAGTCACTTCCCACGGCTTCGCCCTGAACGTGAATACCGACCTGGATTATTTTGATTTGATAATTCCCTGCGGAATTGAAGCGAAACCGGTGACTTCAATAGAGAAAGAACTCGGCAAGCAGATTCCATTGCAGGAAGTCGCGCATTCCATTTCCCGCAACTTCGGTGTGGTGTTCAACAGCCAAATCCTCTGGCTGGAAACTCTGGACGCGCTGCTGCGGCCCACCGAGGGCGTACCGAAAAAGGTTCCAGCTGAACTCCGAAGGCTGCACAACGAGGAAGAAACTTTTTGGGCATGAAAAAGAAGGCCAAAAAGAACTCTCCGCGAAACAGTTCCAACGGCCGCGACCGACGCCTATCCGAATCTACCCTTGCCAATCAACGTACTTACACCATCGCCGATTATCGCCTGGAAAAACCGTCGTTCAAGTTACGTCAAGTTTGTAAAGATGACGCCACCTGCTACGAAATCGAAGGCGATCTCACTGCTCCAGTTCCCCCCATCCGCGAATCGAAATATCTCGATAAGAAACAATGCCTCGAGATCTACCGCTGGATGCTTCTCAACCGCAAGATGGAGACGGCTCTTGAGAACCTCTACAAACAAGGCAAGGTAGTCGGCGGCGTCTACTTTGGACTCGGCCAGGAGGCTTGCTCGTGCGCCTCGGCTTACGCGCTTCGTCCCGACGATTGGATGGGGCCCATGATCAGAAATCAGGGTTCACTTCTGGTTCGCGGCTTCACCGCCCGCGACATCATGATGCAGTACATGGCCAAGGCTGGCTCTCCCACTAAAGGCCGTGATGCGTCCTCACATTTCGGTGATATCGAAAAACGCAATGTGGCCGCGCCTATCTCCACTCTCGGTGATCTGATTCCCGTGCTCGCCGGTGTCGCTCTCGGCGCCCGTCTTCAGGGACGCAACATCGCAGTCATGACCTACATCGGCGACGGTGGACAATCCACCGGCGTCACCTATGAAGGCTTGAACTTCGCCGCCGTGCAGAATCTTGGCGTGGTGCTCTTCGTCGAAAACAATCTCTGGGGATACTCCACGCCCGCCGACATGCAGTTCCGCGTGAAAGACCTCGCCGAACGCGCTATCGCCTACGGAATCCCCGGCATAATCGTCGACGGCACGGACGCCGGCCAGGTTTACGACGCGGCCCACGAAGCCTGCGAACGCGCCCGCCGCGGCGAAGGCCCTACGCTCATCGAAGCCAAAATGATGCGCATGAAAGGCCACGCTATCCACGACGCCGCAGACTACGTTCCCAAGCCGCTGTTCGAATATTGGCGCAAGCGCGATCCGATTACGCGTTTCGAAAATTATCTGGTGAAAGCAAAAAAGTGGCTGACGCCTTCAGAAAACGAAAAGTTAATCGCAGACGTAGACCGCGAACTCGAAGCCGACCGCGATTTCGCGGTAGCCTCACCCATGCCTGAACCGGAATCCGCCGCTGGCGGAGTGTATTGCGAACAAGGATGCCACGAGATTAAGCCGAAGTACGGTACACCGCAGACGAAGGCCGCAACCCAAAGGCGGCCAACGCGAATGGAAGCAGCAGTACATTTGAAGTGACATTAGTCACGGACGCAGGTTTGGTTAAGGTCAAGTAGCATGCCGCAACTCACCTATCTCGAAGCCATCCGTCAGGGTATTAGTGAAGAGATGGAACGTGATCCTGCCGTCTTCTGCCTGGGTGAGGACATCGGCATCTACGGCGGCGCGTTCAAAGTAACCGACGGTTTCATTGACCGATTTGGCCCTGAACGCGTCATAGACGCCCCGATCGCGGAGTCTGCAATCGTCGGGGCTGCATTTGGCGCAGCGCTAACGGGGATGCGTCCGGTTGCAGAATTTCAGTTCATGGACTTCATAGGCTGTGCCTTCAACCAAATTGTGAACATGGTTGCCAAGGCTCACTACCGCTGGGGAGCGCCGGCGCCTCTCGTGATTCGTGGGCCGAGCGGAGGTAATGTCCATGGTGGTCCGTTTCACTCTCAAAATCCCGAAATGTACTTCGTGCATACTCCTGGTCTGAAAGTGGTCTGTCCCGCGACCGCTTATGACGCTAAAGGTCTCATCAAGGCTTCCATCCGCGACAACAACCCCGTAATTTTCTTCGAGCACAAATATCTTTACCGCCGCATCAAAGATGAAGTGCCCTCCGAAGATTACATTGTCCCTCTGGGCAAGGCGCGAGTCGCCAGGGAGGGCAGCGACTTGAGCATCATTACTTATGCTGCCATGGTGCATGTCGCGATGGAAGCGGCTGAGATCCTTGCCAAGGACGGGATTGACGCCGAAATCGTGGACTTACGCACCGTTTCACCGCTCGACCGCCAATCAATCGCTAACACGGTTCGCAAAACTAACAAAGTCATTCTGCTGCACGAGGACGTGCGCACCGGTGGCCTCGCTGGTGAAATCGCAGCTATCATTAATGAAGAAGTGTTCGACGACCTCGACGGCCCCATCGTCCGCATCACTGCGCAAGATTCCCCGGTTCCGTTCTCTCCACCGCAAGAGCAGTATTTCCTACCCAAAGTAAGTGATGTGGTTCGAGAGGCGCGTCGACTGAAAGAATACTGAGACGTATATTGAAAGCCGCGGCACAGGAGGAAAAATGCGCAATTTTGTTCTCGGAGTGATTTTCACCCTGCTGGTTCTCGCTCTGGCTGGGTATGCCCTGGCGGTGCTCGGCTTTTTTCCCACCAGCGCTGACGCTACTCCATCCGCCTTCGAGCGCCGCATCGCCATGACTGCCCTGGATGCTTCGATGGAGCGTCATGCCCCGCGGGTTAACAATCCTGTCCCGCCCTTGGATGAGAATTTGATCGAGGGTATGAAAGTTTACGCCATGAACTGCGCGCTCTGTCACGGCACTCTCGACAACAAGCCCAGTCCGCTGGAGAAATCGTTCTATCCCGCGCCCCCGCAGCTCATTCTTGATCCTCTCGACGACCCCGAGTGGCACACCTATTACGCTATCCGCACCGGGGTTCGCTACAGCGGCATGCCGGCATGGAACAAAGCCCTCAGCGAAGAAGAAATGTGGAAGGTTACAGCTTTTCTCTCTCGCATTCAGAAACTTCCTCCGGCCGTGCAGGACTATTGGAAGAAATCTTTTGGAGTCGCCCCGCCGGCTCCGGCTTCCGAAAAAGACACAGGGCATCATCACGACTAGACTCAGACTGGACATGGGCGTCCTTATATATAATGTAGGTTTGCGTCCGCCCTAACTTCCTCACCGGGACTGCGTGAAAGGAAATTATGCCGACCGATATCGTCATGCCCCAGATGGGCGAATCGATCTTTGAGGGAACCATCACCAAATGGCTGAAGAAGCCAGGTGACAAGGTACAGCGTGACGAACCGCTATTTGAAATCTCTACCGACAAGGTGGATGCTGAAATTCCGGCTCCTGCCTCCGGCGTCTTGCAGGATATCAAGGTCGCGGAAGGAAATACCGTTCAGGTAAATACTGTGGTCGGAACTATTGCTGCTGACGGCGAAGCTGCCGTGGCGACACCCGCTCCTGCGAAGGCAGCTCCCGCATCTCAGCCCGCCCCCGCATCCCCCGACAGGAAAGAAGCAGGTACCGCCACGCCTCAACCGTCCGCAGCCGCCCAGAAGGAAGTAATTCAATCTCCGCAGGAAGAAGATCACGCCCGGTCCTCGCCACTGGTGCGCAAAATTGCCCGCGAGCACAATGTTGACCTCTCCCAGATAGCTGGAAGCGGCTTGGGTGGACGCATCACCAAGCAGGACATCATGGCTTTTCTGGAGAACAGCCAAGCGCCCCCGACTCCTGCTCGATCCGCCGCGGCCACTGCGCCCGCCGTCGCGACTCCTGCACCCAAAGCGTCGCCTCCTCCGGCACCTGCGGCCTACCCCGGAGATCTCGTTCCTTTAACCCAGATGCGCAAGATCATTGCCCAGCGCATGATCGAGTCACGACGCACCAGCGCTCACGTCCACTGCATGTTCGAAGTGGATCTGAGCCGCATCGTCAATCTGCGCAATAAGACGAAATCAGCGTTCGAGCAACGCCACGGTGCACGTCTGACGTTTATGCCGTTTTTCGTCCGCGCCGCCATCATTGCGCTGCAACAGTTCCCCATTGTCAACGCTTCTATGGAAGCCGAAAACATCCGCTACCATCGCCACGTGAATATGGGCATCGCTGTTGCGCTCGACTGGGGATTGATCGTGCCTGTGCTGAAGAATGCTGACGAGCTTAACTTTCTTGGCCTGCAACGCGGGATCACCGATCTCGGAGAACGCGCCCGCTCCAAAAAACTCAAGCCCGAAGAAGTGGAAGGATCCACGTTTACCATCACCAACCCTGGACAATTTGGTGCAGTCTTCGGGCTGCCCATCATCAACCAGCCCAACTCCGCCATTATGGGCGTGGGCGGGATCACGAAGGCTCCGGTTGTTGTCACCGACAGCGACGGCAATGATTCCATCGCGATCCGCTCACTGGTGCACCTGACGCTCGGCTACGATCACCGTCTCATCGACGGCGCCGTCGCCGATCAGTTCATGGCTTTGGTCAAAAAGACACTGGAGAATTGGAGCGAAGAGGTCGGCTGACCTACTGAGCCTTTGCCCAAATGGATGAATTCAGACACTCTGCGACAGTGCCATCATCCAAATGAAAAATCACGGTGTACAGGACATTCGCCGGAGTGACGTCTGTGTTTGGAACTAGCGCGACAGAAAGCTCACCCTGCGCTCCTACCGTTACGCTCTTGGTTCCCGCTGCCACCGCTTCCCCGTTCGCCGTGATGAACGAGGGCCACGAAATCAGAAGTGTCCCCGCTGCCCTCGTGCCATCAGCCCAGAACACAACATCGCTCACGACTGTGGTCGCCGGTCCCTGCCCATGGGAGATCCCCACTAGCAGCAAGAAAAAAAGCCACCCCAGTTGGCGGCGGCGCGCGTCGAACATAATCCCCTCCATGTTTGAAATCAGTCAGGCGTAGATATTCGCCTGACCAAGGGAGTTAACCCCCAAGCCTGCTTCCATGTTGTTGTTCTGGGTCTTTAGCCTTGAAAAAATCTGGGAACTGGGAACAGCGAACCGAGAACTAATTTGCTATCTTCCCGCCTTCACTTGCTGCTGCAAAAACTTCTCCACGCTGCCCACATACACATTGGCAAAGTCGACGACCGGACGTCGTGCTTCAATCAACTGCATCGCCTCCGCCATCTTCCAGCTCAAGGAACACAAAATCGCCAGCGTCATCATCGGCGCGCGATGTACCCCAGCGGCACAATGAACCAATAGCTTAGTGTCCTTCCCATCCAACGCACTTAACGCGAAATCCACCCCGCGCTGAAAAACTTCAGGCGCTTTGGGTTGAAAGTCATCATCGATTGGATTCCAAAGCACTTTTATACCGTGCGGCTTTGCCAATGACGTGTCGTCGAACTCGATCTGCATGTCGACAATGTGGGTTACTCCCGCCCTCGCCACCGCCGCCATGTTCTCTGCTGTCCAGATGCCGCCGCCCACCGCGATACGGCCAGTCACCCATGTCATGTCCATGCCGAAAGTCCCGTATGGCGCGGCCACTCCCGCTCGCAAGAAAAGTGGCATCCAGTTCTGTGCTATCGATTTGCCGCCGCTAGTTTCGAACCTATCCTGCCGTCTCCAGACCGGCGATACGCGATTACCAGCCAGCGGCTGCCATTTCATTTTACGGCATTCTATGCATTCGCTACCCGTTGTAGTTCGAGCAAATTGCCCGAAATAAAAAAGGCGCGATTCACGTCCTGCCGCACGCTCAGGCCGGGAATCTGCGCTACGAGCTGGGAGAACTGAAACCTAAACTTGTTGGCTTCGTTTGGAATCGAGCGACGTTTGTTTAAAAGCACAAGACTTTTTGGCTTCGTTTGGTAATTTCAGTCGATTGATAGAAACCCGGTTCTGCTGGTTGCATTTTCGGTCGCGGCTAGACGTGAGGCCGAGCCTTCGACCAAGCCACAGAACCGCAATTCGCCGGAGGTGGTACGCGCCACAGCCTAGAAACTCTGCGGCGCGGCACTCCTACATAGTTCGAAAAATCAACTCTTTCCTTCATCTTCTTCTGTTGGTGGAACAGTCTGTGTAGCTTCGCGATTCTCTCGTGTGATGTTTGAACGAACTTCCCTTCCGTTGCCAGAAGGCTTAGACTCAACACCCTCTGCGACTGGCCTTTCTGTAGGTTCAACAAATGAAGCCAAGCCTCGAGCATCAGCGTAAATATTCGGCTCATCAGCCGATGCCTCGACCTCCTCGGGTGCGGTTTTTGAATTAATGTTTTCTCGTTTGAGCGGCAGCTCAGAAAGCGAACCCTCCAGAATCTCTTTGTCCACGAGTTTGGCAAACGACTCCACTCCGCGGGATTCGGTGTGAACGGTGACATCAACCGGAGTGGGTGCTGGAAGCTGCTTACCCTGTCTGATACGTTTCAGCCGCTCTACTTCGTGCATCATTCTGAACAACTTATTCTCGAGTGCGGTATCGTATCGCTGAAATGTCCTTACCAGTGGCTCAAAGTGCTCTACGTGTAAAGGTGCGGGTAGTCCCGGATCAATCTGCTTAGGAAGTTCGAGCGGTGGGAAGGGATCGCACCGAAGGTAAAGTCGTTGAAATACGTGCTTCCAAAATCACGGGTACGAAGGATTCTGCTAGAAAAGGACGAGCGACGAGAGGTGCGGAGGAGTCTCGGGAATATTCGCGGTAAAGCTGTGTATGTCGCAAATCTCCCAGCGGGCTTCATGAATACGGTTCGGTCCAAACATCCCCGCCTGCGGCTTCCTCCCGGATCTTACGAGCAGCTCTGTCGGGCGGTCTTGCACAGGGATGGATGGAGATGTCAAGCCTGCGGGAGCTTTACTAATCTTCAAGTCCATCATAAAGAGTTCCGCAGCCGATCCGGGGACGATTCCGAGGACAACCTGATCACGTTGTGCTCGGTCTGTCATGAATGTCTGCACCGCAGCAGATGAAGGTAACGCGTACAAATATTGGAGTATGGGGTCGGGAAGGGTTTCCGCAATCCCTGGTGCACGAAGGGCGATCGCCCGCTCCACAGACCCGCAGCCGCTCGGATACGCCGCATCGGGTCCCACCTAATAAGGAGGCGTAGCAAGAGCTGGACGCTAGATAATTGTGTCAAGGTGATAGTCTCGGTCAAACAATATTTCCTTCGAGATGTTGTAGTGATGCTGCGTATAGCGATTCGCTATACACCGATGCTATACTCTCCCCATGAAATTCCGGGCATTGCAGGAAAATCTGCGCAAAACTCTCTGGTCTCGCATCGAAGAGGGCGACCTGACCGGCCTCCATCTGGCCGCACAAACCGGTTTTAAACAGGCTCACATCTCCAACTTCCTGAATCGTAAACGTGGATTGAGCTTGGAAGGCATGGACAAGGTCTTGAATGTACAGCACCTTTCTGTCCTGGACCTCCTCGATCCCGCCGAAATCAATAAACGTGCCAGCATCCAACCCCCCAGCGGCGATGAATTCGAAAACGTCCTGGTGGTTAATGGAGCTACTGCCTCCAAGCAAGCTCTGGTCATGAGCATGAACGTCAAGGAAATGATGAAATTCAAGAAGACCTTCCTGCGCAAATTGCGCACCGAAACCGAAGGCGATCGCGATGACTGGGAACGCTTCGTCGTTATCAAGGTAGATGCCAGGGAAGGTATGAGCATGTATCCGCGCCTGCTGCCCGGCGCAACCGTCCTCATTGATCGCCACTACAATTCGCTCAAGCCCTACCGAAAGGGCGAATCCAATATGTATGCCGTGAGCAAAAATGGCAGTTGCACCGTTAAGTATGTGGAACTTGCGGGCAGGCACTTAGTCTTGCGCCCCCACAATCACGCTTATCCTGTGGAGGTGATGGCCATGGAGGAAGGCAAGTCAGCCGCCGACTACCTTATTGGCCGCATCTGCTACGTGGGAATCGAGACCTGAACCTCGATTTTGCTCTCGGATTCGGCGCGAACGACGGATGTAATTAATTCTGTCCTCCGCCGCCCAGTTCGCGAACAATATTCCCCACAAATGATTTGGCGTCACCGAAGAGCATCAAAGTTCGATCCAAATAGTAGAGTGGGTTATCGATCCCCGCGAATCCCGGACTCATACCGCGTTTGATCACCATTACAGTCCGCGCCTTGTCCACGTCGAGAATCGGCATTCCATAGATAGGACTGGTGGAATCGTTGCGGGCCGCAGGATTGGTGACGTCATTAGCTCCAATGACCAGGGCAACATCGGTCTGCACAAAATCGCCGTTGATATCGTCCATATCCATCAGTTTGTCGTAAGGGATGTCGGCCTCTGCCAGCAACACGTTCATATGCCCTGGCATGCGTCCGGCAACAGGATGAATCGCAAATCGCACTTGCACCCCGCGCCGGCTCAAAGCGTCATAGAGCTCGCGTACCTTGTGCTGTGCCTGGGCAACCGCCATGCCATAGCCTGGAACTATCACCACCTGATTAGCGGCCAAAAGAATGGACGCCGCTTCTTCCGCAGTCGCGCTTCGTACATTTTTCGCTTCCTGTCCAGCAGCAGCCGAAGTCTGCACCTGACCGAAGGCGCCAAAAATAACATTGGTGAACGAACGATTCATGGCCTTCGACATGATGACCGACAAAATGAACCCGGACGAGCCATCGAGCGCGCCGGCAATAATCAGCAGTTTGCTGTCGAGTACGAATCCCATCGCCGCTGCCGATAGGCCGGCATAAGAATTAAGCAACGAAATCACGGTCGGCATGTCAGCGCCGCCAATCGGAATCACCATGAGTATGCCGAACACGAGCGGAATGCCCGCCATGAGTGGAAACAAATGGCTCGCACCGGGATGCCGTACCAAGTACACCGCCAACACAATCGAAATCCCGAGCAGGGACAGATTCACTACATTTTGCCCCCGGTAAGTGAGAGGACGCTGGGGCAGGATTTCCTGCAGCTTGCCCGCAGCCATCAAACTTCCGGTAAAGGTCAATGATCCGAGGATGACCTCCATGGAAAGAACCGCCATCATGAACGGCGGAACGTTAGGCGTGCGAAGATAAAATTCCGCCGTCCCCACCAATGTCACACAACATGCCCCAAAGGCGTGGCTGAGCGCGGTTCGCTGGGGAACCGCCGTCATCTGCACCCGGCCCAGCGGAATCCCGATACCCGTTCCCAGCACCAGCGCGATAACAATCCATTTGTAGTCGACAATCCCGTGATGCAATAACGTTCCGGCAATTGCCAGCAACATGCCGAGCTCGCCCGCGCGCACGCCCCGCCTCGCAGTGCTGGGAGAACTCATCCACCTGAGGGACAAGATGAAAAGAGCGCTGGCCACCAGGTAGACAATTTCAATGACAGTCTGACTTCCGGCGAAATCATTCATGGTTTCGCCGGGCGGCTGGTCTTGAACATTCTGAGCATGCGATCGGTGATCAGGAAACCGCCAACCACGTTGCTGGTAGCAGCGATGATGGCGACTACCCCGAGCACAGTGGAGAGTGTGCTCTTGTGCTCGCCCACGATCAAAATCGCGCCCACCACCGCAATTGCGTCGAGAGCATTGGTCAGCGACATCAAGGGCGTGTGCAGCAAGGGCGAGACTCGACGGATGACTTCAAATCCGATGAACCCCGCCAGCATAAAAATAAACAACCCGTTGATCAGGGAAGAACTCATCTATCCTCCTGACAAACTTTTATGAAACCATCGTCGGCAACGAGAAAAACTCCCGCACCCGGTCGTTAACTACTTCTCCGCCACTGGTCAACAAAGTTTCGCGAATAATTTCGTCGTCCCGGTCTAATCGCACCTTCCCATCTTTCAGTATGTGCACAATAAACGCCGTAACATTGCGCGCGTACATCTGGCTCGCGTGATACGGAACGCCGCTCGCCAGGTTGATGCGCCCTATGATCCTCACTCCGTGCTCGATCACGGTCTGACCGGTCTTGGTGAGCTCGCAGTTTCCCCCACGTTCGGACGCCAAATCAAAAATCACCGAACCCGGCGCCATTCCCTTCACCATATCGGCAGTCACCAGTACCGGTGATTGTTTTCCGGGAACCACTGCCGCAGTAATGACCACGTCGCTCTCCGCCACCACGCGCCCGAGAAGCTCACGCTGCCGCGCATAAAAACTTTCATCCTGCGCCGTTCCATAACCGCGCGCGTCCTGCGCATCCTTGGCTTCGATGGGCAGTTCTATAAATCTTCCCCCGAGACTTTGCACTTGTTCTTTGGCCGCAGGCCGAAGATCGTATGCAGAAGCAACCGCACCGAGTCGTCGCGCCGTAGCAATGGCCTGCAACCCGGCGACTCCAGCTCCAATAATCAAAACCCGCGCCGGCGTGATGGTTCCCGCCGCAGTGGTGAGCATGGGAAAAATTCTGGGTAGCGTATCGGCTGCGATCAATACCGCTTTATACCCGCATATGGTTCCCATGGAAGAAAGCGCGTCCATGCTCTGCGCCCTGGTCGTGCGCGGTACCAACTCAACCGCAAAAGACGTGACTCCGGTGTTCGCGATTTCCTGGATAACTTTCATCGAGCCCAGCGGCCGCAAAAATCCGATCAAAACCTGATCCCGTCGCAGAAGAGGAAGGTCAGCTTTCCCGGTGATGTCATTGGATCCGTAACAAAGCACCTGCACGATAATATCGGCGCTTTCAAACACCGCGGCCCGCTCAGGAATTATCTTTGCGCCTTTTTGCACGTAATGCGAATCGGGATATCCAGCTTCCTCTCCCGCGCCCGCTTCGATCACCACTTCGCATCCCGCCTTGGTAAGGATGGGAACGACGATGGGCACCAGTGCCACGCGCCGTTCCCCCGGATAGATTTCCTTCGGAACACCGATAATCACTCTATTTCCCTCACCTGCTTTAATAACATTTTAGAACGAGCAGCAGTTTTATTGTGGAAAGTGGTCAGTTGCCAGTGGTCAGAGAGCAAAATCCAGAGCGAATCGACTGATCACTGGCCACTAGCTTTTTCCTTGCGTAGGGCTTACTGCCGGAAGGTTGCACTGATATTTTTCCAGTTCAGCCTGTGCATCCTCTTTCACCATGTGCGATGAAACGCGCCCACACTTTGCGCAAAACCATTCTCCGTTGATTCGATTCCATCGGATGTCTTCATGTTTCATCGAGGTAAGTGATGGCGAAAAAAGTAAGCCGTAGAGAATAGCATGCAGCGTTGGCTGAAAGTGCTGAATTCACTGGCTGTTTAACTTTCAGGAACGAATCTAGGCAAACCGTCCTCAGCGGGACAGTGGCTCTCGACATTCGACAAATGAAGCACGTTTTCCGTTTGTCACGGCAATTGCAACTCGACGGGATGGGGCCGCGCAATACCCTTGGCTTCAGCGCCAAGTAGGGTAAACACCTGATCGCACTTCAGACCGCGGTATGCCAAGCTGAGATCATGGAATTGGAACTGGCAACCTGGCTGGAAAAGGTTTGGGATGCATTGTCCGAACAGGATCAGGCCAAGCGGGACGGCCTGCTGAAAGAAGCTAACTCCGTCCTCGAACGGCAGCGTGACCAAACTGAGGCACAATAGTTTCTCTGCGTCCCTACTCTCTGCTGGTTTATTTCCACCACCCAGTCCAATGTGCGGCCCTACTGGCCGGTCTCCAGACTCTTAGGCCCATTGATACAACTTTATAGTGGTCCCTCTACCTTCTCTCACCGATTGCCGGCTTCCCCTGACCTGAGTACAAACGAATCGTGAGCCTTCTCCTCGAAAGAGTGCTGCATAGGGGGGACTGTGTATTACGTTATCGAAGTAAACCGTTGGTGTATTGCCCTGCATCGTGAAACCTGGATGCGGTTGACCTATCGTCGGGATTACCTGCCAGAACGACAACTATGGCGCGATTTCCTGGTCTCCGCTGAGCCCCTTCCCGCAAAGAGTGAGTAAGCCAGGAAGAGACAAGCCTGACCGTGGTAACTGCTAAATCCGCCATCTTTTTTTGATTCCTTTCGCTTGATCGGCTTTTTCGGATTCGACGAGGATGTAGTTGTGCTATATCTGTCCGGGAAAAATTCCACAGCCGGCCCAAATGATTCCCGCTACGTTGGTTAAGATCATCTGCGTACTTTCACTTGCGTCAATGGCCGTGTCGCAAGAGTGGCGATTTTACGGCGGCGACGCCGGCGGTACGCGATACTCCTCGCTCCAGCAGATCAATCCACGAAATGTGGGCCGCCTGAGACAGGCATGGACGTACCACACCGGCGAGGTAACTCGTGGAGACCGCAGCACCGAGCGGCATCGCATCGCTCCGTTCGAATCAACTCCGTTAGTGATTGATGGCGTGCTTTACTTGACCACTCCTTCCAGCCGAGTAATCGCCCTCGATGCCGAGACCGGTAAGGAGATTTGGCAGTTCGATGCGCAAGCCGGACTCCCGGGCCCGCGCCGGTTTCACCAGAATCGCGGGGTTGCGTACTGGCAGGACAAAACAGGAAACGACCGTCGAATTCTGTACGGAACTTTCGACGCACGCTTAATCGCCCTCGATGCCAGGACCGGCAAGCCCTGCCGCGATTTTGGAAAAGACGGTGTAGTCGATCTGCGTGAAGGACTCACAGGCTTCACGCCAGAGACGGAGTACGGCGTCACCTCACCGCCCGTTGTCTATCGTGATCTGGTCATCACCGGAGCGGAAGTTCCCGAATATCCTTCGAAGGGCCCCAGCGGCATGGTCCGAGCTTTTGACATTCGCTCCGGCAAACTTGTGTGGACCTTTCACACCATTCCGCAACCCGGAGAAACCGGGCATGAAAGTTGGGAGAACGATTCTTGGAAGGACCGCACAGGCGCGAATGTCTGGTCCGTGATGAGCGTGGATGTTGAACGTGGCCTGGTGTTTCTTCCCATTGGCTCGGCCTCCTACGATTTTTATGGCGCAGACCGCAAAGGTCAGAACCTCTTCGCCAATTGTTTGGTCGCGCTGGACGCGGCCACCGGCAAACTGGTTTGGTACTTCCAGACCGTGCACCACGATATCTGGGATTACGATTTGCCGGCGCAGCCCGTGCTCATCAATGTGCGGCGCAATGGCCGCGAAATTCCCGCGGTGGCTCAGGTCACGAAGATGGGTTTCGTATTTATTCTCGACCGGATTACGGGAAAGCCATTGTTTCCGGTAGAAGAACGTCCAGTGCCCAAGAGTGACGTGTCTGGCGAGGCCGCGTGGCCTACCCAACCGTTTCCTCTGCTGCCGCCGCCTCTCGCGCGGCAGTCTGTAAGCGCGGCCGACATCAGCAACGTCACTGCAGAATCAAACCGCTACTGCACCGAGCTGTTTCATTCTCTCGACAATCACGGCATGTATACGCCTTACGGACGCAATCTCACCCTAGTGATGCCCGGCTCGTTGGGTGGAGCGAACTGGTCGGGCGCTTCGTTCGATCCATCCACTGGATATCTTTTCGTCAACGTGAATGAATTGGGAGCTGTAGGCATAATGACACCGCAGGCTATGGATGCACTTGAGCGCTTTCGCCGCACCAGTAAATGGGGCGAGTATGGCCGTTTCTGGGACGACCATCAATGGCCATGTCAGCAACCGCCTTGGGGAACACTGAATGCCATCAACGTAAATACGGGATCGATCGCATGGAAAGTTCCCTTGGGCATAGTGGATGAATTAAAGATGAAAACGGGTACGCCAAATCTGGGCGGCTCCATTGTAAGCGGTGGAGTAGTATTCATCGGGGCCACGACCGACAGCCGTTTCCGCGCCTTCGACGCGCACACCGGGAAAGAATTATGGGCAACCACTCTTGAAGGTAACGCTCACGCCACTCCCATCACATACATGGGAAAGACTGGCAAACAGTTCGTGGTAATCGCCGCGGGCGGAGGAGGAGCGCTCAGCCCCAAGGTTTCCGATACGCTGGTCGCCTTCGCGCTACCAGAACAATCGGCGCGGAAGCGAGCTTTACATTAATTCACGGCGTCGTGACCAGAGGCAGTTCGATAAAGCTAGCCTGACCCGGAGCGTGGTAGACACGCTGTACCGCCTTGCGGAATTCTCCCGGCTTGGCCCAAAAAATATTGGATACGAACGTTTGCGGATTGCGATCGTAAAGCGGAAACCAGCTGGATTGGATCTGCACCATAATCCGATGTCCCGATAGAAAGACGTGATTCGCCGTCGGCAAAGCGAAACGGTAGAGCAGAGGTTTATCGGACGCGATGGCTTTCGGAGTCTCCAGGCTTTCGCGATAGCGACCGCGAAAAATATCGGCCGATATCATCAGTTGATAGCCGCCCATGGCCGGCTGTCCGGCAACTTCGTCGGGATAGACATCGATCACCTTCGCTACCCAATCAGAATCCGTGCCGCTGGTGGAAGCGACTAGATTCGCGACGGGTTGCCCACTGATTTTCAGTGGTGCATTCAAAACCTCAGAAGTAAACGCGAGCACATCGGGACGCCCCGACGCCTCGCGCTGATCGTCCACCAGCCATTCCGACCAGGTCAATCCGTTGCTATAACCCATCGGCTGAATGGGACGCGCGCGGTAAGGCACGGGCTTCGCGGGATCAGAAACATATTCGTCGAACGCCGCGTTGCTGGAAACCGGCGCGGCAAAACTCAGCTTGAGACCTGAGCCCAAATAAAGAGGCGTCGCGCGTACCGCGCAGCCGCTTGCACAGCCCACTGGCCATGCCGGCAGGCGCTGCCAGGTATTCGTCCCGGTCTCATACGCAGAAACAGGCGCAACGTCAGCCTTGCGCGCGCCGTCTTTTAAGTATTGATCCAGAAACGGTCGCAGAATCTGCTGCCGGAAATAGAGCCCCGTATCGCTGCCAAATTTCAAAACGCCCAGCGTGCTGGCATCCTCAATTTCCTGCCCGTGATGCCATGGACCCATAACCAGAAATACTTTGTCGTTATTTGTATCCTTCGGCTTGATCGCCTTGTAAACCGCGATGGCGCCGTAAATATCTTCCTGATCCCACAGACTGTGCACCAGCATGACCGGGACTTTCAGTGGCTGGACGGCGAGTATCCGATCCATCGCCTGATCGCGCCAGAACGCGTCGTACACGGGATGCTCCAGCACCTTCCGCCAGAAGCCGACTTGCGCGAGCCCGTGACGCCGTCCAAGCTCACCTGCCGAACCCGCTTCCATGTACACGTCGTAATCGTCAAAATGATTGGTCCACCACTTGGCCTCATTCTTGCGCGTCGCCTCCTGCTCATATATGTAAGTCGTGTTTTGCTGGCGGAAGGCGCCATTGTGAAACCAGTCATCGCCCATCCAACCGTCCACCATGGGATTCATGGGTACGGACACTTTGAGTGCGGGATGAGGATTCACCAGCGCCATCAGCGGCAAGAAGCCATCGTAAGAAATTCCGAGGATGCCAACCTTGCCGTTGCTCTCCGGAATATTTTTCACCAGCCAGTCGATGGTGTCGTAAGTATCGGTGGCGTGATCGACCGGCGTCGGATTCAGCGGCCCGTGCAACGGACGATTCATTACATAGTCCCCCTCGGAACCGTATTTACCGCGCACGTCCTGCACCGCGCGAATGTATCCACCCTCAACGATCACCTCGGTGGCGTTGTCGTAGCCACTCAAGCTCGGCCCGAGGTGGGCGCTATTAGCGTGTGTAGTGAGCGCATTGGCATCGTAAGGCGTTCGCGTCAGCAGGATCGGCGCGCCCTTCGCTCCCTTCGGCACAAGAATCACCGTGTGCAACTTCACTCCGTCCCGCATGGGAATCATCACTTCCCGCCGGACGTAGTCGAATCCATCGGTCGCGGGCTGTAGCGTAGCCGGTGTTTCGCTGGGATACGCCGGATACTGGACCGGCGACTCGGTCTGTGCCGCCGACAGGGTGATGAACAGCATGAAAAGTACCGGCGAGAGAGACAACGTGAGAATGCGAGTAATTGATTTCATAGGAGTGGCGCCGAAGTTCGAAACATGGGACGTCAAGGGCATGAGTCTCCTTCAAGCCAAAAAGATTGTCAATGTTGCAACTCTTCCGTAGCGCCGGCGTCCCGCCGGCTTCAGCTTGTGACACCGTGCTGTTCGAGAGCCGGCGGGACGCCGGCGCTACTCAAAACATCCGCTCTGCTCGTCACGAAATTTGGTAGAGTTTCTGAATGGCCGCTTCGAGCAATTGTGAAATCGTTCTGCTGCGGGGCATCGAGGACTCCGACGGCTATCCCTGCGAACGAGCCTCCACAACCCAATGCTCCGACTGCGGATCTCAAATCTGTGATGTGCACACTGAAGAATGTGATCTTTGCTGCGACAGTTTTTGCGCTTCCTGCTATTACTCCCACATGAGCGAGCCGCACGCCAAACCAGTTCTCCCCGAGCGAGTACAACCTAAACGCGAGCGATCTGCGTAAATCCAGCAGCTTTTTCGCCGGATTGGCTAGAGCACATTCAAGCCGTTTCAGAACCGCTGCGTTTCCGCTCAGGCGGGACCACCTGTTTCGCCCAGCGCTTTCGCACTCCGGCCAGAAATTGCGTCTTGTCCTTTTGCATTTGCCGGACCAGCGCTTGATTGCCAGTATCTTCGTGCGCTGCCGCCCATAAGACCATTTCGGTCAGGACCGGCGCCAGGTCAATCCCTTTCTCCGTCAACAGGTAAATCACTTTGCGCCCGTCGGATGGGTCCAGTTCGGTGGTGACAATTCCGTAAGCCACCAACTTACGCAAACGATCGGCTAATATATTGGTTGCGATTCCTTCATAGCACTCCAGGAATTCCTTGTAGGTTCGGAATCCGCGCAGCATCATGTCACGGATGATCAATAACGACCAGCGATCGCCCAACATCTCCACCGAGGCATTCAGGGGACACTGCGATCTCCGCTTGGCCGGCATGTTTTCCACAGTAACATAACTTAACTTGCATTTTACAAGTAACTTGTGTAAAGTTTCACGCGCGTACGGAGGAAGCAAGGATGAGCAAGGTACGAGTATTAGTAGGGACACGCAAGGGCGCGTTCGTTCTGACGGCGGACGGCAAGCGCGAAAAATGGAATGTCAGCGGCCCTCATTTTGCAGGCTGGGAAATGTATCACCTCAAAGGATCGCTCGCTGATCCCAATCGCATTTACGCGTCGCAGACGAGCGGCTGGTTTGGACAGTTGATTCAGCGTTCGGACGACGGCGGCAAAACTTGGCATCAGCCGGGAAAACCCGCTGGGGAACCGCCCGCACCTGGTCCTCCGAAAAGCGAGAGCAACAAATTCGCCTACGACGCGGCTGCGAAGCCGCTGACCACGCATCAGTGGTACGACGGAACACAACATCCCTGGGAATTCAAGCGCGTGTGGCATCTGGAACCATCGCTCACCGATCCCGACACGGTTTACGCCGGAGTCGAAGATGCCGCCATCTTCCGCTCGACCGACGGCGGAGAGAACTGGAAGGAACTCCCCGGCTTGCGCGGCCATGGCACTGGCCCTAAATGGCAGCCGGGCGCGGGCGGCTTGTGTCTGCACACCATCATTCTCGATCCCAGCAATCCGCAGCGGATTTGGATTGCCATCTCGGCGGCGGGCGCCTTCCGCACCGACGATGGCGGGAAGAATTGGAAGCCGATCAACCGCGGACTGCGCTCGCAATATATCCCGGATCAAGATGCGGAGGTCGGCCACTGCGTGCACCATATCGCCATGAATCCCAAGCGTCCTGGCATACTCTTTATGCAAAAACATTGGGACGTGTTGCGCTCGGACGACGCCGGCGACAACTGGAAAGAAGTCAGTGGCAACCTGCCCACCGACTTCGGCTTCGCGATTGACGTTCACGCCCACGAGCCGGAAACAATTTACGTAGTCCCTATCAAGAGTGACGGTGAGCACTTTGTGCCCGAGGGAAAGCTACGCGTCTACCGCAGCCGCGCCGGCGGAAACGAATGGGAGGCGCTCACCAAAGGCCTGCCGCAAAAAGATTGCTACGTGAACGTGCTGCGCGATGCCATGGCCGTGGACACGCTAGACAAGTGCGGCATCTACTTCGGCACCAGCGGCGGTCAAGTGTACGCATCGGCCGATGCGGGAGACAGTTGGAGTCCGATTGTGCGGGATCTTCCGGCGGTGCTTTCGGTCGAGGTGCAGACGCTGGGATGATCAACGCGCACCCGGGTGCTTGATGTTTTGGAAGGGCACGGCTTCAGCCGTGCCGTCCGGTCTAATAAGGACGGGGCTTTAGCCCCTGGGGCCTGCTCGTCAAAGCGGAGAAACATTCGCGCGAAGTTACGCTGCCAGCGCCCAAGTCTCCAAAGTCGCGAGACGTGGGGCACCCCCTGTAGAATACTTTTCGAACAGGAAGGTCCCCATGACATCGATTGCACCATGGCTGTCGGTTCGAAATAGCGCGCGAGCCGTTGACTTCTACAAGTCCGCGTTCGGAGCGCTTGAGGCATTTCGCCTAGAAGGGCCTGACGGAAGCGTGGTAGCAAGGCTTTCCGTGGACGGCGCGGAGTTTTGGCTCAGCGACGAATCGCCCGACCATGGCAACTTCAGTCCTGAGTCTCTCGGTGGCGCCACGGTTCGAATCATCTTGACGGTGGACGATCCGGATGCTGTTTTTCTTCGGGCGCGAAAAGCTGGCGCGAAAGAGGTCTACCCGGTAGGAGAGGAGCATGGCTGGAGATTGGGTCGCGTAGTCGATCCTTTCGGTCATCACTGGGAGATTGGCCGTGAGCTCGCCGCGTAGTGTCTGGGAGTTCTAATTCGATGGCTTCTAATATGATCCGCGTAATCATCCCGCAACATCTTCGGACCCTGGCGCACGTCGGCAGTGAGGTCACACTCGAGGTGGAAGGCCAGATCACACAGCGTTCCGTGCTCGACGCGCTTGAGGTGCGCTATCCCATGCTGCGTGGAACCATCCGCGACCAGGTCACGCAACAGCGCCGCGCCTTCTTGCGGTTCTTCGCCTGTGAGGAAGACTTGTCCCACGAGCCGGCGGACGCCCCTCTCCCCGACGCGGTAGCATCCGGCAAAGAGCCTTTTATCGTGATCGGCGCCATCGCCGGCGGTTAAATAGTGAGTATGGCTGCAACCTTCCCGTATTATTCATAATTGAAATTCCTCACCGAAGATCAAGGAATGCCGAATGGCCAATCTGCTGGCGACCAAACCGATCAGCACAATCTTTAACGAAGCGCGAGAAACTGACGAACATTGTCTGAAGCGTGCACTGGGTCCCAGCAACCTGGTTGCTCTTGGGATTGGCGCTATCATCGGCACCGGAATTTTTGTTATCACTGGAACCGCCACGGCGCAGCATGCCGGGCCGGCCGTGATTCTGTCTTTCATCTTCGCCGCAATCGGCTGTGTCTTTGCCGGTCTTTGTTACGCCGAATTCTCTTCAATGATTCCGGTTGCCGGCTCGGCCTACACCTATGGCTATGCCACGCTAGGAGAGATATTCGCCTGGATCATCGGCTGGGACCTGGTGCTGGAGTACGCTTTCGGCGCCGCCTCGGTGGCTTCCGGCTGGAGCGGATACTTCATTAGTTTGCTCGGCGATTTCGGAATCAAATTGCCGGCTTCGATTGCAGGCACGCGCTGGGACGAGTTCATTTTCTACAACAATCACTGGGAGAACGCGGCCAGGATCATTCCCAAGCTCAAAGTGCTCGGAATCGATCCTGCAACTCTGCTCCACACCTATGGCGCATTTAACTTGCTGGGCTTTTTGGCGATCGTGTTTTGCACTCTGGTGCTGGTGATCGGAATCAAGGAGTCGGCGAATTTCAATACTGCGATTGTGGCCATCAAAGTAGCCGTCCTGATAATTTTCGTCGGCATCGGCAGCCGTTACCTGCTCGAACATCCGGGATTGATGGCGGCCAACTGGCATCCCTTCATTCCACCGAACAATGGTTTCGGGAAATTCGGTATGTCGGGAATTTTCCGGGCAGCGGGAATTATTTTCTTCGCTTACATCGGCTTTGATGCCGTCTCCACCGCGGCGCAGGAAGCCAAGAACCCTGGAAAGGATATGCCTATCGGAATTCTAGGTTCTCTGGCCATCTGCACCGTCCTCTATATCCTGGTCGCGGGAGTGCTGACCGCTCTGGTGAATTATCGATACCTGAACGTACCGGATCCGCTGGCCATTGGCATCGACTCCACCGGCGTTCGTTGGGGCAGTTTATTGGTGAAGCTTGGCGCCCTCATGGGCCTGACCAGCACAATTGTGGTCATGTTGCTGGGACAGTCTCGAGTATTTTTCTCTATGTCGCGGGATGGTTTGTTGCCCGGCCTGTTCCGGGCCGTCCATCCACGCTTCCGAACGCCCTGGATTTCTACGTTGACGGTCGGGCTTTTCGTTGCCGTGCTAGCCGCGTCCCTGCCTATCAATGTACTCGCGGAAATGGTAAGCATAGGCACTCTGCTCGCATTCGTCATCGTTTGCGCGGGTGTATGGATCATCCGCCGGCGCAGGCCCGACTTGGAGCGGCCGTTCCGAACACCGCTGGTGCCGTTGGTGCCAACCTCGGAATCATAACTTCGTTGGCGATGATGTTGAGCCTGACCGGGATCACTTGGATCCGGTTGGGAGTCTGGCTCGTCGTTGGGATGGTGATTTATTTCAGCTACGGCGTTCATCACAGCCGCGTGCAGCGGCAGAGCGACCCAAGTCAGAAGGTAGAAGCCGGGATGCGGAATTGACTACCCATCGTTCTTTAGTAAAGTCCTGCGGCGTTGTCATGCAGATAGCCATGCGCCATTTTCAGCGCCTGCGTCTCGTTCACCTCTCCCATCGAGATCATTTCTGCTAAAGCCGCGGCTAAGGCGGTGCGCGCGGATTGCACGCCCAACCAATAACTTTCCTCGGCTCCCAAGGTTTCGTTGTAAGGAAATGAATCCGTGCCGAAAGTGATTTTGTCAGGGAACGTTTCCAGCCATTGCTTCAGCGAGGGCTTGAATTCTGATGGATACATATAAATTTCCATCAGTGACGAATCCAGGTAAACATTTTTCAACGCTGCCAGCCAAATCGCTTCGCGCTCGTAGGGATAACCGCCGTGGATCAACACGAAGGTGACCTTGGAATAACGCGGGTCGCGAAGAATATTCTCCAGGTTCATGACGTTGCCTTCGAAGAGGTTGAAGTAATCGCCAATCCCCACCGCGGTATGAATGTGAACCGGAAGATGCAGCCTGGCGCCTTCCTGAATCAGAAAGCGGAAAATGTAATCCTGAAAGATACGATAGTCATCGGAACCAGGCACACCTCCCTGGACGTACCGTTTGTAAATCGCCGCGGCCTGCTCGCGAGTAGGATCGCCGAACTTCATCGGACGGAAGTATGCCACTTCAAACTTCATAGCGATCCCACCCTTTTTCTTGTTGTCTTCCAGTGTGCGACTCGCAAACGCCAGATAGCCTCCAAAGTCTGGCGGCAATTTGCTGACGCCTTCCTGCTGCATCCAGCGCCGCAACATTTTTTCTTGCAGTGGGATGTACACCTCCTGGTCAGGATTGCGTGCACGCTGCTGCTGGTTGTCGAAAGGCCACATGAAAGCGTCGGCGAAAAACACCCAGGGGAAACGTTTGGGATCGAGGTAGTCGGCCATCATGGCGCGATTGGCCACTCCGCGTTCGATGTTCAGCTTATCGAGAATGTTGGAGAAGTAAGCTTTGCCCTGGGCGCTCTTGAGCTCTGCCTTTTTTTGAATCAGCCATTTGGCATGATCCGGCGAGAGATCATCATAGGGATATCCGAACAATGCTTTTGCGGCGGCCACGAGTTCTGGATTCGAATCACGTTCGCGCAGCGCCGCACTTCCCGGCGGCGCAGCCATGGCATCCACATCAGGATCGTCAAAGAATCCCGGATGGGCGTGATGATCGAAGATTGCAATCTTTTCGATCTGCGGCAGAATGCGCTCATAGATCTGCTGTACGTCTGGGCCCGGCAAGGGACGAGCCTGTCCGAAGGATGCGATTGCAGTGCCTGACGCAATCACGACGCACAGCCATCTGCAAAGTTGCCTCATGTCTTGGACTCCTGGAAAAATCTGGAAGAACAACAATCAGTTCTACGCTCTTAGTTCGCGGTTCTTAGTTATCTGCTCGCGGGCATTCGTTGCCATTGCGAGGAAACCTGCAAAATCCGCTGAACCGCTTCCTGTAATGTGGCTGCCGAAGATGCAAAAGAAAAGCGGATGAAATCTTTGCCGTTAGGGCCGAATGCCGCGCCAGGAATTGCGGCAACCCCGCCTTCTTCCAGCATCACATGGCAAAGATCCTCGGCACTCCAACCAGTGTCATCAATCTTTACCCAGGTGTAGAAGGCGCCTTCGGGCGGAAGAGTACGAAATCCGAGCACCCGGTTCAGATCACGTACAAACTGCTCGCGACGTCGCGCAAACTCTGCCACCATCCGCGGCGTCGCACCTTCGCGATCTTTGAGAGCTTCGATGGCCGCATATTGAGTGAACTCAGCCACGCACGTGTAAGTGTTGACCGCTAGCATGGCGAGAGCTGGAACAATCCCTGGCGGAGCGACGGCATATCCCAAACGCCATCCCGTCATCGCAAAACTTTTAGAGAATCCGTCAATAATCAGCGTGCGCTCTTCCATCCCCGGATAGCTCATCATCGAGATGTAATTCCCGCCGTAGATGATGCGTGCATAAATCTCATCCGAAAGCACCAGCAAATCGTGTTCGACCGCCAACGCTGCCAGCCGTCGCTGCACCGGGTCGGTGTAAACCGTGCCCGTCGGATTCCCGGGCGAGTTCGTAATCAGTATTTTGCTGCGGGGAGTGATTTTCGCCGCAACTTCATCGGGATCGGGCTGAAAATGATTGTGCTCAGAAAGCTCAAACGGCACCGGAACGGCGCCCAGTCCCCGCGCAATGGACGCATACCCGGGAAAACCTGGGTTACTCGGCGAGCGCCTGCTGCAGAGCCGGCACACCAATCACAGGACAGTAACGATCCTTGCCTTCGCGCACCGCGCGATTCAAGGCTTCATTCACGCTCGCCGCAGGATGGAAATCCGGCTCGCCGAGTTCAAGGTGAATGATGGAACGACCTTGCTTCTCCAATTCTTTGGCTCGTGCGAAGACGGAGAGCGCTCCTTCGCCGCTCATCACCGACATTCGTGAAGCCAGTGGGCGCATTCAGACCTGCCCAGCGGAGATTTTTTCTGGTAGTGGAGTAAGCGGGATGCGAAGCGCGTCTACGAAACGTGGAAAAAACTGGAAAGCCGATGCCGTGGCAATGAGCTCGATGATTTGCTGGTCGTTGTACACACTCTGCAGTTTGGCGTAAAAGTCGTCATCGATCTGGTTGGCCGAGTGATGGAGCCGATCCGCGCAGCGCAACCCCACTTTTTCAGCTTCGGTGAACGGACCTCTCTCAAAATCGGACTTCATTGCCGCGATCTGCTGCTCGCTGGCACCCTTCTGCCTGGCAGAAATCGAATGTGCCGCCACAGCGTACGCGGAGCCCAACAAAACCGACATCCGCGTGGCGATCAGCTCTTTGTACCAGCCCGGCAGTGCACCGTCACTAAGAAGCGACTTAAGAAACGCGGCGAAGGTCAAAGCCAAATTTGGATGGTTGGCTACGGTCTTAAACATATTCGGCACAACGCCTCGCTGTGCCAGCAAGACGTCATACAAAGCCGCTAGTTCGGGCGAGATCTGATCCCGCTCGAGCATGGGAATCCGACTTTTAGGTTGATCTATCAGAACGAAAACCTTCCCGAAAGCTGAATCAGGCGCGGCGTGCCCTTGGTGCTGGTGATCGTCCCAAAGCCCAACCCGTTAAAGACATTGTTTGGACTGGCAAAAATGGGATGGTTCCAAATGTTAAAGAAATCAGCTGCGAACTTGAAATTGAGTTTCTCCGTAAAGCGAAAATTCTTGCCAAGAGATACATCCCAGTTCTGCTGAGATGGCCCGCGGAAAGTATTCCTCCGAAGGTTGCCGAAGCCTGTTTCTCCATTCGGCCCAACTGTGGGAGCGCCGCTAAATGCCGCGGGATCGAAGTAACCGTTGATTCGTTGATGTATGTCGCCGCTCGCCAGAGCGGAAGACATGGTAAATCCGAGATTCAACGTAGCGGTGCTGGTGCCGGGACTGCTCAGGTTGAAACCGGTTCCGCCGGCGGCGTCAATGATGGTAATCGGGGTTCCAGACTGAAAGGTCGTGATCCCGCTCAACGTCCAGCGACTCAACAACGCCCCCACCCAGCCTTCCGTTGCCGACAAGAAAGGGAGGTCCCAGTTGTAACTCATCACCAGCCGCTGAGTGCGATCAAAGTCCGCAGGACCATATGAATCACGCAAGTTAGTCTGGTCATTGATGGCGCTGTTGAACGCGGTGTTTCCAGTGGAAGTTGCGTCCAATGCCTTCGACCAGGTATAGGCGGCTTGGAAATACAGGGATTTGGAGAAGCGATGCGACGCCGTCATTTGCAGCGAGTGGTAATTGGACCAAGCATCGCTGGCGAAGATCTGATAGTTTTGCGTCGCGAGACCGAGAGCCCGCGAGCGCGCGTTGGCATTGAAGAAAGTGTTCTGGTTGATGGTGTACTGCGTCCCATCTTTGGCAGTGACGGTGACGGGATGAGTCCTGGCGTCAAACGGCTGAATCCCGTCACGCGTTTCCCTCAGGTGCGTGCCCTTCGTACCAACGTAGCCGACCTCAAGCACCCAGTTGAACGGCAATTGCCGTTGGATGCTCAGGTTCCACTGCTGTGTACTGGGGGATACGAAGTGGCGCGGCACTTCCAGCCCAAACAGATTGATGCTGTTGCCGCCGAAAACGCCAAACGGGTTGGGCTGCCCATTGTCGAACACGGAACATTGAGAAGTATCCGTGGTAGGCAAGCCGGTAGTGCAGTCCACGAATCCCAGGAATTGCGAATACACCGGGATGAATGCGGGATCGATCACACCACCCTGGGGCAATCGACCGGGGCCAACCGCGAAGACGTCCGCCATATCTCCGGGAGTACCGGTGGGCGTGGTAATCGGAAGTATCGGCGTGGTGAACGAGAGCTGGTCCACAGTTCCAACATCTTCCCGGACGTAGAAGATCCCGTATCCGCCGCGAATAGATGTGGTGTGATGGCCGAACAGGTCATAGGCAAATCCGATTCGCGGTCCCCAATTCGAGGCGTAACCATTCGCCATGGTGCTATCGCTGAGCGTTCCGGTGAAGCCAGGAACCCCCAGCTTGCCCACGCACTTGGGATAGACGAACGGCGTAATGCCTTGGTTGGCCAGCGCCGAAATCGTATTGCCGATGTGGCACAAATTGTCCTTGGCGGCGCCAAACAATTCCCAACGCAATCCAGCATTGACGGTTAAGTTCGGAGTTGCTTTGTAGTCATCCTGCACAAACAGTCCGAAGTCGTTGACCCGGTATTGGTGATTGGAAACACCACTGCCGCCGAAGGAAAATCCCGGCTGGCCAAGCAGGAAGTTCTGAAAATCTGAACAGCCCCCGATGGGAACACAGGGATCAGCCGGATTTCCAGCGTTCCCTGAAAGAGGAAAGAAGAACAACTGCCCATTGAAAGTCTGTGGAAAGTTCTTGTCCAGGTTTATGCGGTCGTATTCTCCACCGAAACGTACGACATGCTTTCCCGCAACATAGCTGGCCGTATCCAAAAAAGTATAGTTGTTCTGCAGTTGGCTCTGGTCCGCGCCCGGAGTCGGTCCCAGCTGGAAGGTGGAGAAGGTGAACTTGTAAATGGTTTTATAAAGATTGCTATTGGGACGGTTGATACCCAAATCGTCGACCGTCACTATGGGCTGATTAATAGAGACATTGTTGATGTGAACGAAGCCAAAACGGAACTCGTTTACCAGTCGCGCGCTGAACAAATGAGTTTCGGCAAGACTGAAAAAACGGTCTCGCACCGGCTGATCCAGCGGAAAGTTAAGGTCTGTCGGGCTGATGCTTCCACCCAGGGTCGCGGTCAGTCCGCCCGCGCCAAACGGAGTGATCGAACGGAAGTTGGAAAAGAAAAAGCGGCCAGAGAGTTTGTCGTTCCCTCGGCGGAAATCGCGGTCGTAGTTTGCGGTGAACTGATCATCGGTGTACTTGCCCGGTTTGCTGAGCACGAATGTTCCCGCGCAGGTTGGGCATGTGGCGCCAGACAATCCGGGAAATAAAAAACCGCTGGGATCATTGAATTGGTTGCTGTGAAAGTTGAGCAGCTTGAGCGCAACCGGATCGATGTTTGCCGCCGTCACATTGGGATCGCCGGGAAAGAATGTGTTGACCAGGGTCTGGGCGTACGCCGGCGTGCCCCGACCAATAGTCGGAAGTATGGGGAGAGTGGTGCTGATGATCGTGCCCGTCGAAAGGCCGCTGCGCTGGCGCGTTCCCTGATAGTTAAGGAAGAAAAAGCCGAGCTTGGCCTCCCGGCCCAGCGGACCGCCCAGGCTTCCGCCGTAAATGTTTTGCTTGATGTCCGGACGCTGATTCGGAAGGCCCGCCGCCAGCTGACTCCGCTTGTTGAAATACTCATTTGCGTCCAGGCTGGTATTGCGGAAAAATTCAAACAGACTTCCGTGAAAGTCCTTAGTGCCACTCTTCAGGATAGCGTTGATATTTCCCCCGCCATTCCGTCCTTGCGTGGCGTCGTAGAGACTGGTCTGGACCTTGAATTCCTGCACGACATCGGGGCTGGGGAGCGGAGTGTTAGTCAGTTCGGCAACGTTGTAGTCGGTCGCACTGATCCCTTCAATCAAATAATTATTGTTGTCCTCGCGCTGACCATTGACCTGAATGCGAACATCGCCGCGGCCGAGCTGGGCAGAGGCATTCAGTTCGCTCTGCGCGCCGGTGGAAAGGGTAAGCAGTTGCTGAAAATTCTGCGTAGCCAGCGGCAGGTTGCGGACATTGCGAGCTTCGATGGCCTGGCCGGTGGTCGCGGCAGTGGTGTCGACGTTCTGCACTTGCGCCTGCACTTCGACCTTTTCCTGCACCGACGAAGGACGCAAGTTGACCGTCAGGCGCGTGGTTTCAGTGACGCGCACGGCGATATCCGGAAATTTGCCTTCCCGGAATCCGGAACTGGTGACACTCACCGTATACGAACCGACCGGCAACAGAGTCGCCGTGAACGAGCCATTCGCGTCCGTCTTCAGAGTGCGGCTCAGCGCTCCAGTGTCCTGGTTGAGAATGCGGACGTCAGCTCCGGCGAGGACTGCGCCACTGGGATCCTCCACTGTGCCAGTGATCGCCCCCGTCGCCCCGCCCTGGCCCAGAGCATGCCCGATCAACGTCAATACCAAACCAACCCGGATCCATCTGCGTACGAACGTTGGCATACACTCCTCCCGATATCGATTCTGATATTTCAGAAAATCCGCCACCTACGTGCGCTGCTTAGAGAATTGCCGAAAGGAAGGCCTATCGAAGCTGACGCAACCCCACCCCTGCAGCGTAAGGCGAATAATTGGCTTGCTCGGATAAATTGGAGTGGGCATTCCATTTCTACAATTGCGTAGACTTCGCCCGCAAACAGGCGCCCGAGCCTCGAAGGATGCCCGCCAGATTACTTGAAATGAACAAGGTTGGCAAACCTGAAAAATGGTTCTTTCCCTGCATTGCTAATCGGGCAATCCCATACGCTTCAACAAGGCCGAAAATCTGGGGTCTCCATGGAGGCACTTGTAGTCCGGATAGGAGTTCACAAGAGTGATGTCTCCGTTCCTTTCCTCGTAGGCTTTCTGAAGCCATTCCAGGGACTTCTCCTTATCGCCTACTCTCGCGTAGGCAGTCGCCAGGTCCAGCGATCCCGCTCCCCCATGCTCCTGCTCCCGCAGCGTTGCCTGAAGATTCTTCTGCCAGTAGCCGTTTGGGCCACCAGTACGAAATGCCGAAAGAAATTCAGCCGTCACCGCCGACGCCTGTTCCGGACTTTCGCCGCTCAGCAATGCGCCTCTCTGCACCTGTTCTATGGCCTCCCCATATTTCCCGATCTCGGTCAGGGCGGAAGCAAGAAAGAAGTGCGCAAGTGGGAATGTCGGATCGAGGTCGATCGTGTGCTGCAATTGCTGAACTGACTTCTGATAGTCCCCAGCCAGGAGATACGTCATGCCCATGTAATTGTTCAAAGGTGACGAAAGCGGGTCGAGTTCCAACGCCTTCTTCATCTCGGCGATGGCTTCCGCATGCCGACCCATCGGAGTGAGATAGCCGCCCGCGTAGTAAAGGTGAGCGTTGGCATAGTTGGGACTGAGCTCGATTGCCTTCAAAAAGTCTCGCTGGGCGCCTGGGAGATCAAAGTCGTAGTGCGACTTCACTTGGCCGAGAATCGCATGAGCTTCACCGAGCCGAGGATCCAGCACCAAAGCTTTGGTGGCTTGCTGCTTTGGCCTCCGGTGCGCTTTCCCTGGGGGTGAACACCCCGAGGTTGTTGCCCATGTTGTACGCATCGGCGAGGCCTACGTATGCCAACGCGAAATTTGGATCTTTTTCCATCGCCTGCTGAAAGAACTCAATGCTCTTCTTAATGCCAGCCCCAGTTCTCTGGTTCCAGTGATATCGGCCTTGCAGGTAAAGTTGATAGGCCTCGGAGTTGACCGTCGCGGATCTGGCGATTCGAGTTTCGTCGGCACTGTTCAAACGTAGCTTCAACTTGTCCAATATTGCTGAAGCCAGCTCATCCTGCGCTCGCGGGAGGTCGGAGATTGGATATCGGAACTGCCGGCCCCAGATTTGACTTCCATCGCTCACATTCACCAGTTCCGCGCTGATCATGACACCATCTGCTGGGTGCGAAATCCGGCCGCTCAGTACCGCCTGTACTTTCAAGTCTCTTCCTACGACCTGCGCGTCAGCCTCTCTTCCCTTGAATTTGAAAACTGAGTTTCGCGATATGACCCTTAACCCGGGAATTTCCGAAAGTTTATTGATCACGCCTTCCGTGATTCCATCGCTGATGTACTGGATTGACGCATCTTTCGAATCGTCCTCAAAGGGCAACACTGCGATCGAGCGGCTTGGATTGAAATAAGCGGTGCGAACAAGAACCCATCCAAGCACCAAGATTGCTAGAGCCAGGATAGGAGTTGCTGCCCAAAGAAACCGAGCGACCTTTCCGAATCGCTTCGGTCGACTCGCAACCAATCGCTGCGAAACTGTGGAAGGGGTCGTCATTCGCCGGAGATCAACAGCAATCTCCTTAGCGGTCTGATAGCGGTCTTCGGGATCTTTCTCCAGACACTTCAGAATGATCTCTTCCAACTTAAGTGGAATTTTGGAATTGAGCTCGTGTGGAAGCGGAGGCGGACTGTTCAAGATGTCGTCTATGAGCTGTGGCGATATCTCTGCGGTGAATGGCCGGCGCCCGGTTGACATCTCGTACAGCACAACGCCCAACGCGTAGATGTCGGTGCGGGCGTCCACGTCTCGCCCGCGTAGCTGTTCGGGTGACATGTAGGGTAATGTGCCGGCCACCGCATGGGTTTCAGTAAGACTCTTTGTTAGCGCATTTCCACCCTGCGAACCAATTAGTTTGGCCAGTCCAAAGTCGAGAACTTTCACCGGACCAGTGACGGTAGCGACGATATTTCCCGGCTTGACGTCGCGATGAACCACTCCTTTCGAGTGAGCAGCAGAAAGCGCTTCGGCGATTTGAATCCCCAGCTTGGAGATCTCATCACCGTCCAATGTGCGCCCGAGTATGTGCTCCCCGAGCGTTCGTCCGTCCAGGTATTCCATCGCGATGAACGGGTGGCCTTGGTACTCCGCGATGTCGTAAATGGTGCAGATGTTGGGATGATTCAATGCCGAAGCGGCGCGCGCCTCGCGTTGGAACCGTTCCAGCGCCGCGGCATCTGTCGCCAGAGTCTCTGGCAGGAACTTCAGCGCGACCAGGCGGCCGAGTTTGGTGTCCTCGGCCTTGTACACGATCCCCATGCCGCCAGCGCCGATTTCCGCCAGCACGCGATATTGGGCGACTGCCGCGCCCACCCCGAAGCGTGCGGCTCCTCCGGATGTGGAAGGGGGCTTTTCCGAACCCGAGATTTGCTTTGCTGTCGCGAACGCCGGTGTCTCCAGGAAGGTTCCGGCCTTTTCGCGATGGGCTAGCAGGGCTTCGACCTGGCGACGAAGGAGCTCATCACCTGCACACGAATCCTCCAGGATTGTGGCTCGGAGGCTTGGCTCGGCTTGCAATGCCGCGTGAAAGACGCGTTCGATTTTCTGCCACCGCTCAGCATCCATCGAGCCTCTCCTGCTCAACCCGCGGAGCAGCCAAGCCTCGGCCAGCTCCAGTCGCGAACAACGGTGTCCAGCGAAACTTTCAGAACTTCGGCCGTCTCTTCAACGTTCAGACCGCCGAAGACGCGCACTTCAACGACTTGACTTTTGCGCGGGTCGACGAGATCGGTTGTGCCCACCGCCGCGCTTGTGCAATTGGCGAGCGCGCGTCGAGCACGCTTCATTAAATTAAAATTTCATTACGCTTTCAGGAATCAAGGTCCCACCGACTCCGGATGAGTATTGCGAACTTATTGAAGAATAAGCCCTAAAACTGGTGGCGGCGGTTGGACTCGAACCAACGACCTACGGATTATGAGACCGTCGCTCTAGCCACCTGAGCTACGCCGCCATGTTGAAAACAAAACACTTGATGCAGGTTACCAAAGATTTGCTGCAAAATGACTGCAAGACTGCTATTCTGCGCTCTGTTGGGGAGGCAGGATGGCAAAAGGCACGATCTACGAATACTCGGGTTCATTCTATGTCCGGTACTCCGCGGGAATGACGCTCAGTCAGAAAAGCGGCAAGCCGCGGCCCATCCAAAAAACGCACAAGCTCTGTGAGAAGAACGAGAAGTTTTATTCTACCAAAGCCGCCGCAGTGAAACGGAAACGCGATGAGTTCATGCTCACCGTGTCCCCCCGACAACAACCCCGTGGTGAGGACATGAGCGTTGCGACCTTCTGGGAACAGCGATACCTACCCTACTGCAAAGAAGTTTTGCAGTTGACCGGACGCCCCCGCAAGAAGCCTTCCACGATCCGAGGGTACCAGCAAATCTGGACTCAGCATCTCAAGTCTCATTTCGGGAATATCACTTTGCAAGAATACGAGCCCGACATGGGGACTCAATTCCTTCAAACCCTCACCGGCTCCCAGGGTAAAACTACGCTGAAGCACATCAAAGCCCTGGGCGGATCAATCTTCAAACGCGCCAAAATTGAGAGGCGCATCAAGGCCAATCCGTGGGGCGACGTAGAGATGCCGGATGACGCTATAGACTCGCGGGGAACTCCATACTACACATGGGCGGAAGCGGAGGACATCATTTCGGCGCTTGTAGATCGCGTGGATTGCCAGCTCATCATGGCCCTTGCTTGTTTCCTTGGCCTCCGACCCAATGAGATCGCGCCGCTAAGATGGGAGGACGTTGACGCCGAGTGGATTCATATCCGCCGCGGTTATGTACGCGGCAAACTCGATACACCGAAAACCGCGGAATCCATGCGGTCGGTTCCCCTGGTTGATCGTGTGCGCGTCCCTTTGGAACTGTGGCGACAGAAGTCTAAAAATCCCACGGAGGGCTGGATGTTTCCCTCCGAGGGTACGTTGCCGGAGAGTCGCATCGTTGCGCCCGAGATGAAACATCTGGCCGGCGGTTTTTCTCCACTGGATTTGCATAACGTGATTAGCCGAGTGATCGGTCCGGCGCTGAAAGCCAAAGGACTCACTTGGAAGCCCCTGAAAGCCGGTCGCACGGGAGCATGTACGGAAGTGATCGAGCGGTCAAACGGGAATGCCGCACTGGCGCAAGCCCTGCTCGGTCACAAGGACATGGCTACTACTACGAGTATCTACAAAAAGAAGGTTTCGCTGCCTTCTTTGCAAAATGGCATGAGGCTTTTGGAGAAGTAATTAGAAACGGCACTCCCGACAGTTTGCGCTGTCGGAAGCGCCTAACCAAACGAATCGCGGAGGATTCGATATGGCTTCCGACAGACTACCACTCTCGCCTTACCCTCACGAAATTAACAGCCAAGGAACCTCGTGCGCCGCAGATTGCCCTGCGTGTCACTGGATTAACCGTGAAGGTCAACCCGCTGAACTTTTGGAATTGTTGCTCCGGCGCATCTCGGAGGTCCAATGATTACTTGGCTAGCCGTGATTGCATTTCTGATGTGCTTCGAGCGATCTGACCCGGAAATTTGTAGTTGCCGGGGTCTTGTTCGAGCAACTGGTTTCGGCGTTGTGGGCCGCTTGGGTACGTTGACGGGTGTTGTAGAATCGTTGCCGCGAGGAGCAACAAATGACTTTCTATCTCAAAGGACTGCTAGTCAGCTTAGGGAGCGTGGCGCTACTGTACGTCACGCTCTATGTCGTGGGCATAGTACGTATGCTTTATTTAGCCGGGCGAGATGTAGATGTACATGCCCCGCTCGGAGCCACGGCGGGAAATTCATTTTTCGGATATTCGTGGTTCTGGTTGTGGTCGATGATTATTTTTGCTTCGACGTTCTTGATCTATTTGCGCGTTATGTCGGGCCGTCCGTTGCATTAGTTCGGTGCGGAGATCCCGGTAGAGGTTCCAGAGCAAACG
>WNGL01000403.1_pt1 | contig 51663 bp, 44 predicted proteins | sample 5400591 | NCBI WGS metagenome assembly WNGL01 (sample SAMN13153377, study PRJNA577476) | soil metagenome | isolation source: 80 cm soil or saprolite under Garry oak tree replicate 1 | place: USA:California | collected 2016-06-15 | reverse complement strand
TTTCGGCGTTGTGGGCCGCTTGGGTACGTTGACGGGTGTTGTAGAATCGTTGCCGCGAGGAGCAACAAAATGACTTTCTATCTCAAAGGATTGTTGGTTAGTTTAGGGAGCGTGACATTATTCTATGTCACGCTTCGGTATTTCATCGCGGGTACAAAGATGGGACAGTTACTTTATTTTATGTGGTACTCGATGTTCCATGATGTACACGCCCCGTTGCATGGAACGGCAGGGGGAAGCTCCTCGCTATTCGGCTATTTGTGGTTTTGGTTGTGGTCCATGATTATTTTTGCTTCGACGTTCTTGATCTATTTACGGGTTATGTCGGGCCGTCCGTTGAATTTTGTTCGCTCATGTTGCTCTCGCGCCGAAAACGTTATCAATCTTCCGCATAATTCTGTCGGCCCACTGAACAGCAGCGGCGACCATAGCCTCAGTTCGCGGACTTGCCCGGTTATCGAACAAATCCTCCGTGCTTTTCAGGTGCCGCGCTACCAAGATTCCGGCCACGATTGCAAACACGCGCTTGCGGCCTTCATCCATCCAGACACTTTAGCACTTTCGCCTTGTGTTCGCCAACGCCGATTTGGTATTCTGCCCAAATGCGGAAGTGTGCTTTTTGTTCAAGTGAAGCCAAGCTTACGGGGGAGCATGTTTGGAGTGCTTGGATAGCAAAACTCCTCGCCTCAAAATCAAGCAAAAACTTCAAAATGTCGCGAACGTACCGGCACACTCTCGCGGGCAGGACTTGGACGCAGCCCACTATAGACCACAAGACAAAAGTAGTCTGCAAGTCGTGTAACGAAGTGGATGAGTGCTCTAGAGGGGGCCGCGAAAGCTACACTCTCCGGAGTAATTCGTGATGGCGCCCCTGTATCGCTGCTCAGTCGAGGCGTTGAGTCCCTCGCTGCGTTCGCTTTTAAGTGCGCGGTTGTTGCCGACCACATGAGCCCGAACGGAGCACCTTTTTTTAGACCTTATATTCGGCACAGGTTCAGAGAATGCGGGAGATTCCGGCGGGAGTGAGAATGTGGGTTGCCGCTTTCCAGGGAATCTCTCGGACTAGCGGTAGATTCAACAGCTATTATTCCAAGCCAAAAAATGCTCACGTAGGCGAGGTCGACTTTTTTGTGTTCACGTACGCCGCGGGGCATCTTGCAATCCAGTCAGTCGCCCCTAGATGGGAAAGACTTCATCTATATGGTGGAGTATTGCCCCGCGTTGTCGCTAACAGTCTGTGGGACGCCGCCGCGGTTGAGTTCTGGCCAGCCCGCGGATTCACGCTCTCTTGGCCGCCATCTCTTTATCTTGATGACGAGACTTTCCGAGCATTCACTGACCGCCGGACGGCACACTAGTAAGCGCCGCCCTTCCTATTCTCGTCGCCCTCGGCTATCGTCACAGCCGTGAGTTTTGATTTTGGTCGATGGGAATCCCCCTCGGTCTGAGACACATTGCCGAGTGAAGCCGAGGAATCCATCGGCCACTCCAACCTGAAGACTTGTAGCCTGCGGCAAAGTTTTCTGGGTGATGCGCCCTTGGCAGAGGCAGTGCAGTCCGAGATGCCGACAGAGAACGTATGTGCAGCGCCAGGCCGATGCGCCGATAGGTTATTACGGAGCATAAGGTGCGGCGTCCTTAGTGTGTTAGCCCTCCTGGTTTCCAATTACGCAGAAAGTCCGAAAGCTCGCGATCGTCGAGTTTTCCCTCGATTATGGAGAATACCTTATTGTATTTCTCATCCATCAACCGCTTGCTCTCGGGATCATCAATGAGGCGCTGGACCTGCTGTTCTAGAGGATCGTCATTCGGATTTATTGGTCTGGCGCAAACCCTCAGAATCACTAGCGCCGCGCAGTAACCTGTGTCCGCCTCTTTGAGTACCTCAAGTGCTGCACGAAGTAAGCCCTTCACCGCTGCAAGTTCCATTGTATGTCCTCATTTAGCATGAACGGTGGCACATGTGGCCCCTATCTTGTGAAAGCGGGCCAAGCCCGAACTTATCATGTCATCACTTTAACCGGCGTACCCCACTTTTTTAGGGTAGACTTTCCTGACGAATCTTGGGGCGCTCTGACAAGGCGTCGGCCCAGACGTATTTTTTCTCGCAACGGGGAATGCTCACGCTTTTGGGGCGGCGCGTGCGACTAGCGCGCGTTCACCGGCCGCCCCTGTGTCAATTGGTTATCACAAAGTCAGTCTGCAGTTGGAGATGGTGAACAGTACGGCAAGAGTTCACACCAGCTATGACTAGCTTCTGGGACAGGATCAAGCCAAAGAAGAACGCCGCTTTACCCGACGATGTTGACGCGCTTCGCGGCAGCTTGTCAAGGCTCGACATCCGGGGCGAGCATCGTCGTTTTCTGGTCAACCGCATGGGTTCGAGCGGTAGCACCTGGCTGGTGAAGCTGCTGAACAGCCATCCAGATGTCTTCTGTTACCACGAAGGAGTATTGGCTCAGATATATCCTCTCAAGTCGTACACGACCGAGCATGTAGTCAATTTCATTCAGTCGCTGGCTTGGGACGACATGCATGGTGCCTACAAGGCGATCGGCGACGTCGGTTCCAGCTGGTTGGGACACATTCAGGCCGTGCCGAGGAATTTGTTTACCACCGGCATACTCTTGCGGCATCCGGCCAGAATGCTGAATACCAGGCTCAAAATATTCGAGACAGACAAATCTTTCACTAAAATCGATCCTTCCACGCTCCGCCAAATTGAGGAGTGCTGGAGTATCAAAGCCCGGGATGAAATGGACCAGGTTTTCCTGCAGGACCTGTTTCACATTGTGGCGCAGATCCGCGCCGTCGACACAGTGGACGCAGTCATTCACCTGGAACGCATGAGCGATGTGGAATACTGCTGCAACACCCTGCAGCAGCTCACCGGGATTCATCACGAACCATCGGTCGTCGATCTTTTCATCCATAACCCAGTGAACCGCAGGAGCAACACTGCCTCCGTGCAAGCAGTCTTAGACCAGTTCAGCAGCGACCAGAGGGCCTGGTACAAGTTGATGCTGAAGGAGGACCTGCCTCGCTGCGGGTATGTGTTGGACAGCGACGAGTTGCTGGAGCCGGCAAGTTGCCCGCCATCAGCCGACGGAGTGTCGCGGAGTGCGCTACCCAAAGAGTTCCGCGGGTACGAGCTGCAAATGTTAAAACAGGCCGTGGTGGAAAGAGACCGCGAAATTGGCCGCCTGCGTGGCGAAGTCAAGGAGCTGCAGGGTATCTGGGCTGCGGTGCAGAACTCAGCTGGCTGGCGGCTGCTGGAAAGCCTTCGGCGTGTGCGAAGGCGAGTACTGCCGACGGGTACCCGTCGCGCAACGTGGTACCAATCAATAATTAGCACGTTCAGACGACCGACCGGGACTACTGAGCAATTCATTCGAAATACTCAGATACCGAAAAAACTCTGGGCCGTGGCGATAACTATCGGCGTTCTGACCGTGGGATTCCTCGCATGGTTCATTCCCGTCTTGATAAGCATGGCGAATTAATTGTATTTGGAACCCCGGAAGTAAAAGCAACCCCCGATTGACTCCAAACAAACAAGTGTTTTTTTAATTGTCTTTTTGGGATCTGGCGACGATGCAACTAAGCAACTTAGTGGGCTGAGTTTCAGAGGGTTTGTTTGGTGGAGTTGGACTAACTGCGTGAGATGGAACTGACAGAGGCAGTCAGGCAAACTCGGCTGCGATTCGGGGCATCAGGCTGGAGCTAACCCGAGGCGGACTTTCGCCGTTTCAATCTGACTATCGTCACAAGGCCCGTACCCAATAGGAGAATGCTGGACGGTTCTGGTACAACCGCATGACCCCGCAAGTCAAAGGTGATTGGTACGTTCGCAGGAATTACAATGAAGTTCGAACTAGGTACAAATGAAGGAGGAGAGAGGCTTGCAAGCGCGAAGCCCACGGTGCCCCATGAACTCGGCAGTATGCTGCTTGCGTAGACTACACCATTGTTCTTGATCGATTCTGGAAAATGCTGGAGTTAAAGCAGGGGTAAATGGTCGGACCGTCGCTTTATACCTCGTCATAGGAATTGAGACCAGTCAAGTCGGAGCAGAGTTGGCGAATACGGTCCCGCCGTGTGTGGTAGGCATTCATCTCGTCGGGGGCTAGATTGGTGAAGGCCTTTTTCTTGAACAACTCGGTTTGAAGGTCTAAGAGTTTGCCAATTTCTTCTGTAATTCTAGTGATTTTGTCGCGCATAACCAAGAATGCGCCGAAACCTACTCCCAAGCTGAGCAGTTGTGAACACTTTTGGAGTGAAGATGCTCTTGTATAATCACGCGCTTGGGAAAACCGTCAACAATTCAGGCGCGTCTGCGATGGCATCAGCGATTTGACGGTATGTACTCCCGCATAGCCAGGCAGCTCCGTGTCCATCCGTCCTACGTGAGCAGAGTAGGGAAGGGTACGCGCCATTCCGTGAAGATCATGAAGGCGCTGGAAGCAGAGATGAGACGCTTGGAGAACTTGAAGCCTAGATAAGCTCGCAATCACAGACAGCACCCGCCAACCCCACCGAATGTGCTCTGAGTTAGTTGACCAAAGCCCTATCTGCGATGAGTCTTGCGAGCCTCGGAGACGCCGCGCTTCAGATCCGCCAGCAGGTCAGTGTTCGCCGATGGAATGTGAACAGTCTCTTTTGCTCCCGCCTCGCGCGTGAGCCATCGCTCCAGCTCAGCCGGTGACGCAGCAACGTAGCGCCCGATGCGAGTCACGGGCATGCTCTCATTGGCCCAGCGTTGCACAGTCGAGACCGGCTGGCTGAGGAATTTAGCGATAGCCGCCCATCCCTTCAATGACTCTTCCGGCTTTTTCTGCTTCGATTTCTTGGGCATAAGCTGAATTTCGGACGCCAGAATCGCTGCGGCAGTTGCTTCGCAACAGAAACAGTCTGCCCTGCCGATTCTGATGGACGAACAAAAAGCGAAGATGCTAGATTGCTAGGATGGACGAAGGGCGGAAACGCGTCATTGGAATCATGGCCGCTATCCTGAGCGCCCTGCACATGCAAAGAGCGAATGACCTATTCGGAATGCCCAACGGCACGCCCATCACTGACCGCATCATCGAGGCAAGCATTCAGTGGGCAGAGCGGATCATGCAGAGAATTGATAGCCTACATTCCATAACTCCTGTGGGATTCGTCGAGGTTAAGCTGCAGAACGAAGGGAGCGTTTCACTGTCTACGCGTGGGTTCCCAGCAACATGAGATAGCCTAAGCCAAAGAGAAGACACAAGCTCCCGACTATCGCTGTGTGCGGGTCTAGATTGAACAGAATAGAGCGGAGTTTGCCAAACCAACAGCGAATGTTCCCACCGCGATCGCAGTGATCGAGAATCGGTGTTTTAACTGCATCAGTTTTCCGGTTGGCTCTGAGCACTCGCATGCAGCGTCAGCCCGGGCAATTTAGCAAGGGGAAAGGGTGAGTTGAAATTGTAACCGAAGCTCACCCTTACACCCAGCTCTGGGTTCGCGCCGCATGCTATTGGCGGGCTCTGACACTGTATCGTTCCACAAGTAAGAGGCACTCCGCTGCAGATCCCTATCCCTTGCAAAGTCGTGCAGCTTGGAGGCGTCCTAGCATTCCAGGAAAAGGGTGGCATATAAGCTGTGAGATTCACCGCTTTAAGGTGGTCATTCTGCAAAGCGGTAAGGATTGCGGACACAATCTGCGCATTGGTTGCTGCAGTATTTGGCGGAGTACAAGTAGCGCAAGTTTGTTGACTATTGACCTGAATGCCCTCCTGCGCCGCTCGTTCAAGTGTTGAAACAATATTGAACGCCCTACCAAACCAGAAGATTCCCAACAGGATAAGGAATAAGACAGGCAAGATTAGAGCAGCCTCGACGAGAGTCTGGCCGGCGAGAGCAAAATTCGTGTGCGAACGTGTCAGCCAGTACACGCTTTCGCACCGGGAATACTTCGACGTTGTGCTGGCCCTCGGGATCGTGCATCACCTGGACGATTCTGAAGCGTTGCAGTTATTTCAGATTGCGCACAGCGCGCTGAAACGGGGTGGGAAGTTGGTCACCCTTGACGGCGTCTGGACCAATGATCAATCGCGCCCGGCTCGATATCTGCTGGCTCGCGACCGCGGCCAATTCGTGCGGAGCCAGGAACAATATGTGAATCTCGCTTCCCAGGTATTCTCGACCATTAAAGCCAGCATCCGGCATGATCTGCTCAGGATTCCATACACTCACATCATTCTGGAGTGCATACGCGGGCAAGAACCCACTCCAAAAGTGAACGAGTCTGCAGAGAAGAAAGCTTGAAGGAACTTTTCTCCGGCTAGGCTTCATCTGTGCCTCGCCTCTGGTAGTCACCGTGGCGGATCGGATGGACGGTCTCGCGAAGGCTCGGGGACATCCACCAAATACATATTTTCGAGAAGAGAAGCTTTGCCGGCGGCTTGCTGGATCACCACGCGAACTTTATGGCCACCGGGCGCGGGCACCCACCCACCAAAAAAAACCCAGCCATCGGGGCGCCTCGACAGAGGATAGGCGTCAGCCAAGTGGATGTAGAGGTCTTCCTGCAAGGTAGGTAATTGACGGCCATGTGTCTCCGACAGTGGCTTTGCCCATACAGAAAAGAACACAAGCCTATTCTCTCCGGCTGGCACTGGAAGAAAGGATGTCGCCATGTGATCACGCATGTCATGCGCGGAATAGCGGCCACAGTGATCCCCCGGGTGAAGACAACCGGTGCCGGGCTCTAAAGCGCCCCTCTGACCGTAACGGTATACTTCTAACCCCTCCGAGCCATCCATGCTTGACCGGAACATCTCGCGAACCCCAGAGCCCGACAACCGATACACTTCGCTTGGTAAGGGACCTTTCGGGAATCGCAGTGTCTCAGGCCACCCGTCAGCATTCAGCTGCACCCGACCTTCGATCGGACTTTGTAAATCCGGGATCTTCTGCAAGCGCACGATCAAGTAATGAAACCTGAGGCCGGCCTCAGTAATGGTGTGATACTCGGACACCCGAGGTTCCAGGCCATGCCGCGAAAAAGAGTCAACTGCTTGAGCAAACTCTTCCGGGTTCTTGGCCAGTAACACGATGAAACCGGCATGTACCTTAGCAATTTTGTTAATGTCATCTACATTCAGCTCCGGCATTCGGTTGTTTACATAGCTTGTCGCCCATAAATATAAGGAGCTAATGGATTCAAATTCCTGTCCGGCCGGCGGGTTCAGGCTAGATCGAAACCAAAAGAGAAATCGGGTTCCCGACGGTATCTGCTGGTGGAGGTCGGCAATAAGTCTGATGCCTCCCAAATGTGCACCTTTGTTGACCGAACCCTGCTGAAAGAAATATCCGTAGATTCTCGGACTGAGCGTGAACGATGAAGTGGTGTAGAAAGCCAGCAGCATGCACAGTATTTTCGATTGCGTCGTAACAGTCCAAGCAAGAAATACCAGCAGGACAGCTAAAATATAAGGAGCGACCATGGTACGCAGGGCAACGGCGACACTAGGTGAGTTGCCAAGAAAAACGGGTATCACCCCCGCCCCTACGATGGCAATGGGCGATAACCAGGCTGTGCTGCCCCTCTCCCATTCATACTGGCTCCAGCGACTGATCAAACCGGCGCTCAGCAAGACGATGCCCGGCAACATGTAGGAAAAGTAATAGGTCATTTCCAAGGCAAGACCATGTGCCAGGAATTCCCACATGAGCATCCCAGTAAAAGACAGCAAGACAAACAAGGCATCCCTACTTAAGTCCTGATCATGCGGTGTTTCAAGATTAACTGTCCGGCGCTGTGCGTCCCGGCGCACCATAGCAGCGCTGACTACCAACAGCACCAGAGGTACGAGTATCCGGTACTCGGACTTCACAAGAAACCAGAGTGGCTTTTTGTACTTGGCGAGATTCCCCGAAACCATCAACGATTTGGCCGCTGAGAGTTGAATCTCAAAAAACCAATAGGTGCCGCCGACTAAGAAATGGTTCAGTACACCAAGGAACGCGATAGACAAGAGCGAACCTATGGCTAGCATAGCCAGCTGCTTCAAAACCCGATTTGTGATACGTGTTGGGTAAATATTGGCGCAGAAATACGAGCCGGCAAAGATGACGAAGACAAGGTTGCAGTTAATGGCAAACATCCAAAACGCGCCTGCAAGGCCTAGCGCCAAGTATCCAGATGTCCATCGGCGAGAGCTGTCAAAAAAGTACATGCCCGCAAGCAGATACACTATGCCCGCGCCGTCGACGTACTCCCAACTCTGGGACATGAGATAAAGAGGGTTAGCCACCAGCAGTGCAAATCCGACGATCCCCGCGTAACGGTCATATCGCGACCGTAGAAGGAGATATGTAAAGATGCCGCCTAGATAGAGGAAGCAGGCATGTAGCGCAAAATATGCCCACTTGGCTGGCAAAAGATGGTACGCGATGTAACCGGGCACAATCCATGGCAGGCGGCTAAAATAATACGTGGTGCCGAACCACTTATAGAGTTCCGCAAGATTGTTGAAGTATCCTGTGTAGAACCACGGATCAAGATAACTCACCGGATTATAAAGCGGAAACTTGGAATACACGATAACGATGATTGGGAGTATGAGCACGACTCCGGCCACAAGAATTCGGGGCAGGTGTTCACTTGGGCTCGCCGTCTTGGACGCCAATTGACCTGGTCGTGCCTCGAGCTGATCAGCGCTCGTAAGAGAGTTCTCCATCGTGTTCTTTCTTTGTGGGTACGGAGTGACATAGTACCAGAGGGCGTGAACAATCAGGAGAACCGAGCACGGTTTAGGTCATCTACTGGACCCAAACGACCTCGAGAATCCTATGAGCCGCGCAAGCGTTTGCCAGTGCCGTTGATGAGGGATTCGCTTGCCCTCCTGGATGTCCGACGAGTACGGTTCGCTCACTCGAAGGGCGGAACATATTTTCGACTTCGCCACATTGGCGAGCGCTGGTTGAACCTCTTTCAAGTAAACCTCGCGGGTAAGCCAAGCAGGTAAGTGTGAAGCCTTCCAATTCTGGATCGCTTGCTGGTGCAGGCGTTGCGTCGCCGAGCGCTTCGCAAGAGATGCCGGTTGCTGTGCGTTCTTACGTCCGGCATCAAAGTTTTCATCAGTAACAGTAACCGCACACTTCGAGCAAAACCGTACACCGCGCCGAACTTGCGTTCCACAATCGCGACAAATCGTGTCCGGTTTCAGTTTTCTGACAAACGGAAGGGACGGACGGCCTTTTGCCTCGCGACGATGCTGCTGAGTAAGAGGGGTGCCAGGACGGTATGCGAATTTGGAACTAGAAGTCGAGATGAAAAGCTTCGATGCTACCCGCTCCGCGTAGGGGGCTACAAGCTTGCCCCAGGTTGGAGCCGTCTCGGATAGTCGGTTGGCGAAGTCTCCCATCAATCTGCAATTTCCGGTTGCAGTTTCAAAGAACCATGACCGCCGCAATGGCTCTTGGGTAATCCAATCCAACAGCCAAGCATCCAATGCTGGGCGCACAGTTTCCATGATGTCGCACGCTAGACTGTCGCGATTCGGAGTATCAACGTGAAGCATTCCTATACCTGGATCAAGGCCGAGTGCTGATGCTGCCAAACGCGTCTCACTCTGAAGCAGAGCATAACAATAGTTAAGGATCGCGTTAGGTGGTGTAACAGCAAGGCGCGATGATGATGTCAATGAGGATTTGCGGGTGCCGAATGTGCGCCAGTGTTCGGGTACCCGTTTCATGTCTTGGCGTGGAAAGTTAATTGGCAAAGTGTTCCAAGCCGACCAGTAAGAAACAGCCGCGTGTGCTTCCAGAAGGCTAATTGCGTCTAGCTTTTCAGCAGCGGACAACCGTTCTCGGAATCGTGCAATGACATCTGCTGTTGTTGAATCTTTCAGCTTGTCCCGCACCAAGGTTTCCTGTCCCGCCAATTTCACTGCGATTAATTCCTTCGCGCTCTCCAGTGCCGTCCCATTATGGAGCGAAAGAGCCTGAGCGCGCCGTAGCCTGGCATCGGACGTGCGCACCGGGCCGGTAACGGTGATTACTTTGCCGTCACGCTCCAGCAATATGAATGCAGCATCCTGATCCGCTAACCATCGAAGCGCCGAAAGCGACACGAAACCGTCGGAACCAATGATGATGAGTCTTTTCAAACCATGACCGACACGAGGCAGGCGCAATATTCTTCGATCCGGTCCGATACCGTCTTCCAAGACTAAATGGCCCTGTGCGATTGAGACCCGGACACCGTAGCCTTGGAGGGTCAAGACACCGGTTTTGCGAATGGGTAAAATATACATAAGTGCTTATTATTTAATCACTTACGTAGACACCGAGCTATAGCACAAGGTGTGGGAGAAGGAATTAAGACCTCGTTAATTCGTTGTTCTGTCTCTTGTGCGGCTTCCGCTTCGCCTTGGCATGTCGCGAGTAGTCAAATAGCTCTTCGGGTCTTGTCGAGCCCACAAGGTTGATCGCCGTTCGTGTCCTAACGCCGCATACTGCACCAGCAAGTGCACGAGCCAAGAACCATAGTTGCTTCCACCTGTTTGTGGGACGCCGTGAAACATCGCAGCAAGGAAATCGAGGATCGCGCTTGGCTGCGACAAATGCTTCGGCGTGCTGTGACAGATAACCAGGAAGAAGGCTGCCGAGGACAATTGGCCATGCAGGCATCTCAACTTCCTTCGTCTCAGCCCCGAGGACGAGGGTTCTGTTCATGAACGCTCCCTTGCAGATTTTACGTATTTGGTCGGCTGTGGTATCCGGGGCCATTAGGACCGCAAAAACATCGAGCTGGCCGGGAACCTTAATTCGCTTCATCGCCTCATCTATAGCTAAATAATTCCGAATTCCAACCGATTCCGAGCGTTTCAAAGCAACTAGGCGGTCTGCCTTCTGCCACGATTTCGTACGGCCGTTTTGGACTTCTTTCTCAACAATTCCCCTAAGTCGGGCCTCTTCTTGAGGACTGAATTGAATAGGCTCGTCTATCGGTTCCGCTTTCAGCCGCTCGTATTGGCGCTTATCAAACCACAACCGTGTCTTTCCTTCGGCGAGTCGCCTCAAATCCCAATAAAGCTCTTGAGCTAAAACGTAGAGGGTTCCAGGTTGCGCGTGTCTTGGTCTCCCAGCCGTCATGAATTAAAGGGCAAAATCTTTTTTGACATCTTGCCGACGCACTATTGGCAAGCTACAAGTGTACTAGAGCGCAAGGGCAATATCCAGGAGGCAAGATGACGCAACGAGATGAAGCAGTATTGGCGGTCGGGGTTCCCGAAGCGGCCCGACGTCTCGGACTCTCAGCTCGAACGGTCGCAACTCTAGTAGAACACCTGCTTGCTCCGGTTACTTTAGCGCAGTCTGAAGAAGGGATCGCCAACTCTTAACAACTTACAAACAACAGAATTCAAGAGTTTTCAAAGCGGCTTGGAACTGATTTAGTGTCTTGAGAGATGTCCTGAAATTGCCGAATGAGGGAACTTGAGGTGCTCTCGGGTGACTAAACGGCAGTGTAAGTGATTGAGGTTATGTTACCTGCCCTCAGCCTGGACAATTCGTAATCGGCAGGTCAGCGGTTCAAGTCCGCTCGTCGGCTCCAGAAATTCTCGCCATCGCTTTCCCAAATTGCACATCACGTAAGGAATATCCGAACGTAGATTGCCATCGCGCGTGCATCTGTGCGAATGAAAGCTGATAAAGTATCTTTTCAACCTCCGAAAGGGTTGCTGGATGAAGATTGCGGTAGTTGGATCAGGATACGTGGGACTGGTGGCAGGGGGGTGTTTCGCCGACCTCGGCCACGAAGTTATCCTGGTTGACAACGATCAGCAAAAGCTGGCTGCTCTGAATGCCGGTCAGGTTCCCATTCATGAGAACTTTCTGCCCGAGTTGCTGCAGCGTCATCGTGGCCGCAGACTGAGTTTTTCCGATAACTTGCAGCAGGCGGTTCGCGCCAGTGCGGTCATTTTCATCGCCGTGGGCACTCCCCCAACCGAGCAAGGCGATGCCGATCTCTCTTATATTGAGTCCGTGGCCCGCAGCATATCGGGGGCTATCAACGGCTATAAGGTAGTCGTCGAAAAGAGCACTGTCCCGGTTTACACCAGCGATTGGATTCGCAAGATCATCCTGCGGAACGCTGCCCCGCCGGATTCCTTCGACGTCGCCTCCAATCCCGAGTTCCTGCGGGAGGGTACCGCGGTCACTGACTTTCTTTACCCGGATCGAATCGTTGTAGGCGCTGATAGCGAACGCTGCGCTTCTCTCCTGCGGGAGATCTACCTGCCTCTGACCAGCGGGAGCTACTATCGTCTGCCGGAGGCCATTCCGCAGCCCGACCGGGCACGGATTCCTCCGCCACTGATCGTAACCACTGCCAAAAGCGCGGAACTGATCAAGCATGCCTCGAATGCATTCCTGGCGATGAAGATTTCTTTCATCAATGCGGTCGCTTCCATCTGCGAATCCGTAGGAGCGAATGTGCAGCAAGTGTGCCAGGGAATCGGAACGGATAGCCGCATCGGACCTCGTTTTCTGAATCCCGGCATCGGTTATGGAGGATCTTGCTTTCCCAAAGATTTAATGGCTTTCCGGGCGGTAGCGCACGAGTGCGGATACGAGTTCCGCTTGCTCGATGAAGTCATGCGTATCAACGAAGAGCAGCGTAAGAGATTCTTGCGCATGGCGCGCAATGCCCTCTGGACACTGCGTGGCAAGAAGCTAGGCGTCCTGGGCCTGGCATTCAAGGGAGGCACAGATGACATCCGCGAATCCCCCGCAATCCTGTTGGTCCAAGCCTTGTTACAGGAGGGTTGTCAGATCACTGCCTATGATCCTGCAGCCGGCGAAAGGGCACGCGAAGTCCTGAAATCGAGCGTGGAGTTCGTCAACAATGCCTACGAAGCGGCCAACGATGCCGACGCACTCTTGCTGCTCACTGAATGGGAAGAGTTTGCCGCTCTGGACCTCAAACGTCTGCATGGCCAGATGAAGTATCCCATCGTGATCGACGGACGCAATTTGTACGATCCGGAAACTATGTCTGCTGCCGGTTTCACTTACTATAGTGTCGGGCGCCAGCCTGCCATCCCTGAATCTCGGCCTGCCGCCACTCACTCAACGAAACTCGACCCATCATGAGCCAACCACGCGCCCTGGTTACCGGCGGGGCCGGCTTCCTGGGCTCGCACCTGTGCGAGGCATTACTGGCAGAAGGCTACACCGTAATTGCGGTGGATAACCTCCTGACCGGAAGGCAATCCAATCTCCATAATCTTCGCAACGAAACACGTTTTGAACTTCGGGAGACCGACATTAATCAGCCTTTTGACTGCGGGAAAGTGGATTATGTTTTTCATTTTGCTAGTCCAGCTAGCCCCGTGGACTACACCGTTCACGGAATTGCGACTTTGAAAGTCGGTTCGCTTGGAACATTTCATGCGCTCGACGTTGCACATAGATATGGCGCCAAATACCTGGTTTCGTCCACTTCGGAATGCTATGGCGACCCCTTGGAGCATCCGCAGAAAGAAACCTATTGGGGCAACGTGAATCCCATTGGACCACGATCGGTTTACGACGAAGCGAAGCGTTTCACTGAAGCCGTGACCATGGCTTATCACCGCTACCACAAAATCGATACGCGAATCGCGCGCATATTCAACACGTATGGGCCGCGCATGCAATTGAATGACGGCCGGGTCATCCCTAATTTTATGAAACAAGCGCTGCGCGGCGAAGAGCTGAGCGTGTACGGCGATGGCAGCCAGACCCGCAGCTTCTGTTACGTCAGCGATGAAATCGAGGGATTCCTGCGGCTCGCTAAGTCAGCGGAGCACTTGCCCGTCAATATTGGAAACCCAGCGGAATTTACCATTCTGGAATGCGCTAAGCGTGTTCTGGCAGTGACCGGATCCAAGAGCAATATCCGTCACCAGCCGCTGCCGGTGGATGATCCAAAACAGCGCTGTCCCGATATCACGAAAGCAAAGACGCTGCTGGGGTGGGAACCAAAGATTGATTTGGAATCAGGGCTGCGACTTTCTCTTGAATATTTCAAGAAGGCATTGCTCGAGGAAAACGCCACACGCGCCCGAAGCAATGGGCGTGATTAGACGGGAATCTCCGGCTGCAAAGTCTGCCACGCAATCAGTTGTTCCACCTTTACCCTTTCTTCACTTGTGTTCAGGCTGAACTGGACGCCCATACCGAAACCTGTATGCATGGTCTGTACAGTTCCCCGCACCCGGAGTTTAAGTTCGTGGGTGCGTACCACGATCTCCACCGCGGTGCCTGCGGCAAAAGGCTCGGTGGTCTCCACGTAACAGCCGCCCGTACCTATGTCGCTCAGACTACAGCGGTGAGGAACACTGCTTCCGACGCGATAAACGTCGGCTCCCAGGCGGCATGCAAGACGAGATTTTATCCGCCGGTCGCCAGCAGAAACCGATAGCAAGCCGAGTCCCTCAGGCTTGTTTGCGTCCTGCAGTACTGCTTCGGAATGCCGCGCCTTGAGCCATTCCTTGAGCACGTGCCGCGAAGTCTGTGGCACGTCCGCAAAACGGATGCCTACTCGTCCCGATGCATCCTGCCACGCTGCCTCTCCCGAAAGCCGGACGTGAGAGGCATGACCGGGAACACTAAATTGAAGATAGACTTTCGAATTGATGGGAACCTTGCTCTCGGACTGAAGGGCGATGCCATCCTGACTCAGATCCACTAGCGTCGCCGGAGAATTTTCGACGGCGCCGTACGACAGCGAAACTTTGGCGTGAAGCGGTATACGCTTGTTGCGCCGTCGTTCCCGCCGCAGCAAACCTTTCGCCGCCCGCAGACTGCTGCTCGCCCGTTCCGTGGAAATGGGCTTGTAGACAATGAAGTTCACGCCCTTTGAGAACAGGTCGCGTACCTGGTTTCGGGCATCCACCATGGCAATAAAGAGTGTGGTTTTGTTGGAATGCTCTTTGCGGGCGAGCGCAATCAATTCGATTGCCGACTGCTGATCGTCGCAGTCCAGCAGAATCGCGTCGAAATGTTGTGCAGCTAGCCGGAGAGCAGCCGCGGACGGATCGCTGCAGTGTTCCAATCCGATGCCCAGATCCACAAGAATGCGGCTAAGCACCTCAACTGCACTGGCGTCCGCACACACCAACAGCGATGTGAGCGTCATACTTGCAGCATGGTAGGGTGCTGTATCAGCCTGCGACAAGTTACCAGGGTCACCCGGACCTCAGGGGGCGCAAAGTGACCTTCGTCATCTGGAGTTGAGGGGAGGAAACCCGATATCTTGGGTTTATCGCCGGAGGTTATCTCAGGCGTGCCGGCGGGCATATCTCTTGCTCTGCCAGAGGGACTGGCCTTATGGTTTCACGCGCTGCCAACTGGCTGATGGTAGTGGGTGTGGTTGGGGCTTTTATCGGACTCTGCGTACTCCCGTCCGCGCTGGGCGATCATCAAGATGGAAACCTGCTAAGCGTAGCTGCCTTGCTGCTTTCACTCGGCGCGCTAAGCATATCAGTGGGTTTTTATATGAAAGCTCGTTTCTTGCAGAAAGACGTTCGCTCCGGGAAGCCGGAGCCGCCGCGAAAAATTCGCGGTGGTTGCGATCTTTGCAGAAATGAGCCACCGGTTATTCAGTGCAAAGTACATCAGCTTCATCTGTGCGCCACCTGCCTTACTGGTCATTATGATGTGCGATCGTGTGTCTACGTGCCCAGTTTGCGCCGGCCGGCGACCAAGAACGGGAAAAACACCGCCGCGAAAGCCCAGAGCGTCTGATCTCACGCAAATCCAGCCAGCACTCTCTACATAGTTGCGCGCCACATTTTCATCCGCAAAACGAAATCGCACCCCCGTCAGCGTCAGAGTTGGATGTCCGACACATGGGCATAACGGAGACCCGTGGTGGTTCGCCGCCCAGGTGATTTTCTATCGTAAGTAGGCGCCGGAAGATTAAAATCTTGTCTTCGATGGGTCGCTTACGATGATTCCAGAAATCCAATCGGGGAGAAAAAGAACTCTCGCGCTTGCCGTGACGTTTGCCTTGTCCGTCTGCCTGGGGCTGTTTCTGTTCCTTGCTCCGGCTCTGATTATCCGGCCGTTCCGGTTCCAGTCTGCTCGCGCGCTCCACTTTGCGATGGCGGTGCGGCAGCAAGCGCCAATTTGGAGTCTGATCATTGCCGCTGGCACCGTGACCCTAGTGGTGTTTTTGTGGCGGCGGGTTTCTCTCTGGAAGAGAGCTCTCCTGGGAGCGGGTGTTTGCCTGGTGGCCGTTTCTGCGGTGATGTCTAGAGTGGATTATTTCGAGTGGATGTTTCATCCCGTCTCCGTCCCCGGCTTTGAGGCCGCGGATCGATCCAAACTGGATTCTGGCGAGATGGTGATGGCGGTGCGCTTCGGCAGCGATGCCCGTGCCTATCCGATTCGGGCAATGGCATATCACCACGTGGTGAACGACGTGGTGGGCAGAGTTCCTGTTGCGGTGACATATTGAAGCCTATGTCACACCGGTCTGGTGTGGAAACGAACCATCGGGGGCCGCGCACTCCATTTTCGGCTGGCGGGAATCAACAATCAAAATTTTTTAATGCGGGATGAGGAAACGGGAAGCTGGTGGCAGCAGGCGAGCGGCAAGGCAATCTTTGGTGCGCTCAAGGGTGAGTCGCTCGAGCTGGCGCCCTATGACGAGTTGACTTTCGGATTATGGAAGCAGGAATCTCCGGCCGGCCAGGTTCTGGCTCCTGTAAGCAAAGATGAAAAAGAGTACGACAGCAAATGGGAGACTGAAATACAGAAACTACCGCTGGTGCTTACTTTCCCCGGCACAGCGCTGCAGTCACGTGATGTCGTGATTGGACTGGAAGTGGCAGGGGCTAGCCGGGCCTATCCGATCGGCGCGATTGTCGCGCAATCACCCATTCAGGATCGTTTGGGAGGAACTCCCTTTTTTCTGACCGTCGGGCCTGACGGCAAATCAATGCGCGCTTTTGTAAGCCGCCTTGACGGTGTTGACATCGAATTTTTCCGCAAGAGCGGCAGCGACAAATGGGTGCTGATGGATTCCGCTTCCGCCAGTGAATGGAATTTTCAGGGCTGCGCTACCCTAGGCCCTGCGCAAGGAAAATGCCTGGAGCGCTTGCCCCTGCTGAAAGATTTCTGGTTCGACTGGCGAAATTATCATCCCTCAACCAGCGTGTATCGCCACTAATTCATTCTAAGTTGAAGTTTCCGCTACTCCGGCGTGGCCCACTTCTTCTGACATTGCATGTATCATGTGGCGCTGCACGCAATGGGTGATTCTATTGCCACAGATCACTGCAATATTCTGGGACGTTGGTGGCGTCCTTTTAAATAACGCATGGGATCGCGAACAGCGCAGGCACGCCCTTGAGCACTTCAAACTGGATGAAGCCGAATTTAATGACCGGCATGAGATGGTCGTTTCGTCATTTGAAAGGGGCAAAATCAGCCTCGACCAGTATCTAGAGCGGACAATTTTCTATCGCAAACGGCCTTTCACGCCGGCTGAATTTCAGGAGTACATGTTTTCGCTTTCCCAACCCTTCTCTGACGTTCTCGAACTGGCACGGGGACTGGCGAAATCGGCTAAGTACCTGATGTGCACGATGAACAATGAATCGCAGGAGCTCAACGAGTATCGAATTGGACAATTTGGACTGCGTGACATATTTGCTCTGTTTCTAAGTTCGTGTTACGTGGGATTGCGAAAGCCCGAAGAGGGGATTTACCACTTGGCATTGGAAGTCACGCAGAAAATGCCGGAAGAATGCTGCTTCATCGATGATCGGGCTTTGAACCTGGAAGGCGCGGCGCGACTGGGGATGCATACGATTCGGATGGCAAATGCGGAGCAACTGCGGGCGAAATTACTGAAACTAGGGATCGCGGCTTAGAGAATCTCTCAAATGTCGGTTGTCAGTCGTCAGTCATCAATGCCTCAGCCAACTTTTCTGATCTCTGTGGATCTCGAGGCCGGTTCGGTGCTGACGGCGAGGCCCAGGTCGCTGGACCAGCAATCGGCAATCGCTTTCCAGTCGCCGGCTTGCCGCGCGAAGATCACCAGATATTTGCCTCGCTCTTCACGTCTCTTGTTGACCGCGACTGGGACCAGCATTTTGCAGCGGCCTGCTTCGTAGGCCAGATCCCCGAATACCTCCACGCGCAGCGGCTCCAGTTCAACTTCTCCCAGGCCGGAATCCAGCGCGGCGCAGAAAAACTCACGAATAGCTGCCGCTCCCCGCATGGCCGGAACATTAGGCCGAAGTACAAGCGCGTCGGCGCTATACAAGTCGACCAGGTCATCCAGTTGCTTGTTGTTACAGGCAAACGCCCAATCCAGTGTCATCTTTCGGACTGCCGACTCCGCCCTGCTCAATGAGGAAGTGCCCAGTGGCGAACGCACCCTGGTATCGCACACAGCGCTGCTTTGAACTACGCGCGCGTCTGCACCGGGAATTGGCGAAACCTCACTAGCTGGAGAGAAATAATGGTGATGGTAATGATGATGGTAGTAGTGCTGCCCCGGCGCACTGGGCTCCGGAGCAGATACAGGTTTCGGGACGAAAATTCTCGAACCTTCTGCAGCCTCCTTCATTGGCTCCGATTGAGTTGCAACCTGCTGCAAGGAAACGCCACACTTCGCGCAAAACTTATTCGTGGCAGGATTGTCTCCGCCACACGATGCGCAAACGGCGCGTTCGGTTGGTTCGGCTCTAGCCTCTGCGGCAAGGGCTTCTTCTGTATCGCAGTTCGCAGCGACCTTTTGAATAGCCTGTAAGGCAGCAGCAATGGCTTCTTGACCAGGCGCGGGACGACGCATGTCATGTTTCAGCCCCGCAAAGAACTGTTCAACCACAGGGTTGGGAAGCAGTTCTCGCTCCGAGCCTTCAAAGGAGGAACTATGCGACGGAGGAAAGCTTTTTTGATTATCCATAGCCCTGTCCGGCAGGCGCCCCATTCTAGACGAAAACCCAGGCTTAACGGCTCGAAAATTCGATTTTCCCCTCAGCCTCGGCGGGCACGCCGTTGCACATAGCGGGGCGATATCGCCAGGAGCGCACGGCAGCCAACACATTACGGTCCTCGATGGCTCCGGCACTTTCTAGAATCAGTGGACTATGTACCCGGCCGTCCGCGCCAATGATAAAACTCACCGTGATTTTGTTTGCATCCGGTTGATCCAGCAGCGGATTGGGAGTTGCCAGGGCCTGAGGCGGTTGCGCGGCTGCGCAACTTGTATGCGCAGTGCGTGGTATGGCAGCGAATTCTGAGTCATGCACCGCGGAAGGCCAAATCTGATGCTCACGAAGCGTAACGGACGCACCGCTATTCGGTATTTGCAAAGATGAACCGCTGACCGATGCCAGGGAAGTAAGCGATGCAGAAACCATCAGAACGACAATGCACAGTTTGCGAAGCGGCATGTTCGCGCTCCTTTGTTTCTTTGATGGGCAATCCTCATACCACGCAACTCGGACCGTAAAGTATTCATGTAACGGCAATTATCCGAACCCAGGGGCGATCCAGCAGGGTCAAGTGAAAAGAGTTGCAGCTAAACCTCACATCTTTGCGTGAGTGATCAACATGAGCGTTACCAACTCTGCGACATCCACACCTGCCAAGTAAAAGATGCACTGGAAGCGTCGAAAGACTGATTTATGTATATTTTCCACTTACCACGGAACAATTAATGTCAGAGCTCAAACAAACGCTGAATATCGCCATGATCGGTCACGGATTCATTGGGAAAGTACATTCCAATGCTTTCCACCAAGTAGGACATTTTTTCCAGACTCCGTTTCAGCCCCGGTTGAAAGTCGTTTGCGGACGCGATCGTGAGAAGCTCGAAGCCGTGGCTTCGCAATGGGGGTGGGAAGAGATAGCTACCGATTGGCGGACGGTGGTCGACAGAAAGGATATTCAAGTTGTAGATATAGCCGTCCCGAACGTACTGCATGCGCCTATCGCGATCGCCGCCGCGGCTGCGGGCAAGATTGTGCTCTGCGAGAAACCGCTGGCTATGTCTCTGGACGAAGCGGAACGCATGGCCGCGGCGGTGCGCCAGGTTGCGAACCTGGTCTGGTTCAATTACCGGCGCGTCCCCGCGGTGGCGTTTGCAAAAACCTTACTTAGGGAAGGACGTGTCGGGCAAATTTTTCATTATCGCGCTCTTTACCTGAATCAATCGGGAAGCAATCCCACCAAGGCTTCGGGCTGGCGCTACCAACGCGCAGTCGCTGGATCGGGCACCACGGGAGACTTGTTGTCGCACTCGGTGGATCTTGCCCTGGATCTGAATGGAAAGATCACTGAGTTGATGGCGATGACAAAAACCTTCGCTCCCGCTCGGGACGTGGACGACGCCGTTGTTGTGATGGCGCGTTTTGCCAATGGAAGCATCGGCAGTTTTGAAGCCAGCCGCTTTGCCCCCGGCTCTCGTAACCGCAATAGCTTCGAGATCAATGGCTCGCAAGGCATGTTGCGATTCAATCTAGAGAATCTGAACAATCTGGAAATCTTTGATGCGACCGAGCCCGCTGATCTCCAAGGCATCCGCAATTTGCTGGTAACCGGCCCCAATCATCCCTATGCCGAGAACTTCTGGAAGCCTGGCCACATCATTGGTTACGAGCACACCTTCATCGCGACACTGGGTGATTTCCTGGGCGCGCTGGCGAGGAATGAAACGTTCCATCCGAATTTCGAAGATGCTCTGGCAGTGCAACGAGTGCTGGACGCGGTACAGCGATCGGCTGACTCCAAAAGTTGGTTAACCCTGGAAGGATGACGCAAGACAGCGACAGGCTATTGCATCACCCTGTCGCTGCAGCCAAGTGATATTAATATCGCCGAGCACAGCTTACGAAACATGCGGTTTGGTCAATCGCTCTATTGCAAACCGTTCTGAGTCAGTTTGACGGCTCGGCGTGGAGAACCCTCAGTTGAGAAATAAATGCTGGAGGCGTGAGCAGCGGTACTGATGTTATCGACGATAATGGAACTGGTTCCGTTCGACTCGCTTACGGTCAAAACCACTCCAGAGTTGGTCCTGGACATTATGCAACCAACCGCGGCGACACAATTTGAGGTCATGCCCCAGAAAAAGAAGTCCGTCCCGGCTGCGCCGATATTGGGGTTGAAGAATTCGGTAATGGGTGAACACCGGGAGTCAATGAAGTTGAGGATCTGACCCGACGAGGATGGGTTCGCATTCATGATGCGGCCAGTAAACCCAAAAGAATATCTCCAGGGCGTGGTATCCGCAGCTCCAGTCCCGCACAGGAAAAGAGAACCGCTGGCAGGATTATTGAAGTAGTCGTTAGTGAAAGCTCCGCCGTACAAGTTGGCAGTAAACCCACCGGTGGTGCCCTGCCCGATTCTCCCTCTTCTCAGTTGTGCAAGTGTGGTGGTATCTGCCTGCACCACTACCGCACTAGTCCCGTCATTGGAGGAAACAGCGAAAACAGTGCCATTGTCCACGTCAACAATTGGCGGATCGAAGATCGCTGGGTTAGTCGCGCCGGGAAGTCCCACGTTCAGAGAGCGAATTGTAGCGGGTGTATTTGCGTTCACAGACCATAAAATTCCACGGACATCGCCGACAAATATATTTCTCGTAATCTGATCCAGCACGGGACCAGTTAGCCTTCGGTTAGCATTAATTAAGACCGGCCAGGGAGCGCCCGCCAAGGTGGGGGTACCTCTGAAGACGCCGGTGATCTTATAAAGCCTCCCGTCATCGGCGCCGACGTAGGCGACATCCTGCCCATAGTCAATCCAGGGAGACGAGCGAGTATTCGTATTCGCCGCAGCATATGTTAACGACGTCATAGTTGCGGTATTGCCGACACCGGGGGCGGCTGAAACTACGGGTGAAGTGCCATTTCCGGCGCCAGTGGCCCACGTAAGCACGTGAAATATAGATGACGTAGCAGTGCTTTCAACGAAGGCAATCTTTTTCCCGTCGAGTGATACCACCGGAGAGGTATCGATGCTGCCGCCGGCAACCGTAGTGGTGTTGTACGAAAAGTAGGTTGTCGCCGCACCGGTGCCACAAAAACCGCCCGGCCCGCTATACAGGTTATTAAAAGCCACCAGATTGCCTTGGCCTCCGGTTACACCGGCAACATCCAGACCGAACGCTACAAAGTCGTTGGCGCAACTGGGAGCCGCCGTCTCATCGAAGCTATACTTAAGCGGGGACATTCCGAATGCAACTTTTCCTGCTCCCAAACTTACGTTCCAATCCCGATGAATGGGAGCGGTCCCAGTGCGAGAACCTTCCTCCGAAGCCGAGAAGGTGCCGACTGCAGAATAAGGCATCTTTCGGATGAACTGGTGCAGCACCCGTGGCTCCGCCGCCAGTTGCGGGTGTTGCCACAGCATCTGACGATGAAATACCACATGACGATGTGTCCAATCCTGGGGAAATCCAACGCGGGTTTGATGTTCGGCAACCTGGGCGGTCAGCGCTGAGACCAGAACCAACAGGCTAATAATGCGAGGCACACTAAACAGTGAGATAAATCGGAAACCTGGCTTGTGCAAGAGATCCTCCCCAGAATGAATACTTGCGAGTTTCGACATTCTAGCCCGTTTTTTTCACTGTGGCGATTACTGTTTAGGTTGGTCATCCATAAAGTTTCCACAGGACGAACTGCTCTAGACTTCCTGGTTTCTGTATCCCAAAATATGAGCTGGTTCGATTTGTACTGATCGCTTTATCCATGCTTCACTGTGATGACTACAGCCTGGTTCACCGTTGAGAATGAATGGTTTCTTACACCCTATGAAAAAAACTGATCGTTTGCTCGTCCTTATTCTGGTGGCATTTGCGCCATTATTTTCATTTGGCGACACTCCAAATCATGGAAAGACCTCGGCGGGAAACTACCTTGTCTATGTGGGAACGTACACTACCGAACAAAGCGAGGGCATCTATGCTTTCCGTTTTAATGCAGCTACAGGGCAGTTTGTCCCAATAGGGCTAGCGGCGGAGACGAGTAATCCGTCGTTTTTGGCTCTGCACCCCAACCACAAAATTCTATATGCGGTGAATGAGACCGGTAACTTCCAGAATCGTAGCAGCGGGGCGGTTAGCGCCTTCGCCATTGATAGCCGCACGGGAAAGTTGACTCTGCTGAATCAAGTCGCCTCCCGAGGCGCGGACCCTTGCTACGTGGCTGTGGATCAAACCGGAAAATATGTACTGGTAGCAAACTATGGCGGGGGAAGTGTGGCAGTTTTTCCCGTGCTGAAGGGCGGAAAACTTGGAGACGCGACGAGCGTCCTGCAGTACAAGGGCGCTGGCGCAAATCCTGAACGTCAGGAAAGTCCGCATGCCCACTGGATCGACTTTTCTCCTGACAATCGTTTCGTCGTCGCGGCCGATTTGGGATTGGATCAGCTGGACGTCTACAAGTTTTCTGCGAGCAAAGGTTCCCTTATTCCCAATCAACCGGCCGTCATTCAGCTGAAACCCGGATCTGGAGTACGTCACTTCGCCTTTCATCCCAACGCCAGATTTGCCTATGCGGTCAACGAAATGCAGTCCTCGCTTGTAAGCTTTGCCTACGATCCCGCGCGCGGCACCTTGCACGAGTTGCAAACTATTTCCATGTTGCCCAAGGATTTTTCGGGAAAGAATGACGCGGCCGAGATACAAATACATCCGAGCGGAAAATTTCTCTATGCCTCGAATCGCGGACACGACAGCATCGCGGTTTTCTCCATTGATCCCGCAAAAGGAACATTGACACCGGTGGAGTATGTCCCTACCCAGGGAAAAGCACCGCGCTACTTTGCCATCGATCCAACCGGATCACGTCTGTTGGTGGCTAACCAGAACTCTGGCACGATTGTGATCTTTCAGATTGACCCCACTAGTGGGCGATTGACGTCGAGCGGCCAGGTGCTGCAAATTGCGTCGCCGGTTTGCTTGAAGTTTGTGCCGGTGAGATGAACAGCAGCAGCGAGGTCGTGCTTTACGGAGCTAACTCCCTCGGAGAAACCGTATTTGAGGTATTTTTGAAACCGAAGTTTAACATCCACTCGCTGGCAACATCCTGACCGTTTTTTTGTGCCGGCTTGAACCTCCAACGGCGCGCCGCTCGCAAAGCAAGATTGGCGAAATATTTACTGGGGCCACGTGAATCGAGGGTCGCCTCCGACACGTTTCCCGCGGCATCAACAGCAACTCTCACGCGCACTCTTACGGTGCCTGTGATTGTGTCGCTCGCACTCGGGGGGACGTCCGGCAAGACCTGCTCAAGAACTGCCCCCTTTACAACAGCATTTGTGGTGGGACTCAAAGCCGGACTCTTACTGGGGTGCGCTGGCTCGGCTTGTGCGACTTTCGGGACCATCAGAGCCGGCGCTGGCGTCGGTTTATTTTGCGGATGTGCCGGGGCACTGGACGAGGTTGGCGAAGACTCCGCGTGCCGAGTACGCAGCTTTAGCCCGGCGAGGGCCAGCGCTGCGAGAACTACCGCAACAACTGGCGCCACATAGCGCCAGTTCACGGATGTATTTTGTTTAGCGGGTATGGAGTCAGCAACAACTGTAGACTCCGGCTTGATGCGAGCGGCGATTTCATCGATCGTCCATCGCAACGTTGGTTCCCGGCGCAAACAGTGGCGGGCAATATCGGTGTATTGCGGCGGCATCGTCTCCGGAAGCGCTGGTGAATCTTGCTTCGCTCCATCCAACACTGGAAAGCGCTGGGTCAAGGCCTCCACCAAGGTTATGCCCAGCGACCAGACATCTCCCGCAGGTAATACGTTGCCGTCCACCATCTCCGGCGGATCGTACACGCTCTGTTTTCGTGGAACGCCGCTAGGCTCCCCAGCTGCGCGGAGTCCGTCGCTCGAAAGTTTTAGTCGATCGTTTACCGCCATGATGTTCGACGGTTTCAGCTGACCATGGACGAAACTTTTGCCATGCAGGAATGTCAAAGCTTCCACCAAGGGCGGGAGCATGTCTTCCAACTCCGGGGGAGTAAGGGCACGCTGTGGAAGAACCTGTGACAGATTTTCCTGGGCATATTCCATTACCAGATACAACAGTCGACGATCGCCGAATTGGCAGCGTCCCATCTGAAAGAGACGAAGTAAATGGGGATGAGAGAGTTCCGCTGCGGCCGCCCATCGCGAAAGTTGGCGTTTGGTATTGTACGGATCGTCGGGAATGAGCTTGATAGCGGCTTTTTGCTGATTATGCTGGCCACGTTCCGTTAGAAACACCGCACTATGATCAGTACCGCCAAGATATTCGCGCAGGTGAAATTCGCCGTTGATCACTTCGCCTTCCCACTGTTTCCATATCTCGGTCATTTCTCTCACCTGAACGCTCATGGGTTTCAGCGCTATTGTAAGCGAGTGACCGCGAGGTGTGTCCAGCGGAGCGGATAGGCGTCCAGTTTTTGCTGCCGGCGTCTCGGTTTGGCTGCCTTCCACACAGCATTGGGGGAGAGAGGCATCTCCCCGTATTGGGCACTTCGACGAAAAGCCGGCACTTATTTAGCGATCGACGCGATATAAACGCCAAAGGGTTCGAGAGTTAAATTGGTGAGTGTGGCTTCCTGCTGGGATTGACTCACGCTCGTGACCAAAGTCTTAGCCTTCGCATCACTCAATCCTTGCGCAGACAGATCGAAGCTCACTTTCTGCGCTGCCGGAGACATGTTCAGAGCGACCAAAACCGTTTCATCTTTGTACTTCCGAAGATATGACAGCACGTTGGGATCGTTCTCGTTGAGCGCGATGTATTGACCGTCGAGCAAAGCGTGGTTGGTGTGGCGCAGGGCAAGAACCTGCTTGTAGAACGAAAGAATAGAATTTGGATCTTTGAGTTCTGTCGCCACGTTGTGGGTTTTGTAACTGGGAGGAACTGGCAGCCACGGCTTGCTTCGGCTGAAGCCCGCGTTGGCAGTGTCATCCCACTGCATGGGAGTGCGTTCACCATCTCTGCCTTTTTCTTGCGGCCAGCCCAGTTTGCCAATAGGATCTTTTACGTCTTCCTTTCTTTTCGGATCGTTGTTTTCCATCCCAATCTCTTCTCCGTAATAGATGATCGGGGTGCCACGAAGTGTCAGGTATAAACCCGCCATGAGTTTGGCGATGGCGTCATTGTGCTGGCCATCCCCATAGCGAACGTAGGAGCGAGGGATGTCGTGGTTGCTGATAACGTACACTGGCCAGCCGCCAGCGCCGTCGACGGCCGCGATCTGGCGTCGAAATTCCGGCGCCGAAACTTTGTTGACCGTGGCGAACATCAGATCCATGGGCATCTGCAGTTCGTTGCTATGCTCGCCGTAGTATTTCTTTAACTCAGTGATGTCGCTGGTCCAGGTTTCACCGATCAGCACTGCTCCGTGCTCATCCGCGACCTTGCGAAGCTTACGGAGAACATCGTGGAGTTCCGGCAACTTGGTGTTGTATTTGTTCTCCATGTTGGGATCGCCGTAACGATTTGTCCCGGGCAGGACTGGGTTGTCGCGTAGCTCAGGATCTTCGAAAAGCGTATCCACCGCATCCAGCCGGAAGCCAGCGACGCCGCGGTTGTACCACCATGTGGTGACATCGAACATGGCCTTCTCCACGGCCGGATTCCGCCAATTCAAGTCCGGTTGTTCGGGATAAAAGAAGTGGTAATACCACTGCCCCGTCTTCGCGTCGAATTTCCATGCCGGTCCCCCGAAAGTGGAAAGCCAATTATTGGGCGGCCGATTGGATCCCTTACCGTCGCGCCATACATACCAGTCACGATATTTGGCAGTACGAGAGGATTTGGAATCGAGGAACCATTTGTGTTGGTCCGAGGTATGGTTCATCACGAAATCCATGATGATGCGAACGTCTCGGCTCTTACCCTCACTGGCCATTCGATCAAAATCCGTGAGAGTGCCGTACATGGGATCAATGTCCTGATAGTCGGAGACGTCGTACCCGAAATCCACTTGCGGCGAAGGAAAGCAAGGAGTCAGCCAGATGGCATCCACGCCGAGCTGTTTCAAGTACTCGAGTTTCGATGTGATCCCTTTGAGATCCCCGATGCCGTCGTTATTGCTATCGGCATAACTGCGCGGATAAATTTCGTAAAAAACAGCGTGTTGCCACCACTCGTGTCCCTCGGCATCGCGCGGCGCACCTTGCGCGCTGGCGAAAGAGAAAGACAGACAAAGAGTGACAGCGAGCACGGTGGACAGAACAAAACGTCTAAACATCGTGATGACCTCCGAATAGATTCATGGCCCTTGACGGTCTAATGTTGCGTGGAGAAATGAAACGTAATCTTCTTCTGAGCGTAGGCTTCTGACGAACCGGCCGGAAATTGAATACGAGCCACAGTCTGATCCTGGGTCGCTTTGACTATTTCCGCTCCGTCCGAGGATTCAATCTGGCTCGGGTTCCACAACCCAAGTTCGTACACGTTGCCTGCAACCCCGGAAACCTCAAGAGTCAAACTGTCGTGCTGCGGGTTCCACGCCTCTGACACAATACGCAGGCCGCGGCTGCGGCTTCCCAGAGCGGGCAAGGCGGGGGAAAAGGCCAATCCAAAATCATTGCGTAGGCGAATCCGCAGCGTGTTGGCGCCACCAGTCAGCGAAAACTGCACGCCGGCGTGTTGATCGACTGCATTGGCGAGCGTGTGGACTGCTATTGCACGGCCGTTCAATTCAGCCCCGAGAATTGTAGTTCGCAGGCTAAGCGCGGGCGCAAATTCGAGAGTGCAATCGCCAGTCCCGGTTCGCTTTATTTCCAAGGTGATGCTGTCCGCAGTTTTACGATAGGTTAGGTCCACGGTTGAGTCGCCAACACGCAAGTTCTGTGCGCGTAAAGAAGTCCAGTCAGCGGGAACGTGAGGAGCGAAAACGAGGCGATGCGAAATAGCATTCGTTTCAAGCCCCAACATCCCCCGAAGCATCGGACTCACTACCATCGCTGCTGACCAGATCTGGTGTGGCGAGCTGCTGGAAATGCCCTGATAGTAGTCGCCGGATAGAACTTCCGTTACGTGACCGAGAGAACCGTCGAGAGCTTGCAGGGCGTTCGCCCGGAGGTTCGAATAAGCAGGCAGCGCCCGATGGTAACGGTATTCGCCCACCGAGGCCCAGCCGGTGAACAACGGCCATACCGAACCGAAGTGATATCCGCCCGGATTGTATTTCGGATCCTGCGATGAAATGATGCGCATGCCCCAATCGGTTTGATGCTCATAACCGGCCAATTGGTTGAGCATGGCTTCACTCTTATCTTCATCGAGCAAGCTGAACCACATGGGTACAGTGGCGAGGACACTGGGAATATCCACTCGCTGATTGTCCTTGTCTAGCGCAAAGGCAAATATGTTCTTGTCCGGCGACCAGAATGCCTGGTTCAACAGGGGTTTCATCCGGATGAAACCCTGATCGAGTTCTTTAGTGACGTCTTCTTTCCCGACCAAGTGGGCCAAATTAGATAGCGCACGCAGGGCCTCCGTGCCTAACCCGCTTTGGTACAACTCCGTCTTCACAGGCAGTAGCGGACCGCCTTCCACCCAGCCATGACCGAATCCAAAATTTTGGGGAAATCCTTGCGCATCGTAAGTGGAGCGCAAGAATTGATAGGCCTTCCACAAGCTCTCCCATTTCGTCTTCGCGAACTCAACATCACCGCTGCCGACGACGTAATCATTCGTCGCAATAATGTACAGAGGCGTGGCATCTGCCGAAGCGAAACCGTAGGGGTAATTCGTGAACCAGGGAACGAAACTGGCACCTTGCGAGATCTCGTGGGGAATTTTTCCATCGGCTCGCTGGTACTTACTCAGGAAGTCGAGCGCGGTACGGGTTGTTTTGAAGTCACCTGCAGAGTTGAGAGCCAGCGAAGTCCACAGGGAATCCCGCCCAAAGAACCACGCAAAACCGGGTCGTTGACTGTCGCCAGAAGTGCGATATCCGGCAATCAGCCCGGTGCCAAGAAAAGGATTAGTAACCAAACCTTGAAGCATGCTGATGCGTGACCAGTCATAGGATTGCTGCAAGTCACGGTCAGGCAGATCAAGCTCGACAGTCTTGTTCAGGTAATCGCGATAGTAAGCTGCTGATTCTCGTAGGAGATCCGCAGAGCCAGCGGAAAGACGGCGATAGGCGGTTACGGCCTCGTCGCGATTTTGCAGCGAAGCAGCAATGACCACTATTTTTCTGTCTTTGCCTTTGCTGGTTACGCCCAGCCGGAAGGAGTTTTCTCGCGAGGATGCGTAATTGGTAGAGAACTCCTCACGATGATCGATGGCGGAAGGTGAGCCCACAAACGCAGCAAATTTCTTTTGTTCTTCACCCAGGAAAAATGCGTGCAACTCAGGATCCCACGAGATGTAGGTTCCACCCAGCGCGGCGGGCCATTCCAGCTGAAAATCGCGATGGAAAGAGGCTTCCACCTCCAACGGTTCAGAGGTTTCGACATCAATGACGGCGATCGCGCCCGCCCCATGCACAGGCACGAACAAGGTTTCGCTGACCGAAAATGTGTCGCTTGAGTAAAGAATCGTGCTGGATTCTGGCCGCACCGTGATCGTACGAGCTAGAGTGTCGCCAGGAAGCGCGCGACCGCCAACCAGAAATGTGAGGTGGAAGTCGCGCAGGATTTTCAGCGGATACACCCAAGCCTCAAACTGACCAGCTTCATTGCCAAACAGTCCCGCGCGCTCGCCAACCACTGGCAAGAATTCCCATGAACGCACCGGACGTGAGAGTTCGAGCACATGCGGCTTTTGCTCCGCTAGCGCTGGTAATAGAAATAAGACAAGCAGCGCGACGGAAATAAAATGAAAGCGAACGCGGTGTTGCGATAGGCGAGAGCTGGGTTGCATGCTTATGATTCGCCGAGCAGCGGATCAGTGCAGGAGTAATTCGGCTTTCCAAACGTCGTCGTTTTGCAAAATCGCAACGCTGTACTATAAGAAACTAGGGGCGAATTCTAGCACGAGCCAAGTCCCACGGGTATTCTCCTGTCTTCTCGGCGCGCATTTCTCCAGTCTTTAAGTCGCTTCGCGATGGTTCTGCCTCTTCAGGCTTTGCTGGTTGCGGCATTTCCTCGCAGGTTGCAAGCATTGTTTCGTCCGCCAGAAGAGGCGGGCACGTCAAAGCCTTCTGCTGATCTTGCTGTCAGCTTTATCAATGTAGCGCAAGAATCTGGACTGAACGTGAAAACCATCTTTGGAGGCGAACACAAGAATAAGTATCTGCTGGAAACCACGGGGTGCGGCGTCGCCTTTTACGACTACGACAACGATGGTTGGCTGGATATTTTCCTGGTGAACGGCTCGCGCCTGGAAGGTTTTCCTCCGGGCAAGGAGCCCACGTCACACCTGTTTAAGAACAATCGCGACGGCACTTTCACCGATGTGACGGTAAAAGCCGGCCTGGCGCATTCCGGATGGGGACAGGGTGTCTGTATCGGCGACTACGACAATGATGGTTTTGACGATCTCTTTGTTACCTATTACGGCAAGAATGTTCTGTACCACAACAACGGCGACGGCACATTCACCGATGTGAGCGAGAGAGCGGGCGTCGCTGGAAAAAAGACTCGTTGGGGAACAGGATGCGCTTTCGTGGATTACGACCGCGACGGCCGCCTGGACCTGTTCGTTGCGAACTACATCGATCTGGATCTGGCGACGGCCCCGGTTCCAGAGTCCGGTCCTTGCTTGTACAAAGCGGTGATGGTGGCATGCGGGCCACCGGGGCTAACCGGGGGCAAGAACATTCTGTATCACAACAATGGCAATGGGACTTTCACCGATGTTTCCGAGAGTGCAGGCATTCTACAAGTCAATGGAACGTTTGGTCTGGGCGTTCTGACTGCGGATTTCGACAACGACGGCTGGCCTGATATCTATGTCGCCAACGATTCCACACAAAGTCTGCTTTATCAGAATAAGAAAAATGGCAAGTTCGTGGATATTGGAATGGATTCGGGAAGCGCGCTTAGTGCCGATGGAAAACCTCAGGCCGGTATGGGCGTCTCAGCGGCGGATTACGATCTGGATGGCAATCTCGACATCGTCAAAACTAATTTCGCGGGGGATACGCCCTCTCTCTACCACAATCTCGGAGGCGGAAATTTTGAGGATGCCACGTTTACGGCAGGCCTTGGGGCGCACACCCAATATCTGGGATGGGGCTGCGGATTTTTCGATATGGACAACGATGGGTGGCCCGACATCCTGCTTTGCAATGGTCACGTCTATCCCGAAGTCGAGCAGCTAAAGACAGAGGCCGGATATGCGCAGCGCAAGTTGCTCTATCGCAATCTGCGAAACCGGAGATTCCAAGATGTCTCTGAGCTGGCAGGCCCAGGGATCTCGACGCCCTCGGCCTCGCGGGGGTGTGCGTTTGGGGATTTCGACAACGACGGCGACATTGACGTTGTGGTGAACACCGTCAACGATTTTCCTCAGTTGTTACGCTGCGATTCACGAACAGAAAATAACTGGATCAAAGTAAAACTCATTGGGACTAAGTCAAATCGCAGCGCTATCGGAGCGCGATTGAAATGCGTCACTCGTGCGCCCGGCGAAACCAAGCCGCATCAACAGATCGATGAAGTCCGCAGCGGTGGCAGCTACATTTCGCAGAACGATCTACGTATTCACTTTGGACTGGGAAAAGCAGAAAAGGTCGATCTGCTGGAAGTTCGCTGGCCCAGCGGGCAAATTGATACGCTGAAGGACGTCCAGCCCAATCAACTGGCCTTCGTAAAAGAAGGCGAAGGCCTGGTGCGCACGATGCAGTTTCCCGCTGCACAAAAGACAAAATCCGGGAAAGAAGTAAGCAGTCCGCCCGGACTCAGGGAATGGCAGCGCCCGCAGGCCTGGCTTTAGACTTTTCGGCTGCATCTTGGACGGCCGTCCCGGTTCCTTCTTTCAAACTATGGATAGTATCGACGCGCAAGTTATCGAAGCGTTCGGTCAAACCGCTCGGCCAACGGATTTTCAACTCATCGATTTTCGTTGCCGCACCCAATCCGAAGTGAACCCGCATGTCGCTATTAGAATCGTAACTCGAACCGCTGCGCACTTCGTCCACCAATGTTCGTTTGCCGATCTTGACCGTAACGCGCGCCCCGATCCCGTCGCGATTCGACTTACTTCCAACGGTCTTGATGGCGATCCAATGATTGCTGGAACGAGCTTCATTGACCAGCAGGCTGGGACGAGCGCTCATGTTGCTGATCACGACCGAGATTCGTCCGTCATTCCACAAGTCGCCTACCGCCAAGCCTCGCGCGGACGCTGACGTGGTTATTCCCGGCCCGGCCGATGAAGAAAGATCGGTGAAAGTGCCATTGCCGTTATTGCGGTAGAGCACGCGAGGTTCTTCATAGTTGCTGCCCAGATGATACTTGTCTACCTCGGGATACACGTGTCCGTTGGCGACAATCAAATCGGGCCAGCTATCGTTGTCGAAGTCAAAGAACATTGCACCCCAGCCGAGGTATTGGGTGTGAAGCCCCAAGCCCGCTGGGAAAGTCGCATCGCTGAAACTGCCATCGCCGTTATTGCGGTACAGGGTAGAAGTATCGTCGGAGAAATTCGTTTTGAAAATATCGAGACGCCCGTCGCCGTCAAAATCGGCGACCGTGGTTCCCATGCCTGCTTGTTCGCGGCCGTCTTCGTTAAAGGCGGCGCCAGCGATCACGGCCACATCGGTGAAAGTTCCGTCGCGATTGTTGTGGTAAAGAATGCTGGGCGTGCTGTCACAAGCGACATAAATATCGGGCCAGCCGTCGTCGTCAAAATCGAGAGTTGACACGCTAAGAGCGTAATGTCCATTAGTCTGATCGATATGCGCCTTGGTCGTAACCTCTTCAAACCTGCCTTGCCCCTGATTGTGGTAAAGAATATTTTTCGCACCCGGAAGTCCGCGCGGACCGCACATGACCGGCACTCCTTTCCACATGCAGGCGGTTCTTTCTCCGGGCGCTGGGGCGGTGGATAGATCGAAGTCAACGTAATTGGCGACGACTAAGTCGAGGAGACCGTCGCGGTCATAATCCACAAAGGCGCAACCCGTCCCCCAAGCTTTGCCGGAACCTGCGACTCGCGCCTGCTCCGCGACTTCGGTGAAGACTCCCGACTGATTGTGGTACAAACGATTTTTGCCGAAATAAGTGACATACAAATCTTCCCAGCCATCGTTGTCGTAATCACCAACGCAAACCCCTTGGCCCCATCCCGTTGCGGCTAGACCCGCCTGGACCGTTACATCCGCAAAAGTGCCGTCATGATTATTGCGATACAGGTGGTTAGTGGGGCCTTGCCCCGCCGGAAACCCTTCCAGAGTCGTACCGTTTACGAAGAAAATATCGGGCCAGCCATCGTTGTCGTAATCAAATATCGCGACGCCAGTGCCGGTGGTTTCGATAATGTATTTCTTGCTGCTCACGCCGCCGAAGACATTCATCATGCTGAGTCCGGCTTTCTGTGCGATGTCCGTAAAATAGGCAAGCTTGGGCGAGGACGACGGCTGAGCGTTGGCAATGCTGCTTGCCAACAGCAGTAGCGGGATCAGGGGCCGAAAGAAGAATCGCGGATCGAATCGAAAACCTGGAATCATGGACTCCTTAGGATGGTAGGGTGCCGTATCGAGGCGGTCAAGCGCAGGTGTCATCTCAGATCTCAGCTATCAGATGTCAGTTCTCAGATCTGGCACCTAAGAACTTAAGACCTGGTAGTAATATTTTCATCAGCTCTTTTCGGTGACGATTGTGCGTCCTGGGATCTCGAATTCGATGGCTTCATTCCGGCGACTTTTTGGAATTCTGCTTCTCGGTTCACTGCCGGTTACGCTTTTCGCGCAGGCCGGAAAACCAAAAGAGATTGTCGATAAGCAGGTCGCGTCACTTAATCGACAAGGCAAGGCGGCTCTGAAGCGTGGCGACCTGGGAACTGCGGGTGTGTACTTCGAGAAAGTTGTGCGCTTGTCGCCACGGAGCGCGGAAGCTCACAACACACTGGGATGGGTGCTGCTCTCACAGAATCAGCCCGATGCCGCCATCTCTCACTTTCGTCGCGCGTTGGAACTGCGGCCGAATTTCGCGCAGGCTCATACCAATCTGGCCAGTACGCTGGTTCAAAAAGGAGATATTGATGCTGCGCTTGGCGAGGGCCGCGAGGCGGTGCGACTAGCTCCACGCGATGCGGAAGCTCATCGCACGCTGGGACGCGTATTGAGTTTTCGCGAAGATTTAGAGGGCGCGAGCCAGGAACTAAAACGCGCGGTAGAACTCGAGCCACAGAGAGCTGACCTTCATGATGAACTGGGTTCGGTGCTGGCGCAGAGGTCAAGGCTAGATGAAGGTGCCGGCGAATTTTCTCAGGCACTAAGGTTGCAGCCCGAATTTGCTCAGGCCCATTTGCATCTCGGCGTTGTCCGTTTGCAGCAGAAGTTGTTCGAGGATGCCGTCCATCACTTGCGCGAAGCCGTCCGCTCAGCACCGAATGTCGGTCAGTCGCATTACTACCTCAGCCAGGCGCTCGAGCAACAAGGCAAAAGGGATGACGCGATTCGCGAGCTGCAAGCGTGCGTAAAGCTGCAACCGGATTTTGCGCCGGCTCACACTCAACTTGGTCTTTTGCTACAGCGTGCGGGCGATGCCGATGGGGCAGTCACTGCCTATCGCCGGGCGGTTCAACTGCAGCCTGACAATCCCGACACGCACAATAATCTGGGCCTAGCGCTGATCCAGATTGGTGACGCTACCGATTCCATCACAGAGTTCGAAGCTGCACTGCGGCTCCGCCCGGAAGACACGGGATACCGCGGCAACCTCGGAACCGCCTATGTGCAGAAAGCCGATTTCGATGCGGCCATTACTCAGTTTCAAACTGCATTGAAGATTGCCCCCGAGGACGCGACGCTGCACTACAACCTCGGCCTCGCATTCAAACTCAAGGACAAGCTAAGCGAGGCCATCGCCGAATTGCAGCGGGCGGCGGGGTTGGACCCTACACAAGCGGACATCCATTACACCCTAGGTGTGACCTTTTGGCAGCAAGGTGAATTCGCCAAGTCAGAGGACGAACTGCGCGCCGCGATTCACGCCAAGCCCGACTACGCTGAGGCTCACTACACTTTGGGTACGGTTCTGAAACAAGAGGGGAAATTACAGGAGTCGGTCGCAGCACTGCGAGAGGCCATTCGGCTACAGCACGATTTTGCCGGTGCACATACCACGCTCGCGGCGGTTTTGCGTCAACTTGGTGATCCTGCCGGGGCTGCGACGGAAAGCCGCCTCGGAGAACAGATCAGCAAAGACAAAACCAACCTTCAAGGCGCAACGTTCAACACAAATTCCGGAAAACGTTTGCTCCAGGCTGGCGATCTCGAAGGAGCTATTTCCCAGTTTCGCTCTGCCATCAAGATTGCTCCCAGTTACGCGCCTGCGCATCTTCACCTGGCGGAAGCCCTACACCGGAAGGGAGACAACACCGAAGCGGAGAAGGAGTTTCAGAAAGCTGCGGAGTTGGACCCTCGCCTTAAGACGCCCACTCTATAGCGCGCAGAGTTAGGGCTCAATTTGAGAATCCTCTCTGCTTGCGACAAAGGTTCGCATTGCGGCAGATTGCACGCCATATACTCCACCAACCGTTATCCATATCTATCAAATCGATATCTACGATATTCCATAGTATGGATTGTTAATAATTTAGGTTGACCTGTAGATTCAAGAACATAAGTTTGTGCTGTCATTGGACCGTGACTTGCGTGCCAATAATAGTTCCCTATTACCCTATTACTCTCGGTGTGTTCACAACAACTCAAAAACTGCCGGACTTAATCTGAATTTGACCGTTCAGAAATCGCGGAGGAGTAAATGACAAGACGATTCATCGTGGCGGCATTGGTGGTGCTTTGGAGCTTAACAATCCTGACTGCGTCGGCCTTTGGCCAGGCGGTGTATGGCAGTATATTTGGCACCGTTACCGATCCATCGGGTGCGGCTGTGGCCGGAGCCAAGGTGACCGTGACATCGGTGCGCAAAAATATCACCGAACAAGCCACGACGAACGCGGACGGCAACTACAGCATCACGCACTTGATCCCCGACGTGTACACCGTCAAAGCTGAGGCTCCCGGGTTCAAGTCTTTTCAAACCGCCAACGTCGTTGTGTCGGCTGACACCGCCGCGCGTGTGGATGGGCAATTTCAAGTGGGCGGAACCCAGGAGACTGTGGAAGTCACCGCTGAGGCGCCGCAGCTGAAGACCGATCGCGCCGATGTCGCCACCATTTTCAACGACAAAGCTGTCGAAGATCTACCGCTGTTCAATCGCAATTTCACCGCGTTGGTGCTGGCTTCACCCGGGGCGCAGCAATTGGGCTGGTCGCATGCCTCGAGCGAGAACCCGCAAGGCAGCCTGCAGACCAAAGTGAACGGACAAACATTTGCCGGTACCGGCTTTCAGCTGGATGGCACGGACAATCGCGACCCGATTCTCGGCATTATCGTTATCAACCCCACGCTCGAATCAGTGACCGAAGCCAAGATGACCAGCCAAAACTATGAAGCTGAGTTTGGCCAGGCCGTAGCCGGCGTTGTGGCCAGTCAGACCAAGTCCGGCAGCAATACGTTGCACGGCAGCGGTTTCGGTTTTCGGCGCAGCGACGCCACCCAGGCACGTGATCCATTCTCGCAAAGGATTGCAAACCCTGTCAGTGGGCGATTCATTCCTCCCAGCCTGTACGGAATATTCGGTGGGGCCATTGGTGGACCTGTCGTAAAAGACAGATTGTTCTTTTTCGGGGATTATCAGGGAACTCGTTCCAAAGTTGGTTCGTCCTACTTGCAGACAGTGCCCACCAATCTCGTCCGTTCCACCTGCGGCAGTTCCACGAGCCTGATCTGCGATCTGAGCGAGTATGTTGCTGCTTCTGCAGGTAACTTGGTTTACGATCCCACCACTGGAATTCAGGGGGGGGCGAACAATGGGGAAAATCGCACCCTGTTCAATGACCCGAATTGCGCCGCGGCGGGCAAAGCGCCTGGGACCTGTATCGACAACAGCCGCCTTTCCTCACAAGCTGTCGCCCTGCTGAACCAGTTCCCGGTGTCGAGTACGACCGGAATCCTTAACAATCTCAGCCGTGGCGGAAATGGCATCTTCAACAACGATCAGTTCAACATTCGCATGGATGGTCAGGCCACCACGAAGCTTCACGCCTTCGGGCGCTACAGTTTTGCGAACTATACGCTAACGGGCGCAGCAATCTTTGACACTCTGGGCGGCATCGGCTTCGGCACTGGAGGATTTGGCGGACAGTCGAAGAGCCGGGACCAGAGTATCGCTAGTGGTTTTGATTACGCTTTAAGCCCCTCTGTACTCACTGACTTTCGTTTCGGTTACGTCCGCTACCATGTCAATGTTGTACCAAATGGGGTGGGCACCACTCCGGCTAGCGACATTGGCATTCCGGGGCTCAACACTATTCCCGGTATCAACGAGGGTGACTTTAGTACAGGTCAGCCTTCTTACTTTGTAGGAAGTTCGGGCGGCGACGGCCAGGACACAGGAGCTCTCAGCCAGACCGGTGGTTTTAGCAATTTTGGGTACGGGCTGGGCGTCAATCGCTGCAACTGCCCTCTCATCGAACAGGAAGACCAATTCCAGTTTGTAAATAACTGGACGAAGGTCATGGGCAACCACCAGATTAAGTTTGGTGGAGATATCCGCTATGCGCGTAACCTGCGCGTACCTAGCGACAACCATCGCGCCGGCGAGTTGTCGTTTGCTAACACCTTTACCTCGCTCAACAAGGCAAACCTGCCGGCCAATGATCCAACGCCCTCGGGAGGCTTGGCGGTTGCCACGTTCCTTCTGGGTGACGTCACGACATTCAAACGCTACGTCAGCACTGTAACGACAGCAGCAGAGCGGCAACACAGGTGGTTTTTCTACGGTCAGGACACGTGGCGTGCAACCCCCAAGCTCACCATTAACTACGGACTGCGCTGGGATATCATGAATCCCGAGTACGTGAACGCTAACGGAAACGGCGGACTGCTTGATTTGAATACGGGGTTGGTTCGCGTTGCCGGAGTTGGTGGTATCGGCAGGAATTTCAACGTCGAAAATAACTTTCACAACTTTGGACCGAGACTTGGTGTTGCCTATCAATTGAGTTCCAAGACCGTTGTCCGTGCGGGTTATGGGCGGAGCTACGACATTGGGGTCTTCGGGTCTATCTTCGGCCATGCGGTAACCCAGAACCTCCCCGTGCTTGAGGTACAGAACAACAACGCGGCGGATAACTACTCCTCGGTCTTCCTCCTTAAAAATGGACCGAGCGCGCCGGTTTTTCCAGCCGTGCCCTCCGACGGCCTGCTGCCATTGCCTGATGGTGTCTTCGCGCGCGCCCGCCCGCTTAGAATGCGCCTTCCGAGACTGGACGCCTACAACCTGACGGTTCAGCATCAGATCACCAATACGTTGTCCGCGGAAATCGCATATGTCGGCAACTACGGGCATGGATTCTACCAAAACAACCCGGCTACGAACGTCAACCAGCCTTCGCTCGTGGGCTTCCCAACCGTTCCCCAAGTCCAACGCCGGCCGTTTGCCCGATTCGGCTGGACGCAGGGCATCGACTTCTTTGGCAACGATGCCATGTCCAATTACAATGCCTTGCAGACAAAGGTCGACAAGCGGTTCAGCAATGGTCTGCAGTTTGTGGCGCACTACACGTGGTCGAACACTCTGGATCACGACCCGGATTACTTCGCCATCGATCCGCATGTCGGCTACGGCCCAGATGATTTCAACCGCAAGCACGTGTTCTCGATCAGCACTGTTTATGAATTGCCGTTCGGGAAAGGCAAACGTTTCATGGGAGATGCCAACCGTGTGCTCGACTTGTTGATTGGCGGCTTCCAGTTGAACACGACAACCAACTGGAGCAGCGGCCTGCCCTGGACTCCGCAATACAAGAATTGCAATGGCGATAAAGATACTGGGCCTTGCCGCCCCCTGGTTGTTGGCAGCTTGTCCCAATCGCTCGGAAGTTTTGATCCGTCGACCGGAGCTATACCCTACTACGCGCCCGTGCCTGAGATGACCACGAACGGGCAGGTCAGCGGACCTTTCCAGCGTCCGGCCGTGGGAACCTTTGGCAGCGGACGAAATCCGTTCTTCGGTCCTCGGTTCTTCAATTCGAATTTTTCGTTGTTCAAGAACTTCCAGGTGACAGAACGTGTAGGTGCGCAGTTCCGGTTTGAAGCGTTCAACGTCTTCAACAACGTCAACCCCGGCCAACCCAACAATTGCGTAGACTGCGGCGGCGGAAAGATTACCGGCTTGGCACCCAACGCGTCCATGCGACAACTGAACTTCGGAGCCAAGATCACTTTTTAGCCATGTAGCCTTGTCTTTCAGAGGGAGCCATTACGGCTCCCTTTTTTTATGTAGGGGACTGCACAATGCATGCTCTGAAGGCGCGGTATGGACTGCTGGTTGTCTTTCTAGCTACGCTGTTGTTGGTTTCGACGACAATCCAGACCTTGTTTGGTTGGCATCGAGCCTCAAGCCATCCCGTCATTACTCCCCACGGGGACAGCTGGGAATCGGCTGGAACTTTCAATCCCGCTGTAATTATTCATCAAGGCAAGTTTGTGATGCTGTATCGCGCACAGGACAAGAACGGGACCTCGCGTCTGGGTTACGCAGAAAGCGGAGATGGCATCCATTTCACTCGCTGGCCCCAGCCTGTGCTTTCCCCGGAAGCCGATTATGAAAGGGATGGCGGCGTCGAAGATCCCCGCCTGGTCAAATTCGGTGACACGTACTATCTGACCTATACCGGGTACAACAAGAAAGATGCACAGCTGTGCCTGGCAACTTCCCTGGATTTAATTCACTGGGAACGGAAGGGAGTCATTCTGCCAGCCTATAAAGGCCACTGGAATGTTGGATGGACGAAATCAGGAGCAATCGTGCCTGAAAAGATCGACGGAAAGTATTGGATGTATTTTTTAGGCACGAGCGCGGACAAGACCGATCAAATAGGGCTGGCTTACTCGACTGACCTGCTTCATTGGACTGAAGCGACGGACACCCCGGTGCTGCCGCGGCGGCCGGGGCAGTTCGACTCACGCGTGGTTGAGCCCGGCCCCCCGCCTATCCTCACGTCAAGGGGAATCGTGCTTATCTATAACGCTGCCGACGACAAACTCGTCTACCGGACCGCCTTGGCTATCTTCGATCGGCAGGACCCGCGCAAGGTCCTCTTCCGGAGCGACAAGCCCATCTTTGAACCCGAAAAAGAATGGGAAAAGATTGGACAGGTGCCGAACGTTGTTTTTGTCGAAGGCATGGCAAAGAAAGGCAATCGTTATCTTTTCTACTACGGAGCCGCCGACAAATACGTCGGTGTCGCCGAAGCTTCTGTGAATTAGCAAGTGTCAGAAGGCCGCGAGCCGCGCCCGGCGCCTGTATCCTGTGTTCTAATTCTGCACAGAAGTTCTTCCAGGATATCTCTATGACCTCCTTCACCCGGACGGCTGCACTCCTCTTCTGGCTGAGTTGCATTCTCTGTCCGTTGGCAGCTCAATCCCAGCAAGCCTCGCCAGTGGAAGGTGCGGAAGGTGCCAAAATTTCCCATCCGGAGCCCGCAGCCGCGTTTGCACAAGCACGGCTCTTGCTTCAGCGCGGGCAATACGACCAGGCCATTGACCAGTTGAAGGAACTGGAGGCACAACAGGCGGGCCTGAAGGGTTTATCCCACGAACTAGGGAGCGCCTACTACAGAAAGGGCGATTATCCAAAGGCGATCGAAAACTTAAAGAAGGCGCTGGAAGAAAGCCCGCAGGACAATGAAGCGCTGCAGTTGCTGGGACTGGCCTATTACCTTGCAGGAAGGCCCGCAGAAGCCATCCCCCTGCTGGAAAAGGTGCAAGGCTGGTTCCCTCGCACCAATGTGGACGCTTCCTACATGCTGGGCATGTGTTACGTGCAGACTCATGATTACGTCCAGGCGCGCAAGGCTTTTGCCAGGATGTACGATGTGCCTCCGGATTCAGCGCCCAGCTACCTCTTTGCCGCTCGCATGCTGCTGCGCCAGCAGTTCGAGCCGGTGGCGGAAGAATACGCTCAGAAAGCCGTTGCCCTCGACTCCAAGCTTCCCGGGGGGCATTTTCTGCTCGGGGAGTTGTATTTGTTTAAGTCACGAGTCCCCGAGGCGATTGCCGAGTTCCAGAAGGAGTTGGTGATTAATCCGACGGACGCCGCCACCTACTACAAATTGGCGGATGCGTATTCGCGAATCCAGAGGTTTGAAGATGCGGAACGTTTGTTGCAGCGCTCCATTTGGCTGGACTCCACTTCTACGGGTCCGTATATCCTGATGGGAAAAGTGCTGGCTAAGAAGGGAGAGACCGAGCTTGCGATTCGCGCCCTACAGCACGCGGCCTCCATGGATCCGAATAATTCCATCACGCACCATCTGCTAGGGCAGGCGTACCGGGACTTAGGTAAGAATGAGGATGCGGAGCGCGAGTTGAAGCTGGCCGAGCAACTGCAGTCAATCTCGGGCGCGAAACCCTGATTGCTGGCTTTTTTTGCTAGGTGGCGCGGGCGTCCCGCCAGCTGCTGGCCAGGTCCTCTCCGAAAGCCGGCGGGACGCCGGCGCTACAGTACCCTGTCCCTGTTCTTTATCGAGACGCTCAACCTGATCTCTCGGCAAGTCATGCAGAAATTCTAAAAATGCGGCGTTCGTCCAGCCAAAGCCCACCACGTTAGCCTTGTAGCCGGCCCCCACATTAGTTTCTGAAGAGCGAGTGACTACGTTGTACTTTTCGCGGATCGTCCCATCGCGACGGAAGTTCTCCGCAATCATGGAGACAACCTTGTATGAAACCCGGTCGGCATCAGCGTTGTAGCCGTACCGCCGTAATCCCTTAACGGCCAGTAGTTGCGTCGGGGCCCAGCCGTAGGGGTAATCCCACTGCCCCTCGCTTTCGTGGCGGCTCATGGCGAGCCCGCCTGTTTGCTCGAAGGCCGACAGGTTCTGCACTACTGCCTTCGCCTGTTCGGGCGTAGCCAGACCGGCCCACAGAGGATAGAAAGTTGTTATGAATTCGTAGGAGGAGCGACTCTGGTTCTCGAAGTTGTAGTCGAAAAACAGGCCGCGCTGGCTATCCCACAGATATTGGTTGATTCGTTGCTTGCGATCCTCGGCGCGTTTTCGCCACTTGTCCGACTCAGCTTTTTTGCCAAGGAGCAGGCTCATCTGTTCCAGATCTTTTTCTGTTTTGTAAAGAAGGCTGTTCAGGCAAATCGGTGCGTAATGATGTGTATCGGCGCTAAAAGGTCCGAACCGGAAAGAAACGTCAAAGCCGGACTCACGCATACTGCGGTCGCCTTTGTAGAAGTCCCGGCTCAAAGCGAGCGATTTCAGCGGATCACATTTCGAACCAGCTTGAGTGTTCTCGCAAAGTTGCAACCCAAACGTGAAACCCACCGTGTCAGAGTTTGGTTGTTTGAGTTCGACGAGATGATTGCTCGCAGGCTCTGGATGCGCCAAATAATAAGCAACCACGCGCCGGTAGTAGCCTGCCTCGTCTTGTAAACCTTCCGGAGGCGGTCCCTCGCCGAAATCGTAGTACCGCGACAGGCCCGTGGAACCCGCCAGATGCGGATCGCGGTTCCAGGTTTCGTAATCCCCGCTGGCATAGCCATAAGCTTTTTCCAGCCAGGCACGATCTTCGTGACCGGAACTTTTCTGAGCCTGATAAACATCCATGATCATGGAAGTAAGAAACGGAGGCTGCGAGCGAGTCAGGTAGTAGGTACGGTTGGCGTTGAGAACTGTGCCGTAATGCGCGATCTCAAAGAAGAAATTTTCTACCATCCCCCGAGCTAAGTCGATCCTGCCGTCGCGAAGCAGTCCCACGATGATGAAATAACTATCCCAACCGTACATTTCATTGAACCTGCCGCCTGGCACCACGTAGCTATTTTCGAGATAGAGCAAGCCATGCGGCTGGATGTTGCTGACGTCAATTTCTCCCGGACGGCGAATCGCGATGGGCAAATGTTTGACGTCAACTTTGCAGTCCCTCTGCAGCTTTTGCACGGACGCGGGAACCGGCAGTTCGGCCGGCAAATAGAGCACCGAAGGCGCGGCCAGCTTGGGATCGGCCACCGAGTCACAGCGGGCCATGGAACGGGTAAGGACGTCCCATCCAGTGGATATGTAACTCCGGATTGGAGCCAGGCCTGCGCCACCCGTTGCGGTGCCGCTCTGTGGTGCGGGCTGTGCCCAGACAGCAGAGACCAACAGACAGACAAAGACAGCCGTCCGCAAACAAGTTCGGCGGAAGCGGTTTGGGAAGATAGATGGCAGAGAAGCGGTGCAATTGGACATGACGGCAAAAATCATACACGTGCCCTATTTAAAGAGATAGGAAAAGGTCAGAGCGACCGGAGCGAGGGCTGGCCAATCAGGACGTTATCGCCCACGAGCAGGCAATTTCAACGTCACTTGACGGTAGAAGTGTGTGACGATAAGAAGAAAGTGCGTCGAACTGTGCAGTCGCAGCAGCTATCCCTTTTTTGGGCAATAATATACTTGACACATCCGCGCATTTGGTCTAACCTCGGTTCATGGAGAACAACATGAGCCGCGAACCGAAAAGCCTCCAAGAAGCAATCATCTACTTTTCCGACATGAACAACTGCATTGACTACCTTGCGGTGCGACGCTGGCCCAAGGGCGTGATCTGCCCAATTTGCGGTTCGGAGAAAGTGAAGTTCAATCCGGCTCGGCGTGTGTGGCAATGCAGCACCCATCACCCGAAGCGCCAGTTCTCCGTCAAGGTTGGCACCATCTACGAGGATTCGCCCATCGGCCTCGATAAGTGGATGGCGGCAACTTGGATGTTGACCAACTGCAAAAACGGAATCAGCAGCTACGAAGTTGCCCGCGATCTCAAGGTCACTCAAAAGACCGCATGGTTCATGCTTCACCGCATCCGTCTCGCCTTGCAGGATGAGTTCTTCGGAACCAAACTGGGCGGAAACGGTGGCGAGGTAGAAGTAGACGAAACCTTCATAGGTGGCAAGGCACGCAATATGCACGTCAGTAAGAGGCTTCGCCGTATCACCGGAACTGGCGGGAAGGATAAGACCGCCGTCATGGGAATCATGGAACGTGGCGGGAAGATTCGTACTGCCATCGTTCCGAATCGCCGCAAGAGTTCTCTGCAAGCGGAAGTCCGCAAGCACGTCGAAGCTGGCGCGGCGCTCTATACCGATGCGCTGCTCTCCTACGAAGGACTGGCGACCGAATACGCGCACAAGGTCGTTGACCATGCCACTCAGTATGTGGACGGCAAAGTACACACCAACAGCCTCGAGAACTTCTGGTCGCTTCTCGAACGTGGCGTTTCGGGAACCTATGTGAGTGTGGAACCATTTCATTTGTTCCGTTACCTTGATGAGCAGATGTTCCGTTTCAATAACCGTAAAGACCTCGATGATGGCGACCGCTTTAGCCTCGCCGTCTCTCAGATCGTCGGTAAGCGCCTCACGTTCGCCGAACTAACTGGCAAGGAGGGAGCCGGTGCGGTTAACTAATCCTTACCGTTTGAAGCGCGGGAAGCGGGCGAAGTCTTAGCCCGCTTTTTCTTCGCGCGCTTCTGCTTCCATTCCGCTTCGCGACGCTGCAATTCTTTTCGTGAAACAGAAAGAATCTTTCGAACAGTGCTATCAAACTTTGCGAACTCCGAGTTCATCAATGTCTTCTCCCATTTGCTTTTCAAATATTTCGTCTAAATGAAATGGTTGTCCGGGTTGATGATTCGCAGCGATCCACTCCAATTGCTCTCTACTCGTATGGGCTACGTACGCCATCATGTGTGTATCTGCCAACATTTTGAATTGCGGCCGTATGGCTTTGTCTGACAGCCCAGGAACCTTGTGTTGGAAATTTAGAGCCCGCCTAATCTCGTAAATCACAGCATCAGCAGCCTGAACTGGCGCACAATTCTTTTCATCGATACTTGAGAATGAGAGCATACGATGTGCTGCGTTAGGATTCTTTTCCTTTAAGCTTCGATACGCTTCAGGAGCTAATGGACTATATTTCTCATGTTCGTCGCAAATATAGTGAACACTCCATTCTTCGCCCATTTCCTTCATAATCCACGCCCCTTCAATGAAGGCAAAATCATATGCCAGACGATACGGGTCTCTCCCCAATACAGCGCAACTGTGGTCATCCTTTATGACTTCGTAAAAATCATCTTGTTTTACGCCGACACCCCAGCATGCAAGATAGGACTTAGGGTCTAGAGCCACCGGATTGATGATAAGACTTATAAAGTCAAGGCTAATGGAATCGAGAACACTGCGCTCGTCGGGTGTAATGTTCTTCGAGTCCTTCACGAACTTTTGAAATTGCCTCCAGCCGTTTTCGCATTCCGATGCCTTGAAGTATTCGAGATCGTACTTTTCCAGTTTCTTCTCCCAATTTCGCTCCAATTCATATGACGCTACACTGTTGCCTATGATTCCTCCGACCGCAAAAAATCCACGATACACACCGCTAGGAGGTTTCGGGTCAGAACTCTCATCCAAGTACGCATTTCTTACCATCAAAAACATGCGTCCCTTTGCCTTGCTGAGATGCACCGCTTCCACGAGTTGTTTGAAGCTTCCGGGCAATACCACCGGGAATTACCTATTCTTTCCCGGCAAACAAATTACAATTCCCATCATCAGCTGAGCGCCGTGGATGAGTCAAGTAATTTATTGCCCTTTTTTGAGTAGATATCGCTGGGTTTTCCCCCGCTCTTTCGCGAAGTCTTCCTCTGAGACACACGTACCCCCTTCAGCCAACGGTGCAGGTGCGTCGGGTCAGGCACTTACCTCGATAAAAAGAATCCTCATATAAGGATAATCATCTCATATTCTGTTTGCCCCACTTGGGGGCGGCGAGCTTTCGATGGAGGGAATTTCTATGATTCGTAAACTGATAGCCACCGACAACGACATTGCAACGACTATTCTTCGATTGGCGCTCGGAGTGATCTTCCTCGTCCACGGCGCCCAGAAGACGCTCGGGTGGTTTGGTGGATACGGCTTCACCGCCACCATGGGCTTCTTCACCGGAGTCCTGCATATTCCGGCCATATTCGCATTTCTGGCCATTGCCGCGGAATTCCTCGGCGGATTGGGTCTTATCTTCGGACTGCTTACTCGAGTCGCAGCCTTTGGAATCTTTTGCAACATGGTCGTGGCGGTCGCGCTGGTTCATGGTCGATTCGGCTTCTTTATGAACTGGACTGGAGCCCAGAAGGGAGAAGGTTATGAGTACCACATCCTCTTACTGGCGGCTTCGGCCTTTCTGATGATTCGCGGCGCAGGAGCAGCTTCCGTCGATCGCCTGTTGTCTTCCCGCGCGGAGAACAGGATTATCAAGGCCCGGCTCCAAGCTGCCTGAATAGGGAAACATCATGAAAAAGGGCTCTCGCATTACAGCGCCTCGGCTCTGGTTGGTGATTTTGAAGAGCTATCGTGCGCTAAGCCTCCTGGCTGAGCAGAGTATCGCCAACACGGGGCTATGCCTCACGGATTTCGCGGCGCTGGAAGCTCTTTTGCACAAAGGGCCGCTCACGATCTCGCAGATTCAGGAGAAGGTGCGCCTAGCCAGCGGCTCGATGACGGCCGCAGTCGATCGCCTGGAGAAACTCGGGCTGGTTGTTCGCAAATCGAGCCCAAGTGATCGACGGGCGCGGGTCTTGGAACTCACAACGAAAGGTAAGCGACTGGCGGCATCGTGCTTCGAGCGGCATGCAAAGGACCTTGGGGAGCTTATGTCGCCACTATCCGAAAAGGAGATGGAACAACTCTACGGATCGCTTAAAAAGCTCGGGCTGCTTGCGGCGAAAAACTTGAGCAACAAGAAACACGGTTCAGGAGCGGTAAGGAACGAGATAGAAAATGATCACAAAGTTGGACGATACTCAAATGCAAATTGGCATCGATAGCTTCGCAGCGGCCTACGATGACGCCAGCCTTGCCGTCAGCGCGTCGGATCGTTTGCGCAACCTGGTCGAACAGATCGAACATGCCGATCAGGTTGGCTTGGACGTTTTTGGAATCGGAGAACATCACCGTCGGGAGTACCTCGATTCCGCCCCGACGGTCACTCTTGGAGCGGCGGCGGTACGAACGCACCGCATCCGTCTCACTAGTGCCGTAACCGTGCTTAGCTCAGCCGACCCGATACGGGTGTTTCAGAACTTCGCTACTCTCGATCTTCTTTCGCAAGGCCGGGCGGAAATGGTTGTAGGTCGCGGTTCGTTCATCGAGTCTTTTCCATTGTTCGGCCTGAAACTCGAGGACTATGACTCGCTTTTTGCTGAGAAGCTCGATCTGTTGCTGAGGATTCGTGAGAACGAACACGTACACTGGTCCGGCAAATATCGGCCTGCTCTGACAGGCCAGGGCGTTTACCCGAGACCGGTGCAGAATCCTTTGCCAATATGGCTGGGCGTCGGCGGGACTCCACAATCGTTTGCTCGCGCAGGGGCGCTTGGTCTTCCTTTAATGGTCGCAATCATCGGCGGCGAAACGCGGCGCTTCCGACCGCTCATTGATCTCTACCGGGAAACTGGCAAGCGGTTTGGATACTCACCCGATCGACTAAGAGTCGGCGTCCACGCCCTGGGCTATGTCGCGCCAACGACGCAACAGGCTAGAGATGACTTCTTTCCTGGATACGCCCGTGCGATCGCCTCTGTCGCGAAGGAGCGCGGATGGCCGGCCGTCACCCGTGCCGATTTCGATGCGCAGCTGACTCCGCAGGGCGCGCTGCTCGTCGGCAACGCCGAAGAAGTAGTAGAGAAGGTTGTTCGGCACAGTGAGCGCTTGGTGGTATCTCCCGCCTCACATTTCAAACGAACGCGGCCTCTTTACCTCATGCGAAGCTCATGCGAGCCATTGAAGCGATTGGCACCCGCGTCGTACCCGCGCTGCGCGAACGACTCGCAGACGAAGCTAACTTAAACGAGACAGCTGTGTCATGACTCGATTGTGGTGCTGAGCTCTTCGCGGAAACCTCGAACTTAAGGTTTGATGCCAGATGAAAGGAACAAATGAAAAACACATACAAAGCAGTAGAAGTCTCCTCTCCGGGAGTGCTTCGAGTAGTGGAGCGGCCGGTCATTGAACCTGGAGCAGGTCAAGTTCGGATTCGGGTGGAAGCATGCGGAATCTGTCACACGGATGCGGCCACGGTCATGGGCATCTACCCGGGTCTGACTCTTCCGCGTGTTCCTGGACATGAAGTGGTTGGCCGCATTGAGGCGTTGGGAACCGGAGTATCCAAATGGAAAATCGGTCAACGCGTCGGTGTCGGCCTCATTGCCGGAGAAGATGGAGTGTGCGAACCGTGCCGGCGGGGAGACGCCGTGAATTGTCAGAACCCCGTGGTATCGGGAGTAACCTCGGATGGAGGATATGCGGAACTGATGATCGCTGAAGCACGCGCCCTCGCTTCTGTTCCGGATGAGCTCACATCCGCGGAAGCCGCTCCCCTTCTCTGCGCTGGGATCACGACCTACGACGCTCTCCGCAACGCCGGCTTGCGTGGTGGAGACCTGGTGGCTGTGCAGGGCGTTGGCGGCCTTGGCCATCTTGGTATCCAGTTTGCGCGGCACATGGGATTCCGTACTGTCGCCATCGGTCGTGGACGCGAGAAAGAAAAGCTGGCGAAGGATTTGGGCGCGCACGTCTACATCGATACTGCCGCGGAGAATGCCGCAGGAGTACTGCAGCGTATGGGCGGGGCCATGGCGATCCTCGCAACGGGAACCAGTGGTGAGGCCATGGGATCACTTGTGTCCGGTCTTGCAACCCGCGGCAAGCTCATCGTGGTGGGCGTACCGCAGGACCAGATCCAATTGAATGCGTTCCCGCTCGTATTTGGGGGGCGCTCGATCTACGGGAGCCTGACCGGCACGCCGATTGATGGCGAGGACACACTTGCCTTCAGCGTGCTTGAGAATATCCGCCCCATGATCGAGACAGCACCGCTCGAACAGGCTGCTGATGCTTACGCTCGCATGATGCAAGGCAAAGCACGGTTCCGCATGGTGCTGGTTACAAAGGACGGTGCGCTAAATGCGGCATGACAACAGAAGTCATGGCGCAGAACAGAAATCGAATCACAAGAAAGAAGGAGATGAGCATGTCATCGAAACCAAAGGGAAATCTAGGCACAGGGCCCCAAACAACCTCCGCCCAAGCGGAGACGGGAAAGGCTTCGGTGGGGAACTCGACGCGTGATGAGGAAATCAGACGTCGCGCATACGAAATCTATCTCGAACGCGGCGAACAGCCAGATCGTGAGTTGGACGATTGGCTCCAGGCCGAACGCGAACTCGAAGGTGGGCTTTCACAGGCGCAGGCGAGCTAGGAAGCGGATCCGCGACATCCGCGGATAAAGGACGAAAGGTGACATATGGACATCGGGCTCCTCCTTCTGCGATTGGCAGTGGGACTGACCCTTGCCGCACACGGGACACAAAAGTTGTTCGGCTGGTTCGGTGGACCGGGACTTGATGCCGTCGGTCAGTTCTTCGTGATGCTCGGGTTCCTACCGGGCCGGCGCAACGCGCTGATGGCAGGCCTGGCCGAGACTGGTGGCGGCGTCCTACTGGCGCTGGGATTTCTTACGCCGTTGGCGGCGGCATTGCTCCGCAGCGTAATGCTTGTCGCCGCCGTCAGCGTGCATATCAAGAAGGGGTTCTTCATCACGAATGGCGGATTTGAGTACACCCTCGTCCTCGGTGTCGCCGCGTTGACGCCGGCGTTCACGGGCCCAGGGTCGCTGTCACTCGACGCGTTGCTCGGACATTACTTGAGCGGCACACACTGGGGTGCGGCCGCGTTACTCGTTGGTGTCCTTGGCGGGGTAGTCGCTCTCATTCAACGACGACCAATACCGACGCAGCAATCCGCAACCGGTGAGTAGTCATGGCGAGGCGCCGTTAGCGGGATGCATGGGACTCAGCCGTCTGGGCCACTTGAGCTGTTAAGGGACAATTGCCGCTGCTCCGTCGATGGAGTCGGTTTTTATCGCGATCAGGGCTTCATTTGCTTGCTCGAGTGAGAATGAGGTTACCTTCGGTCGTAGGCCAATCTCACTCGCGATTTGAAGGAAATCTCGAGCATCAGAGCGAGTCATATTTGTAACGCTGCGCAGCTGGCGTTCACCCCAGAGCAGCCGATCGTAATCAAATTCCGGGATCCGATCCAAATGAATGGCGTTGATGGCAACCACGCCTCCCTTTCTCAGACTGGCGAGAGCGGCGACAACCACGTCACCGCTGGGTGCAAAAGTGACAGCCCGGTCGAGTGCGACAGGCGGTCTGTCTTTCTCGTTCCCCACCCAGGTGGCTCCCAGGGAGGCGGCCAAATTGCGATGGGATGCGCCTCGTGTCGAGACATATACTTCGCATTTCCAGGCCTTAAGCACAGCAATCGCCAGATGCGCCGAAGCACCGAACCCAAATAATCCGACCCGATCGCCGTGTTCAACGCCTGCAACACGAAGACTTCGGAAACCGATCATGCCGGCGCATAAAAGGGGAGCGGCATGCAAATCATCGAGGGTTGTGGGAAGTGGAAATACGAAATCACTGCGGGCCAGTGCATATTCGGCATACCCGCCGTCGACCGTATATCCAGTGAAGGTGGGCGAATCGCAAAGGTTCTCGAGACCCCGTTGGCAATACCAACACTTTCCGTCCGTGCCTCCGATCCAGGAAACACCTACACGCGTGCCCACAGGAAGCTGATCGGTAGCTCCGTCCACGACTTCGCCGACAATTTGATGACCAGGAACTAGTTTTTCTCGAAGGAAAGGGAGTTCGCCTTCGATGATATGAAGGTCGGTTCGGCAAACGCCACAGGCCAGCACGCGCAGAAGAACATGACCCGGCTTCAGCTCCGGCTTGGAAACTTCGACAATTCGAAGCGGGCGCTTGGAAACGTCTTGCGGTGAGGTCAGGACAGCAGCTTTCATTCAAGGTTCCGGATACTGTTGTGGTCAGAATTGAATCCCATAACTACCACTAGCAAAATTCGCCCGATACAGGAGCTAACCTCCAGAATTTTTCCGCATTACCGCCCAGAACAGCGTTTCTCAGATCCTCAGGATATTTGCTGAAAGAATCGAGCACAAGGTTCATTACTTGGGCGTAGGAGCCAGCGACCGTACACACCGGCCAGTCTGAACCGATCATGAGCCTGTCCGGGCCGAAGCATTCCAGAGCAACGTCCAAATAGGGCGCAATGTGCTCCGGCTTCCAGGTTTTCCAGTCTGCCTCCGTTATCAGACCGGATAGCTTGCAGAACACATTCGGAAACTGCGCCAGCTTGCGTATATCAGCATCCCACGGCTGAAGAGTTCCAGTCTTGATAAGGGGCTTGGCCAAATGATCGAGCGCAAAACGTTGGCGTGGAAACCGCCGCACGAATTCCGCAGCGACTGACAGGTGCCGGGGATAAATTAGGAGGTCGTAAGTGAGATCAAATTCTGCAAGAGCGCTGATACCGCGTAGAAATTCCGGTTGCAGCAGGAACCGTTCGTCGGGCTCGCTCT
>WNGL01002714.1_pt1 | contig 51739 bp, 40 predicted proteins | sample 5400591 | NCBI WGS metagenome assembly WNGL01 (sample SAMN13153377, study PRJNA577476) | soil metagenome | isolation source: 80 cm soil or saprolite under Garry oak tree replicate 1 | place: USA:California | collected 2016-06-15 | reverse complement strand
ACCCTGGTTCACCAGGCCGATGATCCCGCGCGTGAGTCCCGCTCCATCATCCGCCTGCACGCTGCCCGGATCAAACAGCACAAATCCCCAGCCGGCCGCAACCAGCTGCCAGGTATTGGGCAGATCGCCGTCCTCATTCATTTGCGGAAATTGAAACGGAGTGGCCTTCACCGGCTGCCAGGCCGGATGCTGCGCGAACACTTCCTTCAGCGAAGGATCCCGTTGCGCCAACTGCACCTTCCAAGCAGCATTGATGCGGTCCAGCTCGTCGCCCGAGGGCTCGTTCGGAGACGGAAATCCCGCGCGGCCAAACATCATTAACACCGGCACCGGTTGCTTGGCATTCGCGGGCGTCACCAGCGTCATGTGAATCCGCACCTGGATCGCCGGATACGACGCATTGTCCACTTCGCCGATGAGGTCCTTTGCAACTACGGGCGTGAAGCCGATCATCTCGTGATCGACGGCAGTCACCCTCCACGTCACCTTCGGTAGCCTGCCCGGCACGCGGCCATAGACATACTTCGAATACATCTCGATTAGTTCAGGCCGGCGCTCATCCCACCACATCTTCGCCGTTGTCACTTTCTGGCCGTCATTCATCGTGAGCGGGTCAGGAACGTTCGCATAGGGATTGGCCTGCGACTCATCGTAGTTGGCGTGGTTCGGCGCCTTTTCGTTCCCGCTCGGTCCCGGTCGCAGCGCCTTGATGCCCAACTGTCCCATCATGTTCTGATGATCCTGATCGGTCGTGAACTGGACCGGCGCGGATGTTGCGGCACTTTGCGCCAATGCTGCGTCACAAACCGCAAGCAGGCCGATGAGGCAGATAGCCGGAACAAAACTTCGAATCCAAAGACGCATGGGGATACTCCACTGGGATAGCCTTGCTCCGTTTGCATCGCTTGCTTCGCCTGAAAAAAGCGATTTACTTCGGGCGCCCCATAGTAAACCTTGCCCTGTGAAATACGCACGGAAATTTTCCGATTCGCCACAAGAGCCCCAATTACCAAGAACTGTCATCCTGAGCGAAGTGTTTCTCAACGGAGCCGAAGGCCTGCCCTGAGCGAAGTCGAACGGGACCTGCTGTTGTTCTTTTGCTTCTCAGCTCGCACTCCCCCAAGATCTGTCATCCTGAGCGAAGCGTCCCTCAGCGGAGCCGAAAGACCTGCTTCTCGTGCGCAATCCCAATGCGTACGAACACCAATGGGAACATCACGGCCATTTCCGATTCGCCACAAGAGCCCCAATCACCAAGAACTGTCATCCTGAGCGAAGTGTTTCTCAACGGAGCCGAAGGACCTGCTTCTCGTGCGCAATCCCAATGCGTACGAACACCAATGGGAACATCACGGCCATTTCCGATTCGCCACAAGAGCCCCAATCACCAAGAACTGTCATCCTGAGCGAAGCGTTTCTCAGCGGAGCCGAAGGACCTGCTTCTCGTGCGCGATTCCAACCCGCACAAACACGGGTGCCCCATGTTTCGCTTTTGAGAAATGCGAAAGTGAAGCAGCGGCGGACTGCACCACGAGATTACAAATCCAAATGAACTGTCATCCTGAGCGAAGCGCTTTTCAGCGGAGCCGAAAGCCTGCCCTGAGCGAAGTCGAAGGGGACCTGCTGTTGTTCTTTTGCTTCTCAGCTCGCACTCCCCCAAGATTTGTCATCCTGAGCGAAGCGTTTCTCAGCGGAGCCGAAGGACCTGCTGTTGTCCTTTTCTCCTCAGCTCGCACTCCCCCATGATTTGTCATCCTGAGCGAAGCGTTTCTCAGCGGAGCCGAAGGACCTGCTGTTGTCCTTTTGCTCCTCAGCTCGCACTCCCCCATGATTTGTCATCCTGAGCGAAGCGTTTCTCAGCGGAGCCGAAGGACCTGCCTTTCGGGACCTTCCAATTGGGACAAGAACCCTGAATAATCGGAGGGAGCAAGGGCCTGAAGCATGTCCTGGAACTTGACATCTGAAGGCCCCCGAAAAAGACAAGCCAACGAACATGGCCTTTACAGAATGCGGCTAATCGCGCATCGCGCCTCCATTTTATTTAGAAGTGTCATCCTGAGCGGAGCGGCTTTCTTCAGCGGAGTGAAGGATCTGCTGTTCGGGATGTGTCTCAATCGCAAGCCAAGGCTGACTTGAAAGGGCACGACTCATCGGGGTCCCCAACAAGCCGCGCATGAAGGGTACAGGCTTCAGCCCGTACATAAAACCACCAAATTTGTTTTTTGAAATCAATCCACGCGGCGCAAGCCGCGCTCAAACCTGATCCGCCCCTGGCCCTCCGCCACCCACATCGATGGAGTTGGATTAGGTTTCAACATCCGGCCAGACACCGGCGAAGCAGGGAACTACCAGACCGAACAGACCATTGAATACAGCGGATTTCGAATCGCGGCTTAGCGCCGAGCTAATCGCGCATCGCGCCTCCATTTTATTTAGAGGTGTCATCCTGAGCGGAGCGTTTCTCAGCGGAGCCGAAGGACCTGCTTTTCGGGACCTTCCTATTGGGACAAGAACCCATGGGAAACTACCAACCTGAACAATCGGAGGTAGCAGGGGCCCGAAGTATGTTCTGGAACTTGACATCTGAGGGCCCCCGAAAAAGACAAGCCAACGAACATGGCCTTTACAGAATGCGGCTACGGGCTTCAGCATGTATTGGGGTTGGGTTTCAGCATCTGGCTCGACACCGGCGAACCCGGCAACTACCAAACCAAACAAATCATGCAAAGCGGCAAATTCCTAATCGCCGCGTAAAAGCTCGACGGTGTTCGTCGGTATTGTCAGAGGCTCTTAATCCAAACTCGAAGGGGCGCCGCTTTGTCCCTCAATCGAATTTGCGTTCCTAACTTTTCATACTCAGAGAGAGTGTTCGAAAGTAGAGCGCGCAACTGAACGCGCGAGGAACTGTTGACTAAATCCAGTTCCTTTTTACGCGCCAGAAGAAAATGGAAACGACAGAGCTTTGCGCTCTCCGCCGTTTGAGACTCTCTTGTGTTTCCTGGCTTCAGTGTCAAATCACCGAACTTGCGGAAATTGCGAAGACTCCCCTTCAAAACTCCCTTGCAGACAGTGCAATTACAAACGGTGTTATGGAAATCTTCAGCGTCCAACACTCCGAGGCTGGAAAACGCTCTCTCTATGTCCGATACCGAGGCCCTGACGTGCAAAGGGTTGTAGTGATAAGGAACCGTTGGTAGCGCTCCCGCGCTCACGGGAAGCACATCTTTGCTCTCACCATATCCAATGCTGTGCGAGAAGCCGACCATGCCTTGCTTGTTCAATAGGCAACTCAAGAACCCGCCGTGCATGTTCCACAGAGGAAATTCTTTTTCTTTTGCCTGCTTGACGCACAATTCCAAATTCGTCATTTCAATCTCGTTGATTTCGTCTTCACGAAAAGCATTTATCCAAAGCCAACAAGCATCGCAACCTGAATCAATGATCCGTGCGATCAATTTCTGCAGTCGCACGCGATCCCTGAGGATACGGCGCGATATACAGAGCACTGCGTACTTCGGCACTGAGCTCTGCATTGTTCCAAAGGTATCAATTAATTCGACACAAACGTCTTCCCAATCATCAGAGCCAGAGGTGCTTTCGCCAGGAATATAGAAATATGGGCTGAAAACACCCGAGGGTAATGCGCGGTCCGAGAACTCCTTGAGTTGCTGGTCCGCTTCGCAAATGCGTTTCATACGTTGCATCTGATAAGCAAAAACCGATTCGCAGATTTCCGTTGCGGTACCCTGACCCGAAAGGTCTTTGGGTCTGAGACTCCTCTGTTTTTGCATAATGACTGACTCGAACGGACCTCCCAGTTCACTGCAAATGTTCTTGAACGACTTCTTAATCCCCTTTGTGTATTTGCCGGTCTTCCGGTCTTTTGTCTCAGATGAGATGAAATCGAGATCGATTGCAAAGACATAAGTCATCGGATCGATAAGAAATTTCTTTAGCGCCGAGTCAACTTTCCATGCGAGCGAAACTGTCGCGCCTGGCGTACTCTCCAAGAGATTTGCCCCCACAATTGCCCCCGAGAATAAATTGAGAGTTTTAACCAGATAATCTTTCTCGGCGTGAGAGCCAAGACGCAAAATGACTTCACTAGGCATGCAAACTTTCCCTTTCTGCGCTGGTAGTCATGGCCTTGGCATAGTGCGAACGCTTTTCGGTTGACTTCGCCGCATCCAGGACGCACCCTACGGTGCCATCGGGTGCCACAGAAAGCAAACCTACCCCACAGGTTCGGAATCGGTGTAAATCGAGACTTAGCGCGGACTTTTTCGGCAAGGCAACAAAGCTGTAATCCGCGCAAAGCTGATAGATCGCAGCTTGTTGAATGGCGCGTTGCCATTTGGTTAGCTTTAGCTCTACAGCGAAAGTAATTCGCGGTCTTGCCTGTTTCACTGCGTAGATATCGATCCCTCGATCAAAAAAGCGCACCTCTGGCACAACTACGTGGCACCCGATGCTCCGAAGGTAGCGGGTCACCGGCTCGATCAACTCCCGCTCAAGACGGGGAGTCTGTGCTAAGGATTTCTTTTTCCGCATTCTGTACCTTTGTCTGACGAACAATCGCCACAACAGCTGCCGCTGCAACAGCCGCAATCGGCATTCCGAATAGGAACCAAATAGTTTCCGTGCTCACAGCTGAGACAAACAAGTAACCCGCACACGAAAACGAAACGATAGCAACAACGACAATAAGCCAATAGACCATCGAGTTGAGGCGATGAATCACTTTTGGAAGTCTTTTTATCATTCTCACTTGGGAAAGAAGGTCCTCATTGTTTCTGACTACAGCAATGAGCGCGTCGCGGGCAGAATCATCGAAAGAAGGCACCAGAGGGTGAGGAGTGAGATCTTCACCTAGGTCATATTCCGCGCGTCGTCCCAGAAGGGGCGCAATCACGCCTTCGATCTCGCGAACGAGCTTCCCGAGAAGCTGGCCCTGTCTCAGGTCTAACTCCTTCTTGAGAGAGGTGCAATCAGCTTTCTTGTTTAGAGAATCAAATAATACGAAGACGAGTGCTAGTAAGCCGAGACCAATGTCGGCTGTGCGAGCGAGTTCGGCGGTCAAAACGGGCCCATTCAATTTATTCCTAAAACGCGCTCCTTGATCTCAGACGCAGTCGTCATATCCGGAAATTTGCTATAGACATGGTAGAGAAGATCGCTCAGATTAAGAGATCCGTACTTTCCCTTTACCTTGCGAATCTTTTCCGTCTCGCCGGCCGGTAGCTTACGCTTTGCCAACCACTCTACTCCTTTAGTCGTTATCTTGTATCTCTTCTCCTCTAGTGATTCCGTTGATTCCTCATCACCGATAAGCCCTTCAAAGCTCAAGCCATATTCATCTCGTTCGACACTTGAGGGTTCCGCAACTGGAACCGAAGAGATGTATTCGAGATTCTCGAGCTTTGCTAAGTCATCGTAGATTTCTTTTGATACTGGGCCGAACTTGTACGCTGTGAAATCAAAATCGTCGCCATCTGTGACTCGTACACCCTCTTCCCGTTCAACAAGGAACAGGAGCTTTTGCAGCCGGGTCGTGCCAACGATAGGCGCAGCAGTGCCTCTTGCACCAGAAGCTGCCAAAAGGGCTAAGAGAATATCCGTTCTGGTCATTAGAAACCTCCTTCACCTTTTATTCTCCTTTTTGCGGCGGGAGTCAAGAGAGCGATGGCCTCCGGTCTCGCTTCCGACACCTGGGGTCTTTCGCCCCCCCACGTATACTCACACCACGGAGACCCCGATGCCCGCACCCGCAAACTAGCCGCACTTTTCTTGTTGCTTGCCGCGCTGCTCGCCGCCACTTCCGCGCAGGCCGAACCCGCGCTCTGGGTCGTCAAGGGTCCCCACGCCACCGTCTAGCTCTTCGGCTCCGTCCACGCCCTCAAGCAGGACCAGCCCTGGCGCTCCCCAAAAATCGACGCCGCCATCGAGCAGTTCTCGAATCTAAACCGAAGGCGCTGTTCCCTGACCCCTGACCCCCGTACTAATTCCCCGCCAGCGTCTCCAACAGCGTGTCAAAGTCCTCGAGTTTCGCGTACTCGATGATCACCTTGCCGTGTCCATTGTGATCGTCAATGTGAACCTTCAGCCCCAACGCGCGCTGCAGCCGATCCGCCACTTCCTTCACGTTCGGATCGACGACCGGCTCCGGCTTCGGTTCCTTCTGGTTTTGCTCCGGAAAAAGCAAATTCTGAATCATGATTTCAGCTTGGCGAACAGAAAGCGAAGAGCCAACGATGCGCTGCGACGTCTTTACCAGATCCGGGTGATGACTCAGCGCCAGCAGCGCCTTTCCATGCCCAAAACTCAGCTCCCCTGACTCGATTCTGTCCTGTACGTATTGCGGTAAACGCAACATTCTAGTGAAGTTAGATATACTGGCTCGATCCTTCCCCGTCCGGATTGCGATCTGGTCCTGGGTCATGTGGAACTCGCGGGAGAGACGCTCAAACGCGCGAGCCTGCTCCATCGGGTTCAGGTCCGACCGTTGCAGATTCTCAACGATCGTGATCTCCAGCGCCTGCTCATCCGACACCTGGCGCAGGATCGCCGGAATCGTTTTCTTGCCGGCAAGCTGGGATGCCTTCCAGCGCCGTTCACCCGCGATGAGCTGAAACCGGCCATTGGCCAGCGGACGAACCAGGATCGGCTGTATCACTCCGTTCGCGGTGATCGAAGCTGCCAGTTCGGCGAGCTCCTGCTCGTTCACGCTGCTGCGTGTTTGGAAAGGATTGCGGTCAATCTCCTCGACGGGGATCTCGCGCGGCTTGCCTCCTTCCGCCTCAACTGGAGCAGGGACGGGAGCAACGTTAGCCTGCGCGCGAGGCAGGAGCGAGTCGAGGCCCTTTCCGAGGGCGCGGCGTTTGTCAGTGGCGGTGATGGTCATCGGTTTGATTCCTTATTTCCGGCAAATTGCCCGGGCGTTCCATTTCGTTGCGAATAAGGCGGCGACGAGGGCAGCGTCGCTCAGGAGTATGGCCAGAAACGGACTTCAGCCTTGCCTCGGACGTTGGCCGCGGTCTTCCGTTCAAGGCTTTTGGGGCTTTCAATCTTGTTTCGCGCCAGAAACTCCCCAGCCAGCTCGAAGTAGGCTTCGGTTCCGCGAGAACGGGAATCATAGATCGCAACCGGCTTTCCATGGCTCGGAGCCTCGGCCAGGCGTATATTTCGCGGGATAACAGTTACAAAAAGCCGCTCCTTGAAATACTCGCGGAGAGTTTCGCGGACCTGCTGCGCCAGGTTGGTGCGATCGTCATACATCGTGAGCAATACGCCCTCGATTTCGACGCCGTGATCAAATGCCGCCCGAACGCGTTCAAGCGTTGAAATCAGCTCCGTTACGCCTTCCAGCGCAAAATACTCGGCCTGCATTGGCACAATCAGGGAATCCGCGGCTACGAGAACGTTGAGCGTGAGCAGATCCAGAGCTGGAGGACAGTCCAGAATCACCAGATCGTACCCTTCTTTTACAGGAGCGAGCGCATCACGAAGGCGTACAGCGCGATCCGCGGCAGCCGTCAGCTCGATATTCGCCCCGGTGAGGTTCTTGGAGCCTGGCAGAATCGACAGGTTCTCGACCCCAGTGGGCAGAATGACCTGTTCCGCCTCGGAGTCACCGACCAGCACATCATATATAGAGTGGCGGTTGTCATCCCGGGCCACGCCAAGGCCCGATGAGGCGTTGGCCTGCGGATCGCAATCGACCAAAAGGATCTTTAAGCCTTCAAGCGCAAGGCAAGCGGAAAGATTGATGGCAGTGGTGGTTTTACCCACGCCTCCCTTTTGATTGACGATGCCGAGTATCTTTCCCATGACAATTCAGGTTAAAGGGAATGGGTGGAACGTGCCGGAAACGGCACCTGTGGAGAACATGTCCGCGCTGTGGAAAGCCCCAGCTTCTCGATCCTCATGATTTCTGTAAGTAGCTTAAAAACAACAGCTTCCGAGAGGTTCGAGTGTCTGCAACTTTTTGGCTCTAAAGCAGGCAACCCGGTGGAAAACCTCGAAAATTTTGACACAAGAATCTGCAAGTTTCCCTTCTAAACTCTGGATCTAAGAATCCTCCAATTGTTCCACGTGGAACATTTTGGGCTGGGCTAGCGGCTTATAGACGGGCAAAGGGCAATTGTTCCACGTGGAACATTTTGGGCTGGGCTAGCGGCTTATAGACGGCCAAAGGACAATTGTTCCACGTGGAACATTTTCTGGCGGTCCCAGACTCTTGAGCGCGTGGGGGGCGAACAAAGGGCAATTGTTCCACGTGGAACATTTTGGATTGGGACGGTGATCGACGAAGGACGGGAAATGGACAATTGTTCCACGTGGAACATTTTTAGATCAGGGGAAGCTTTGAGGTGAGGGCAATGACGCGGGCGGTGGCGCCGTGGAGGGGGGTGGGGGGGGGCCAGGTGAAAGCGGCACCTGCCGCGGACTGAAGCGCGGGCAGTTCCGCGTCCGTCGTCATAAGGGCTAGCCAGCCGCCGGGACGAATGAGCTTCGCTGCGGCCTGGACGGCTTGCGGCATGCGGTCGACGGCGCGGAGGGTGACGCAGTCGAACTTGATCGGGAGGTCTTCGGCGCGGCCGGTGTGGACCTTGGTGGGCAGGGCTAGGGCTCGGACGGCTTCCAGGAGGAAGGCGGCTTTTTTGGCCTTCGATTCGGCCAGGGTGACGGCGATCTCGGGGCGGCAGAGGGCTATGGGGATGCCGGGGAGGCCAGCACCGGAACCGTAGTCGAGGAGGGTGGAGATGCCGGCGGGAAGGGCTTTGGCAACGGCGATGGACTCAACGAAATGACGGGAAATAATGATCTGTGGGTCGCGGATCGAGGTGAGGTTGATGCGGGCGTTCCAGCGGAGAATCAACGACAGATAGACGTCGAATTTGGCGGCGACAGAGGGGTCGAGAGAGGGAATGCCGGCTTCGACGAGAAGGGTGTTTAGCTTGTAAGTGATTGATTCTAAATTAGTTAACTCGTTCATTTGGAAGCGACCGACTCTTCGACTTGTCTGGGTTGCCAGGCCTCGGCGGCATGGACAAACGAGGCAAAAAGGGCGCGAGAAAGGGGACTTATGGTGTAGGTGCGTTCGGGGTGCCACTGCACGGCGACTACATAATGGTCTGGCGAGTCGAGTTCGACGGCCTCGATGACTCCGTCTTCTGGAGACATGGCGCTGACGAGGAGATTGTCGCCGACGCGTCCGACGGCCTGGTGGTGGCTGGAATTTACCTGGGGTGTATCGCCGGACTGGGAGGAGGCTGCGATTCCCGCGAGTTTTGAACCGGGGGTGATGATTACCGGGTGAGCTTCCGTGACGGCGCGGCCGGGGCGGTGGTCGACCGGAGTGTTGGGTGCCGCTTTGAGGTCCTGAATAAGGGAGCCGTTGCACCAGACGTTGAGGGTCTGCGCGCCGTGGCAGATGGCGAGGATGGGCTTGTGGAGATTGAAGGCGTCCTGGAGGAGGAGTTCATCGACGGCGGTGCGGCCGGGATCGGCGGGGCCGCATTCGGGGATGCGCTCTTCGCCGAAGCGCTGCGGGTCGACGTCATAGCCGCTGCCCGGCAGCAGGATTCCGTGAACGCCGGTGAGGAGGCGCGCGACGCGGTCCTGGCGTTCGTGGAGTGGGATGATGATGGGCGTAGCTCCCGCGGATTGGAGAGCGGCGAGGTAGGGCGGGAGGGAGCGCTGGTTGTATTCGGTGTCGGTGGTGGTGGGTTCGGGGATCGCGATGCGAATGGTCATGGAAGAAACAGTGTAAGCCGGTCGGGTGCGGGTGGGAAGAGCGGGGATTTTTCACATTTCATTCTGCTCGTGCCAGAACTTCAGAGAATTGCGAACTGGACAATTCATCTCTGACTTGGCCTTCGAGAGTTGCCACCCGTTGCTTCGTTATGAGGTATGTCCCTGCAATTGGATCGTCACTGTGGTTCGACATTACGAAGATCTGAGCGGAAGCCAAGTTCAGCAGTTTTAATAACTGCGCAGAGCCATCAACTCCATTTGCCGTAGCCCAGCGTTGAATTGCGCTCCCGGTCAACGCGAACAATTGTTCCTTCTTCCAAGCTTTACTATTCACAGCCTTTAGGATCTGCCTTTGGGCTTCAACTCGACTGCTGAATTCGCTCATGGCTCTTTGCCTTCTTCACTAGTTCAGTCATCCAGTGATCTATGTTGTCGCACTCGGAAAGCACGAGTCCAGCCTCTTCTTCAGCAATATCCGATCCGACACTACGTGTGCACAGGATACGGGATCTCTCAAGGATCCGATAGGACCGTTCTGAAATAGGCAACTTGAAATCCGGTGGCATTCTGAGCGCAGCGTGTCGGGAGAAAATTGGCTGCCCCAACACCCCCAAGGAAAAGCAGGTCGCAATATTGCGAACACTCAGAAAAATCGTGGAAAAATCAAAAACCCTGCTCGACGTGCTCTCTGTTAGCGAAGAGCGTGCCTCAAGGAAAACTCCGTAGAACTTTTCGCAATCTGAAAGAAAATGCACGTACGAAGAAGGCTGGCCGAGCGATTTAAGAAAGTCACTATCGTCCGAAGCAAAGAGCAAACGCGATTCTAATGCGAGGTGCCATGCGAAGGGACTCCCTTTGAACCACATCTTCTTCATCTTCGAATATGAATAGATGGAATACTTGCTTTGTTCGAGACGATTATCGTGCCCCGAGACGAGGGCCAAAAGGTCGATGTCAGAATCACGGTCGATCTCACCCCTACATACCGAGCCAAAAGCGTACAGATGCATGCCTATCTCCGATTGAACCTCTTAATGAGGATTGAAGTCAGAGCAGCAAAGGCCAAGAGTCGGAGTGCTCCCACTGCTGTCAGATACCAATACGGGTATTGAGGAAAAGTTCTGATTCCTAGAAACACTTCAGGCGCAATGCAAAACCCATTCCAATAACTTTTAAGCTGTCCCGAGTCTCCGGTGTGGAAAGCATCGTAGACTCCCATTGCAATGAACAGAAAGATAATGGAAAACAAGAGTCTAATTGCGCTTTCGCCGTTCCCCCACAACACGTGTAGGGAAGTAAACCATAGCCACTTCAAAAATGAGCTTATGCGCTCTAGGCCGCGATATTTGCGCCTGTAATAGTCTTTTTTCGAATGCCATGCCTCATAGAGATGGGTCTTTGTGGCCTCCAATTCAATCTTGATTGCCTTATTAGCCGATACCGACTCTCCGAGCTGCTGATAGTTGATTCGAAGGCTTCGGGCGAATCGCTCCTTTTGATTTTCAAAATCTGGAGCCTGGCTTTCGAGAATGTCATCCGCGATCATTGTCTTCTCGAATGTGGCATAGGCGAATTGACAGCTGATAAAGGTCGAACCGTGGAAATTTGTCGAGAGAAATCTACAGCCGGTGAAGTCACATTCGATGAATCTGCAGCCTCTCAGATAGCACCCATCGAAGATGCAATACTTGAAGTCCACACTCGCAAACGTCTTCTGCTTCGCAGATAACCGGATGAAGACATGATGCGTGAAGCTCGAGTTCGCTTCATTTGCGTCGAACCGGTGATCCTCGCATTTGACAGTGTGTGTGTTCGCAGAAAGCATGCGTTCCCTGACCTGATAGAGATAGAACTGGCAACTCAACCAAATATATATCGAGAGTACGAGCCGAGTGCCCAATTTTAAAATGTTGCGTTTGCCCCTCGAGCAAAGGCGACCAAGAGGTAACCTATCCAGGCGCAGGATGTTCTATCCCAGCAACAAGACCTGTCCGGAGGCCCAGGATGTTCGTGCGGATTGCGAGTGCCCGAGAAGCAGGTCCTTCGGCTCCGCTGAGAAACGCTTCGCTCAGGATGACAAATCATGGGGGGGAGTGCGAGCTGAGAAGCGAAAGAACAACAGCAGGTCCCGTTCGACTTCGCTTTCCCACGTCTCAAAAGCGAGACATGGGGCACCCATGTTCGTGCGGAGTGGAATCGCGCACGAGAAGCAGGTCCTTCGGCTCCGCTGAGAAACGCTTCGCTCAGGGTGACGATTCTTGGGGTATGGGTGGGTAGGATTTTGAGGACTGTTGCCTGCGCTATCGAGGAACATGTGGGTACCAGGGTTCACTGACGTCTTCCCATGTTGGATTTGTTGATTCGATGAGAGCAATTTTCTTGGCACGGATCCAGCCTTTCAATTGCTTTTCACGCTGGATTGCTGCGCTCACATCAACGAATCGTTCAAACCAAACTAGGCGGTCGCAGTTGTAGGTTGCTGAAAATCCCTCGAAGGCCTTCTGTTTGTGCTGAAAGATGCGCTTCAGTAGATCGCCCGTCATTCCTATGTAGAGGGTTCTGCTCTTGCTGGCGATGATGTAGGCGAAATATGGGCCCTCGTGCATTTTGAGAGATTAGGGCTTTGATCGGACATGCGGATGTGGCGGTGCGCACAGAGGGCGACTCATCAGTGCTTCGACTTTGAGTTACGCAGGAAGCGAGTTTCTCTGCTAATTGGGAGATCCCGAGAAGCAGGTCCCCTTCGACTTCGCTCAGGATGACAAATCTTGGGGGGAGTGCGAACTGAGAAGCGAAAGAACAACAGCAGGTCCCCGCCACGGCGGGCAGGCTCTCGGCTCCGCCAAGCAACGTTTGGCCCACGATAACAATCCATTTATTTGTTGGCTCAGGGGGGAACGAATCTATTAAAGCGGTTCTCCAATTTCTATGTGGCATCTCCAGTTCCATGCAAGGTGGCTTTTACTTCCACCCCAGCGACCAAGACCTGTCGCCGGGGACCCCGGCGAGGAAAAAGCCACTTAGCGACATCGCTTCGCTATACACCAATTGGAGAACCGCTATCGGGCCGCGAATCATTTCAGAGCCGGTGGCTGGTTGACATCGTCTCCTTCTGTGCCGAAATGCGTGCTGTCGGACCGCACTCGAAGGAGTTTTATGTCTCCGCTACCTTTTCTGGCAACGAAGATTTCTCGTCGCATCTGCCAGTTCCTTCTGAAATATACAGTTGCCGCAGTCCTCGCTCTCTCGTTGTTGTGGTCACCGGATAGCCGAGCATCTGTCACCAGCCAGTTCATTCGCCTGACCACTTACCCTTCGGGTGGCACCCCGGCAAAGATCGTCACAGCCGACTTTAACCGGGATGGCAAAGCGGACATTGTCGCCCTCAACACGAATCACGTGCTCAGCATCCTGCTGGGCAGCTGCCGGCGAACTCCGCGGGCTTTCCCACGTTGATGGTGGCTGGGGATTTCAATGGCGACGGCAATCCCGATTTGCTGGTGGTGCCGAGCCCGGGGAATGTCGTTAAGGTTTTTCTCGGTCATGGGGATGGCACGTTTGCGGCGCCGGTCAGCATCGCGGATGGCTTGGCCTCAGCGGGCGATCTGGCAACCGGTGATTTCAATGGCGACGGCAAGGCGGATGTCGCCGTCACGAGCAGCACATCGGTCGCGGTGCTGGTGGGGAAGTCCAGCGGAATCTTCGGGACGCCTATCGTCACGAAGACGGACCTTACCGCTACTGGCTCTTTGGCCCTGGCGCTCGGGGATGTCAATCGCGATTCGCACCTTGACGCCCTAGTCACCGACCAGAACGGCAGTATGCAGGTAATGCTTGGGAATGGCAGCGGGTCCTTTAACCGCAAGGCCGTTTTTTCGTTCGTCACCGGTTTACCGGACAACGTGATCGCGATTGCCGATTTCAACGGAGACGGCAAGCCCGACCTCGCCATGGGATTCGGCGCCGGTCGACCCGATTTCTCATTCGCACAGGCTTGCCTTTTCTTCGGCTACGGAGATGGCACGTTCAATCTAAACTCGCCGCCCTGTTACAACGCGCCGGTTCCCGCTCCAGGGCCGGATTCTGTGGTCGATACCGGGTTCGCGGATATGGTGGTCACCGACCTGAATGGCAAAGCCGGTTTGGTGTTTCCGGGTGACCCCGTGATTCTGCTGAACAACGCTGGTTCAGGCGTCTTGTCGCAAGCCAATTACGCAGCCGGCGGCGGCCCCGTGACTTTGGGGGACTTCAACGGAGATGGCAGGCAGGACATCGCGGTCAGCAATGCCCGTGGCGTCCAGGTGCTGCTTAACGTTGGGTCCGGAGTTCTCCGCGCGCCTCTTTCCCTCTCCCGCATTGGAGACCCATTCAATGAAACGGTGTCGATGAACAGCACCGATTTCAATGGTGACGGATTTACCGACCTGGCGCTCGGGGAGTTCTTCGATGAGCACGGGTACCTCGAGCCCTCTGTCGCCGTGTCGCTCGGCGCGGTCAGGAACCAGTTCAACACCACGGCGAAGGTTGATCTTCCGTTCACCGCCTTCGGTGCATCCGTCTCCCCACCTGCCATCGGCGACTTCAACCACGATGGCTATCTGGACATAGCCTACGGCGCCACCTTTACTGACGCTTTTCTGGACGGTCCCTCGTCCTTGGTGCAAATTCTTTTCGGAGATGGCAAGGGTCACTTTCCCATCGAGGGCCCGGCGCTCTCCTTGAGCACTAACTTCCTCGCGGCGGGCGATTTCAATGGGGATGGCAGGGCGGACCTTGCTTCTCTGGATGGCTCGACGTTCGAGATCCTCATTGGGAAGGGAGACGGAACGTTTGCACCTCCGGTGCCTTATGCCGTCGGCGCGAATCCGGTTTCTATCGTCCAGCGCGACTTAAACCGGGATGGAAAGCGGGACGTCATCGTGGTCAACCGCGACAGCAACGACGTAAGCATATTGCTGGGCAAGGGAGACGGAACCTTCTGGCCGCAAAAGACCTTCGCCGCGGGTAGCGCTCCGGCGGCCGTTGTTACGAGCGACTTTAACCGCGACGGCAAGGTCGACATCGCTGTCGCAAGCAGCGCGGGAGTGTCGGTGCTGCTGGGCAATGGCGATGGGACGTTCCAGCCGGAGAAAACCTACTCGGCGACCGGGCCGATGACGGGGATCGTTCAGATTTCTGTGCGCCAGGACGGAATCGCGAGTCTCATTGGCGTCGACTCGGCTTCTAAACGGTTCGCACTGCTGCCGGGAGTGGGGGATGGAACCTTCGGCGCTGCGGTGTTTTTGCCGGTCGATCGCGTTTCCACGGCGATTGTGGCGGGAGATTTCAATCACGATGGCGCGCCTGACTTTGTGCTAATGGGCAACAGCAGCCTTGTCGTCTTCTACAACCAGGGCGGAGACCACGTGTCGCTGTCGAGCAGTTCCAGCGCGCCAAAAGCAGGCCAGTCGGTCACGTTCACTGCCCATGTGACACACAGCTACGGTGAGACGGGTACGCCTACGGGCCAGGTCACTTTCAAGGATGGGGCACACTCCCTGGGAAGTGTGTACCTGGTTGGGGGGACGGCCAGCATTACCACCCAACTCACTGCCGGCACGCACCAGATACTGGCTGCGTACGGAGGCAATTACAACTTCAACCCCAATCAATCCTCCAAACTCACCATCGTTGTCGGGCCATAGGCCAGGGAGCGGCTGGGGCCCTGCTCCCTCCGATTGTTCGGGTTCGTGGTTTCCCACGGGTTCTTGTCCCAATTGGAAGGTCCCGAAAAGCAGGTCCCCTTCGACTTCGCTCAGGGCAGGCTTTCGGCTCCGCTGAGAAACGCTTCGCTCAGGATGACAAATCATTGGGGGAGTGCGAGCTGAGAAGCAAAAGAACAACAGCAGGTCCTTCGACTCCGCTGAAAAACGCTTCGCTCAGGATGACAGTTCAAATGTCTTGGTTGTGGAGTGGGGAGTGGGTTACCCGAATTCGTGGTTTCCCACCCAGGTTCGTGATTGATTTGGCTTTGGTGAAGCGTGGGCCGAATTGAAAAGCAGGTCCTTCGGCTCCGCTGAAGTGCGCTTCGCTCAGGATGACAATTCTTGGGGGAGTGCGAGCTGAGAAGCGAAGGACAACAGCAGGTCCTTCGGCTCCGCTCAATCACCCCACCGACCACCCAGAGGGTTCCCGCCTGTCGGTGGGGGCCCCGAGTGCGCTTCGCTCAGGATGACAGTTCAATTGTCTTGGTTGTGGAGTGGGGAGCGGGTTACCCGAATTTGTGGCTTCCCACTCAAGACGCGATACAACTGCGTCTTGAATGGGGCACCCGATTGGTATCGTTCCGGTTCGTATCTCTTCCTGGTTATTGATAGGCGTTGGCTTTTTTGAAGTCGCCACCTTTTACTATGGTTACCGCGGCGGGGTTGACGTGGCGCTTGAAGGCGTCGTTAACCTGCTGCGGGGTCAGGGCGGCGACATCGGCTTCGATTTTCGCGTCGTATTGCAAGTTACGGCCCCAGCGCTCGCGACGGCCGAGGATACCGGCGATCGAGCCTTCTTCAGCGCGCTGCACGGAGCGCTGATCGAGCCATGCGGTTCTGGCCTTGTCGATCTCGTCGGCGGTGAATCCGTCTTTGAGGGCAAGAGCTAGTTCTTCGTTGAAGTCGGCTTCCACTTTTGGCATGTTCTGCGGTGCGGCGATGGCAAAGCCGGAGAGCATGGCCGAATCGTCCTTGGTGGGCATTTGGAATTGCGCGCCGGCACCGTAGCTGAGGCCATCTTTGACGCGAATGCGGAGGAAGAGGCGTGAGTTGGGAGAGCCGCCGAAGACCATTCCGGCAATGGTGAGCGCGGCGTAGTCAGGATCGTCGTCGTTCATCTTGAGGGGCATGCCGACGAGGAAGATCGCGTTCTGCTTGTCGGGGGTTTCGATCTTGCTGTTGATCGCGTCGACCTTTTCGTATGGGTCGGGGATGTGCGCGTAGTGAGCCGGGCTCTTCCAGTCACCGAAAAGATCGGTGACGAGCTTTTGAACCTTTTGGGGATCGAACTGGCCGCTGATGACGATTTCACCTTCGCCGGCGCCATAGAACTGTTTGTAGAACTGGCGGGCGTCGTCGATGGTCACTTTTTTGAGGTCTTCGATCTGCTCATCAAGCGTGGCGACATAGCGCGTGTCTCCGCGAGGGTAAATGGCGTTGAAGTGACGACTCAATTCGATGGAGGCGAGGTTGTTGGGTTCGGTCTTGCCAGCCTCGGCGCCGGCGATGCGCTGCTGGCGAATGGTTTCGAATTCAGACTCGGGGAAGGTGGAGTCACGGAGCAGTTCACGAGTGAAGCGGAGGGATTCGGCGAGGTTCGCGTCGAGGGTGCGGACACTCGCTGAAGCGCTGTCGGCGCCGCCGTTGACGGTGATCTGCGCTTTGAGACGGTCGGTCTCATCCTGGATCTGCTGGCGGTTTTTGGTGGTGGTGCCTCGCATCAGCATGGCACCGGCCATGGAGCCTACAGTGGATTTGCCGAAGAGGTTTTTGTCGTCGCCGAAGCGGATGTTGACGTTGGCAACGACGGTGCCGCCACGGGTTTTCTTGGGGAACATTACGAGCTTGAGGCCGTTGGGAAGCTTGGCGCGGATGACGCGAGCTTCGATGTTCTTGGGCGTGGGATCGAAGACCTCGCCTTGCTGGATGGATGCGCCGCCGGTGTAGTCCTTGAAGCGGACGGCAGCATCGGGGGTGGCGGGAATCTCAGCGCGATCGGGAGTTGCGGTGGGAATGAACTGACCGAGGGTGCGGTTTGAGGGTTTGAGGTAGGCCTTGGAGACGCGGACGACTTCGGCGGGAGTGACCTTGTTGACTTCGTCGCGGATGAGGAAGAAGGCGCGCCAATCGCCGTCGCCGACGTATCCGCCGAGCTGCATGGCGACGGATTGGGAGTTGGTCATGGCGAGTTCAATGTCTTTGAGGATGCGGGCCTTGGCGCGATCCACTTCTTCCTGGGTGGGCGGATCGGCGGCCAGACCTTCGATGGTCTTGAGCAGGATTTGCTGTGCCTCATCGATGGATTGCTCGGGCTTGAGGCGGACGAAAGCCGACACTATGCCGGGATCGTGTTCGTCTACGGCGCCCATACCTGTGGATACGGCTTTCTTGGAATCGACGAGTGCCTTATAGAGGCGACCGGTCTGGGGCGCGCCGAGCAGTTGGGCCATGACGTCTAAAGGCGCCATGTCGGGATGGAGAGCAGCGGGGATGTGATAGACGACTTCGATGGCCTGGAAGCTTCCTACGCGTCGGAGAATGACGGAGCGTTCGCCTTCCTGGGTGGGCTCGACGGTATAGGGCTGGGTGAGCTCGCGGGTCGGCTTGGGAATTGCGCCGATGGTTGAGGCTACGAGAGGGAGGGCTTTTGATTCATCGAACTGGCCGGCGAGGATTAGCTCGGCGTTGTCGGGCTGGTAGTACTTCTTATAGAAGACGGCGAGGTTGGCGACGGGAACGCGCTCGACGTCGGTGCGGGCGCCGATAACGGTCTTTCCATAGTTATGGAAGTTATAGGCGGCGGCCATGACACGCTCGTCGAGGATGTTGACGGGGCTGTTTTCGCCGGCTTCCATCTCATTGCGGACCACGGTCATCTCGGTGTCGAGATCCTTTTTGAGCATTGTCATGTTGACCATGCGGTCGGCTTCGAGCGAGAGCGCCCATTTGAGATTTTCGTCGCCGGCGTTGAAGGTCTCGTAGTACATGGTCTGGTCGTAGCTGGTGGTGCCGTTGAAGAAGCCGCCGGCGCGATTGGTGAGTTCCTTGAAGAGTTCGCGGCCCGAGGTGGAGGACTTGAAGGTCATGTGCTCGAGCAGGTGGGCCATGCCGGTCTCACCGTACCCCTCGTTTCGAGATCCGACGCGATAGACAACATTGACGGTGGTCTTGGGCTTGGAGTTGTCCTGAAAGAGCAGGACACGGAGGCCGTTGGGGAAGGTGTACTCCGTGACACCTTCAATGGAGGTGACTTTTTGAACGCCCTGGGGCAAGGTCTGGGCCAGGGCTGTTGCGGAGAGGAAAAGGATGACGGCAAACATCGCTGTGAATCTTTTGAAGCGCATGGTTCGGGCCTCTCGGTAACCTGGGTTGGGCTACGGAGGAATTATAGCGGCGCGGTTGCGCGAAGCGAACGATACTGCTGCATTGGGGGGTTGAACTGATGTGCCGCTTAACTTACGAAGAGGAAGCGGATGAGGGCCACACCCAAGGCAAACGTGAAGCCGTAGCCAAAGCTCTCGATGCGAATTGTGTCTTTGCCTTTGCGACGGCGCACGAGGCCGATCTGCGACATGATCAGGCCGGTGAGGAGTGGACTGAGGATAAGGCTGATGCCGTGGATTCTGGATGGGTGGACGAGCGGGTGGGGAAAGAGAAGTACGCTTGCGACTCCGCAGGCAACACCGAGCGAGACATAGAGGGCTACGGCGAATATCGGGCTGATGGGCTTTGATTTCTTAATTGCTTTTCGCGTGGAACGGACGGCCACGTCGGTGAACGTTCCGGCGACGACCTCGAAGAGGACCTCAAGGAGCAGTTCGAGAACTCCGGAGAGCAACGCGAGGATCAGGTCTTCCATGTATCCAATGTACTTGTTGAAGAGATGCGAACATTCCCATGTCTCAGTGACTCCAGCGACGAAGACCTGTCGTCGGGGAGCCCCGACCTGGGGCACGCAGTTTTTTGCTCTCCCACTCATGACGCAAAGTGCGCGTCATGAATGGGGCACCCACAGTCTTGGGCTGAGCTGAGAGTTGCGAGATGACGGGTTGGGGAATGCCCAACAATTTGCCGGAATTGATTCTTGTATGATTCGGGGGCTGGGAAGAAACGGGCTGCGGGGACTGAATGGCGCGCGGGGATTCGAGCTTTCCCACTCATGACGCAAAGTGCGCGTCATGAATGGGGCACCCGCAGTCTTGGGCTGAGCGAGGATTCGGAGGAGACGATTTTGGGCTGCGAGTGGACACGGCGGAAGTTTTTGGGTGGGGCGGCGGCTTCGCTGGCGGTTGCGCGCATGGGAAATGCTGCGGGGCTGGCGGTGAGTTCGCCGGGGTTGCGCGGGCGATTTGTAACGCATGTTTCGGTAGTGAGGGTGAATCAGATTGAGGTCACTCCGGAGCGCTCGATTGGCGAGGATGAGGCGAGCGATAACCGGCCGGAGCGGATTCGTTCGAGGCAGGAGGCGTTCAGGAGGGGATGCCCGGACGGCAAGATGACGTGGGCGATCAGTTGGCTGGCGCTCAAGGACAGCCGGAAGGAATACCAAGAGGCTCGGAAGCTGCTGGCTGAGTATCACGACAAATATGGGGACGAGGTGACGTTCATTCCGGGCGGATATTTTGCGCCGATGTTTGATACGCGGGAGCACAACCGGAAGACGATTCACGAGGCGCTGAAGATGGTCTCGGAGATGGTGGGCGGCAGGTATCGGCCGGAGTGCCTGGTGGCGGGATATATGGACGCGGAGAACCAGAGGCTGCTGGGGGAGGATGAGGGCATTCATGTTTGCCAGGGGCAGATCTGGAGCCAGCACGGGATCGATAACGGCGATGGCGATGGGGGAATTTGCTATCCCTATTACCCGAGCCGCGAGCACTACCTGAAGCCGGCGCAGGGCAAGGCGAATTTTATCGACTGCGTTTGCCTGGATGGTTGGACGTGCGACTTTTTGACGGCGCGGCGGGACGGGTTCAAAGGCGGGTTTAACAGCCGGCTGGGAGTGGGGCCGATCGAGACGGTTGGGAACCTGGGAACGATGGCCGGGCGCAAAGAGATGATGGATACCACGGCGATGCATTTTGACCGGGGACACGCGCTGAACGGCTTCGGGTGGGTGACGGGGATCTGGGAGACGTCGATCGGCCACGATGAGGACCTTACGTATTGGCTGCAGGCGGTGCGGGAGAGGTGGCCGGATACGCAGGTGATGACCGAAGGCGCGTTTGGGTTGGAGTGGCGAAAGCTTACGCCGAGCAATGCAGGGTTGAACTATCGGTTTGATGCCAAAGGGACAGGGGCTCCCGGATCGGAAAAGGAGTTGGAGATCGAGTGGCGGATGAATCGGGAGTTTCGGCTGGCGCTGTTGCGGGACTGGACCAAAGACAGCGAGCCGATGGTGATCGACTTTACGCGGTACGACTTGAAGGCGGAAGAGCCGCGGGGGTTGCAACGGGAATGGAGCCTGATGAATGTGCTGAATCAGAAGGGCACGCGGGCGCAGGATAAGCCGGTTCGGCTGGGAGAACTGAGCGCGGACGATCAGCGGCTTATATATAGGGTGTATCCGGAACTGAAGAGGTAGTTCGCTACGCACGACAATTCGCCTACATGATGGACTGACGGAGTGACGCGGGCAATTCCGGAACTCCGCGAAAAGCCCGACAACGTCCCTCGGGGGTTAAAGCCCACATTGATTTTGCGGGACTGATGTACGGGCTAAAGCCCGTACCCTTCACTGAATCGAGTTTTTCCGCAGCCTGTAAAGCCCGTACCCTTCACCGAATCGAGTTTTTCCGCAGCCTGTAATGCCGTGCCCTGACACTTCGTGCTTTTTTTTACGGCTTACCGTGCCATCAGACGGGATGAAAAATCCAGATGCGATTGCCCTGCGGGAGGCGCAGGGTGGAGGCTACATTAGGTCCGACTCTTCTATACTGAAGTTTCCATGAATTACCAGGGAGCCATTGAACAGTTAAACGCGATGGTGCCGGAGCTCTACACGCGGCCCGGTCAGCCACGGCGCAAATTCTCGCTGGGCGAGATCGGGGTGCTGCTCGATGCGCTGGGCAATCCGCATCGCAGCTATCCGGCGGTGCTTATCGCGGGGACGAACGGGAAGGGATCGACGGCGGCCACGCTGGCATCGATTTTGTCGGCGTCTGGTCTTCGCACCGGGCTCTATACCTCGCCGCACTTGACGCGTCCGAACGAGCGTATCCGTGTTGACCAGATCGAGATATCCGATGAAGCGTTCGCCGCGTTTTATTTTCGCGTGCATGATTGCGCGCAAAAGCTCGTTGCCGATGGGAAGCTCGCACAGCTGCCAAGTTTTTTTGAGACGCTGACGGCGATGGCGTTCTTTCATTTTGCCGAAGGGAAGATTCAGATTGCGGTGCTGGAAGTGGGGATGGGTGGGCGGCTGGATGCGACGAACATTGTCGATCCGCTGATCTCGGTTATCACAGATATTTCACTCGATCATACGGAGTGGCTGGGTTCGACGATCGCTGAGATTACGCGGGAGAAGGCGGGAATTCTTCGCACCGGCGGCACGCTTGTGACGCTGCCGCAGCATCCGGACGCCAATCGCGTGATGGGCGAGGCTGCCGCGGAGCTGAACGTGATTGGGGTGAGCGCGGTGCCGTATATGCCGCCGATGAACGCCGATTCCAACGCGCCGTATCGCATGGACGTTCTCGGTTTTCCAATCGAAGTGGCGTCGCCGTTGCATGGCGCGCATCAGCATCGCAACGTCGCGCTGGCTATTGCGACGGCGGCGGAACTGGCGGTGAGCCACGACTTTCCAATCACGGCTAGGGCCATCTCGGAGGGGATTCGCAACACGCGTTGGCCGGCTCGGCTTGAGCGTCTCACGAGCAATGGCGTCGATTGGATTCTCGATGTGGCGCACAATCCGGCGGGCGCATGGGCATTGCGGTCGGGACTGCGGGATATGCTCGGCGACCAGCGGCTGAGGACGCTGGTGTTCAGCTGCCTGCGCGACAAGCCGCTAACGGAGATGGCGCAGATTCTCTTTCCGATTTTTGACCAGGTGATCTTTGCGCCGATTCACAGCAGCCGCGCCGCGAGCATGAGGGACTTGCTCGCAGCGGCGTCAGCCACTGACACGCCGGCCTTTGCGGCCTCGTCGATTGCACAGGCGTTGGAACTGGCGCAGGAGCGCGCGGCCGGCAAGGTGGTGGTGGTCTCAGGGTCGGTCTACCTCGTCGGCGATGTGCGCGGTGCGCTGACAGCAGAGCAGCCTCAAGTGCAGCAAACAGTAGGCCAGCAGTCATGAGCCGTCGCCCGCCCGCTCCGCTGCCCCGGATCTATCGCTGGCGCACCAACTTCATACAGGCCCCGATTTTCGGACTTTTCACCGGACTATGCGGGAGCTGCTCGCTGCTGGTGTCGGTGTTTGATAAGAGCGGGCGCATGCAGCATTGGCTTGCTCGCGCATGGGCGCGCGGGTGCGTGGCCATCTCCGGGTCGCGGCTGACAGTCAAGGGTGCTGAGAATTTATGCAAACATCCGGTTGCGGTTTACGCATCGAATCACACGTCGTATATGGACACGCCGGTGGTATTCGCCACGATGCCTTTCCAGTTTCGCATTCTCGCGAAGAAGGAGTTGTGGCCGCTGCCATTTATCGGCTGGCATCTGAATCGTTCGGGGCAGATACCGATTGACACGGTGAATACGCACGCGACGCTGTCGAGCCTTGGGGCGGGGGTGAAAGCGCTGCGCAGCGGGATGCCGCTGTTTGTTTTTCCCGAAGGCGGGCGGACCGTAACGGGGGAATTGCAGCAGTTTCTCTCAGGCGCGGCTTACCTGGCGATTCGCGCGCAGGTACCGCTGGTGCCGATTGCGCTGAGCGGCGTCTACGATCTGCTGCCCATTCACACGCGGCACTTTTATCCTTGCGATCTTACGCTGATGGTTGGAGAGCCAATTCCAACCACGGGAATGACACCGCGACAGACCGAGGAGCTAACGCAGCGGCTGCGCGCTGCGATTGGCGCGATGTTGAAGCCAGAGCGGCAGGGTGCGGAATCGCCGGTAAGCACGTTGGCGTGAAGTTGGAGCACTGGTTGCATCCATGACGTCCAGGCGACTGAAGTCATGCCCTGATACAAAGGGAAGTTCAAAAGCAGGTCCTTCGGCTCCGCTTACCCCACGGACCAGATGCTGTCCGCGGGGCCCCAAGCCACTCCGCTCAGGATGACAGATCAGAAGAATTATTGTGCGGCATGACTACCCGGCGCATTTTCAGCTATTTACGGCTCGACTGACAAGTCATGCCCTGATACAGAGGGAATTTCAAAAGCAGATCCTTCGGCTCCGCTTACCCCACGGACCAGATGCTGTTCGTGGGGACCCCGATAGCCGCTTCGCTCAGGATGACAGATCAGAGGAATTATTGTGCGGCTCGGCTACCCGACGCATTTTCAGCTATTTATGGCTCGACTAGAGATCACCCCTGCGATCACCCCGATCAGTCGCGCGGTGTCACAGGACTCTTTATGTAACCGGTTCGTGCCAGGCGATACGCAACTTATAGGTTGCATATCTTATCGTCTACGACTTGAAAACAGGCGCCGGCAAAGCGAGGCGCGGGAGCGGGGCGCTCTCGAGCGAGACAAACCTGCTGGGCGCGCAGCAGGTTCGGGCCAGACGGGTGCGGTCGAGTTGCATCGATTTTTCTTCTTTCAATGCAGCGAGGGTCTGGCGCAGGATCTGTGCCGCGCCTGCATGGGGCGGCATGGCGATGCGATAGTGCATCCATTTGCCCTCGCGGCGCGCGGTTACGATGCCTGCACTGCGGAGATAGGCGAGGTGGCGCGAGATTTTTGGCTGCGGGCTGGCCAGGATTTCAACGAGATAGCACACACATATCTCCTGATCGCTCATGAGGTTGAGCAGGCGGAGACGGGTCTTGTCGCCCAGGGCCTGGAAGAAGCGTTCGAGATCGAACTGTGTCCTTGACGCCATGCATACATATTCGCATTGACGGATTTGTTGGTCAAGGATATAGTCGTTTTAGCGAATATGTTTTGAGGAGGAAGGCATGACGGACCTGTTATTGGATTCGGTAAGGGCAAGATACGGTGCGGTCGCGGAGAGCGCGCTATCGAGTGAGAATGCCGGCGTGAGGGCTGTCGCCGAGGCATTTGGATACACCGCCGAGGAGCTGACCTCGATTCCGGCTGGAGCGAATATGGGGCTTTCGTGCGGGAATCCGACGGCCACGGCGCATTTGAGGGCCGGCGAGGTGGTTGTCGATCTTGGCAGTGGTGGTGGCCTGGATGTGTTTTTAGCTGCGAAGATGGTTGGGCCTGAGGGGCGCGCGATCGGCATCGACATGACGCCGGCGATGCTGGAGCGGGCTCGCGCTAACGCGAAGGCGGGCGGATACACGAACGTCGAGTTTCACCAGGGGACGATTGACAAGCTGCCGCTGGCGGATGCGTCCGTGGACTGTGTCATCAGCAATTGCGTTCTGAACCTGGCACCGGACAAGCCGGGATGCATTGCAGGGGCGATTCGCATTGAGGACTACCGGTCGGAGCTACGGACGGCGGGATTTGAGCATGTCGAGGTTGTCGACAGCGGCACAGACCTGAATGCTTATGCCAAGGTTGAGAATCAGTCGGGATGCTGTTCACCGGCGATGGATGAGACGGCAGAGCTTTCGAACATGAAACCTTCTTGTTGCGGATCTTCGACGACAACTGCGCAGGACGAGTTGGGAACGCTGCTCTCCAACTACGACGTGAACGCCGCGGCGGCGAGCGTGAAGGTCTATGCGCTGAAGCCGCAAGCTAAATCGTGCTGCGGGCCTGCGTGCTGTGGTGGCGCGGACGCATCCGCGAAGAGATGAACGAGATGGCGAACCACTACAACGTTTTGTTTCTCTGCACTGGGAACTCCGCGCGCTCGATCATGGCGGAGGCGATCTTGAATCACAAAGGAAAAGACGTCTTTGCTGCGTATAGCGCGGGGAGTCATCCGTCAGGGCAACCGCGGCCCGAGGCGCTGAAGCAGATTGCGTCGGCGGGAATTGCTACGGAGGGATTGAGGAGCAAGTCCTGGGATGAGTTTGCGACGCCGGGAGCGCCTCGGATGGATTTTGTATTCACGGTGTGCGACAACGCGGCCAACGAAGTTTGCCCGTATTGGCCGGGTCAGCCGATGACGGCGCACTGGGGAATTCCCGACCCCGCAGCGGTGACGGGCACAGCAGAGGAAATCAGCCGAGCCTTTCATGACGCGTTTACCGTACTCGACCGCAGAATTGGCTTGTTTCTCGCCTTGCCTCTCGCCACGCTGCAGCAACTTGCGATCAAGACAGAGATCGAAAAGATAGGGCGGTCATGAGCACGAGCCGACGCCTCTCCTTTCTGGATCGTTATCTGACCGGATGGATCTTCGCAGCCATGGTGTTTGGCGTTGTGCTCGGATGGCTGGTGCCGGGCGTGGTGCCGTTCTTGAATCAATTCAGCATTGGGACGACCTCGATTCCGATTGCGGCAGGGCTGATTGTGATGATGTATCCGCCTTTTACCAGGGTGAGATACGAGGAATTGCACGAGGTGTTTCGGAACAAGAAGGTGCTGGGGCTCTCGCTTTTGCAGAACTGGGTGATTGGGCCGGTTCTGATGTTTGTTCTTGCAGTTGTGTTCCTGCGCGGGTATCCGGAGTACATGGCGGGACTGATCATGATCGGGCTTGCGCGTTGCATCGCCATGGTCATCGTGTGGAACGAGCTGGCGAAGGGCGATACGCAATACGCGGCAGGGCTGGTGGCCTTCAATTCGCTATTTCAGGTGTTCTTTTATTCGATCTACGCATGGGTCTTCATCACGGTATTGCCGGCCAGGCTTGGACTGCAGAGCGCGGTGGTGAATGTATCGATTGCGGAGATCGCGAAGAGCGTTTTCATCTACCTTGGCATTCCTTTTCTTGCAGGGTTTCTGACGCGGACGGTGCTGGTGCGCGCAAGGGGGCGGGAGTGGTACGACCGCGAGTTTGTTCCGAGGGTGAGCCCACTCACGCTCGCTGCCCTGCTGTTCACGATTGTGGTGATGTTCTCGCTGAAGGGGCAATACATCGTCCGGCTGCCGATGGACGTGTTGAGAATTGCTGTGCCGCTGTTGATCTATTTCGTGGTGATGTTTCTGGTGTCGTTTTATATGGGCCGGAAACTGGGTGCGGATTACTCGAGGACAACGACGCTGGCATTCACTGCCGCTTCAAACAACTTTGAGCTTGCCATTGCGGTCGCGGTTTCAGTATTCGGAATCAACTCCGGGGCGGCGTTTGCGGCGGTGATTGGGCCGTTGGTGGAAGTGCCGGTGATGATTGCGCTGGTCAACGTTGCGTTCTTTTTTCAGCGCAGATTTTTCGCGGCGGCAGATTCAGACCTGAAGGCGACGCTAAAAGGCGCTTGAAAGCTGAAGCGGCGAACGGTGGTTATTGGCACGGTCTGCGTGGGAGAATCGGATTGCGGAATCACTTGCGGAGCGCTCAGGGCGAGCTTCATTGGAGGCGGGATGGCGCGGTCACATTCCAGCGTCGAAGATGCGCCGTTGCTGGAGAAGTGGCGCCAGGCGCTCACGTTTTTTCGTTGGCGGCTTGGCTGGGGCAGCGATCCCGGGCAACTTGACTACATCCTGGAGTCTTTAGACTGGCTGGCTTCGACTTATGAACGGGTGAGTGGAAAGCGTTTTGCCGATGCTCGCGTTTTTGAAATTGGCTACGGAGCGCGGCCGGTAAGGCTGATTGCGCTGAACAGCATGGGTATCGATGTTCGCGGCATCGATCTCGATGCACCGATGATGCGGTTCAGCGTGGCGAGGCTGTTCGACATAGTGAAAACCAATGGGCCGGTGCGCGCGATGAAGACCGCGGTGCGGAACGTGCTGTTTGACCGCAAGGATGAGAAGACGCTGGAAGCAGCGCTCGGGGCCAGGGGACACAAGCTGACAATCGACGAAGCGCGGCTGCTGGTTGGAGATGCGGCGCGATTCGACTTTGGGGAAGACAAATACGACCTGATTTATTCCTTCGATGTATTCGAGCATATTCCGCCGGTGGACTTGGAAGCGGTTGTCGCTCATCTCGGATCCGCGCTCACGCCGGGAGGGATGGCGGTGATTGTTCCGCTGGTTTTCACCGGGATCTGCGGGGGGCATCTGCCGGAGTGGTACGCACATCTGGTGGACGAGGACGCGCGAAAGGATACGGAGCCATGGGAGCATCTGCGCAAGTCACGCAAAGTGGCAGACGTGTATCTGAACCGGCTGGCGCGAGGCGACTATCGGAAGCTGTTCTCAAACTACTTTGAGATTGTAGAGGAGACTGATCAGATTCCGGAGCTGGGAAAGCGGTGGCTGACGCCGGAGGTTCGCGAGGAGCTGGCGGCGTGGAGCGATGAGGATCTGTTTTCGAATTCCGTGGTGTTTGTGTTGCGGGCGCGGCGGGACGATTGATGCTTGACAACCGATTTCCCCGCGGGATAGCGTCTTGGCTGTTTGACAACGGCTGTGAGTTTCAACGCACCGGTTGTGATTCAATTTCTGCGGAGGCGAGTTGAGCGATGCGGCACATTCAGGCAATTGGCAAGATTGGCGTTCTCTTTGGATTGGCTGTTGTTGTGTTTGCAGGGCCAAGATCGGCAAGCGCGCAGTGCGGAACCACGCCTGCCACCGGCAGCGTGACGTGGACTACAAACTGGTGCGACGAATTTGCGGGCGCGGCAAACAGCGCGATTGATTCAACGAAATGGGCTTATGACACGGGCGCGGGGGGTTGGGGCAATAACGAACTGGAAACCTATTGTGCGCCGACGTCGAATACTTCGCCGTGCACCACGAGTTCGCCGAACGAATTCATCGATGGCAGCGGTCATCTCGCCATTCAGGTTCGGTCTGTGGGGAACACCTGGACTTCAGCGCGGCTCAAGACGCAGGGGCTGCAGAGTTTCCACGCAGGGCGGATTGAGGCGAGCATTCAGATTCCCTCGCATGCTGGTCTGTGGCCCGCATTCTGGATGCTGGGCTCGCAAGCGGGGGTCTCTTGGCCGACGGTGGGTGAATCGGACATTCTGGAGAACTGGCCCACGACTTCAAACATCGCCGGACCGGGCGCCACGGGAAACCGGTCGACGATTCATACGAAGATGACCGGCGGCCCCGGACTGGGAGGGGGGTTCACCTTTCCGACGGGACAGCGCGTTGACACTGCGTTTCATGTCTATGGACAGATCTGGTCGGCCAACATGATTCAGTTTTACGTGGATGATGCGACGCATCCGTTTTTTGTAGTGACTGCATCGGATCTGCCTGCGGGCGATGTGTGGCCGTTCAGCAGCTCGGGCGATTCGTTTTTCATCATTATGAACATGGCGGTGGGCGGAACTTTGGGCGCTCCAACGGATTCGGCCACGGGGAGCCAGGCGCCGATGCTGGTGGATTACGTTCGGCAGTATGCGCCGTCGGCGGTAGCGGGGCCGCAACTGAGCCCGGGTGGGAACATCACCGTCACGCCAGGCGCGACGAGCGGCAACGCAACAAGCATGACGGTTGGCCAGGCATTAGGGTCGGGGCGGGTCGCGTTCTCATGCAGCACGAACGCCCCGAAGGCGAGCTGCGTGGTTACATCGAGTGATTCGGTCAACAGTCATACGGTTGATTTCACAAATTCGAGCTCCGATATTGCGACAGTGACGGTGACGACGACCGCGAACACCCGGCGCGGCGGGAAATCGAATGGAACGCCGCCGGGGAACTACACCGTGATAGTGAATGCGTACAACATCACGAGCTCCGACGCAACCAAGCCATCGGCGAGCACGACGATCAATCTGACGGTGAATTGATTCAGGTTTAGCCGCTGAAAGCAACGGACTGGCAAGAAGGCGCAGCCGCGGGAAGCGGGGTTTTGCTATTTCGGCTGGGTCTCACTGCGCGCTTCGGCCACTTCTGCTCGTCCGGACTGATCGGCATGTTCGGCGACCTTCAGCAGTTTTTGGAAGTAGATCTGCGCTATGGGGCGATCGCCGATCCGTTTCGCGGACTCCGCTGCCCCGTGGAGCGACCAAAAGCGGTTGGGCTCCTTCGTCAACGTCGATTCAAATTCCTTGAGAGCTTCTGTGGGCCGTTTCAATTCCAGCAATAGTTCCCCGAGTTGTTCTCGCGCCGGCGCGAGTGGTCCGGGCGTCACGGCACTTTTTTCGGTCATGTCTTCCAGTTCGGCAGCGGCGCGCATCCTGGCGAGCGCGTCCTCATGCTGTCCGTCAGCGAAAGCTAACCACGCGACCACTTCCTGCCGCTGGATTTCACCTTGATTGGCCCAGTAGTCCTCTTTCATTTTGCTCAGCTTGTCGCGAGATTGCTCCAGGGAGTCGATTGCCGAGCGCGCGGCGACACGGTCTTTCAGATGGGCAGCTCCCAAGCCTCGGGCAAAGTACGTGATCGCATCCGTATACGGGTATGGGCTGGGGGTGGGTTGCAGGCTTGCCGCTTCGGCCCAGGCTCGCCGCTCGAGGGCGTATCGAGCAGGAATGGCCGCGTGTGCAAAATATGCGGTTGCCGGGCTGCCAGCTCCGCCAATCAACTCCTCCGGATCAAAGCGCGAGAATATCTGAACGGCGGATTGAACCACCTGCAGGGCGGCGCTGTCTTGTGCAGTCTGCAAATATGCATAGACGAGGTAATCGCAGGCATGCAACTCGTCGACCGGCTGACTCGCGCCTCGTGCAGCAGCGGCAGACGCGATATTGGCATCGATGGAAGCCTGCCAATCTCCGAGTCGTGTAAATGTATGCGACGGCATGTGTAGTGCGTGCGGAGACGATGGGGCAATCTGACTGTAGTGCTGCGCAGCGCCGACCGCCCGCGTTTGCCAGCCTTGAGTTGCCTGGCGTAGGTCTTGTCGGCCGGGTCGGCGGCTTCGGCGAGGGCCAGCGCATAAAAGATGGCAGCTTCTGTGTCTTCAGGGTACGCGGCACTTACCGCTGCCATAGCGCTCTCATAGGCCAAGACGCGGGAACGCTGATCCGTATTGGCTGCGCCGGTGTAGAGATGCGCCACAGCTTCTACATAGGCACGCTCGCGCGCAGTCTTTGGATTTGCAGCCCGTGCCTGCGTGACCGCCCTGAGTCCCTGCTCGAGCTGCGCCCGGGGCTTAAGACCGGTGGCGAAGGGGTTGCCCCAACTGCTCAGCGCGATTCCCCAGTAGGCCATCGAGCATGACGGATCGCTTGAAAGGACGGTATGGAAGGTTTCAATTGCGCGCGCAAATTGGAACGAGTGCATCAGTGCCACGGCGCGGTTGAACTGGGACCGCTCCGTTGAACTGCAGGAGGTGCTGAAGGTGACGCTGCCCAGCTTCTCGGGGGTGTTGGGATGATCTGCCTGGGCAAAGCCCATTGTCGAGGACAGGAGAGCCAGGCATTCAACGAACTCGAGGAAGTGAGCTCGCATCGTGGTTCCTTTCAGCGCAAGGAGCGGGAAAGATGGTCTGGCTGATGATAGCCCAGTCGCGAAGATGGTGGCGGGGGATTTAGTGGCGCAGGAGGAGTTGGAGGGCCTGGCGGGCGCTTTGGAGGCAGGTGCGGGCTTCGTCTTCGGTGAGCAGGCCCTGGTGGACGGCTCGCTTGCCGGCTTCATTGACCAAGTTGGCAACGCGGGGGAAGCCGGGGTCGATCGCGGTCAGCTGGAGGTTGTTGTTGACCTCGTGGAGCAGGTTGCCAAGGGTGGCGGTGTTGCGGTAGCGGGTGCGGAGGAGGCGGCTGAGGTCTGGTGGGAGCTTCTGCTTTATCGCTTCTTCGAGGACGGAGCGGCACATGACGGCGCAGGCCGTGTAGAGGCCGAAGAAGTAACAGCGGGTGGCCTCGTCGAGGTAGCGGTCGGCTTCTTCCGAGCTGGGAGCGGCAACGACGCATTCGCGCAGATGGGTGGCGCGTTGTACGGCCGGCTCGATGAGTTCGAGGAGTTCGACGGCGAAGGCGGCGCGGAGAAGGTCGTTCTGCTGGGCGTCGAGGGCACGCTGGATCTCCTGCCACTGGGGGGCAGAGCCGGAGGCGGGCTGGAGGCGAGTGAGCGAGGTCAGGCGCTGTCGGGCATGGTGGATAAAGCCCTGATGCATTTCGGCGGCAAGCATACGCCAGCCAGCAATGAAAGCCGCGGGAGCCTGCCGATAGCGGGACCAAAGTTCGTCATAGACGATGGTGGGAAGTGCTTCGCGAAGCTGGCCGAAGCGGCCGGTGCGGGCGAGCTCGGAGATGGCCCGGCAGAATTCGCGGCCTGGGGCGTCTTCGGCGGACATCTGCATGAGCTGGTCTTCGAGGCGCTCGATGTCGATGGCCATTGCGGCGGCGTTCCCTTCCCGGTTTCAAGTTTAGGAGTGACGGGAATGGTTGAAGGCAGCAGGTTGGGGATAATTGCGGTGCGCGTACAGGAATGGGAAGGCGCGGGACTCAAAGTCGCAGTTGGGAATGGCTGCGCGTGGGGATTTTAGACCTGTTCTCCAATTTGTATGACAAATCTTGGGGGAGTGCGAGCTAAGAAGCAAAAGAACAACAGCAGGTCCCCTTCGGCTCCGCTGAGAAACGCTTCGCTCAGGATGACAAATCTTGGGGGAGTGCGAGCTAAGAAGCAAAAGAACAACAGCAGGTCCTTCGGCTCCGCTGAGAAACGCTTCGCTCAGGATGACAAATCTTGGGGGAGTGCGAGCTGAGAAGCAAAAGAACAACAGCAGGTCCCCTTCGGCTCCGCTGAGAAACGCTTCGCTCAGGATGACAAATCTTGCGGGAGTGCGAGCTGAGAAGCGAAAGAACAACAGCAGGTCCTTCGGCTCCGCTGAGAAACGCTTCGCTCAGGATGACAAATCTTGGGGGAGTGCGAGCTAAGAAGCAAAAGAACAACAGCAGGTCCCCTTCGACTTCGCTGAGGATGACAGTTCATTTGCAGGAAATCATCTTGATTTGCCTCAGGGGCTAAAGCCCCGGTGGTTTTGTGGCCCTTGCGGTACCGCTAAAGCCCTTGAAGGAAGGCTTTTACGGTTGCATTGAATTCGGCTGGATTGTCGGTGTGGAGAGCGTGGCCGCCGTCGAGGGTGACGAGTTGGGTATTGGAACGGCGCGCGGCCATTTGCTTGCACTGCTCTGCCGTGGTGACGCGGCTTTCCCTGCCGCGCAGAAGGAGCGCCGGGCACTGGCTGGCGAGCCAGTCAGCCCAATGATCGCCGATGAGGTGGGATTGTGAGGTGACCATTTCCCGCGGCTCGAAGGGGAGCTTCCAGCCGTCGGAGGTGTGGCGAAACGACTGTTCAAAATAAGGCGCAAAACGGACGCCGATTTGATTGAATAGCTCTTCGCGAGTGGGGAAGACGCCGGCCCAGGTAAGCACGAAGCTAATGTCGTCTTTTACTACTGTGCCGATGTCTTCGATGACCAATGCGCGGACGCGTTCAGGATGTCGGGCGGCGAATTGGTAGGCGTTGACGCCGCCAAGGGAGTTGCCGAGGAGGACGGCGGAGGGGAGTTTGAGGTGGTTGAGCAGCGCTGCAATGTCGCCGAGGTAGGCTTCGCGGGTGTAGGAGGGAGCGTGGCTGGAGTAGCCGTGGCCGCGCTGATCGAGAGCTATGACGCGGTAATCGGGGGCCAGTGCCGCGGCGAGGGCGGTATAGGTTGTAGCTTCCATCAGGTGCGCGTGGAGAGCTATAAGTGCTGGGCCAGATCCGCCAGCATCGAGGTAGGAGAAGGTGAGGCCGTCGTGCTGAAATTGGTGCCGTTGCAGCGTCATTCGGGGGCGCTCCTGACAATCACTCTATCCATGATATGTGGAAGGCTTGGACGCTGGAAGTGGTTGATTGGAGCGTGGCAGGACGGGCTCTCCACATATGGCCCATGGTTTACACAGGGGGTTTTGGAGTGGCTGTGGGAGTAGTGGGAAATGAAGGTTGTTTGGGGGTAGTGGAGGGTGAGTTTTCCAGTTGCCCTAAATTGCACAGGCGGGATTTAGAAATCAGGGCAGCAGGTCAAATGTGGGTAAGGGAAAGAGATGGGATGGATTTCCACTTTTCCGGCGAGAACTACGGGTACTACTAGTCTTTTTAATTACTCTTATACGTTTTCCTAGTACCCGTCGCGGGGGATTGGCTGGGTTAGGTGATGTTTGATCTACCAGGCTAGCGTGTGGCTCATAAATGACGATGACGGGTCTTAAACGAAAGGTCGACAGGCCTTAAGGGACGGGGAATGCAGAGAAGGGACGGGTTTTCCACGCACGCGAATTCGTGAAGGTGAATACAATCAAAGTAAAGAAAAGGCTGCAATTTTGGCAGGCTTGTCTTGGGTTGTAGAGTGGGGCGAGCGGGGTCCGCGGTCGGGGTGGGGTCTGTCGCAGGGTGACTTCACAACGGTGGACAGGCGCGGCGACTAACGCGAGGGTGGGGATTATGTCGATCGTGGAAACGGAAGTTGAGAAGCCGGCCATGCAGGGGGCAGCGATGGAAATTAGCGTAAGCCGCCAGGAATTGGTGAAGGAACTCACTGCCACGCAAAGCGTCGTGGAGCGCAAGACCACCATTCCCATTCTTTCGAATTTTTTGATTGAGGCCGAAGGCGACCGGCTGAACATCACGGCGACGGATCTGGACCAGGCGATTCGCACGAGCGCCGCGGTGAAGGTGAAGAAGCCGGGTTCGTGCACGATTCCCGCGCGGAAGCTTTACGACTACATCAAGCTGCTGCCGGATGGCGATATTTCAATCAAGCTGCTTGAGAACCACTGGGTGCAAATTCGCTCGGGGCGATCGAACACGAAGATGGTGGGGATGGCGCGCGCCAACTATCCGCAGGTGCCCGAGTTTCCGGCGGTGCCGGTGACGAGCATTCCGGCGGGAGCCCTGAAGACGCTGATTGCGCGGACGATTTTTGCGATTTCGAATGAGGAGTCGCGCTACACGCTGAACGGCGCGCTGCTGGTGCTGAAGGCGGAGTCGATTGCGATGGTGGCGACCGATGGGCACCGGCTGTCGTTTGTGGAGAAGCCGGGCGAGGCGCTGGAAGGCATCAGCGGCGAGAAGCGCGTGCTGATTCCGCGGAAGGCGCTGCAGGAGCTGCAACAGTTGCTGGCGAACACTGACGCGGAGAAAGTGGAATTTGCCGACGACGAGCACACGCTTTTCTTCCGCGTGGGGCATCGCACGCTGAGCACGCGGCGGCTGACGGGGCAGTTTCCCAACTACGAGGCGGTGATGCCGCGCGACAACACGAAGTTTGCGGTGGTGCGGTCGAGCGAGTTGTCGTCGGCGATTCAGCGCGTGGCGCAATTTGCGGATGAACGCTCGGGGGCGATCCGGCTGCGGCTGGAGAGCAATGAGCTGAAGATCAGTTCGCAATCGACGGAGTCGGGCGAGAGCGAAGACACGATCGACACGCCGTACGCGGGCGATCCGATCGTGGTGGGATTCAACTCGACGTACATCATCGACTTTTTGAAGGCGCTGGGGAACGAGGGCGAGGTGCGGCTGGAGTTCAAAGACTCGCAGTCGGCCGGGCAGATGCGGCCTGAGGACCCGGACGCGGAGTATAAGTCGAGGTATGTGCTGATGCCGATGAGGATCTGATAGAAGCAGGGATCAGGGAACAGTTGTCAGGGATCAGAAGGACGATGGCCCGGCTTGATGCCGGGCTGTTGTCTTTTGGGATGAGGCTGCGAGGGGTTCGTTGTTTCCCATGTCTCGGAACTTGACAAAGCGAGACATCCGGCTTTCCCATGTCTCAGAAGCGAGACATGGGGCACCCGCGGTAATGTTGGCGAACTTAGGCTACTGCCAAGCCCAGGGCGGAGTTGATCCTGCGCTGCAAAGCATCTCTTGCAGACTCGTCCCGGTCAGCAAATTCAGGTGTTGCAGGTTCTACGGATTGGAATGAAGGTGGGGGATCGGGTACCAGAGCAATGCGGCTTGATTCAACCGGAGGGGTGGAGAAATGCTCAAAGGACTCAGCAGGGCGATCTTCCCGATCGGCGAAGGCTGCGAGCGTTTCAACCGCTTTTTCGAGCAGGTCTTTTCGAATCCACAACTGCGTCAACTCTTCGGAGAGTTGTTCGAGTTCAGAATGCGCCGCGTTTTGCGCATCGACATAAGCATCCAGATGAGCCTGATCGTGCATGGTGGTCCCTCTCAATAGCCGGAGTCTATCCAAGGGTAACCAAGAGTTATATGACCCGAAGGTTGCATTTTGAGTACCTTGGTGAGGGAGAGGTTCGGGGGACTTGCCTTGGAGGGGAGTGTAGCGCCAGGGATTTGAGCAAGATGCGGGCATTCCGGTGCGAGTGGGAAGGGTATCCCCGGGGGGCGATGCAACTGCGCGGCCGAGAGCGGGGTTGGGTGTTTGGTTACCAGGTAAGGGTGGCGGTGACGGTTTTCCAGCCTTCGCGTTCGTGCTCTCCCACTCATGGCACGATGGAACTGTGCCATGAATGGGGCACCCATTTTCGTGCTGATAAAGAATGACCGATTTGCCGTGCTACCAGGTGAGGGTGACGGTGATGGTTTTCCAGCCTTCGCCGGGGGGGAAGTGGCCTGTCAATACTGTTGGCGGAACGATTGTATTGCGTCGCTCTGACTTAACATTCGACTGTTCCACTGCTCCACTTATACCCAGCTTTTGCAGGTGCAAGTTCACAAAGAGCGGAATGCTGAAGTCGCTCCCTGCGGGTCCTTCGAGAATGAGTGTCAGAAGGTTGTCTGAGACTGTTTGGCTGAGCACGCGTGCGGATTCGTTGCGGGCTCCGGGAAGCGGTGCAGAAACCCCCAGCTCGACCTCGACTCCCGGCCCTGGAATCTCAAGGTGCTCGCCAGCGAACTGCCTTGCGTCTGGTACGGAAGTCGCGAGCTTGATGCGCCCTGCATTCTCGGCTTGAATTCTGATGGTGACAGCACCCAGAATTTGTGTGAAGAGGAGATCGACGGTCTCGTTGCCAACGGCGATGTGTCTGATCGTTGCTTGTGTCCAGCTTGCCGGCAGGTGGGGGTTTACGGTGATGGTTTTGGTTTGGGCGTCGATGTCGATGCCGAAGAGGCCGCGGAGGGTTGGGGTGATGACCATGGCGCTGGACCATAGCTGGTGGCTGGTGCTGCGGCCGAAGGGGACGTTGAAGTCTCCAGAGAGCAGTTCGGTGACGGCGCCGAGGTCCTGTGCGCGGGTGAGATTGGCGTTCTCCATCAGCATTTGATAGCCGGCCAAGGGCTGGCCGCCACGGTATTCGGCGAGCGAGGCCCAGCCGGTGAAGAGAGGCCACACGGAGCCCTGGTGGTAGCTCATGCCATCGTAGATTTTTTCGTCGTTGGCTACGTCGCGGAGGCCCCAGTCGGTGTTGAGGGTGTTAGAGGCGAACTGCTTTAAGCAACCATCTGGTTGCGCGATGGTTGCCTTGCCGCTCGGCAGAGTACTCCACCAGGCAAGTGCGGGATAGACGGTGGTGGTGCGGTCTACGGGGCTGTTGGGTGTGCCGGGCGGGTTGGTGGCGAAGGCGTAGCAGCCCTTTTGCGGGTCGTAGTACTCCTTTTCGATTTTGGATTGGATGTCGCCGGCCCTGGCGGTGGCAGCGCTGGATTTTTCCTTGTTTCCTAAAATGCTTTCGAGATCTGCGTAGGCCTGGCTGGCTTGCTGATCGAGGAGGGCGAGATAGATTTCCTGATGAGGCATGGCGCCGGGCCAGCTCTCGACCCAGCCGGTGCCCTGCGAGTTGTCGTAGATGCCGTCGTGGTCGGTGTCGTGCGCGGGATCGGTTTCAAAGGCCCATGCCTTTTCGATGGAGTCGCGGTGGGCGGTGAGGAAGGTGGCGTCACCGCTTGACCGCACATAATCGGCGACCGCGAGTAAGAACAACGGGGTGGCGTCGGCTGCGGCGTACATGTAGGGGAAGGATTTCCAGTCGATGAAGGCGGCGGTCTGGGAATACTCGTGCATGATTTTGCCGTCGTCGCGCTGGCGGCGGATCAGGAATTCAAGCTCGGATTTGGAGAGCTTGAAGTCGCCGTATCCGTTGACGGCGAAGAGAGTGTAGAGGGCGTCGCGGCCGAAGAACCAGCCGAAGCCGGGGCGGGCGGAATCGCCGGAGGCGTAGTAGCCGGCGACGAGGGCGGTCTCCTCAGGGGCTAAAGCCCGGGTTTCTTTGGATTCGTTGATGTACGGGCTGAAGCCCGTACCCTTCAGCCAGTCGAGTTTTCCCGCAGCCCTTGGAGCCCCGTCCTTATTGGGTTGGTTGATGTACGGGCTAAAGCCCGTATCCTTCACTTTGGTTTTAAGCTGCTCGATGGAGATGACGGCCCACTGAAAGGCTTCGTTGAGGGCTTTGTCGGGGGTCTCGATGGCGACGGAGTTGGCGAGGAGGGCTTTGTAAGTCTCGGCGTGGGTCTTGTAGAGGGCGGGGATCGCGGCGTTGAGCTGGGCGAGCGATGTGGCGAGTGAGGCGTTGGTGGCGGTTGATGCGCTGGCGCCGACAGCCATGAGGAGTGGGAAGAGGCGACCACGATCGCGGGCGGGATCGATGTGGAGCTTGAGTTCGACAGGGTGGATCTGGGGGCGCTCCTGAAAGGGCGCGAGGATGCCGGGTTGCGCGCCGGGGATAGTGACGGCTCCAGCGAAGTCAGGATAGTCGGAGTGGAGGATGTAGAAGCCGTTCATTCCGCCCGGCAGAACTTTGCCATCGTCGACGCCCGGGACCCACTCGATGCCGGGGACGCCTTCGTTGCGCTCGGGCCACATCCAGCGGAGTTCTGGGGTGAAGCGGAAGACGAAGTCGGTTGGGTGGGGGCAGTCGAATTCGAAGAGGACGACCGGGCCGGTTTGGGCGGGCGCGGCTGAAATCGTTTGGGCGGGCGAGAACATGATCTGGCGAACGGTGAAGCCGATGTGGGCGTAGGTGAGGATGGTGCGGTCGGGGCGGACTTCGATCTGGGAGGCCTGGCGGTTGACGTCGATGGGGACGGTGTAGCCCTCGACGTTGGCTTCGATGGTGAGGTGCGAGAGGAGCTTGACGGGGAGGAGCCAGGCTTCGAAGGCACCGTTCTGCTGGCCGACGAGGACGCCTCGCTCTCCGGCAACGGTGAAGGGCTTTTCCGATTCGGTGTGGGCGCGAATGACGGGGCCATCGGTGTTGAAGGAGATCGCGGGGATGGAGGAGAAGGCCGGATTGGAGGTTTGGGATTGGATTGCGGAAGGTGCGGCAAACAGCAGGGCCAGGGTGAATCCGGCGGCCATGCTGGAAAAGGGGGTGCGGCTGGGCATTGGGTCGTCCTTTGGATTTGGTACGGGGAACAGTCTAGACGATTGATCGGGTGCGGCGCAGGGAGAAGCACAAGAGATTACAAGTCCCGGGCCTGAAGGCCATGGTTTGCTGCGCGTTTCGTGGGGCTGAAGCCCCACGCTCCCTCCGTCAACTTCACTGTTGCGCAAACAAAAAAAGGCGGCCCAAGATGGGCCGCCTTTTGAGGTTGAGTATGCTCGCCTTAGAAGGCGATGCGGATGTAGATTCGAGCATGGCGGTAACCGCCAACGGTTGGTGCGAAATCGTAGAACGAGTTAACGCCGTTTGTGCTGAAGGCGTCATTCGATATTCCGCTGATGAGGGTGGAGTTCCCAATGCTGGCAACAATGCCGTCGCTAGCATTGCCGTGGTTGAAGATGTTGAAGAACTCACCGCGGAGGTCCAGGGTGACCCGGTCGTGGATATTGAAGGAGCGCTGGATGTTCATGTCCCAGTTTTGGTAGCCGGGGCTAATCAGGTTGTTACGCCCGACGGTGTTGGCTGGACGCGTGCCATAGGGCCCGACGATCCAATGGACATCGGAGGGCGATACCACTTCGCATGGGTTGTTTGTGTACCAGAAGCTCGGACCGGAGCAGAGGGTGCCGGATGAGACGCCATAAAACCAAGAGTCGTCCCAGGCATAGGTTTGCAGAGGCGCCTTCTTGTTGCTGAGGATGGGGCGGTCGTTGCCGATGCCGTCGCCGTTGGTGTCGTAACCGGTCTCGACGTTCATCGGAGTGCCGCTCTGGAATGAGGTGATGCCGGCGATGCTCCAGTGATTGACGATGTTGCCCAATGCCTTCATTGATCCTTCCGTGTGCCAAATGCCCGGAGACCAGATGTAAGAGAGCACAAGACGTTGCCGGTGATCGTAAGCCGAGAGCCCCATTTCGGTGCTCTTGCGGGGGGTGGGATAGGAGGAGCTGCTGTACGTGGATTCGTTGTTCGTGGTGAAGATCTCCGAGACGTCATCCATGGCGCGAGCGTAGGTATAGGCGGCATGGAGGAGCAGATGCGAGCTCATCTTGCGATCCAACTGCGCCCACAAACCGTTGTAATTGGAGTCACCGGAGTTGTCGCGCAAGACAATGCGTCCGCGGCCGTCGAGACGGCGATCGCCGCTGAAAAAGTCGTTGAGATAGGGATTGAATTCGGTGGAGGCGTAAAGATGCTCGCCGCGCTCGCCGACATAGCTGACCTGCGCCACAAAGTTCGCAGGCAGGTCCTGCTGCACATTGAGGTTCCAGTGGAAGGTTCTGGGCACGAGCAGGTGATCGAGAATTGGAACGGCCGTGTTGCCTGGCAAGGGCGCCGGATTCAGGGCGCTGAAGTACGTTGACCAAGCGGCGTAACCGCGAGGGTGAGAGCTGTTGACCAGACTATTGACGGACGGAGCTGATGCGTTGGGCGTGGATGCCTGAATGTTGTCGATGATGTTGGTGAACAGCACATCATAGAAGGTGCCGAATCCGAGCCGGATGACAGACTGATGGTTGGTCCAGAAAGTGGGGCTGTAGGAAACGCCAACACGTGGTCCCCATTCCTTTGTATCCGGCGTCTGTTTCGTGTTGCAGGTGACGCCGGCGGATGGGAAGCAGGCGGGGTCGGCAGGGTCAAGGCCGGGATAGGGCGTCCCATGGGCGTTGAAGGGCGCACCGTTGTACTCATAACGGAGCCCGAAGTCCAAGCTCAGATTCTGCATGGCCTTCCATGTATCCTGCGCGAAGTAGTTCTGCGATACCAATTGCGGACGAGCGGTGGGGCTGCCGAAGTTCTGGTTGATTGAGCCCTTGCCGCCGAAATCGTCGATGTAGTTGGCGAGTCCTGTGTAGCCTCCGGGAACGTCGGCGTAGCTGATCGTCCCGTAGAAATTGAAGGGAATCTGGTCTGTGACACGAATGTCGGCTACGTCAGCGCCGACCTTGAAGAAGTGCTTGCCGTGGGTCCAGCTCACCGAGTCCTGTATCTGATAGGTGTTGTGGAAGCGGCCCTGTGGAATCGCAGTATCGACACCGTATCCCGTAAGGCTGCTAATGCCGACGCCGGGGGTACCGAAGAGCGGATTCGACGTTGTGCTGGATGGCAGGCCGAAGGTGAAACCGATGCGGCCATAGGAGAGGCGGACCTCATTCAGCAGGTTGGGGCTGAAGATGTGGGTTTCCACAATTCCGGCGTTGTGTGCGGTGCCGTTTTGATCGGAGTCGAAGCCGGGAAGCTGGTCAGGGAAATTGACCACATCGAAGGGAGTGAGGTACGAGGTTCGAATGTAACGCAGGCTCAGCGTGTCCTTCGGGCTGATCAGGTAGTCGCCTTTCAGGTCCAACTCGGGAGATTCAACCTGGTTGCCCAGACGGCGTTGGGTGGTACCAATCTCAACGGAGCCACGATCAATACCAGTTGTGGGATCAGCGCCCAGTGCGATATGAGTCTGGCCTCCCTGCAGCGCAAGCTGATTCGGATCTCCGACCAGACCGCCATAGGCTTGAATCAGATTGTTGATGCGCGGATTCGAAGGCAGCGCCTGGAGTGTGGCGAAGCCGGCAGCCGAGGGAACTGTCAGCGTACCGAGGTTTGCAGTGGCGCGATATTTGTCCCACTGATAGGAGCCAAATGCGAAGACCTTTTGCCGGATAACGGGCCCGCCCACAGAAAAGCCGAAGATGTTTTCGCGGTACAGAGCCTTGGGAATCTCATTGCGCACATCGAAGTGATCGGTACTATCCAAAGAGGAGTTTTCCGCGCGCTCGAAGATTGAGCCATGGAATTGGTTGGTGCCGCTCTTGAAGATCAGGTTTGAGACCGACCCTGCACCGTGGCCATACTCAGAGGTGTAGTTGTTCTCAATGATGATGACTTCCTTCTGGGCTTCGACGTTCTCAGGCGCCAGACCCTGGCCTTGAATACCGGCGTCGTTGTTGTCCTGACCTTCGATAAGGAAGTTGTTGGCGCGCGGACGCCCGCCGCCAACCGCGAAGTTGACGCCATTGCTGAAGCCACCTTGTTCGGTCGTGGTGACACCAGGAAGTGTGAGGGCCAGAGAATATGCGCTCAGGCTGCTCAGGGGAAGAGACGAGATCTCCTCAGTACCGATGGTGCCGCTGATTTGTGCATTGTCGGTGTTCAGATTATTGTTCTCTGCCGTGACCTCGATGCGCTGGCTTTCACTGCCTAATTTGAGTCCGACGTCGATGGTGGTGATGACCGACGCGGAAACGACGAGATTGTTCACTACCGTCGCAGTGAACCCCGGAGCCGAAGCAGTAACAGTGTAGATGCCGGGAAGGAGCGACTCGAGGCGGTACGCACCGTTGCCGATGGTCTTCGTGACACGGATCGCACCGGTGTCGGCAGATTGAACGCTGACCGTTGCGCTGACAACGGCGGCCCCGCTGGGGTCAGTCACAGTGCCTGCCAGAGTGCCGTTCGAGGTCTGAGCACTTGCAAAAGTGACGGCGACTAAAAACATGAGGATCGTTATCAGAACTCGTCTTGAGAGTGTCAAGGTCGTTTCTCCAGAGCAAATCGAAAGTGGGTACTCATCGCTAGGGTGGCGAATGAGACCGCATGATACTGCCCGCATGGCAGCCTGTCTTACGAGGAGGAGGGAACTTCTAGTTAATCGATTGCACTTTGAGTTCCACTCGAAGGTTGTTTGCCAATTGGGTCAAAAATAGTTGAGGAAATGGAAGTTAGCAAGGGAAATGTGGTGCAGCGGGAGTAACGAAGGAGTGCCTTCTTGCCTGTTTCAGAAACAGGCAGGGTTTGATATACAAAAAACAGTACATTGCGCGAGTTTTCTATGGGTTACCGTTAGCTGGTGTGAGAAAACGCGGCACGAAGGCGGGCGTGAGCTGGCGCCATTTGGGGAGTTGGATGGGCGTCATGCGATGGCTGAAGTCTTGAGGAAGTCGAGGGAGCGGATGAGGTAGTCCTTGAGGTCGCGGCGGTGGACGACGGCGTCGAGGAAGCCTTTTTCGAGCAGGAATTCGGCGCGCTGGAAGCCTTCGGGGAGCTTTTGGCGGATGGTCTGCTCGATGACGCGGGGACCGGCAAAACCGATGAGCGCGCCGGGCTCGGCGATGTTGAGGTCGCCAAGCATGGCAAAGCTGGCCGTGACGCCACCGGTGGTGGGGTCGGTGAGCACGCAGATATAGGGCACCCTGGCGTCGTCGAGCTGGGCAAGCGCAGTGGAGATTTTGGCCATCTGCATAAGACTGACGACGCCCTCCATCATGCGCGCGCCACCGGAGGCGGCGACGATGATGAGGGGTTTGGCATCGGTGCGGGCGCGATCGACGGCGCGGGCGATGGTTTCGCCGACTACGGCACCCATGGAGCCGCCGATGAAGCTGTATTCCATGGCGCTGACTACGACGGAATGATGGCCGAGCTGGCCAACAGCGTTGAGTATGGCATCGTCGAGGCCGGTATCCTGTTGAGCTTTACGAAGCCGCTGCTTGTAGGGCTTGATGTCGGTGAAATTGAGCGGATCGGTGGAGCGAAGGCCGCGGTCGACCAGTTCATAACCGGGATCGAGGAGGAGTTCGAAGCGCTGGCGCGCGCTGATTTTGAAGTGGTGCTGGCACTTGGGGCAGACGTTGTGATTGGCTTCGAGGTCGGCCTTCCAGATGGTCTGGCGGCAGCCGAGACACTTGATCCACAGGCCCTCGGTGCGGACCCGTTTTTCATCATCATCCCCGTTGGTGTCTGGGCCTGGGGTTGATTCGTAGTCGCCGTTCTCTCGTTTGAACCAGGACATAAGGCTTCAGCAATTGTAAATGGGCGGTGACAGGGACGGGCTGCCGGAATAAGGGGAGGGCGGAGCAATCGCATGAGCAAAGTTGACGACGCCGAATGAGGGTTCGCGCCGCCCCTCCGGGGCTGATTTTATGGAGAGGACGTCTTTCCAGGGCTGCCCCTTCGGCTTCGTTCAGGGTTGCCCTGGGCTATTTTCGACGCGTCCCTCCGGGACGAAGGGCTGACGCAGGGCAATCAAACGCCAAAATGAACTTGCTTCGTCATCCAAAAGAACGTTCATGCACAGCACAGAAGTGGAGGGTTTTCGCACGCAAAGTTCTTCCACAACGGAGGGAATGGGCGCGAACAGATAGCGGAGGTAGCTTGCCGCGCGTGCCCTCCATCACTGACAGAACCATTGAATTACGACGAGGATCCGCGCATGGCTGCGTATGTCGTATTCGGCGAGGCGCTTGCCCTGGGTCTGGCGTCGGGACCTGCTTGCATAGCAGCTTGCGGACCTGTGTTGGTTCCATCTTTGCTCACTGAACGAACAGGGTTGAGGCCGAATGCCCGCTATCTTTCGGTCTTTTTGGGCGCACGCCTGCTGGGATATCTGCTGTTTGCGGTTGTGGCATGGGAAATTGGCGCGCTGGTATCGATGCCGCCGGCGCCGCGTATGCATTTGATGGGCGCGGTCAATGTGTTACTCGCCGGCGTGCTGTTCTGGTATGCGTATTCCGCTCACCACATCTGCGGCGAATCGTGTTCGGGCTCAAAGCTGGTGCACATAGGTGCAACGAAAAGCAGCGGAGCAGCGGCGTTGGGTCTGCTGACCGGTCTGAGTCTGTGCCCTCCGTTTGTGGCTGCCGGTGTGAGGGCAGCCGAACTCAGCAGCGTTGTTCAGGCCCTGCTCTTCTTTGGCCTGTTCTTCATTGGAACCTCGGTCTGGTTTGTGCCTTTGGTGGGTCTGGGGTGCGTCGCCCGCAACGAAGCTGTAGTGACAGTGGGACGCATGGCGATGGCACTCGTTGCCCTCTATTACTTCGCTTTGGGAATCGCAATGCTGATGGGGAGGAAAATCTATGGCTAGTGAGGCCTGCAGTCCCCGGTTCGCTCCGGCGCCACCGCGAAGCATCGCACGGTCGCTGCTGCTGACCCTACCGATATTCGTCTGGTCACTGCTCATGTTCTTTCATCCGGGCGCGCACATGGATCGAGCGTCGCGGATCGCCGCCGCGATGACCGCAATCTTCATGACTGCGCTGTTCTTCATGATGATGCGGACCGGGAACACGTATCGATGGCGCCGCTGGTTTTTCGTGACTCTCGGAGTCCTGTTTCCGGTGGGCTTTATCTACAACATCGTCGTCATGCGCGGCACTATGGGCATTCCGGTAGAAGAGATGATTGCCGGCCGGACGCCATTCTGCTTCTTGCCCATTCCAACTCTCATCTTGCCAGCGGTGCTCACGAAGACGCTGGTCTTTCCCGGTTCGATCTTGCCGGGGGGCGGTGCGTCTGGCCACGGCATTGCGGCCATGGTGGGCCTCTGGCTGGCTATCACGCTGGTGATCGGAAAAGGATGGTGCAGCTATGCGTGCTTCTTCGGGGGAATTGAAGAGGGCGTGGCGGCAGTGCCCAAGCGCGCGAAGATTCGCAAGCTCGATCCGCGTTGGCGCTATGGTCCGTGGGCGGTGTTGCTGGCCATGGTGCTGTTGTCTCTGGCCCTGTTTGAACCGGCCTACTGCATGTGGCTTTGCCCCTTCAAGGCAGTTTCGGAATACGTCGCTGCGCGGAACACGATTGGGCTGGTGCAAAACGGAATCTTTATGGCGCTGTTTGCCGGATTGGTGATCGTGCTGCCATGGCTGACAAAGAAGAGAGCGCAGTGCTCCTTCTTCTGCCCGTTTGGCGCCTTTCAATCCATCTTTAACAAGATCAGCGTCTTCGAAGTGAAGATTGACCGGACGCGTTGCCAGCCGTGCGTGCTCTGTCAGAATGCTTGTCCGAATTTATCACTGTCGAAGGAATCGATCGCGCGGGGCGAGACCCTGATTTCGTGCATGAAATGCGGCGCGTGCGTGGATGTGTGCCCGAGGCAAGCTGTCGTCTGGCACATCAAGGGAACCGAAATTGCGGCGAAGCCGGAACGCGCGCGACTCATGTTTCTCTATGCCGCGTGGGCCATGGCTGTGATGTTCGGCGGCAGTGTCATCGCTGAAGGAGTTTTCACCATTCTGCACTTTCTGGTTTAGAGGGGCGTTATGAAATTGCGTGCTGGACTCGGCTACACAGCGGCGGCGTTAACAGTACTTGCGGCGGTGTTGACACCCTTTGTGCTCTACGGGCTGTTCACGAATGGCTTTGCCGCCCTCGGCCTGCATGTGGATGAGGTGTACTCCGGCGGGCCGAAGGTGCGCACGGTAGAAAAAGGCGCCTACTCGATCGCCATTCACCGGCCTGTTTATCCGCACCTGCTTCAGAGCGAAAAGCCGTTTGTGCAACTGGATTGGAGTCCGGCAAGCGCGCTGCCGGGGCACGTGTCTGACGTTGTGGATGTGGAAGGCAATGGGCACTCTGATATTCGCGTAACCTTTGATGTTCCACAGAATCCCAAAACGCCTATGCGCGTTGATGTCGAGTCGCTCAACCCGCACTACCGAGCGGTGAAGAATGCGGGGAAGGAGAAATTCTCCCAGCTTATCGTGCGGGTGGATAATGTCATCCTGGTGCGGGTTCCGCTGGTGAATCCGTAGCAGGCAATGCCGGTTGTTTCCACTCGCATCGGCATAGTGTTTGTGCCCTTTTCCTGTCGGCTACGCCGCGAGGGTTCTCACAGTCCCTGTTTAGATCGTCGATATGCTGGATGCCTCACCAGGTGTAATGGACGGAGTAGGTGAGGGCTGTTTCACCTTTGGCGGGGACTTGAACCGGGAACGCTAAGGTGTGGCTATCGCGCTTGACGAAGTTGGAGGATTTGCCGGTGATCTCCCAGTTGTCGCCGCGATACATGTGTTCAACGATCGTGACTTTTACCGGTTGCTGCTTTTGGTTGGTGATTTTGATTTCGAAATTTTCGTCGAGGATGCGTTCATTCTGATTGATGTGAAAATCGGTCTGGCGGCGTGAGCCTTTCACGTCGAAAGCGCTGCCGGTGGGGATCTTGAGCGTCTCCTCGGACGGAGTGTGATTGATGTTGCTTTCTCCTACGAACTCCATCTGGCCGTCTGCATCGCGGCGATAGAGGCGAACACGGCCGGCGGGGAGCGGCATGCCGAGATGGTTGGACTCGCTGTTTTTGATTTCCTCAATGACGAAGACCTTGGTGGACTCGCCGCTGATTCCGTAGCCACGTTGCTGATTGATATTTCCGGCGTAGATGGGCTGGACATCGGAAGATTCGCCGTCGTAGATATAACTGCGGTGCATAGAAACTCCGGTGGCGTCGATGAATTGCACCTGCTTGATTTCGCCGTTGCGGAGGGCGACGGTGCGGTTGAGATCGTAGAGATGGAAGTCATCGAAGGCTTTCTGCGAGACCTGGACGGCGTCCATGGCCATGGCTTTATTCATCGCCATGACCTCACTTCTCATTGCGTAACCGCTGGCCATGGGCATGATTTTGGAAACATCACCGGCCATCAGCTTGATTCTTGCCTCGGGGAACTCGGTGCCGCTCTGGTTGTGAATGGTGACCCAGCCGTGGACGTCGGTCTTCTCGATGCCGGTGACGTCGACGTTGTCGGGGGCAACCACGTTATAAGTAGCAGCCCAATCGAGGCCGCCGGTGATGTAGGCGAGCTCAGCGGAGAAGCGATCGGCGACTTCGGAATGAATCTGCCAACGCAAAGTCGGCTTGAGAAGCAACCCATCGGTTGCAGATGGAAAAAGCGGAAGGCCAGGAAGCTGGAACTGCATCTGTCCTTTGACTTCAATGAGAGGTTGGCTTTGAGGACCGCCGGCACGGATAATTTTGCCCTCGACTGTCTGGCTGGGATTGACGAGGAAGTTGATGGTCTTGCCTTCGTACTTTTCCAGCAGCCATTGTTGATTGACTACGCCGGCGTCGTAGTTCTGCTCGACAACGTGGACAACGCGCTTGCCGGCGGGATCGCGCAGGACGACGCTGTCGGGCTCGAGCATGCTGGTGACCCCGGTGGTTGTCACTTCGTTTGTCCCGGCGAGCAGGTTCAGGTCGATGGATGTTCTCGCGACGGCGAAGCCCTGGTTGTAGATGGTGAGCGCGACGGGCTGGGTTGGAACTTGCTGGGCAAGCGCGATAGGAACGAGAGGGGCGACAAGCAGTGCCGCAAAAAGCGATTGAATGGTCCGCACAATTTCCTCCTGAATATCCTTGGAACGAGGGAGCGAGAGGAACTTGCAGGTTGGACGCGAAAAAAAGTGGAACGTCTGGATTCTCCCACCCTCGGCGCAAAGACAACGGCGCGCCAAGGATGGGGTGGCCCAGAGCGTTAGTACTCGATGCCGCGCTGGGCGAGGATGCCTTTCTGATAGGCGTGTTTGACTTCGCGCATTTCGGTGACGGTGTCGGCGATTTCGACGAGGAGGGGATGGGCGTTGCGTCCGGTGAGGATGACGTGGACCATCTCGGGTCGATTGCGGAGGGTCTCCGCGACTTGGGCGGGGTCGAGCATGCCGTAGCCGATGGCGTAGTTGATTTCATCGAGGACGACCATGTCCCATCCGCCGGAGAGGATGGCCTCGCGAGCCTCGGCCCAAGCTGCCTCGACCATGCGGATGTCTTCGGGGTCGGTTTCGGCTCCGCCGACTTTTACGAAGCCGCGGCCCATCTGCTTGATGACGAAATTGTCATTGAAAGCTTTGACGGCGTCGAGTTCGCCGTAGTGCCAGGAGCCCTTGAGGAACTGGAGCATCAGGACACGCATGCCGTTGCCGACGGCGCGCAGAGCTGTGCCCATGGCGGCGGTTGTCTTGCCTTTGCCGGGGCCGGTGTTGATGAGGATTAATCCTTTGCGGGAATCAGTCATAAGTGAACAGTGAAGAGTGAGCAGTGAGCAGTGAACAGTGAGCAGTGAACAGTTGTTAGTGAACAATGGATTTGAGCGAGACCAGAAGACTGAAGAGCATTTTGCCAATTTCATGGGAGAGGCTCTCTGCGCTTTCGAGCAACAGCGGTGTCCCGAAACTCAGCATTCGCGGTCACTGTTCCTTGCTCACTGTCCACTGTCTCAGTGGCCGGAGTGGTATGGGTGGCCAGTGAGAATTGTAAATGCCCGGTAGAGCTGCTCGGCGAGGACGAGGCGGGCCAAGGCGTGGGCCATGGTGAGTTGACCGAGGGAAAGAAGCAACTGGGCACGCTGACGAGAAGGGTCGGACCATCCGCTGGCCGGTCCAATGGCAAAAACGATGTGCTGCGCGCCTTGATCGCGCTGGTGGCCGAGCCAGGCGGCAAAGGCTTCCGAGTGCATCTGGCGCCCGCGGGTGTCGAGCAAGACGGCGATGACGGGGGTGCGGCGCTGTTGGCGGTCGATCCAGGCGAAGAGGGCGTCCTCGGTTTTGAATGCCTCAGATTGGCAGCGGGCAAACGCTGCGCAGCGATCGAGATACAGGGCGACGAGCTCCTCGTATTTGTCTTTGGAACTGAATTTAGGGCCCACGTGGGCTAGAGTGCAATGCATGGGCAGGAGAATACGCTAGCGAGCGATCGGAGCGCAGGATGAACTGGACTTCCAGACTCCAAAAAGGGGAACAAACCCGTTTTTGGAAGGGTCTGGGTTTTTTATCCAATTTTTCATAGATGGCATTTTCATCGGACGGTGCAAGGGGAGCAGTAACTTCCGTGATTTCAACAATTAGACAAAAAATAATTAAAGGCGGAGAGTGGCACGCTTCGTGCAAGGTATGTATCACTTAAGTCCTTTTTCTGGCTTCATAGTTCACCGCTACCCGCTCGATAGAAAAACGAACGATTTTTCCTGGTAGACGTAGTGGTTTTGCTCAAAATCAACCGCGCAACGGTCCGACCCCCCGAAAGACCGGAAACGCCGAAGCAAAATTTCGCGGAATGTGGAGTTCCCTTTTGGGCCCTCTCCTCCGCTGGGAGAAGAATTCAATGAGAAGTTGGATCAAGACTTGCTCTTTCACTTTGGTTCTGATGCTGCTCATGGCTCTGCCCGCACTTGCGCAGAACTCGGCAACGAGAGGCGGACTGGGTGGAGTGGTATATGACTCTAGCGGTGCGGTTGTGCCGGGAGTCGTTGTGAACATTGTTGGGCCGCAGGGAACCTACACGATCAAGACCGACGCGACGGGCCGTTATGAACTGTCGGGCGTTGTTCCGGGCCCCTACAAGGTCACGATTGAAGCCCCCGGCTTCAAGAAGTTTGTGTCGGATCACAACCAGGTTGTGGTTGATCACAGCGCGAATCTGGATGCTCATCTGGCACTTGGCGCCGCAACTGACACGATTCAGGTGGATGCCGGCGCGGTACAGATTGACACGGCGACTACCTCGTTGAATGCACCAATCTCCGACGAGCTGTATGAATCGATTCCCGTTGCCCGCAACGTGGCGGCCATTTTCTCATTGGCTCCGGGCGTGGTCAGCGGCGGCTTAACGGGCGCTTCGAATCCCTCCATCGGCGGCGCGACCGGTCTTGAGAACCTCTACCTGGTTGACGGCGTTACCATCACCGACCAGGCCTATGGCGGACTGGGCGTGTACAACGCCATCTTCGGGTCGCTCGGCTCCGGCGTGAACCTGGCCTTCATCAAGGAAGTCGACGTGAAGACGGGCGCATTTGAGCCCAAGTATGGCCGCGCAGACGGCGGCATCGTGGAAATCGTCACGAAGTCCGGCTCCACAAAGTACCATGGTGCCCTGGCTGCCTATCTTGGGCCGGGCTCGTGGTATGCGGACCGCCAGCAACTATCGCAGTACAGCTACGTCAACACGATTTACCCGAACTATCTCTCGAATCCTCAGTACGACGTAGCAGCCGAAATGGGCGGCCCGGTACCAGGATTCAAGGGCAAGATGTTCTTCTTCGGCGCGTTTGATCCAACGCTGGTTCAAGACATCGCGGAAGCTCCCGCGGGCGCACCTCTGGCAGCGCATGGCCCGTATGCGTACAGCGCGACGACATTGAGCTGGGCGGCAAAGCTCACCTATCAGCCTTTCAACAACATTCAGCTTGAGATGTCGACCTTTGGCGACCCAACGCACCACAACGAGATTCCGGGTTCGACGTACACTGTCGGACTGGCGGCGAAGAATGCCGAGGCAGTGGGTACGCGTTACAACTACGGCAGCCGTGACTCTGTTGCCCGCCTCAGCGCCGCGATCAGCCCGACCTGGACGGCGATCGCATACTACACTTACAACTTCAGCCATTTCGACCAGACGCTGCTGCACGACCTCTACCAGGTCAGCAACCGCACCGCGACACCGTTTATCGTCTCGGGCGTAGGTGCATATGACCCGACCAAGAATAACGATTACACCATCAACGCCGAAACAGAGAAGAAGTTCCATTTTCTCGGCGAGCACACCATCGGCGTCGGATACTCGTACGACCACACGAACTTCCTAGCCACGCGGGCTCGTTCCGGACCGCTGGCTGCGATCCCAGGCACAAATGCAGCCGGGACTGACATCACTCCGCTGATGGGCATCCACGCCAATGCGGTTGGCCAGTTAACGAATGCCTCGTTCCGGCTTTTCAAGGCGGATGCGAGTTGCACTTACTGCACCATATACAACGGCAACCCCGTGTACTTGCAGCAGATTCGCGGCTCCTACAAAGGCATCTTTGTTTTGTCCACGAGCCGCTATCATGTCGGCTGGGTGAATGACAGCTATCAGATGAACCGGCACCTCACTATTAACGGCGGCCTTCGCTGGGAAGAGCAGTGGTATGCCGGTACCCTGCTGAAGTTCCTCTTCAACGACAACTGGTCTCCGCGCGCAGGCTTCAACTACGATCCGTTCGGCGATCAGAAGAGCAAGATCTTCTTCAACTATGCCCGCTATCAGTTGGTCTTGCCGCTCGACGCAGCCATCCGGCAGCTGGGCAATGAACAGGACGATTCGTTCTTCTTCACCCCCGAGGCCAACCCCGACGGGACCGCGAAGCTGGATCCTTTCGGAGCGGTCATTCCTGTCATCGACGCAGCGCACACGCTAAA